>Ga0315910_10003366_pt1 | contig 13630 bp, 14 predicted proteins | sample EdamamesoilMG_FD_204470 | JGI IMG/M metagenome (GOLD analysis project Ga0315910, IMG submission 204470) | Garden soil microbial communities collected in Santa Monica, California, United States - Edamame soil | ecosystem: Environmental > Terrestrial > Soil > Garden | place: USA: California...
CATCACGCTGATCTTGTTCGTCCAGAAACGTGCCGCTGCAGCAGGAGTAATAAGGATGGCAGCCATCAGCACAACACCAACGGCCTGAATGCCGATGACAACTGCGAGCACAATCAGGGATGTTAATGTCAGTTGAATCCACTTCACCGGTAATCCAATCGCTTGTGCATAGTCCTTGTCAAATGCCAGCAGCGCGAACTCTTTAAAAAGAAGAAACACGGCAATGAGTAAGAGGACCGCAACAACACCAAACGCGAAGAGGTCTTCACCAACCAATGCTGCTGCTTTGCCAAAGAGAAAATGATCCAAACCGGATTGCGCGGCATTGCCGGTCTTTTGAATCACGGTGAGCATCAGTATACCTATTCCAAAAAATACGGAGAGCACCAGCCCGATAGCCGTATCTTCTTTTAAGCGCGTCCGCTTCGTGATAAATTCGACCGCGATCAGGGAAATCCACCCCGTGATGAATGCTCCGAATATCAGGTAGACCGGATTTTTTGTTCCTGACAATATAAACCCCAAACAAATTCCGGGAAGAACAGCATGCGCGATCGCATCGCCCACCAACGATTTTTTATGAAGGAAGGTGAATGTTCCCACGATGGCAGAGCTCGCAGTAAGCAGTACGGAGCCGATCGCCACGAATCGTACATTCGGATCTGAAAATGAAAAGAATTCCAGGAACGTATTCATAAGGCTTTCTTGGCTGACGCTTCGCGATTCGGAAAACTCTCTCTGCGGATAAGATCGCCTACATCCGAAAGAAGGGTGAGCTTGCCACCATATGTTTCCTGGAGATTGTGTTGCGTAAACGTAGTGGACGTGGGGCCATAGGCTACGAGTCGTGTGTTCAGCAGGATCACCCAATCAAAGTATTGGGTTACCGACTGCAGGTCGTGATGGACTACGATGACTGTTTTTTTTGCCTCCGTCATATTCCGCAGCAATTCGATGATTGCTTTTTCTGTAGCGGCATCTACTCCGGCAAAGGGCTCATCCATGAAATAGATATCAGCTTGTTGCGCCAACGCCCTGGCCAGAAATGTTCGTTGTTGTTGTCCACCCGAGAGCTGCGATATCTGCCGGTTGGCATACGCTTCCATGCCTACTTTCTTCAGGCAATCCAGGGCTACATCGCGATCAGCTTTACGGGGTCTTTTGAACAATCCCAGTTTGCTGTAGCGTCCCATGAGCACAACATCCAATACCGATGCCGGAAAATCCCAGTCTACCGATTCGCGCTGCGGAACATAACTGATGCGGCTTCGCACGTCATCGAGCGGCTGATCAAAAAGTTTTACAAAACCACTGCTCAGCGGAAGCAATCCCATAGTAGCTTTTATCAACGTAGATTTCCCCGCGCCATTGGGGCCGATTATACCGACCAGTTTTCCCTGCGGAAGCGTTAAGTCAATATTCCAAAGCACGGGCTTCCGGTCAAACGCAACGGTGAGGTCGTGTATTTCTAGTGCGGGTTGGAGTTGAATTTCATTGTCCATCGAGTATGATTTACGAGGTACGAAGTATGATTTGGGTGTGAGGTGTGAGTGAGTCCGAAAGTCGGGAAGTCCGAAAGTAAACGCAGTTCTGCTTTCGGACTTTCGGTCTTCCCGACCTCCGGACTATTTGAGAGCATCTACAATCGTTTTTACGTTTGCGCTCACCATGCCGGTATACGTTCCTTCGGGAGTTCCTTCAGCGCCCATGGCATCGGAAAACAAACTCCCTCCGATTTTGATTTCCCATCCTTTTTGTTTGCATCCCTCAGCCACCGCTTCAATTGATTTTTGTGAAACGGAAGTCTCGACAAAAATGGCTTTGATCTTTCGTTCGATGATGAAGTTGACCAGGTCGGTCACGTCTCTTACACCAAATTCCGCTACCGTGGAAATTCCCTGCAAGCCACGAACATGAATGTGGTAGGCGTCACCAAAGTATCCGAAGGCATCGTGCGCGGTGATGAGTACCCGTTGTTGTTCCGGAATTTCAGCAATACGTTGTTTCACGGCTTCATGAAGCGAATCCAGTTGGGTTGCGAATCGGTCAGCATTTGATGCGTACAGGTTTGCATGTGCCGGGTCTTGTTGTTGAAGCGTGTTGGAGATCGTACGAACCGCATTTTCCCAGAGCTTCACATCAAACCAGATATGGGGGTCATGTGTTCCGCCAAAGCCGGGTACCGCGCGCAGCAAACTGTCCGGAATATCTTTCGCTACCGCGACAACCGCTTTTGAATGGCCAAGCTTCTCCAATACATCGCCCATTTTTCCCTCGAGGTGCAGGCCATTGTAAAACACGATGTCTGCGTTGGTGAGTTTCTCCAGATCGCCTTGCGTGGCTTTGTATAAATGTGGGTCAACGCCAGGCCCCATGAGTGCAATTACTTCAGCATGCTCTCCAGCCACCTGTTGAATGGCGTCTTTGATCATGCCGGTAGTGGTTACGATTACCAGTTTTTCTTTCGCTCCGGTTGATTCCTTTTTCGCACAACCGGTTAGCCCGAAAAGGGATCCGATCAGTACGAGTTGAATCAACGTGATCAATGAAAATGAAGCGTCTTTCTTTTTATAGTTCATATTATTCAGTTACTAATAGATTTTGCGCGGCCTCCCGCGAGATGAATACTTTCTTTTTACCATCGATGAGTAATTCAAGCGAGCCATCGAACTCCACCTTATCGACAATGGTTAATGCCGCGCCAATGTATACGCCTATTTTACTGAGGTACTGCAGCAGCGATGGCGAACCGTGTTTAACCGACCGCACCATAACTTTCTTTTTTCCGGTGCAATCGGAGAGGGGTACCTGCCTCACCTCCAGAATTTTTCCATGCTTATCCGGAATCGGATGTCCATGCGGATCTACGGTGGGGAACTCCAGGAATGCATCCAGCTTTTCGATCAGGAGCGTGGATTGAATGTGTTCGAGTTGTTCGGCAACATCATGCACTTCATCCCAGTTGAACTGAAGCTTCTGTACCAGAAAAGTTTCCCATAGCCGGTGTTTGCGCACTACCATCAGTGCCTCCGCTTTTCCTTGCTTCGTGATCTTTACGCCATAGTACTTTTCGTACGAGATCAGGTTTTTGGTGGAGAGCTTTTTAATCATGTCGGTCACTGAAGCAGCTTTGGTGCTCATCGTTTCGGCTATCTCACTGGTCAATACGGCTTTTGTTCCGCTGTCTGACAAGTGATAAATAGCCTTCAGGTAGTTTTCTTCCGTGTAGCTAAGCATGGGTTGAGTTATTCGACTACCTAAAGGTAAAAATTTAGATTAGTCTAAAAAAATATTTAGGGTTAATAATTATGCGCCTGGCAGAACAGACCGGATAACTTCCCGCAATTTGGGCGCCTCCTCTTCCCAGAAAATCCCCGATACGGGTGTTGGATAGAAATCTTTTTCATGGAGTTTCTTCAGCAGGTCGGTGGCGATCACTTCTTCCGGCTTAAACACAACGGCTGCATTAAAACGATTGCATAGCGCGGTCCACGGAGCATGGTCAATTAACAGGATGGGCAATTGCAGTCCGAGGTACTCATAAAGTTTGGTGGGGATGGATCCTTCGGTAGACGGGTTGGGCGGGTAACTAATGATACCCACATCAGCATGTTTAATCGCCTGCAGAATTTGTGCGTGTGGTACCGGTTGGTCGCCACCCACCAGGCGTACAAAGGATCTGTTTTTTATCCGCTGACGGAGGGTGTTCAATACTTCGGCATCGGCACAATAACCAATGATGAGCAAGTTGATGGTTGAATCAACGGTATGTAATTTTTCAGCCAGGTCAACAGCCATGAATGTTCCGGTAGATTCGGCCAGCGTGCCGGTAAATATCAGTTTCAGATTCTTTTCGGGCAATGGGTTTGTGTTCCGCGGATCGATTCGTACAAGCTTGTTTTCAAGAACCGTTTTGCTTTTTCCGATAAAGGTGAGCTCTTCAACATAGCGCTGTTCTGCCAAAAAAAAATGGGTTATAAAAGGAGCGAGCAGGCGTTCTTTCAGGCGCACGAAGGCTGCTAAACCGTGGCGGATGAGGTTGGGAAATGTTTTCGTATAGCGGACGTTCCGGTAATAGTTTTCCTGTACATCATAGATGACTTTTGTGCCCGAAATCAATTTGTAAAGCACACTGATAAAGAGCAACTCATGCGTAGTGATGATTGTCAGAGCCGGTCGGAGGGCGATCAATCGTCCGAATATCCGGAAAGGAGCCAAGGCCCTGGAAATACTCAGCCGGCTAAAATAATCCAGGCTGTATAACGACATGTTCTGTGGGCGGAAAGGTGAACGTGTGGGATAACCAATGATGTGCACGTCATAAGTTCCGGCAAGGCTTTCTCCGATTTTTTCAAACATGCGCGGATCATCTACTGGTTTAAGCACCGAAGCGATGACTATTCTTCTTTTTTTTATTTCTTGCATGTCGATTTAAAACTAAGATAATGGAATTGAAACAACTCATTGAGAAAATCTGGGACGACCGCTCCCTGCTTCAGTCAGCAGAAAACCAACAGGCTATTCGTTCAGTTGTAGAGCGACTGGACAAGGGAGAGATCCGCGTAGCAGAACCTGTGGCGAACGGTTGGCAGGTTAACGAATGGATAAAGAAGGCAGTGATCCTGTATTTCCCGATCCAGCAAATGGAAACCATTGAAGTCGGCCCTTTTGAGTTTCATGATAAAATTAAACTGAAGCGGAATTATAAAGAGTTGGGCGTTCGCGTTGTGCCTCACGCCATTGCGCGTCATGGCTCGTACCTGAGCAAAGGTGTTATTATGATGCCATCCTATGTGAACATTGGCGCTTACGTAGATGAAGGCACAATGGTAGACACGTGGGCGACAGTAGGCAGTTGTGCACAGATCGGAAAAAATGTGCACCTGAGCGGTGGCGTTGGTATTGGTGGTGTTCTGGAACCCGTGCAGGCGGCCCCGGTTATTGTAGAAGACAATGCCTTCATTGGCTCGCGGTGTATCATCGTTGAAGGTATCCGTGTTGGCCGGGAAGCCGTTTTGGGTGCGAATGTGGTGCTAACCGCAAGCTCAAAGATAATTGACGTAACCGGATCAAGCCCTGTGGAATATAAAGGGTATGTGCCTGAGCGGTCGGTGGTAATTCCGGGTTCGTATGCAAAGAAATTCCCGGCAGGTGATTTTCATGTGCCGTGTGCCCTCATTATTGGAACGCGAAAGGAGAGTACCGATAAGAAAACTTCCCTGAATGATGCTTTGCGGGACAATAATGTGTCGGTATAACGGGCGGTGCGACTGAATAAGGGGTATCGTTTAACGGTACCGGGCTATGTTTCAAGCGCTTAACCCGATGGGCATTTTGACCAGTGTGAGGCTGGCATGTACTTTGAATTTCATAAATCTATTACGTGTAGATAAAGTGCTTTGCTTAAATTTGACGGAGTACGGTTATGAGAAAATTGTTTTTCGCTGTTTTTTGTGTGCTTGGTCTCAGCGGATTTGTCTTTGAACAGAAGGATACCTTTCCCGCTGTTAAAAACGATAGTTTCAGACGAGGTGAGGTTATTCACTTCAAGATGACCTATGGATTTTTTACGGTCGGAAAAGGAAGCGCGCATATTGCTCCCACCTATTATAAGATCAACAATCGGGATTGCTTCAAGGTGGATGTATTTGGAAAAACCGTAGGCATGGTAGACTGGGTAGCCGATGTTGATGACCAATGGGGCGCCTATATCGATACAGCCGCTTTGATACCCCATCAATTCTATCGGAAGATCCGGGAGGGTCGTTATAAAAAAGACGAGTGGACAAACTTCGATCAGGCAAACAAGAAGATTGAAGTGAAGTCGATGAACCATAAAACCGGTAAGATGCGCGACCCCAAGCATTACGATGCACAGGGCTATGTGCGCGACATGATCGGAGGATTTCTCTACTTACGTGTCATGGATTTTTCAAAGCTCAAAGTAGGAGACACGGTTCCCATCACCGGTTTCTTCGAGGATGAATTTTATAAGCTCGGCATTGTATACAAAGGAAAAGAAACCATCAAACTCAAAGTGGGCCGGGTACGTGCCCTGAAATTTCAGCCGGTTATGCCTAAAAATAAAATGTTCGATGGTGAGAATTCCGTTGTTGCCTGGTTCTCCGATGACAAAAACCGCATTCCGCTAAAAATAGATGCAGAGATGTTCATCGGCAGTGCCGGTGTGGAATTGGTTGGCTTCTCCGGACTGAAACATCCCCTCAATAAGGTTCAGTAGGTCGTCTCATTATAAGTCGTTAATCGTTAATCGAAATCGGGACAGGGAGTTGTAATGTCATAATACTACTCCACACAAGTAACGCCTGACGAATAACCATTAACGACAAACGATTACGCCCATCCATGCAACCCTTTTCTTTTTACCTTGTCTGTAGAAAACGGATAATATCCTTTGGAGCAGACTTCAGTGAATATACATGATGACCTCATCGCCCGTTGCAAAATGGGGGATAGGAACGCCCATTACAAGCTCTACACGCTGTATTCAAGGGCCATGTATAATGTGGGATATCGTATTACCGGCAATTCCGATGATGCCGAAGACGTTTTGCAGGAATCCTTCATAAGCGCTTTCCGAAGCCTGGACAGTTATCGCGGAGACGCCACCTTTGGAGCATGGCTTAAAAGGATTGTGGTGAACAAGGCCATCAACGCATTGAATAAAAAGAAGCATGAACTGATGCCCGACAACGAAGAGTTTGATGTTGCCGAGGAGGAAGAACCGGTTGAGTATGGTGATGGGTTGACTGTTGAACGGGTGAGAAGGGGTATCGACCAGTTGCCCGATGGCTATCGCTCCGTTCTCACACTATATTTACTCGAGGGATATGACCACCAGGAGATTGCGGAAATCATGAAGATCAGTGAGTCAACGTCAAAGTCGCAGTTAAACCGGGCAAAAAATAAACTACGGGAGTTTCTACTTAAAGCATAAGCGTTATGAAAAGAAGATTGGAGGATTTCATTCATCAGAACCGGGAAAAGTTTGATGAGCACACGCCTTCCGATAAGGTTTGGAAAAATATTGAAGGGTCGATGAATTTTTCACGCCCGGGCATCTGGAATTCATTGACGTTGTGGCGTGCCGCTGCCGTCATCTTCATGGCGCTGTCAGCTTACCTGCTTGTTCCCAAAACGGCTTCGAACCCCGTACCCGATGTTGCGCTCAATGAATTCAATGATGTGGAGTCATACTATGTAAAGCAAATCTCTGAAAAAGTAGAGTTGATCGATGAGTTTCAACGCAATGAAGGGTTGAACGGCTTCACGCAGGATTTTCAGCAACTGGAGGCGATGTACATGGTATTGAAAGAAGAGATGCGTACACGTCCAAGTCAAAAGGTAAAGGATGCGCTTGTGCTGAACCTGCTTGTGCGAATTGATTTACTGAATCAGCAACTCCATAAGCTGGAGAAAGAGTATGGTAAAGACTCCAAAGCGGCTGAACAATCGAGCTGATTTCTCTTGCAAAAACTGAGAAGATTTATCGGGCTGATGTGATCAGTACATCTCGGTACTGAGCTCGAACTGCTCTTTGGCGGAATCAAGCACCTTTCCATCGTCACATTTTAACACACGTGCCGGAAATTTTTTAATCAGGTTGTAACTGTGTGTAGCCATCAATACGGCCGTGCCGCTCTTATTGATCTGCTGAAAAATTTTCATAATACCTTGTGATACTTCGGGATCAAGATTCCCGGTAGGTTCATCCGCCAGAAGAATTACGGGCTCATTCAATAACGCACGTGCAATTACCACACGCTGTTGCTCACCTCCGGAAAGTTGATGGGGCATTTTCTTTTCGATCGAACCCAACCCGACATTCATCAGCACTTCATTCAGGCGGGCCTTCATCTTGGTGCTGTCGCTCCATCCCGTAGCCTTCATCACAAACATGAGGTTGTCTGCGACACTTCGATCATTAAAGAGTTGAAAATCCTGGAAGATAATACCCAGTTTTCTGCGCAGCATAGGAACTTCACTGATCCGTATTCCGCGGATATCATATCCGGCTACCTGAATATCACCGAGGCGAAGGGTGAGGTCTGCGTAAAGCGTTTTCAGCAGCGATGATTTGCCTGATCCGGTGCGACCAACGAGGTAAACGAATTCACCCTTTTGAATTTCAAAATTTACATTCGCCAAAACCGTGTTGTGGTCCTGAAAAATGCTGGCTTCCTCAACGCGAACTACCGGATCTGTTGAAAACATATTAAAACGTTTAGGGTCTAAAGTTTAAAGTTTAATGCCAAACTTCAAACTCCAGACCCTAAACTTAAAACTTTAGACCTGAAACGTAAACGATTAACCGTTTACTTTCTTGTGGTCAGCTAAGAATTTCTCCAGACCGCTATCCGTCAATGGATGCTTCAACAGGCTGGTAATAACATTTAAAGGACAGGTTACTACATCAGCACCAATCTCAGCGCATTGCAGGAGGTGCATGGTGTGACGAACTGAAGCCGCGAGGATCTCGGTGTCATACGCGTAGTTGTCATAGATGATGCGGATTTGCTGGATCAGGTCCATTCCATCCGTAGCGATATCATCCAGGCGACCAATAAACGGAGATACATAACTTGCACCCGCTTTAGCCGCTAAAAGCGCCTGACCAGCCGTGAAAACCAGCGTGCAATTTGTGCGGATACCTTCGCTTGTGAATTTTTTTATTGCCTTAACGCCATCCTTGATCATGGGAACTTTCACCACAATTTTGTCGTCAATTTTGGCAAGCTCTTTTCCTTCTTTGATGATGTTTTCAAAGTCAGTGGCAATTACTTCAGCACTTACGTTCGCGTCAACAATGTTACAGATCGCTTTGTAGTGATTCTTGATATTATCTGCGCCTTTGATTCCTTCTTTGGCCATCAGGGAAGGGTTGGTAGTTACGCCATCCAGAACGCCAAGGTCATAAGCTTCTTTGATTTCGTTAAGATTTGCTGTGTCGATGAAAAATTTCATGGGGAATTAGGGATAAATTTTACAGTGTTTGATCATCCGATGGATTTTGTGGAGGGATCCCCGATGAAATGAGTCAAACATTCGAAGTTCCGGGCCACAGAAAAAAATGGCAAACCGAACATCGCACCGCTACAACCACCTACCCTTGCTACCTTCCGGTCCTGGGGGAGTTCAGCAGGAGCTGGTCGTGCCGGCTTGCCGGGGGGCAAAGATAGAAGATATTTGGAATTTGAAAGGAATTGATTTCAGAAAGTGATTTTTATGTTCTTCCTGCCAATGAACGTTAGTATCACTTCCCCGAAATACACTTCGGAATATGCTTTTTCCAGGTGCGTATGTTCCGCACCCGAGCATAGTCACTCCGATTACGATGCTGCGTGGTGCGGCTGTAACTGCGTCAGTAATCAATGACAGTAAGTTCGTGGCGTAACGGAGTGCTCACCTCCATAGAACGAATTCAGAACGCAAATCCCACACCTTACGCAGCACTTCCTAAGATACTACGTTCAGCTTTTTCTGCGACACACCCATCCAGTTACACAAGTGATAAAGTATGCGTGCACCTACATTGGCATCCCAATCCGAATGACCAGGCGAAACTTCGCACAGGTCAAAGCCAATAATTTTTCTTCCGGACTGAACGACCTTCTTAACCAGGTAAGTCGCCTCCTGGAATTCCAGTCCTCCCGGTACAGGCGTGCCGGCATTCGGGCAGAGTTTGGGGTCAAGTCCATCAATATCAAAACTGACGTACACCAGTGGCGGTAACCGGTTTACGATTTCATTACAGATATCGTCCCACGATTGTCCCCGATACTTCCTGGCTTTCAGATCGTCATCAAAGAAAATTTCCGCACGGCCTTTTGATCGTTCAACAACCTGCATTTCTTCTCCACAAAAGTCGCGGATACCTACTTGTATCAGCCGATTTACCGCAGGAAGTTTTAATGCGTTGTACATTATCGAAGCGTGGGAGTAGGAAAATCCTTCATAGGCTTTTCGCAAGTCTGCGTGTGCATCAATCTGCAGGATACCGAACCGGTCATGCACTTCTCCCAAAGCACGCAGATAACCCAGGGGTGTACTGTGATCGCCACCAAGTATTCCAACAAGTTTTCCTTCCTTCAGGTATTTCTGCGTTGATGACTTGATATAGATATTGAGATTTTCGCAGGCTTCGTTTATTTTAATAAGGAGTGGGTCATCCGGAACGAGCGCTCCACCCGATTCCATAATCCGGATTTGTTGAAGTGCAAGCTCACGCACGCGGTTGCTCTCCTGCAGAATGTCTTCCGGAACCGGCAGCATAGTGACACCCAGTGTCCAGGCCTTTTCGATGTCCTTTACATAAGCGTCAATTTGTGACGATGCATTCAAAATCGCGGCAGGGCCTGATGCTGTTCCGCTATGATAAGACACCGTTACCTCCCAGGGAACAGGAATGATAATTACATTACTTGTTTCGGGCGTGTAGGGAAACCCAAAAAGATTTCCATGGATGCCGGGGCCATCAGGATCAAACTGATTCAGTATTTCCGCTTTGCTCATTTATTATATATGCACTGTCATTAGTTTGAATCCAGCATTTCAGGCGTGACATATTGAATCAACTCACCATTTCCCTGATTCACATCTTTCCATGATTTCAGGTTGAACTTGATGATGGCAAGTCCTGCCGGAGGCATGTCGCCTACTTCCGCGCGTGTTAAATACTCCGCGATGTAAGAGATAGCCGGATTATGACCGACACACATCAGGTGCTGATAATGATCTTCCTGTTGTGTGAGAAATTTGAAAAAAGTTCGGGTAGATGCATCGTAGAGTTCTTCCTCCAGAATGATTTTATCCGGATCTAATTTCAATGCATCACCAACAAGACCGGCCGTAGCTTTTGCGCGCTCCGCAACACTGGTGAGTATGCAATTGAGCGAAGTATTTTGTTTAAACAAGTATGTTCCGATAAGGAGTGATTGCTTGACACCAACTGGTGTTAATTCACGTGTCAGATCCTGCTGACCCATTTGTTTATCAGCACTTTGGGCATGGCGCAGTAGGTAAAGGTAGCGTAGCATGTTGCGTTTTTTTTGGGTCTTGCATCCGGTTGCTGAACGCCAATATTAGCAAGTCAAATTTGATTTTTTAAAAATTTCCAGATATTTGATCCGATTGTAACGTTTACCGACATGTCAAAAAACCTCGTAATTGTTGAGTCGCCAGCGAAAGCGAAAACCATTGAAGGATACCTGGGAAAGGATTTTAAGGTCGCTTCCAGCATGGGACACATCCGTGATTTACCCAAAGGAGGTGACGCGATTGACATCGAAAATGGCTTCGAACCGACCTACGAAATCAGTCCCGATAAAAAAGAAATCATTCAAAAACTGAAAAAACTTGCCGAGGATGCCGAAACGGTATACCTCGCAAGCGATGAAGACCGTGAGGGAGAAGCGATTTCATGGCATTTAAAAGAAGCGTTGGATCTGAATGACAAGAAGACGCGCAGAATAGTTTTTACCGAGATCACCAAGAACGCGATATTAAATGCGATCAAAACGCCACGCGGAATTGACATTGATCTGGTGAATGCCCAGCAGGCCAGACGCGTACTGGATCGTTTGGTAGGGTATGAATTGTCTCCCATTCTCTGGAAGAAAATAAAAACCGGACTTTCTGCCGGGCGTGTACAAAGTGTTGCCGTTCGTCTCATCGTTGAACGCGAACGTGAGATCAATGACTTCACCGCGAAATCATCCTTTAAAGTCAACGCCCTTTTTGATCTGGGTAAAGGGAAGAACCTGGTGGCCGAATTAGCCGAGCGATTCGATACGGAGGAAGAAGCGATGGAATTCCTGGAGTCATGTAAAGGAGCAAAGTTTAGCATTGCTGATTTGCAGACCAGGCCTTCAAAGCGCTCGCCCGCACCACCGTTTACCACGTCTACCCTGCAACAGGAAGCGGCACGTAAGCTTGGCTTCTCGGTAATTCAAACCATGACGGTTGCACAAAAGTTATATGAAGCGGGTAAGATCAGCTACATGCGTACGGACTCGGTAAATCTTTCCGATGAAGCACGTTCAGGTGCACTGCGTCAGATTGAATCAGCGTTTGGAAAAGAATTCGGACAGCCCCGTCATTACAAAACAAAATCTGCATCGGCACAGGAAGCTCACGAAGCGATTCGCCCTACTGATTTTTCGGTAACCGAGGCAGGTGCAGACCGCAATGCGGTTCGCTTATATGAATTGATCTGGAAACGTGCCATCGCATCGCAGATGGCGGATGCCGAGTTGGAGAAGACAACGGCCACCATTGGCATATCAACCAACCCGCGCAAACTTGTCGCCAATGGTGAGGTAATAAAGTTTGAAGGATTTCTGAAAGTATACATGGAATCCGGAGACGATGATGACGAGGAAGAAAACAGCAAAGTACTTCCTCCGCTTACCATCGGGCAGGATCTTAAATTGGAAGAGTTGCTTGCCAAACAGGTCTTTAGCCGTCATCCGCCTCGCTATACGGAAGCAAGCCTGGTCAAGAAATTGGAAGAATTGGGAATTGGTCGTCCTTCCACATATGCGCCAACAATAACCACGGTTCAGAAGCGCGGTTACGTTGTGAAAGAAATTCGCGAAGGCGTTGAGCGGAAGTATACCGTACTCTCTTTAAAAGATAACGCCATCAATAAGACCGAGGATTCGGAAATAACCGGAGCCGAGAAGAATAAACTTTTCCCGACCAACACCGCGATGGTGGTAACGGATTTTCTGGTGGAACATTTTCCGGATGTAACGGATTTCTCATTCACCTCGGAGATTGAACAGGAATTCGATGAGATTGCCAATGGCAAACTCGACTGGAAAAAAATGATCGATACCTTCTACCGGCCTTTTCACAAGAAGGTATCAAAGACGGAAAAGGTAGAGCGTTCTTCGGTAGGGAAAGTTCGTGAGCTGGGAGTTGATCCGAAGACAGGCAAAAACGTTTACGCGAAGCTGGGTAAGTTCGGAGCATATGTACAGATCGGTGAAAATCCGGACGACAATGGGGGAGAGAAACCTAAGTTCGCGAGCCTGCGCACCGGACAATTCATCGAAAACATTACGATGGCCGATGCCATGGAACTCTTCAAGATGCCACGCGACATGGGTATGTTTGAAGAGAAACCGGTGGTGGTGAATATCGGTCGTTTCGGTCCGTATGTTCTGCACGACAAAAAATTTGTGTCTATTCCAAAAGACCTGGATCCCTATACCATCGAGTTGCCAAAAACGATTGAGTTGATCGAGAACAAACGGATAGCGGATGCCAATCGCACCATTAAACTTTTTGACGAGAACCCGGATATTCAAATCCTCAACGGGCGCTTCGGACCGTACATAAAAGCGGGCAAAAAGAATGTAAAGATTCCAAAAGGAAAAGAGCCCAAAGACCTTACCCTGGAAGAATGTGTGACACTTGCTGCAGCAGCGCCTGAACGCACCGGACGTTTTGGACGGTTCGCGAAAAAAGCAGCACCCGCACCAACGCCTGAAAAAGCGGAAGCTAAAGTGCCTGCTAAGAAGGCGGCTAAAGCAGCCAAGCCAAAAGCAGCTCCCAAAAAAGTTGTTGCTGCCAAGAAAGCTGCGCCTAAGAAAGCCACAGCCAA
>Ga0315910_10003368_pt1 | contig 13626 bp, 11 predicted proteins | sample EdamamesoilMG_FD_204470 | JGI IMG/M metagenome (GOLD analysis project Ga0315910, IMG submission 204470) | Garden soil microbial communities collected in Santa Monica, California, United States - Edamame soil | ecosystem: Environmental > Terrestrial > Soil > Garden | place: USA: California...
CCTGCGTGACGGAGCCTACGCGCTCGGCGCGACGCGATCGGAGACGATCCGGCAGGTGGTCCTGCGCGCCGCGCTGCCCGGCATCGTGGGCGGCGTGCTGCTCGCCGTCTCGCGCGCCATCGGCGAAACCATGATCGTCGTGATGGCCGCGGGCCTTGCCGCAAACCTCACGGCCAATCCACTCGAAGCCGTGACCACCGTCACCGTGCAGATCGTCACGTTGCTCGTCGGCGACCAGGAATTCGACAGTCCGAAGACGCTCGCCGCGTTTGCCCTCGGCCTGGTGCTGTTCCTCGTCACGCTCGCGCTCAACGTGCTCGCGCTGCACATCGTCAGGAAATATCGTGAACAGTACGAATAAGCCGCAGCGCACACCCGCGGAGACGCAGGCCATCGTCGAGCGCAGCCTGCGCCGCCGGTACTGGGCCGAACGGCGCTTCCGCGCGTATGGTTTCGCCGCGGTGGCCGCCGGCATGTTGTTCCTGGTCTACCTGTTCTTCGTGATCTTCTCGAACGGACTGGGGGCATTTCAGCAAACGAAGATCAACGTTCCTGTCTTTTACGATCCGGCGATCATCGATCCGTCGGGTACCCGCAATCCAGACGACCTGCACGCTGCTGACTATGCGGCTGTCATCCGCGCGTCGCTCAAGGCGAAGTTCCCGGACGCGGAAGGCCGCGCCGCCTCGCGAGAGCTCATGCGGCTGGTCAGCGGCAGCGCTCCCTTCGAGCTGCAGAAGAAGGTCGTCGCCGATCCGTCGCTGGTCGGCAAGACCGAGAAACTCTGGCTGCTCGCCAGCGACGCCGTCGACCTGCTGCGCAAGGGCCATATCGATCGCAACCTTGCAGAAGCCGAGCGTCCGCTCTCCGACCAGCAGATCGGATGGATCGACAAGCTCCAGGCGGAAGGTTCGCTGGACCTGAAGTTCAACACGACATTCGTGACGGGTGGCGATTCACGCGAACCCGAGAACGCCGGAATCTGGGGCGCAGTGGTCGGCTCGTTCTTCATGCTCGCACTGACGCTGCTGTTGTCGTTCCCGATCGGCGTGGCCACGGCTATCTACCTCGAGGAGTTCGCGAGCCGCAACCGCTGGACCGATCTCATCGAGGTGAACATCAACAACCTCGCCGCGGTGCCGTCCATCGTGTTCGGCTTGCTGGGTCTCGCGGTCTTCATCGGCTTTTTCGGTTTGCCGCGCTCGGCGCCGCTGGTGGGCGCGATGGTGCTCACGTTGCTCACGCTGCCCACCATCATCATCGCTTCGCGCGCCGCGCTGAAGGCGGTGCCACCGTCGATCCGCGAAGCGGCGCTCGGCATGGGCGCGTCGAAGATCCAGATGGTCGCGCACCACGTGCTGCCGCTCGCCATGCCTGGCATGCTGACCGGCACCATCATCGGCATGGCTCGCGCCCTCGGTGAATCCGCGCCGCTGCTCATGATCGGCATGGTCGCGTTCATCGTCGACATTCCGAAAGGCGTCACGGATGCGGCCACCGCGCTGCCCGTGCAGGTATTCCTCTGGTCCGACAGCCCCGAGCGCGGCTTCGTGGAGAAGACCTCGGGCGCCATCATCGTGCTCCTGGCCTTCCTCGTGGTCATGAATACGACGGCGGTCATCCTCAGAAAACGATTCGAACGACGGTGGTAAGAAATATGGAAGGCGTCGCACAAGTGGAACGAGCGGGCATCAATCTCAAACCGAGCGGCCGGACCTCCGAGCCCGTTCCGTCGCTGCAGGAACCCGTTGAGCCCGGCAAGACCGTGGGCAATATCGCTGTCGACGATCCGATCTTCAGCTGCCGCGACGTCGACGTGTACTACGGCGCGAAACACGCCATCAAGAAAGTAGGGATCGACGTCGCCAAGAAGCAGGTGCTGGCCATGATCGGCCCGTCCGGCTGCGGCAAGTCCACGTTCCTGCGGTGCCTCAACCGCATGAACGACACGATCGTGGGTGCGCGCGTCGAAGGCTCGATCCTGCTCGACGGCAAGGACATCCATGACAAGAAGCAGGACGTGGTGCAGCTGCGGGCGCGCGTCGGCATGGTGTTCCAGAAGCCGAACCCGTTCCCGAAATCCATCTACGAAAACGTGGCCTATGGGCCGCGCATCCACGGCCTCGCGGGCGACCGCGTCGAGCTCGACGAGATCGTGCACGGCTCGCTGCAGCGCGCGGGGCTCTGGGAAGAAGTGAAGGATCGCCTTCAGCATCCGGGCACGTCGCTCTCGGGCGGCCAGCAGCAGCGCCTGTGCATCGCGCGCACGATTGCCGTGAATCCGGAAGTGATCCTCATGGACGAACCGTGCTCGGCGCTCGATCCGATCGCCACGGCTCGCATCGAGGACCTCATGGAAGAGCTGCGACAGAGCTATGCCATCGTGATCGTGACGCACTCCATGCAGCAGGCGGCGCGCGTGTCCCAGCGCACGGCGTACTTCCACCTCGGAGATCTCATCGAGGTGGGCGAGACGGATCGCATCTTCACCAATCCGCGCCACAAGCTCACCGAAGACTACATCACGGGCCGTTTCGGCTAGCCATGTCGCTGAGTCTCGAAGGCCACACCGCACGCGCATTCGACGGCGATCTGTCGTCGCTGCATGTGCAGGCGGTGGCGATGGGTGCACTGGTCATCGACCAGGTGCAGCTCGCGGTCAATGCGTATTCCGGCTGGGATCGCTCGATCGCCACGCTGGTGCTCGAGCGTGAACGCAAGATCAACCTCTACGACACCGAGATCGAAGAAGCGGCGCTGCAGGTGATCGCGAGGCGTCAGCCCGTCGCTCAGGATCTGCGCGCGGTGTTCGCCATCGACAAGGTCGTCACCGAGCTCGAACGCGCGGCCGACGAAGCAAAGAAACTGGCGCTGGCGGTGCTCGCGGACAGTGAATCGAATGGATTTCGTCCGGGTGCAGCCACGGCCCGCGAAGCGCGTCAGCTGGGTCGGCTCGCGGCGTTGATGATTCGCGCGTCGATGGAGGCGTTCGACCGGCTCGATCCGGCCGCAGCCGCCGCCGTGATCCACCAGGACCAGGAAATGGATTCCGAGTACGCCGCCGCATTGCGCCGCATCCTCACACGCGCGATGGAAGACGTGCGCCAGACGCAGGCGGCCATCGAAGCAGCGTTCATCATGAGGTCGCTCGAGCGTATCGGCGATCACGCGCGCAACATTGCGCGTCACGTGGGCTTCATCGGCGGGCAGTTCGATCCCACCGCGACCGGCGTCATGCCGGCGTCGCTTTCCGTCAAGAACTAGCTTCCTCGTTCGTCGGGTCGTTCTGACCTTGCGAGGGACACGCCTGATCTCTCGCACCCGAAGATTCCGCTTGAGTCACCAGAAGCCCATCAACGGGCCCTGGAGACACGATCATGCGCAGATTATTTCCGCCCGCAGCGTTCGCCCTCGCGTCGATCGCGCTGGGCGCTTCCATGGGAGCTGGCGCTGGCGAAGAGCCCCGTCCGCCGCCCTACAACCTCATTTTCGAAGGCAGCCTGCCTGACGCCACTTCGTTGAACGTCACCGTCGACGCGAAAGGCGTCGAGCCCATCTCGCTCGCGCTTTCCGGCGGCAAGGTGCTGAACGGCGTTTCCATCCCGGGCACGGGAGCTAAACACGTCGTCGTGAATGCGCTCAATGCGGACGGGAAGGTGCTCTACGAGGGTTCGATCGACATCGAGATCGGCGAGGAGATCACGCCGCAGGTGTCGGTCGAGCTCAAGTCGGCCATCGACGGCACGCGCGGCGAGCTCACGCTCGCAAGCCATCGCGTCGCGCTCGAGTTCGCGGGCGTGGAGCGCAAAGGCAAGCTACTCACGCGCCTCACGGGCAATGTGTTCGATGCCAACGGGCGACTGATCGAGATCAAGCCCGACGATCTCACGTGGGAAATCGACAATCCGGAAGTCAGGTTCGAGCCGTGCCCGATCATCTCCGGCGCCCCGCCGCTCTGCGTGGAGTTCGAACCCCCCAAGCCCACCGGGCTTCAGATCTCGATCGTTGCGTGCATGGTCAAGAAAATCTGCGGTCCCATCACGCTGGTGCCGCCCGTGACGCCCGTGTGGCGCAAGGTCGCGGTGGGCATGGGCGAGCACGCGTGCGCGCTCAAGCTGAGCGGTGAACTGTATTGCTGGGGGCAGGGCGAACACGGCCAGCTCGGTTACGTCGCGCCCAAGGACTGCATCTCCCCGAACGGACAGGGAAAGCCGTGGGGTTGCAGTGGCATGGCGCAGCCCGTGGTGTGCACTTCCGGCCCGTGTCGCTTCTCCGACGTGAGCGTCGGTCCGCAATACACATGCGCCATCGACACCAACCAGGATGCCTGGTGCTGGGGCGACAACTACAACGGCCAACTGGGAACCGACACCTTCGATCTGACGGAGTTCGGTTCGCCCGAGCCGCGCCCCGTGTTCGGCGGATTCAAGTTCCTGTCCATCCATGCGGGAAGGAACGCTACCTGCGGTCTCACCGTGAACCACGACGTGTACTGCTGGGGTCACAACGCCAGGAGCATCATCCCGGCGCTCAACTGGGAATGGGCGAACGATCCCAGGTTGGTCGCGACGCCGGAAGTGTTCGATTCGCTCGATTACTTCGACTCCCACGCATGCGGCCTGGCGGCCAGCGGCAATCTCTATTGCTGGGGCTCGAGTGCCTACGGCGCGTTCGGTGTTGGAAGCTTCACGACGGCGCCGTTCTGCTCGGTCGACTGCCCGGACGCGCCACTGCTCATGCAGCCGCGGCTTGCGGCGCTCATGGGTCAGCAGGCGGGTCTGTTCTCGACGGGCATGTACGGGAGCTGCGCGCATCTTTCCAATGGCACGACCCCATGCTGGGGTTTCCAGTTGCCCGCGTATCCGGCGGGCCGATCCCTCGATCGTCTCTCGCGCGGTTACCAGCACTACTGCACGATCTCGCGCGACCTCATGCAGTGTGCGGGAGTCGGCTTCCTGGGTGATGGTTCGTTCGTCACCGGTGCTCCGGGACTTGGACCGGTCACCGTCAAGGCGCCGACCGGCTTCCGCGAACTCGACACCGGCAAGGGAATCACCTGCGCCATCGGCAGGGACGAGAACGTCTACTGCTGGGGTGGAAACCAGTACGGTCGCCTGGGTCTCGGAATCGGCGGAACCGTGGCGTTGCCTACCGCGCTCGTCTTCCCGACGACGCTCAGGATTCCGCCGCCGAACTGGCCGTGGAAGCCCTGAGACGGTTAGTTAGTTCAGAGAAGTGCCGCGAGCTCCGGATCCAGCGCCAGCAGGCGCACGGTGCTCGCGGCATCGTTGCTGAGGATGGTGAAGTCTTCGAAGTCGAAACCCGGACCGACGGTGCAGCCGACGAGCGCGTAGTCGCCGGCCGTGCGCGCCGCTTGCCAGTGGTTGGCCGCTACCGTGCAGACCGGGGCGCGGGTTTCGAGCTTGTGCCGTGTGACCGCCGTGATCGCGGGATCGACCGAGAACACCTCGATAGGGCCGCCTTCGTACAGATGCCACACCTCGTCGGAGAAGACGCAGTGCCAGCGGCTCACGATTCCGGCCGGCAGCAGGTAGTAGATAGTCGTGAGTGCGGCGCGTGGTCCACGTCCATCCGCAGGTTGCACCAGTTCCGCGGACCGGAAGATCTCGCGGTAATACCCGCCCTCCGGATGGCGCTCCAGCGACAGCTGCTCGATCAGTTCTGCGGCTCGTGGGTGCATGGAGGCGATGGTTACAGCAAGACGAGGAATGTCCCCATTTCAGTCGGCGCGGAGGAGTTCGTTGATCGACGTCTTGGCGCGCGTCTGCGCGTCGACACGCTTCACGATGACGGCGCAGTACAGCGAATACCTGCCGTCGGACGAGGGCAGGTTACCCGACACCACCACCGAACCGGCGGGGATGCGTCCCTGGAGAATCTGGCCCGTGGCGCGGTCGTAGATGCGGGTGCTTTGGCCGATGTACACGCCCATGCTGATCACCGAGCCTTCTTCGACGATGACACCTTCGACGACTTCCGACCGGGCGCCGATGAAGCAGTTGTCTTCGATGATGGTGGGTGACGCCTGTAGCGGCTCGAGCACGCCGCCGATGCCGACGCCGCCCGACAGGTGCACGTTCTTGCCGATCTGCGCGCAGGAGCCCACGGTCGCCCAGGTGTCGACCATGGTGCCGCTATCGACATACGCGCCGATGTTGACGTAGCTCGGCATGAGCACGGTGTTCGGCGCGATGTAGGAACCGCGGCGCGCGACGGCGGGCGGTACCACGCGGGTGCCGCCCGTACGCAGCGACTCGCCTTCGTCGGCCTGGGAACGCGCGGCATACTTCAGCGGCACCTTGTCGAAGAAGCGCGTGTAGCCGGCGTTGATGACCTCGTTGTCATGTGTGCGGAAGTAGAGCAGCACGGCTTTCTTGAGCCACTGGTTCACCGTCCACTGACCCGCCTTCTTCTCCGCGACGCGCGCCTGGCCCGAGTCCAGCAGCTCGATGCACTCTTCGATGGCGTGGCGCAGCGCCGGTGGCGAGTTCTTCGCGTTGATGTCGGCGCGTCGTTCGAACGCTTCGTCGATGGTGGCAGCGAGAGTAGTCAGGTCAGTCACTTGTTTTTGTCTCCAGGAAAGTTCGGATGCGCTGCGCCGCGATGACGCATTCGTCCACGGGCGCGACCAGCGATATTCGAACGCGTTGCCGGCCGGGATTCCCCGCGCGCGAATCACGCGCCCCGGTTTCCCGACCCAGATAACTGCCGGGCAGGATGGTGAGATTCTGCGATGCGAAGAGGTCGCGCGTGAAGATTTCGTCGTCGCGTTTCACGTCGGGCCATAGGTAAAAGCCGCCATCGGGCTCCACGACGTCGAGCACGGGAGCGAGGATTGGCAACACCCGAGCGTATTTCTCGCGGTACAGCGCGCGATTGGCGGCTGCGTGTGCATCGTCGTTCCATGCCGCGATGCTCGCGAGCTGGGTGGGCACGGGCATGGCGCAACCGTGATACGTGCGATAGAGAAGATAGGGCTTGATCAGCGCCGGATCGCCGGCGACGAATCCCGAACGCAGGCCGGGAACACTCGACCGCTTCGACAGCGAATGGAACACCATGCAGCGCTGGAACGTGTCGTGGCCGTTGGCGAGCGCCGCCTGCAGCAGCGATGGCGGCGGGTTGGCTTCGTCGCGATACAGCTCCGCGTAACACTCGTCCGAGGCGACGACAAAGTCGTGTTTCTCGGCGAGCCGCAACGCGTGACGCAGGTACTCGAGCGAGAGCACGGAACCCGTGGGATTGCCGGGCGTGCACAGGAACAGGATTTCGCAGCGCTTCCAGATTGCTTCAGGGACCGCGTCGAGGTCCGGCTGGAAGCGATTGCCCTCGGTGGTGTTCAGGAACACCGGCTCCGCGCCGGCGAGCAACGCCGCCCCTTCATAGATTTGATAGAACGGATTCGGCATCGCCACGACGGGCTTCGCAGCTGGCTGGCTGACCATGGCCTGGACGAACGAGAACAACGCTTCGCGCGTGCCATTGACCGGCAGCACCATGGAGTCGGGCGACACCTTCACCTTGAAGCGTCGATCGAGCCAGTGCGCGATGCTCGCGCGCGTCTCGGGCAGGCCCGCGGTCACCGGATAACTGTCGAGCTTCGACAGTTCGCGGCGTAATGCTTCGATGACGAATGGCGGGGGCGCGTGTTTGGGCTCGCCAATCGACATGGCGATGTGTGGAAGTGATGCCGGCGGCGTGACGCCGCTCTTGAGCCGTGCCAGTCGTTCGAACGGGTACGCGGCGAGTAGTTCGAGACGGCCGTTCACGCGGCAGCGCGGCGGTCGAGCGCGCCCGAGAGACGCTGCTGCAGGCGCGTGGCCGCGGCTTCGTCGAGCGGCGAGCCGGAGAGGGAGGCGAGGTAGAACACGTCTTCGGCGCGTTCACCCACGGTCATGATCTTGGCCGCCAGCAGGTCCACGCGTTCCTCCATGAGTACCTTGCCGACGTCGCAGAGCAGGCCGGGGCGATCGCCGGCGACGAGTTCGAGCACGGAGCGGCGGTTGCGCTCATCGACCGTGACGGCGATCTGCGTCGAGGTGCGGAACATGCGCGCCTGGCGAGGCACGCGGCGCGTGACGGTGACGGGCGCTTCGTCGGGATGTTGCAACGCCCGCCACAAGGCGCGCTCGATCTCGCCGATGCGTTCGCTGTCACCGATGGGCGCGCCGTCTTCCTCGAGCACGTGGTAGAGGTCGAGGCTGAAGCCGTCACCCGTCGGCGTGATGCGCGCGTCGACGATGTTCAGGCCGAGCTGGTCGAGCACCGCCGTGGTGATGGCAAAACTGTTGTAGCGATGCGGCGCGAACGCGAGGATGGCCGTGGTGCCGCGCTCGCTGCTCGACTGAACGGCGACCAGCGGATCTTCGCTGCCCGGTTCACGGTCGGCCAGCAGCTGCGTGTGCCAGGCCACTTCTTCCGGGGTGTGCCGCAGGAAATACGCGGGCGTCAGGCGTTCCCAGGCGCGCGTGATTTCCGGCGCCGTGATGCGGCCGCTCGCGGCCAGCAACTTGCGTGCGCCTTCCTGCGTCTCGCGTGTGAGCTCGTCGGGATCGATCGGGCTCTCGAGGCCGCGGCGCAAAGCGCGCTTCACGCGTTCGTAGAACTCCTGGAACAGTGATGCTTTCCAGGAATTCCAGAGCTTCGGATTGGTGCCGCGCACGTCGGCGCTGGTCAACACATATAAGTAGTCGAGATGGGTCTCGTCGCCGACCCTGCGCGCGAACGCATTGATGACTTCGGGATCGGAGATGTCCTGCTTCTGCGCCGTGACCGACAGTTCGAGATGGTTCTGCACCAGCCACGCGACGAGGCGCGCGTCGTAACGCGACAGTCCCTGTTCGAGGCAGAAGGCCTCGGCATCGACGGCGCCGAGTTGCGAGTGATCGCCACCGCGGCCCTTGGCGATGTCATGGAACAGCGCCGCGAGATACGCGATCTCGAGCTTCGGCAGCTGCTGCATGATGGCCGAGAGCTGCGGCAGTTCGTGGTCGTACTTCGGCAATGAGAGCCGGCGAAGGTTGCTGAGCACGAACAACGTGTGCGCATCGACGGTGTACGCATGGAAGAGGTCGTACTGCATGCGGCCGACGATGCGGCCGAACGCGGGAATGTAGCGGCCGAGCACGCCGTAGGTGTTCATGCGGCGCAGCTCATGCGTCACGCCGGCAGGCGCGCGCAGGATCTCGAGGAACAGACGATGGTTGCGCGGGTTCTGGCGAAACTCCTCGTCGATCAACCACAGGTTCTTGTTGATGGCGCGGATGGTCGAGGCGCGCACGCCTTTCACATCCGGGTTCTGCTGCAGCACCACGAAGATCTCGAGCAGCGTCGACGGCGTGCGCGCGAAGATCTCGTCGTTGATGGCCTCGAGGTAGTCGTTGCGCACCTGGAAACGCGGCGACAGCGGACGTGGCGGCGCGGTCTCGGTGAGGATGGCTTCGCGGAACAGCTGCAGCAGCAGTTCGTTGAGCAGCATCACATCCATGACGTTGCGGTAGTAACGCTGCATGAACTGCTCGACGGCCAGCGTGTAGGAGCCGTCTTCGTAGCCGAAGCTCTGCGCGAGCTTGATCTGGTGATCGAACAGCAAACGGTCTTCGCGGCGACCGGTGAGCACGTGCAGGCCGAAGCGCACCTTCCAGAGGAAGGACTGCGCCTGCTTGAGCTTTCGCAGCTCGGTGAAGGACAGGAAGCCGTGCGTCATCAGCTCGTCGAGCGAGTTCGCGCCGAAGTGGCGCTTCGCCACCCAGCCGATGGTCTGGATGTCGCGCAGGCCGCCGGGCCCGGTCTTCACATTCGGCTCGAGGTTGTACGCCGTGTCGTTGGCCTTGGTGTGCCGGTCCTGCTGCTCGGCGACCTTGGCTTCGAAGTACGCCTTCACGGGCCAGATGCGATCGGCCGAGACGGCGGATCGCATGTCGGCAAACAAAGTGGCGTTGCCGGCGAGTGGCCGCGCTTCGATGAGCGTGGTCATGACGCCCACGTCGGCGGCGCTTTCTTCGGCACATTCGGCCACGGTGCGCACGCTGTGGCCCACTTCGAGATTGATGTCCCAGAGGAATGTGACGACACGTTCGACGACACCTCGGCCGGCGTCGTCCGGTGCCGCAGGCACCAGGATCAGGATGTCGATGTCGGAATGCGGATGGAGCTCGCCGCGACCGTAGCCGCCGACGGCCGCCAGTGCCCAGCTTTCGTAGCCGGCCGGCACCTGTGAATTCCATGCCTCGCGCAGGATGACGTCGATGAGTTCGGCGCGCGCATGCACCAGCACTTCCACCGACTCGTCGGCGCGGAATCGCTCCACGAGTTCGGCGTTGGCTTCCTGCAGTTCCTTGCGGAATGCTTCCGGTGAGTGTTTGTCCGCATTCAGCCGATCGCCCAGCTGCGCGAGTCGCAGCCAGGGCACACTCTTGGGAGCCGGTTCTTCGGCGGCCTGGATATCCTCGTCGACGGTCGACATCTAGCTATGGGAGGCGGGGCGTTTGCTGCCCTCGCCCAACGTCAGCACTTCGACCCCGGTCTCGGTGACGAGGCACGTGTGTTCCCACTGCGCCGACAGCGAGTGGTCCTTGGTGACCACGGTCCAGCCGTCGCCTAACAACCGCACGTGCCGCTTGCCGGCGTTGACCATGGGTTCGATGGTGAAGGTCATGCCCGCCTTGAGTATGTCGCCCGTGCCGGGCTCGCCATAGTGCAGGACCTGCGGATCTTCGTGGTAGACCTTGCCGATGCCGTGGCCGCAGTACTCGCGCACGACCGAGAAATTCTTGTCTTCCACGAACGTCTGGATGGCGTGGCCGATGTCGCCGAGCCGCGCGCCCGGTTTCACCTGCTCGATGCCGCGCCACATGGCTTCCCAGCAGGTCTCGGTGAGACGCTGCGCGGGCAGGGCAGGCTTGCCGACGTAATACATGCGGCTGGTATCGCCGTGGTATCCATCGCGGATCACGGTGACGTCGATATTGATGATGTCGCCCGACTTGAGCGCCTTCTCGTTCGGGATGCCGTGGCAGACGACATGGTTCACGGACGAACAGATGGTCTTGGGGAAACCCCGGTAGTTCACGTTCGCCGGAATGGACTTCTGGATCTGGGTGATGTGCTCGAAACACAGCCGATCGAGCTCCTCGGTGGTCACCCCGGGCTTCACGTGCTCGCCGATCATGTCCAGAACTTCAGCCGCCAGACGCCCGGCCACGCGCATTTTTTCCTGCTCGGCCGGGGACTTAATAGTGATATGGCGACCCACGAGGGAGTCCATCGGTAGCACCTGCGTAAGGCATTGTTTTGACGGGGAAGGGATGGTATAAAGCGCGGCCTTTTTTGGCAATGAAACTCACTTAAACCACACGCGCAACCTGCCGCCTCATCTCTCCAGACAGGCTGCATAACGGGTGGATGGGTGTTCTGGGAGCAATCTTCGGAATATCCACCCGGGCGGCGCGGAGGCTTAACCCAACAGGAGAAATTTGATGTCCGGCGTGTCAATGCGACAGATGCTGGAAGCGGGTGTCCATTTCGGACACCAGACCCGCTTCTGGAACCCGAAGATGGCTCCGTTCATTTTCGGCGAACGAAACAAGATCCACATCATCAACCTCGAGAAGACGCAGCCGATGTATTCGGAAGCTGCGAACTTCGTGAAGAGCGTTGTGGCCGATGGCGGCAAGGTGCTCTTCGTGGGCACCAAGCGTTCCGCCCGCGATGCCATGGAGAAGGAAGCTCGCCGTTGCGAGATGCCCTTCGTCAACCAGCGCTGGCTGGGCGGCATGCTCACCAATTTCAAGACCATCCGCGGCTCGATCAAGCGCCTCGCGGATCTCACCGAGATGACGGAGAACGGCACCCTCGGCAAGCGTGGCAAGAAAGAAGCCACGATGATGCGTCGTGAGAAGGACAAGCTCGAGAAGAGCCTGGGCGGCATCAAGCAGATGGAATCGCCCCCGGACGTCATCTTCATCGTTGACGTGGGTCACGAAGAAATCGCGATCCTCGAAGCCAAGAAGCTTGGCATCCCCGTGGTTGCGGTGGTGGACACCAACTGCGCGCCGGACAACGTCGACTACGTGATCCCCGGCAACGATGACGCCATGCGCGCCATCGCGCTGTACGCCGCCGGCATCGCGGACTCGGTCATCGAAGGTCGCTCGCAGGCCCCGGCCGTCGCCGTGGGCGAAGACGAGTTCGTCGAGCTCGACGAAAACGGCAATCCGCGCAAGAAGGGTGCTCGCGGCGCTCCGCCGAAGGCGGCGCCTCCGCCGCGTGGCCGACGTCCGGCGAACACCGGTGCGCGTCGTCGCCCGGTGGTCGCCAGCATTGCTGCCGATCCGGAAGACGGTGTCGATCCCGCCCAGTTCACGGACACGGGCGAAGCGGCTCCGCGCAGCGCCACGGCGAGCGCCGGTCGTTCGCGCACGGGTACCGGCAATGCGCCGAGCCGGGGTCGCGGCGGCGGCGGCCCGCGCCGCGGCTGATCGCACCATCTAAAAGTTGAGGACGTACGAATGAATATTTCCGCTGATGCGGTCAAGCAGCTGCGCGAACGCACGGGCGCCGGCATGATGGAGTGCAAGAAGGCACTCGTCGAAGCGAATGGCGACCTGGACGCCGCCGCCGAGAACATGCGCAAGACGGGTCTCGCGAAGGCTGACAAGAAGGCCTCGCGCGTCGCCGCCGAAGGTGTCGTGGTCATCGAGAAGTCCGCCGACGGCAAGACCGGCGTGCTCGTCGAAGTGAACAGCGAAACCGACTTCGTCGCGCGTGGCGACGACTTCCGTGGCTTCGCGGGCGAAGTGGCGAAGGTCGCGCTCGCGGCCGGCGCCTCGAGCGTCGAAGCCGTGAACGGTCTCAAGCTCGGAAGCGGCGAAACCGTGGACGACAAGCGCCGTGCCCTGATCGCGAAGATCGGCGAGAACCTGACCGTGCGTCGCGTGACGCTCGTGAAGGCGCCGACCATCGTGGGTTCGTACGTGCACACCGACAACAAGAAGGCGGCCCTGGTTGCCCTCGAAGGCGGCGATGCCGAGCTTGCGCGCGATGTCGCGATGCAGGTCGTGGCGTCGAGCCCTCGCTACCTTTCGCCGGCGGATGCGCCGGCCGACCTGGTGGCGAAGGAACGTGAAATCGCCACCGAGTTCGTGAAGAACGACCCGGGCAACGCGAAGAAGCCGGACGAGATCAAGGCGAAGATCGTGGAAGGCCGCGTCCGCAAGTCGATCGACGAGTTCGCGCTGACCCAGCAGCTCTTCGTGAAGGACGACAGCCTCACCATCGACAAGCTGCTGCAGAAGAACAAGGCCAGCGTCAAGGCGTTCGAGCGTTACGAAGTAGGCGCCGGCATCGAGAAGAAGCAGGGCGACTTCGCCAACGAAGTGATGGAGCAGGTCAAGGCGGCTCAGACGAAGTCTGACCCTCCGGCGACGAAGCACTAGCCGATCAGAAAACCCCGCCTCTCGCGGGGTTTTCTTTATGGCAAAGTGCGCCACGCCTCGCCTGAGTGGTGTTGAAGGAAAGGGGAATCGAGCAAATGACCGCGCCGTACAAACGCATTCTCGTGAAGCTTTCCGGGGAAGCGCTGCTGGGCAAGACCGAGTTCGGCAT
>Ga0315910_10003369_pt1 | contig 13625 bp, 13 predicted proteins | sample EdamamesoilMG_FD_204470 | JGI IMG/M metagenome (GOLD analysis project Ga0315910, IMG submission 204470) | Garden soil microbial communities collected in Santa Monica, California, United States - Edamame soil | ecosystem: Environmental > Terrestrial > Soil > Garden | place: USA: California...
GCTGCGCCCTTGATGGGCCCACACGTCGGCTGCGCTCACCAGCAGGCTGGGGTCGTCCGGCGACTGCAAGAGGAAGCGCAAGCTGAACGCGTTCGTGTCGGCCTCGGGCAGCTCGAGGCGGAAACACGCGCGCAGCCGATCGCGCGCGCCGAGCGCCGGCGCGCTCCAGCGCTCGATGTCGCTGACGACGCCGCGTTCGGCGAAACCCCGCGCCTCGAACTCGCGTCTCTCTCCGCTCAGCGCCTCGCTCCAGCGCTCGGCCCAGCCGAGCTGCGCCGCCACCTGCTTCTTCTTGCGCGGCGCGCGCGCTCGCGCGGGCAGGGCGGGGCCGCCGCGCGCCTCGCGCACCAGCGCGTCGACGCTCGCGTCCAGGAACGCGCGCAGCAGCGCGTCCGGAGCCCAGACGTCGTGCGCGGCGCCGCCGGGCGCCGGCACCGCGTGGGCCGCGGGCGGCATGCTCTGAGCGATCGCGGCGACCCGGCTCGCGTCTTCGCCCGCCGCCAGGGCGGCGCCCCAGCGCGCCTCGAGCCGCCCCGCGCGCCGCACGATCGTCGGCACCACGCGCTCGTGCGCCACGAGCTCCAGCGCGAGCTTGCTGGCGAGCGACCACACCACCAGGCTCGCCGACTGCGTCGCGAGCTCGGTCGCCGGCAGCGCAGCGAGCGCGGGCAGGGCAGCCAGCAAGGGCACGAGCAGGGCCGACACCGTGGCGCGCCCCTCCGGCGTCACCAGCTCGATCGCTGCGGGCTCGCCCACGCCGGGCGCCGCCGCCGAGCCCGGCGGGCGCGTCTCGCCCCAGAACGAGAAGGCCTCGGCCTCCGGCAGGTAGACGAGCGGCATGGCAGAACGTGGTTTGCCATGCGCCGCGGCGCGAGAGAATGGCGCAGTCCGCCGCGCTCGCCGAGACCTCAGCCGGCGTCCGTGCCCGCGTCCACGGCCGCGGCGCCGCCGACGCCGCCCGCGCCTCCCGTGCCTCCCGTGCCCGGGGCGCCGCTCGTGTTCGACGCGCCTGCGCTGCCGGCGCCGCCCGCGCCCGCTGCCACCGGTCCGCTGCCGGCGGCGTAGGTGTCGACCCCAGCATCGCCCCCGTACCCTTCCGAAACGCCCGGCCCCGCGCCGCCGCCACCGGCGCTGGCGTTGCTCCCGGCGGCTCCCGAGCTGCCGCCGCCCGCGTATTCCGCGACGCCGCCCGCGCCGCCGACGCCATCGAAGTCGTATTCGAAGTCGAGTCCCAGCTGGCACGCCGTCGCGGCCAGCACGAGCGCGAAAAGTGCGACCCGTCGCCCCTGGATCCACCGACCCATCATCGATCCCCCTCGGACTCGTCGTTCGAGCCCCCCACTGCGACGATAGCACGCCGCCGGGCGAGCGCCGCCGATCGAGCGCCGCTGAACCTGCCTGGATCGATACGCTTCGCAGGGCGCCGCGTCCCCGCTGGCGCGGGTCCTGGTGTCCGCAGACGACCACCCGACGTTCGCGGACAGCCTGACCGCGCCGCGGACAGATGTCCGGCGCCGCCTGCGACGGAGCGGTGCAGCCCGCGTTTCATCGCGGGTTTTTCTCGAGCCAGAGGCTTGGCGCGGCGATTGCTGAGGGGGCCAGCAACAGGGCCACCAACCCCACCCCGAGTGAGACATCTGCATGAGACACATCCAGCTCAGCGCCTTGGCTTTCGGCGCGCTCTCGTCCTCACTGTCGCTCGCGCTCGCCCAAGCGCCAGCGCCTGCTGCACCGGACAAGCCCGCGGCAGCAGAGCCTGCGCCCGCTTCCGAGCCCGCCCCCGCGCCCGAGGTAACGCCAACGTCTGAGCCAGCACCCGCCAAGCCGCGCTTGACGCCGCCGCGCTTGCTCGAGTCCGTCGAACCCGTCTATCCCGAAGCCGAGCGCCAGAGCGCTCGAGCCGCGAGCGTCGGCCTCGTGCTCACGCTCGACGCCGAGGGCCACGTCACCGACGCCGCCGTGACCGAGTCGGGCGGGGCCGCGTTCGACGCTGCCGCGCTCGAGGCCGCGCCGCGCCTGGTGTTCGCTCCCGCGCTGAACGGCGAGACGCCGATCCCGGCGAAGATCCCCTTCCGCTTCGAGTTCGCGATCCAGGCGCCACCGCCACCTCCGCCGCCCGTCGTGGCGCCCGTGGTCGTGCCCGAGCCGCTGCCGGAGCCCGAGGGCTCGCTCGACATCGACGTCGCGGGCCTGCGCCCGCCGCGCGAGCCCACGCGCCTGGTGCTCGACGCCCAGGAGATCACCAAGCTGCCGGGCACCAACGGCGACGCCTTGCGCGGCGTGCTCAACATGCCCGGCATCGCTCAGCCCGGCGCGTTCGAGGGCGTGCTGGTCGTGCGCGGCTCCTCCCCCAACGACTCGCTGATCTTCATCGACAGCATGAACGTGCCGATCGTCTACCACTTCGGCGGCCTGTCGTCGGTCATCCCGAGCGAGATGCTCGAGCGCATCGACTTCTACCCCGGCAACTTCGGCACTCAGTACGGTCGAGCCTCGGGCGGTATCATCGACGTCGGCGTGCGTTCGCCCAAGAAGGAGGGCTACGGCGGCCTGCTCCAGCTCGATCTGATCGACGGTCGCTTGCTCGCCGAAGGCGCCATCACCGACGACACGCGCATCATGCTCGCGGGCCGCCGCTCCTGGGTCGACGCCTGGCTCGGGCCGGCTCTCGAGGCCGCCGGCTCCAACGTGCGCACCGCGCCCGTGTATTACGACTACCAGGCCATGGTGGAGCACGACGTCACGAACGACACCACGCTGCGCCTGTTCGGCTACGGCTCCGACGATCGGCTGGCGCTGCTCGTCGAGAGCCCCGACCCGGGCGATCCCGCCAGCGGCGGCGACATCAGCCTGCACACCGGCTTCTGGCGCGTGCAGGGCCGCGCCGACACGCGCCTCTCGTCGAACACGCGCTGGACGACGAGCGTGGCCGTCGGGCGCGACTTCCAGGACTTCAACCAGGGCACCCTGAAGCTCGACTTCGCCATCAACGTCCTCGACCTGCGCACCGACTTGCGCGCCCAGCTCCTGCCCGAGCTGACGCTGGTGACGGGCCTCGACATCCAGACCGGCAGCTTCGACGTCAGCAGCCGCCTGCCGCCGCTCGACTTCGAGGACAACAACGAAAATAGCGGGCCGCTCTTCGGCCGGCCCCCGGCGGAGCTGGAGACCACGGGCAAGCTGTTCCGTCCGAGCGGCTACGTGCAGGCCGAGGTCACGCCCGTCAAGGGCCTGAAGCTGATGCCCGGCGTGCGCGTCGACTACATCCACGACGCCAAGGAGTGGACGGCGGACCCGCGCCTCGGCTTCCGCTGGGACCTGTACCCGAGCGAGCGGCGCACGACGCTGAAGGGCGGCGTCGGCGTCTTTCACAAGGCGCCCGAGCCCTACGAGACGATCGAGCCGTTCGGCAGCCCCGACGTGAACAGCGAGCGAGCCTTTCACTACAGCTTCGGCGTCGAGCAGGAGCTGACGGGCCCGCTCCAGGTCTCGCTCGAGGGCTTCTACAAAGACCTCGACAAGCTCGCGATCAACGTGCCCGACGCGAGCCAGCAGAGCGGTACGCGCTACGAGAACACGGGGACCGGGCGCACCTACGGCGCCGAGCTGCTGCTGCGCTACAACAACGACGGGCGCTTCTTCGGCTGGGTCGCGTACACGCTGTCGCGCAGCGAGCGCCGGGACGCAGCCGGGCAAGAGTACGATCTGTTCGACTACGACCAGACCCACATCCTCACGGCGCTCGGCAGCTACGAGCTGGGCCGCGGCTGGCGCCTCGGCGCGCGCTTCCGCTACATCACGGGGCGCCCGTACACGCCGTACGAGGGAGGTATCCTCGACTACGACGCCGGCGCCTACGCCCCGCTCACGTCACTCCAGGAAAACTCCGCGCGGCTGCCGGCGCGCCACCAGCTCGACGTGCGCGTCGACAAGACCTGGGAGTTCGCGAGCTGGAAGCTCTCGACCTACCTCGACGTGCAGAACGTCTACAATCGCGAGAACACCGAAGACATCGGCTATAACTACGACTTCTCTCAGAGCAAGCCGGTGCCGGGCCTCCCCATCCTGCCCATCCTGGGCATCCGAGGTGAACTGTGAAAGCCAAGATCCTCTCCTCCGTCGTCGCCCTGCTCACGCTCGCGGGCTGCGGCGCCGATTTCGACCCCGGCTCCAACGTGAGCTCGCTGCGCGTCCTCGCCGTCCAGGCCGATAACCCCTTCGCCGCGCCGGGAGAGACCGTGAATCTGCAAGCCACGAGCTACGACCCCGCGGGGCGCGAGCTCACCTGGGCCTGGGCCGAGTGCTCGAACCCCGCGTCCTCCAGCGTCGACGCCTGCCTCGCCGAGATCGCGCTGACCGCCATCGAGACGGGCACGCCGCCGCTGCTCGGCATGGGCCCCGGCCAGGACAACGTCCAGGTCACGATCCCAGCCACGGCTCTCGACGGGCTCTCGCCCGAGGCGCTGCCGAACGCGCTCACCGGCGTGCTCTCCGTCGCCTGCCCCGGCACCCTGGAGCTGGGCACCTCCGACAGCACCGGCGGCGTCTTGCCCTTCCGTTGCATCGACGACAGCGGCGCCGAGCTCGGCCTCCACGACAGCATCGTCGGCATCAAACGCATCTTCGTCCGCAGCACCGATCGCAACCAGAACCCCGTCATCGCCAACATCACCTTCGACGGCGAGCCCTGGGCCGAAGACGACGTGAAGGAAGTCGACTCCTGCAACACCGACGACTTCACCTTCGACGACTGCAAAGGCGAGGGCGATCACCGCATCGCGGCCAGCGTCACCCCCGAGAGCTTCGAGGCCGGCGTCGACGAGTTCGGCCGCGACTTCGCCGAAGAGCTCGTCGTCCAGCACTACGCCACCGAAGGCATCTTCGAATACGACGTCCGCATCGCCGAGCTGCCCGAAACCCGCTGGGTTGCCCGCCAGAGCGCCTCCGGCCAAGAGCTCCGCATCTGGTTCGTCGCCCGCGACGACCGCGGCGGCGTCACCACCGCACAACGCCGCGTGCGCGTGCGCTGAACACCGAAGCGTCCACGCGAGGAGGGTCGGAGGAGCGAGCGCTTCTCCGGCCCTTTCGCGCTTCCGACCGCATCAGGATCGGGGCTCGAGCCCGCCTGCGCCCGACCCAGCGCTGTGGCCTCACCCGGACCGCCCTCGTGCATGCGCGAGAGGCTTCCCAGCTTCGCTGGCTGGCCCCCGCGTTCGCCGGAGCGGCAGCACGCGCCGCTCGAGCCGGCCCGCATCCTCAGCCCCCGCGGGTAGTGATCCTTTTTGGCGAGCACCGCCTGCAGCCTTCCGCGCAGCGCTACACCGCGGAGCCACCCCGCTGCGCTCTCCTCCCCGCCTCCTCTGCCGCACAATCCCGAATCCCGGCAGCCTTGGGCGCCGCATGAGCGCCGACGGAAACGCGCCCACGCCTGCATCACAACTCCGCGGATCCCCTCGAACGACACGCGCCGCCTGGCAGCGATCCAACCGCTCTGCAGGGATATCACGCCGGCTAGCACGCTGCGCTAACCCTGCACTGCAGCGCGAGCTGAGACCGCGGGATTATACGGCGGGGAGTGGCGGGATAAACGGCCAGCGCCATGACCGTGTGTCGAACACACCCCAGGAGCGCGAGTCCCCGAATGCGATGGCGTGGCGAGCATCGCCGCTGCGGCGCTGCTCGTCTGGATGGCGCAGCAACCCTTGACTATTGGTAACAGACTTGTTACATGTTCACTGTGGATGCAATTGCGCAGGCGCTGGCGGACCCGATCCGTCGTCAGATCCTGCGCATGCTGCGCGATCAGCCGCTGAACGCAGGCAGCATTGCGGGAGCGTTCTCGGTGAGTCGCCCAGCCATCAGCCGTCACTTGCGTGTGTTGCGCGAGGCGCGCTTGGTGGACGATGAGCTGGTCGGGCGCGAGCGAGCGTACCGGCTCACGCTGGAGCCGCTCGCCGAGCTCGAGGCGTATCTTGCCGAGCTGCACGAGCCGAGCCGGTGGGAGCGGCGCCTCATGGCCCTCGAGACCGAAGTCCATCGAGTGAAGCGTGGGCGACGAGCCGCGTCGCAGGCGCGCGAGCAGCAGAGCTACAAAGAGGAGGAAACAGCATGAGTCGCAAACCCACCGGCCTCGTCCGTGGCAATGACCTGATCCTGACGCGCACGTTTCGCGCGCCGATCGATGACGTCTGGGCGAGCGTGACGCAGCCCGAGAGCACGGCGCGGTGGATCGGCTTCTGGGAAGGGGACGCCGGCCCCGGCAAGACGGTGCGCCTCCAGTTGCTTCACGAGAAGGGCCAGCCCTGGACGAGCGTGTTGATCGAGGAGTGCGATGCGCCCCGGCACCTCGCGGTGCGGACGAAGGATGACGCCGGCGATTGGCGCCTCGAGCTGTCCTTGACACAGACGGGTGACACGACCGAGCTGCGCTTCGTACATCACCTCAGCGATCCAAAGCTCGCCGGGGATACGGGCCCGGGCTGGGAGTACTACCTGGACATGCTCGTGGCAGCTCGCGATGGCCAGCCGTTGCCTTCGTTCGAGGAATACTACCCAGCGCAGAAGGCGTATTACTTGGGGGGGCTCGACGTCGACGTGACGCCGCGCTGAAGGCGGCGCCGCCCGGCAGCCCCGGCCCGCGTGTGAGCGAGGCCGGCCGGGGCAGGTCATGTCGCCAGGTCAGCCGCGAGACGCCGTCACGCGCTCGCGCCGAGGGTGACCAGCAGCTCGTCGAGCTGCGCGAATGTCTCGCCGATGCAGCTCTTCTCCCCGGAGGCCACGGCAGCGTCGAGCGCTTGCTTCGAGGCGTAGAGCTCGTGCAGAACCAGCCGCGTCTTGCCGGCTATTTCTTCGAAGGTCACCGTGGTGATGGGGCCGCCGTCGCCACCTTCTTCGTTGGTCCAGGAGAGGCGCGAGTGTGGGACCACTTCGAGATAGCGACCGAAGAACGCCATGGGCTCCGAGGCACCGTGGCGAAAGACCAAGCGGTACTGGCCCCCGACACGGACATCCTGCTCGCAGGAGAGCAGGGACAGGCCAAACGACTTGGGTACCCACCACTGTTTGAATAGCTCCGGCTTGCTCCAGGCCTCGAACACGAGGCGCGCCGGGCCGTTGACGGTTCGCGTGACGACGAGCTCACGCTCGGACTTTCGGTCCACCGTCGTGGGGTTCGTGGTGGGGGCGGACTCGATCTCACTTCTTGCGGCCATTGTTTTTCTCCTTCCGTTTGAGCTGTTCGACGACCTCGTCCAACGCATCGAAGCGTGAGGCCCAGAGCTGGCGGTGCCTGTCGAGCCACGCCGCCTCTTCCTCCAGTGTTCGCGCGCCGAGCTTGCAGTTCCGCACGCGCCCCACCTTCTCGGTGGTCACGAGCCCCGCCTGCTCCAGGACGCCGACGTGCTTCATCATGCCCGCGAGGGTCATCTGGAACTTCTCGGCAAGGTCGGTGATCGATGCGTCGGAGCGCCCGAGCTGCTCCAGAACGCCACGCCGGGTGGCATCCGAGAGCGCGGCGAACGAAGCATCGAGGCCGGCTTGCTCAAACTTTACCATTCGGTAAAGTGTCTAACACGCGGACGGGTGACGCGCAAGGGTGCGGCGATCGACGTGTCGGAAGGGCACGTCGATCGGGCCCGCGTCACCGCGTCACTGTCACGACCAGCGCAAGCTGGCCTAGCGAGCCCGCAGATCCTTCTCCATGCCGTCCAGGCCCGCGCCGATGGCGCCGTGCACCAGCTCGGCCACGCCGGCGGCATCTTCGGGCCGGGATTCGAAGTCGATGGTCCAGGCGACCACGGCCAGGCCATCGTAGGAGGTGAACACCTCGACCGTGCCTTTGTAGAAGCTGACAGGAAACGGCGATACCGGCCGCAAGTACACCAGGCGCCGCCGGTCATCGTCTATCGACTCGATGGTGTCCTGGATCGCGCCGCCGCCGTCGACGATGGTCATGTAGCGCCGCGCTCCAGGGCCCTGGCCTTCGACACGACAGGTCTCGATGATTGGAAACCAGACATCGAGCCGCCCGATGCCGCGGATCGCTCGCCAGGCCTGGTCGGCAGACACACCGAGCTTCTTGGTAATGGGTTGCTTGGTCATCATCCCTCCTCCTGCTGATGCCTTCCGCAGGGCTGCCGTGCGCAGGCGCGATGCCGCGGTCCGACCGCCCCTGTTCGCGCTATTGGACACTGCCCCACCCGCCGGCGTCGAGCCCCATCGGCCCGAGTTCGACGCTTCGCTCGGGACCGTCCGCCTCTGCCCGAAATACGTGGGCTTGGGCAGTGACCTTGCGCAAAACTTGCGTGTGGCCGGGGCCGACGCAGAGCCTCGCTGACGCTCACGGACGCGTCGCGGCGATCTTGTCGAGCAAGTCGCGCGCGACGACACACCGATCGCAATCGTGGGCAGCCAGCTGAGCGTCGCAGCTGCTCTGAACGAAGCGCTCGAGCAACTGCTTCGCCTCGGCTGGCTGCGGCGGTCGCGCGACCGCGTACGTGGAGCCCAGGTTGAAGGCCACCGCTGGGCTGACGCCGAGCGCGTATTCGGCGAGCCGCTGCCGTGCGGCCTGGGTACGCTCGGAGTCTCCGCGCGCGATGGCGACCTGCAGCGCTAGCTCCTGCAGCACGTACAGCTCGTCGAAGTTGCCCGGGCGCGCGGGGATTCGCGCGAGCCGAGCCTGGACGAGGGCGTCAGATCGCTCGAGCTCGCCCAGCTCGAGCAGCTCCTGGGCCAGCCCGTACTCGCATTTGCCGTGCTCCGCAGCCTGTGTGACGCTCTGCAGGGCCGCGCCATGATCGCCCTGGGAATGTTGCACCATTCCCAGCCGGCAATGGCAGTCGCCGTGCCGTGGGTCACGTTGCAGACACGCCGCGAACGCCGCCTTGGACGCCTCGGCCGCTCCCGGGTCGGCCACCGCGTTGTACCACTGAGCGTCACCCAGCTGCATCCAGTACGCGGCCGTGTTTGGCGCCAGGCGCGTGGCGTGATCGAGCGCGTCGATGGCCAGCGTGGCGTCGGTGTAGCCGTAGGCCTTGCCCAACCTCGCCCAGCGCTCTGCGTCGTCGGGATGTTGCTGCAACTCGGAGCGCAGGCGCGCAACAGTCTGGAGCAGCCGCGCGGGCCGGCAAGCGCGACGGGCTCACGAACAGCGTTAACGTCGCGGGCGGCGTCAGCCGCCGAAGTCCACCTGCATGGCGTCGACGATGAGGCAGTGCCGGATCAGGTCCTCGTCCGAGCTGACTTCGCTGGTGTAGTTGAGCCCGTAAGGCCAGAAGTGCTGGGTGTCGCCGTGCAGCTCGGCGCTCGGGTCGCCCGTCAGCTCCCGCAGCACCTGGGTCGCGCTGGCGCCGGTGTACACACCGGCCTGGATCAACTGCTGAAAGCGCTGTGCGCCCACGCCGGCGGTGTGCCCGATCTCGTGCATGGCCGTGATGAAGTTCATCGACGCGCGCGAGCCGAAGCGCATGCTGCCGTTGCCGTTGGCGTTGCCGTCCGCCGTGGCCAGGCTCGGCAGGTAGGAGACGCGCAGCTCGAGGCTCAAGCTCGTGTAACAGTTGTAGAACACGAGCGCCTCGTCCATGGCATTCGTGATGCGCTCGTAGGCGTCTGACTCGTCCGGGGTCGGCGCCATCGAGCGAGCGAGCGTGTAGCGGACGTTGCCGCTCTCGGGACAGACCGGGCCCGCGTCGGGTGTGTCGTCCGCCTCGTCAGGCAGAAGCCCCGCGTCGCTCGCAGCACTGGCGGGCGTGTCCGGCGGCTCGGGGCGGTCGAGCTCGCCGGGGCGAGGCCCGTTTTCGTTCGTGCGTGGTGGCGCCTCATCGAGCACGCGGCCTGCGTCCGGGATCGAGCTGGGGGCAACATCCCCGCGCGTGTCCGTGCTCGCCGTGAGGGGCGGGGGCCCATTTTCCGAGCTCGAGCACGCGAGCGACAACGCCAGAAGCCCGAGCGATCGGCGGCACATCGGACTCACGTTACCACATCGCCGGACCAGGCGAGGCGACGGGATGCCTCAGCGCCGCTCGCCGCCCGCCTCCAGCGGCCAATACACGCGGATCAGCGTCCGCGGCGGACAATCCCGGTAGCGAATGTGCACTGCGTCATCGCTCGAGTCGGCGCCCAGCGGCAGCGGCCGCTGGATTCCAGTCCCCGGATCCGTCTCGCTCGCGAGCGCGCCGCGCAGCGCGCCCGTGTGACGAGCGACGGCGGCACCGGGCAAGAGCAGCTAGCGCTGGCGCGCTAGCCAGCGTCGATCGTTCTCCGCTCGTCGCCGCTGAACCTGCTAGATCAGGAGTCGCATGCCATCATCGCGGGAGTCGCAGTGGCGCCACGACCTCGAGCACATCGTCCAGCAATCCCCCTGGTTGATGCTCGCTCTTCGCGCCGCGCGAGCGTCCAGGATCCCGTCTTGGTGCATCGGGGCTGGTGCGGTGCGAAATGTGGTCTGGGACCATCTGCATGGCTATCGGGAGCCGTCGGCGCTCGCTGACGTGGACGTTGCATACTTCGATCCGGCTGCCGACCCTCGTGATGACGAAAGGATCCAGAGGTTGCTCGAAACCCGGGAGCCCGGCGTCCCGTGGGAGGTAACGAACCAGGCATTCGTACACACCTGGTTTGAGGGCTACTTCGGGCATCCAGTGAAACCGTTGCGCTCACTCGAGGAGGCAGTGGCGTCGTGGCCCGAGTTCGCTACCTCAGTTGGCGTGAATCTCACGGACCAAGGTCGCATCGAGATCATCGCGCCTCACGGTCTGCACGATCTCTTTGAGATGCGAATTCAGCGCAATCCCACCCGTGCGAGCGTCGAGACGTATCGCTCGAGAGTCCAAGAGAAGCAGTACGTGCAGCGTTGGCCACGCGTGACCATCGTCCCGTCATGAGGCCCGCGCCGGACCGACTGCGACGGGCGTGCCTTTGGAAGCGTCGCGTGTCCGGCACCTCTGCCGATGCGCCGGATCGGCACCCCCTCGCTTTCCACGTTCCGCAAATTCGAGTCCTTTCGCGCGCTTCGGCTAGCAGGAGGGTGACGCGCGCCTCGAATTCACCCCTCGAATGAGACGGATGGGTCACACCTGCAACGTGATCCGCTATGCTGGAGGTTCTTTCACGGCGTTTGACGCCGGCGCCGGCGCAATGGTCCGTCATCAGATAGAGGAAGGACTTCACCATGGCATCGATGTTTCACTCGAGGTCGCGAACGCTGCAAGATCGCTTCGATACGCGACGCATCGCTGACCGCATCGAGGGCCGCCTCGTGAAGAACGAGATCGACGCGGGCAGCCGGCAATTCATCGAGTCGGTCGACATGTTCTTCCTTGCCACTGCGGACGATGAAGGGCGACCGAACTGCTCCTACAAGGGCGGCGACCCTGGCTTCGTACGCGTCGTCGATGCTCATACCATCGCGTTTCCAAACTACGACGGCAACGGCATGTACCTGTCGATGGGGAACGTCGGCCTCAATGCGCACGTCGGCCTGCTGTTCATCGATTTCGAGCGGGGCAGTCGCATGCGGCTCAACGGGTCAGCGTCGATCGACGATAGCGATCCGCTCATGTTCGAATATCCGGAGGCTCAGTTCATCGTGCGCGTGCGCGTGCGCGAGGTGTTTCCCAACTGCCCCCGGTATATCCACAAGATGAAGCAGGTCGAGCGCTCGGCTTTCGTGCCTCGTGAAGGGTGCGAAACGCCGGTGCCCGGGTGGAAGCGGTCGGAATGGGCTCGCGATGCCATCTCGGACAAGGACCCTTCGCGCGATCCATCCAAGCCGACGAAGTAGCGGTGTCGAAGAGTTGGCGTTCCGTGCACGCCTGTGTGTGACCGGCGCTTTGCGCCGTAGCGTTCCAACGGCGAGCTCACCCTGGTCATCGTATAGGCTCGCGAGCGAGCGTCGCCTCCAGCGGCCAATACACGCGGATCAGCGTCCGCGGCGGACAGTCCCGGTAGCGAATGTGCACTGCGTCATCGCTCGAGTCGGCGCCCAGCGGCAGCGGCCGCTGGATTCCAGTCCCCAGATCCGTCTCGCTAGCGAACGCGCCGCGCAGCGCGCCCGTGCCCTCGGCGCGGATGTGGAGCGCGACTTCCTCGCAGGCGTAGCGGTTCATCAGCCCTTGCCAGGCGAACGGGGCCCAGCGCAGCCCGAACCAGCGCTCGGCCTCGGCCAGCGTCCGGAAGTAGGCGCCGGTGATGCGATAGCGCATCGCTCGTCCGAGCTCGAGCGTCAGCTGCGTCGGTGGGTGAACGGGGTCGCCGAGGGGCTCGCCCGCCGCGTCGAGTCGGACGAGCTCGCTGTCCTCCAGCGCATCGACGGCGTCGCCGTAGTGATCGGGCGCGACGCCGGCGGCCCCGGTGTAGCGGCGCTCGCAGATGCAGTCCCAGCGCGCCGCCGCCGCGCTCGCGACGAGCTGACAGGTCAGCTCGTTGCGCTCGAGCGAGGGGCTGTGGTCGAGGTTGTTCTCGCTGCCGACCGGGGTGGCGCGCCAGTGCGGGCCGCTGCGTTCGGCGTTCACCAGCTCGCGCGAATGCACGGTGCCTGCCGCGTCGCCGCGGTAGCCGAACGAGATGACCTCGACCCGCACGCGCTCGGGGGAGAGCTCGAGCAGGTTGAAGGAGGGCCAGAGCGTGGCGGCGTCTCGCGCCGTGGTGGGGAACCAGCTCTGGACGCTGCCGCAGCTGCCGGCGGACACGATCAGCACGTCGCCCTGGCCCGCGACGAGGCTGCTGAGCAGGCGCGCCGTGGCGTAGTGCTTGTGACCATGCAACACCAGCACCGCGCGGCCGAGCGCGTGCAAGGTGGAGAGCGCCGTGCCCGCGCCGAGCGCCGTCATGGTCATCTCCTCGCGGTCGGCGTGGGCGATGAGGGTGGGCAGCAAGTGCTCGACGGTCCAGCGCACGACACGCGGCGTCTTGTCGACCTGCACGACGCCGACGTCGGTCAACGGGGTGGGCACCAGGTGGTGGTGTAACAAGAACAGCACGGGCCAGTCGGGGTTCTTCACGCCGATGGCGGCCGCCGCTTGCAGGATGTCCTCCTGGCGCAGCGAGCCGCCGGCGCTGATCAGCCCGGAAGGCAGGTAGGTCGAGTCGAAAGCGACCACCCAGGCCGGCATGCCGTGCAGCTCGGGGGGCACCACCTGGGCCAGGAAGGGGACGCCCGAACCGTGCACGAAAGCGCGCGCGCCGAGCGCCTGTCGCAGCGCCACGAACGGCTCGCGGCGGAACGGCGCGAGCAAGCCCGAGCGGCGCCGATCATGGTTGCCCGGCACGATCAACACCTGGCGGCCGAGCGCCTGGATCAGCCGCTCGTGCAGGCGCAGGAAAGCCGCCACCAGCCGCTCCGGGGCGACGTTGGCGGAGTCGAAGACGTCACCGGTGATCGCCAGCAGATCCAGGTGGCGTCGCTTCTCGCCGACTTCGCGGCGCAGGGCCTCGACCAGCGCGGCCAGGATTTCATCCTGCTCGGGCTCGCCCGACAGGAGGTGAAGATCGGAGAGCTGGGCGATGAACGGCATGGCCGGGCCCCACGTTAGCAGAGGCGAGCCGTCGGCCACGCCCGGACGTGGCTCGGCGACCTAGCCCGACGACCTGGCCCCCCTAGCGACGCCCCGCGCAGCCGCGTGACCCCG
>Ga0315910_10003370_pt1 | contig 13624 bp, 12 predicted proteins | sample EdamamesoilMG_FD_204470 | JGI IMG/M metagenome (GOLD analysis project Ga0315910, IMG submission 204470) | Garden soil microbial communities collected in Santa Monica, California, United States - Edamame soil | ecosystem: Environmental > Terrestrial > Soil > Garden | place: USA: California...
CTGCGGCGCAGCGCGCCTGTGCTTCGGCTGGATCGAACATTGTGCTGCTGCCCTAGCGGCTGGGGTGCCGCAATGCCAAGCAGGTTCGACGGGCAGCGCTCTTTAGATGACCAGCGCCAGTGCCTTGAACAGGCCGGTGATCACGAACGGCAGACCGATCGCCGCGGCCCAGATCAGCAGCCGGTCGCGTTTGAACAGCGGCGCGAGGTCGGGATCGATCGCCTGTTCATCGTCAAGCACCTCCCACTTGCGTTCGATCATGCGGCAACCGGGGATGATCGCGGCAACCAGGATGATCAATGCGAAATAGGGCAGGATCGAGCCGGAACTGGTCTTCAAGGCTCCCATGGTCACCCAGATCTGCAGCCCGGTATAGGCCAGCAGCGCATAGGCCACATGGTCGCTGATCTTGCGCCGCCAATCGAGGTCCCGGAACTCGGGCTTCTCGGCGGCATCGCGACCCGCCTTCCACAGCGCCTTGTCCATAGCGCCTTTCTCCTCTTCCAATCCCGACGCCGATTATTTCACCATCTTGTCATGCAGGCAAGAGCGCTAACCATTCCTTCAAGCAGGCGGAATATTCGCAGTCAGGATCGCCATGCAGGAATCTTGCCAAACGGGGTTTCCAGCCGGCCAAGCCATGGTAAAAGCCCGCCCGATGACAACGCTCGATCAAGACCAGCTCGACCGGAAAGCCCTTGCCGACGCCATGGCCGGGGCCCCGGCACACGCCGCTCCGCCACTTCCCCAAGGCGGGCTCGAAGTGATCTCGATCGCCAAGTCCTATGACAAGCGCGCGGTGCTGACCGATATTTCCGTATCGGTCGGCAAGGGCGAAGTGCTCGGTCTTTTGGGTCCCAACGGGGCGGGCAAGACGACCTGCTTCTATTCGATCATGGGCCTGGTGAAGCCCGACAGCGGTCGCATCCTGATGGACGGGGTCGATGTCACCGCCCTGCCGATGTACCGCCGCGCGATCCTCGGCCTCGGCTACCTTCCGCAGGAAACCTCGATCTTCCGCGGGATGACGGTCGAGCAGAATATCGGCTGTGTGCTCGAGCTGATCGAGCCCGACGAGGAAATCCGCAAGGCCGAGCTCGAACGCCTGCTCGGCGAATTCGGCCTGACCGACCTTCGGACAAGCCCGGCGATGGCGCTCTCGGGCGGCGAACGCCGCCGCTGCGAGATTGCCCGCGCGCTGGCGGCCAAGCCGTCGATCATGCTGCTCGACGAGCCTTTCGCCGGGATCGATCCGCTTTCGATCCAGGACATCCGCAACCTCGTGATCGATCTCAAGCAGCGCGGCATCGGGGTGCTGATCACCGACCATAATGTCCGTGAGACGCTCGACATCGTCGATCGCGCCTGCATCATCTATGGCGGGCAGGTGCTGTTCGCCGGGAGCCCCGAGGATCTGGTGGCCGATGCCAATGTCCGGCGGCTGTACCTCGGCGAGAGCTTCCAGGTGTAATGGTGAAGCCGGGCGGGGATTGAACCATGGCATTGGGGCCTCGCCTCGACCTCAGGCAGACCCAGTCGCTGGTGATGACGCCGCAGCTGCAGCAGGCGATCAAACTGCTGGCACTGTCGAACCTCGAACTCGAAGCCTTTATCGGCGAGGCGCTCGACGCCAATCCGCTGCTCGAAATGGGCGAGTCCCCTTTCGAAGGCGGCGAACCTCCCGCCGAACCGGTTGCCGATGCGCCGCAGTCAGACCTGACCGCCGACGACTTGATCCTCCAGGGCCACGCCGAGGCCGACGCGCCGTTCGATCTCGATCCCGCCGCGCTCGACCGGGACCGTGACACCGGCGACGGCGCGGTTCACGATTTCGGGGGCAGCGCGCCATCGGGCGGCTCGGGCGAAGGTTTCGACGTCGAGGATCGCGGCGGCGGGGAGGCCACGCTGGCCGAACATCTCGGGGCGCAGATCGGCGCGGTCGCGTCCGATCCGCGCGCGGAATTCGTCGCCCGCCACATCATCGGGCTGCTCGATGAGGCGGGCTATCTCCCGGTGACCCTGCGCGAGGTCGCCGGCGACCTTGGCGTGACCATAGCCGAGGCCGAGGCCGCGCTGGCGCTGGTCCAGCAGCTCGACCCGACCGGGGTCGGCGCGCGCGGACTCAGCGAATGCCTCGCGCTGCAGGCCAGGGAAGCCGACCGTTATGATCCCTGCATGGCGCGGCTGATCGACAATCTCGACCTGCTCGCCAAGGGCAGTTTCGCGCAGCTCAAGCGCATGTGCGATGTCGACGACGAGGATTTCGCCGACATGCTTGCCGAATTACGCAGCTACGATCCCAAGCCGGGCCTGCGCTACGGCGGCGGGGACAGCGAGCCGGTGGTGCCCGACATATTGATCCGCGCGGCGGGCGGAGACGGGTGGGACATCGCACTCAACCAGGCGACCTTGCCGCGGCTGGTGGTCAACCGTTCCTACTATCTCGAATTGCGCGGCGGCTGCCAGGACCGCGAATCGAAGAGCTGGCTGTCGGAAAGACTGGCCGACGCCAACTGGCTGCTCAAGGCGCTCGACCAGCGGCAGAAGACGATCCTCAAGGTTACCGCCGAAATCGTCAAACAGCAGGTCGGGTTCTTCAGGAAGGGCGTTTCGGAACTGCGCCCGCTGACCCTGCGCGCGGTGGCCGAAGCGATCGAAATGCACGAATCGACCGTCAGCCGGGTGACCTCCAACAAATACCTCCATTGCGAGCGCGGGACCTTCGAGCTGAAATATTTCTTCACCTCGGGCGTCGCGCGGGTGGCTGGCTCCACCGAGGGCGCCGAGGGCGACGGCTCGGTATCGGCAGAGGCGGTGAAGGCCCAAATCCGAACACTGATCGATGCCGAGGAGCCCGGGGACATCCTTTCCGACGACACGCTGGTCGACCTGCTCAAGGCCAAGGGCTTCGACCTTGCCCGGCGCACCGTCGCCAAATACCGCGAGGCGATCGGGATCGGCTCCTCGGTCCAGCGGCGGCGGCAGAAGAAGCTGGAAGGCGTCGGCTAGGGTGTGGCCCGAAAGACTCGCAAATCGCAGTGAAACGCTGGTTTACCGGATATTAACCTTTTTCGTTGAGACCTTGTGTGGTTAATAAAGCCATTCTTCCTTTCCGGGCGGTTACCGGATGGGGGTAACCGGGGCAACAAGGGGGATTTCCCGATGCGTGTTCTGTTGATCGAGGACGAGCCGACAACCGCGAAAGCGATCGAGCTCATGCTCACGACCGAAGGCTTCAATGTCTATACGACCGATCTCGGCGAAGAGGGCTTGGACCTTGGCAAGCTCTATGATTACGACATCATCCTTCTGGACCTGAACCTGCCAGACATGCATGGCTACGACGTGCTCAAGAAGCTCCGCGTCGCCAAGGTGCAGACCCCGGTGCTGATCCTGTCCGGCATTTCGGAAATGGATTCCAAGATCCGCTCGTTCGGCTTCGGCGCCGACGACTACGTGACCAAGCCGTTCCATCGCGAAGAACTGGTCGCCAGAATTCACGCGGTAGTCCGCCGCTCCAAAGGACACAGCCAATCGATCATCCGCACCGGCAAGCTCGCCGTGAACCTCGATGCCAAGACGGTCGAAGTCGACGGCGCCCGGGTCCATTTGACCGGCAAGGAATATGCGATGCTCGAGCTGCTCTCGCTGCGTAAGGGCACTACCCTCACCAAGGAAATGTTCCTCAACCACCTTTATGGCGGGATGGACGAGCCCGAACTCAAGATCATCGACGTCTTCATCTGCAAGCTCCGCAAGAAACTCTCCCACGCCTGCAGTGGCGAAAACTACATCGAAACGGTGTGGGGCCGCGGCTATGTGCTGCGCGATCCCGGTGAAGAAGCCGAAGCCGCCTGATTCAGTCGCAGGAATTCAGACATCTCAAGCCGCCCCGGAGCCTTGGCTCACGGGGCGGTTTCTTTTGGGCGCGGGCGCGCAATCAATCGGCCCGATTGAAATAGGTTGTTACCGTTCTCGGAGTGACATCGTGGGCCCAGACGATGGTTTCCTTCATCGATTTCCGGTCATCCTCGACGGTGTAGACCCGCGTCGAAACCGGGGCGCCTGCCTTGGTAAAAGTCAGCACCAATGTGTTCGGTGCCGGTTGGCGCAGCGACACCATGTCGGCAAATTGCATGTTGCCAGTGAGGGGCACGGGAACACCATCCGCCGCCGCAGTCGATTGCGCATGCTGACGAGAGCCGTCGGCAGCAACAATTTCGCTCCGACCTGTCCATTCCTGATCCCCCGAGACGCGGAATTCCAGGGTAACGCTGCGCGGCCGCGTGCCATCGTCGGGTAGCCGTGAGGTATCGAGCGACCAGCGCCCGACCAGCGGCAACTGACTGGGTGCAGCTGTCTTGATGGTTTGCGATGCAGCGTCGGATTGCGGCGAATCCGCTTGCGCGATGACGATTCCGACGGCTGCAACAGCCATGGTGATAAACATCATAATCGTTCCTTTCGACCTTGGGCGCCCCGGATTTAAGGGCTGCTCCTCTTCGTCGGTCGCGGAACCCGGTGTTGATAGATCGATTTTCTTGTCCCAGATTTTTTGGGCGGCCAGGTGGCGCGCCAATTCACGGCTGCTGCCAGTGCCCGTTTTGCGGCGGGCGTCGCGCAAACGCTCGTTGATCGAGGCTTCCGAGCGCCCCAGGCGAACAGCGATCGATTTGACCGTGTGCCCCGCCGTCAGCAGGCGCAGGATTTCCAGTTCCTTGTCGGTCAGCGCTGCAACTGGACTGGCGGTTCGATCCGGGGTCGACATGTTCCGTGCTCACCACAGGCTTCCGAAGGCGTCTATCACAATTTTCTTGTGCCGCCGTTGACCGTTGCCGGGTCGATTGCCAAACGCCCGCATCATGTCCGCACACAAGCAAGGCGACCCCACCACGCTCGGCCGGCTCTATGGCCGCAGCCATGGCCGCCCGCTGCGCAGGGGGCAGCAGGATCTGGTCGAGACCCTGTTGCCGCAGATCGCCGTTTCCCTTGAAGGCCCGATCACGGCCGAGCACCTGTTCGGTCGCGAGGTGCCGCTCCATTTCGAGATCGGCTTCGGTTCGGGCGAGCACCTCGCCTATCGCGCCGATCTCCTGCCCGATCACGGGCTGATCGGCTGCGAGCCGTTCCTCAACGGGGTCGCGGGCGCGCTGATGCATGTCCGCGAGCAAGGCCTCGCCAATGTCCGGATCCACCACGGCGGCGCGCTCGAAGTGCTCGAACGCGTGCCTGACGGGGCGCTATCGTTCCTCTACCTCCTTCATCCCGATCCGTGGCCCAAGGCCCGCCATGCCAAGCGCCGGATGATGAATGACGGGCCGGTCGAGCTGTTTGCGCGCAAGCTAAGGCCCGGCGGAGAGTTCCGCTTCTCGACTGACCACCCGGTCTACCTGCGCCACGCGCTGATGGTAATGCGCCGGCACAGCGACAGGTTCGAATGGCTCGTCGATGGTCCGCAGGACTGGCAAAATCGCCCCGGCTGCTGGTGCGAGACACGCTACGAGGCCAAAGCCCGGCGGCAGGGCCACGAGGTGTGGTACTTCCGCTACCGAAGGAAAGGTTGAAGGAGCGATGACGGGGATCAGCTTCTGCACCACCTGCAAGGGTCGCCTGTACCAGTTGCGCGAGACCCTGCCGCAGAACCTCGCGGCACTTGGGCCCGACGAAGAGATCGTGCTGGTCGACTACCAATCACCCGACGGCCTTTCCCAATGGGTGTGGGGCCATTTCCGGCCCGCAATCGATGCCGGCCGCCTGGTCTTCTTCGAAGTGCTCGACGAGGCGCCGTGGCACATGGCCAAGGCCAAGAATCTCGCACACCGGCTGGCGCGGGGAGCGTTCCTGTTCAACCTCGACGCCGACAATTTCCTCACCGTGCAAGACCTGGGGTACGTCCGCGCCGCTGTGGCGCGGGGCCTGTGTTGCCGTCAGGGCACCGGCGACATCGGCGACGGCACGCCCGGACGGATCGGCCTGCCGCGCGAGGCGTTCCACCGGATCGGCGGCTATGACGAAAGCCTGCTCGGCATGCTGCTCCAGGACTATGATCTGATCGTCCGCGCCGAGGCCGCCGGCTATCGCTTCCTGCGCCTGCCCAGGCCCGAGCGCCTCCCGCTCCAGAACGACGTCGGCGAACGGCTCGGGCAATTCATCGCCACCCGCAGCGTGCAGAACGAGGACCTTGCCTTGATGGGCCGCGTCAATATGGGTTTGTCCAAATTGCGGCTCGAACTGGAAGGACCGCTGCGGCGGCAGAATTTCGCCACGTTTCGGGGGCGGCTGAACGGGGAACCTGTCATCCTCGACGGGTTGGGGAATTGCACCCCCGGTGAATGATGCTATCAGGCGGCGGCAATTTCTCTACCAACACGGAAGAGATTCAGCCACGGGCTTGCAAAGCATATCTTTCTTTCCCTAGACCGCCCCTTCGCGCATCTGGCGCTCAGAGAATCATCCTCGCGGGGCGTCATGGAATTTATCGGCAATATCGATTTTACTGCGCTCCTGCCCTTCATCGCGATCGGATTTGCGGCGCAGCTGGTCGATGGCGCCCTGGGCATGGCGTTCGGGGTGATCTGCAGCACGGTGATGGTCGGCTTCCTCGGCGTTCCCCCGGCGGTGGCCTCGCAGCGGGTGCATGTGGTCGAATGTTTCACCACCGGCGTTTCGGGCCTGAGCCACCTGTTTCACCGCAACATCGACGGACGGCTGTTCCTGCGGTTGGCGGTACCGGGGGTGATCGGCGGCATACTGGGCGCCTACGTGCTGTCGATGCTGTTCATGCAGGGCGCCAATTTCGTGAAGCCGTTCGTGCTGATCTATCTGACCGGCATCGGCTTCTACATCTTGTGGCGCGGGATCAAATATCCTCCAAGGGTCAGAGATCCCAAGATCATTGCTCCGCTCGGCCTTGTCGGGGGCTTCCTCGATGCTGCGGGCGGCGGCGGCTGGGGCCCGGTGGTCACCTCCAACCTGCTGATCCAGGGCGCCGATCCGCGCAAGGTGGTGGGCACGGTAAGCGCGGCCGAATTCTTCCTGACGATCACCGTCTCGGCAACCTTCATCTATCATTTGGGCTGGGACCAGCTTGTCGGGGCGACGTTGGGGCTGCTGATCGGCGGAGTCGCCGCCGCGCCGCTGGGCGCGTGGGCGGCCAAGCATTTCCCGGCCAAGCAGATGCTGATCCTGGTCGGCATCGTGCTGACGCTGACCAGCGGCTACGGGGTCTACACCGCGCTGAATTAGGCGCCTCTCGGGGAGGCTTCCGGATGGGCAAAGTGCTGCTCGGGATCGGAGCAATCTTCACGCCGATTGGGCTGATTTTCGCCGCCATCGGCGGCTGGTTCTTCGTCCAGGACCGCCAACTCGCGGCCGACGGGCTGCGCGCCGAGGGATACGTAATCGAGGTCGTTGTCTCGCGCGATTCTGACGGCTCCTCCAGCTACAAGCCGGTTGTCGAGTTCACCGATGCCGAGGGACGCACGCACCGCTTCACCAGCAGCATCAGCTCCAGCCCGCCGGCCCATTCGCCCGGCGAACGGGTCGAGGTGATCTATTCGCCCGCCGATCCCAACGAAGCGATGATCGACAGTTTCATCGACCGCCATCTGTTTCCGCTGGTGTTCGGAGGGCTTGGCGCGTTGTTCGCGTGTATCGGTATAGCGTTGATACTCGTCCATCTGCGCCGGCAGCGCGCCGTGGCCGAATTGCTGGCCAGCGGCGTGCCGATCGACGCCCAATTCCTCGAATGCCTTCGCGACACGAGCATCTCGATCAACCGCCGCAATCCGTTCCGTGTCGCATGCCAGGCTGTGCACCCCGCCACCGGACGACTCGAGCGCTTCGAAAGCGACCCGATATGGATCGATCCCAGCGAGCTGATCGGCGACGGGAAAATCAGGGTGCTGGTCGATCCCCGGCGGCCGAAACTGAACTTTGTCGATCTGTCTCCCTGGGTGGACGACAGCCAGCGGGCCTAGGTGACCACTCCGGCGCTGGCCAGAACGGCGAGCGTGAGGATATCAGGCGCCAGCGCCGTCATCGGCGCGATCTGGACCGGCTTTTCCATCCCCACCAGCATCGGCCCGATCACCGCGTTGCCGGCCAGTTCGCGCAGCAGCTTGGCCGAGAGGTTGGCCGATTGCAGCCCGGGCATGACCAGCACGTTGGCGGGCGCGGACAGGCGGCTGAACGGATAGAGCTTCATTACGTTGGGATTGAGCGCGGCGTCGGGCGCCATCTCGCCTTCGAATTCGAAGCCCGGATCCGCCTGGTCGAGAATGTGGACCGCGTCGCGAATGTTCTCGAGCCATTTGCCCGGCGGGTTGCCGAAGGTCGAATAGCTGAGGAAGGCGACCCGGGGCTCGTGCCCCAGCCGCCGCGCAATCCGCGCGGTTTCGCAGGCGATATGGGCCAGTTCCTGCGCGCTCGGGCGCTCGTTGATCGTCGTGTCGGCCAGGAATGCGGTATAGTTCTTGCCGATCATCATGTGGACGCCGAACGGGACCTCGCCGGGCTTGGGATCGAGCACCAGCCGGACTTCGCGCATGGTTTGGGCGAAGGGCCGCGTAAGGCCCGAAATCATCGCATCGCCATGGCCGAGCGCGACCAGAAGCGAGGCAAAGACGTTGCGTTCCTGGTTGACCATCCGGCGCACGTCGCGCCCGGTGTAGCCACGCCGCTGGAGCCGCTTGTAGAGATAATCGACCATCTCCGGGACCAGTTCGGAGACTGCCGAATTCTGGATCTCGTAGGCATCGGGATCGCTCACCCCGAGTTCGACTAGCTTGTCGCGCACTGCCTGGGTGCGACCGACCAGCACCGGCACACCATAGCCGAAATCCTTGAACTGGATCGCCGCCCGCAGCGACACTTCCTCTTCGGCCTCGGCGAACACCACCCGCTTGGGATTGGCCTGGGCATCGGCATAGACCTGGGTGAGCACCGAGGTGGTCGGGTTGAGCCGCGCCTTGAGACTGAGCCGGTAGGCCTCGAAATCCTCGATCGGCAGTTGCGCGACGCCGGAATCCATCGCCGCCTTGGCCACGGCCGAGGAAACCCGCTCCATCAGTCTCGGATCGAACGGCGCCGGGATGATGTACTCGCTGCCGAAGCTCTGGCTCTTGCCATAGGCGGCGGCGACTTCCTCGGGCACGCTTTCGCGCGCCAGCTCGGCGATCGCTTCGGCGGCGGCGATCTTCATCTCCTCGTTGATCGCGGTCGCGCGGACATCGAGCGCGCCGCGGAAGATGAACGGGAAACCGAGCACGTTGTTGACCTGGTTGGGATAATCGGAGCGCCCGGTGGCGACTATGCAATCGGGCCGCACCTTCTTTGCTTCGGGCGGGTCGATCTCGGGATCGGGATTTGCCATCGCGAAGATGATCGGCTTCTTGGCCATGGCTTCGATCATGTCGGGCTTGAGTGCGCCCTTGACCGAGAGCCCGAGGAAGATGTCGGCGCCCTTGAGCGCTTCGGCCAGCGTCCGCGCCTTGGTGTCGATCGCATGGGCCGATTTGAACTGGTCGACATTGTCGCGGCCGATATAGATCACCCCTTTGCTGTCGCACATGGTGACGTTTTCGTGCCGCGCGCCCATTGCCTTGACGAGCGCGGTGCAGGCGATCGCCGAGGCGCCAGCGCCGTTGACCACGATCTTCGCGTCGGACAGCCGGCGCCCGGTTATGTGACAGGCATTGATCAGCCCGGCGGCGGCGATGATCGCGGTGCCGTGCTGGTCGTCGTGCATCACCGGGATCTTCATCCGATCGCGCAGCGCCTGTTCAATGATGAAGCACTCGGGCGCCTTGATGTCCTCGAGGTTGATCCCGCCGAAGCTCGGCTCCATCAGCGCGACCGCATCGATGAACGCCTGCGGGTCTTCGGTCGCCAGCTCGATATCGATCGAATCGACGTCGGCGAAGCGTTTGAACAGCACCGCCTTGCCTTCCATCACCGGCTTCGACGCCAGCGCGCCAAGGTTGCCCAGTCCCAGGATCGCTGTGCCGTTGGAGATCACCGCGACCAGATTGCCCTTGGCGGTATAGTCATAGGCAGTGGCGGGATCCTCCGCGATCGCCTCGACCGGGGCAGCGACCCCCGGCGAATAGGCGAGGCTCAGGTCGCGCTGGGTCGCCACCGGCTTCGAGGGAATGATCTCGATCTTACCGGGACGGATCGTCTGGTGGTAGAACAGCGCCTCACGCGTGGTGAAGCTCTGGTTTTCGTCTTCGGCCAAGGGCGTCCTCCGTATTCGTATGCTGCACTAACGAACCCTTGCGCGACGCGATAGGGGAAAGCTCGCCCGGCCGCCCTCCCGAATCGGTGAATTGGCGTTTACGCCATCGCCACGATGTCCGGCGGCGCGACCCCGATGATGGAGCAGTATTTCGCGTTGAAGCGCGAGGCCGGGGATTGCCTGTTGTTCTACCGCATGGGCGATTTCTTCGAACTGTTCTTCGACGATGCCCGCGCAGCGAGCCAGGTACTCGACATCGCGCTGACCAGCCGGGGTGAGCATGGCGGCGCGCCGATCCCGATGTGCGGGGTGCCGGTGCATTCGGCCGAGGGCTACCTCGCGCGGCTGATCAAGGCCGGCTGCCGGGTGGCGATCGCCGAGCAGGTCGAGAGCCCGGACCAGGCAAAGGCGCGCGGCGGATCGAAGGCACTGGTCAAGCGCGACATCGTCCGCTTCGTCACCGCCGGAACGCTGACCGAAGAGGCCCTGCTCGAACCGCGCCGGGCGAATGTGCTCGCCGCGGTGTGCGAGGTAAGGGGCAGCATAGGGATCGCTGCCTGCGACATTTCGACCGGGCGGATGGAACTGGAGGAATGCGCGGCTGACGCGCTGGGCGCTGCGCTTGCCCGGTTGGGTGCGAGCGAGCTGGTGGCACCGGAGGAATGGGAGGCTGCGCCGGAGGGTTACATCGCAAGGGCGCGCAGCCATTTCGCCAGCGACGAGGGCGAAGCGCGGCTGAAGGCGCTGCACGCGGTCGCCGCGCTCGACGCCTATGGCGAGTTCACCCGCGCGATGCTGGCCGCAGCCGGGGGCCTGATCGCTTATCTCGACCATGTCGGGCGCGGATCGCTGCCCTTCCTGCTGCCGCCAGTGGCGCGCTCGGGCGGCGAGCGGCTGGCGATGGACGAAGCCACCCGCAGCAGCCTCGAGATCCTCACCAGTCAGCAGGGCGGACGGCAGGGCAGCCTGATCGCGGCGATCGACCGTTGTGTGACCGGCGCGGGCGCGCGGCAATTGGCCGACGATCTTTCGGCGCCGCTGACCGATGCGGCGCAAATCGAGGCGCGGCTGGCGCTGGTGCAATTCTTTCACGACGACCCCCTGCTGCGCGCCGATCTGCGCGAAGTGCTGCGCGCATCACCCGATATCGGCCGCGCGCTAGGGCGGATCGTCGCCGGGCGCGGATCGCCGCGCGATTTGGGACAAGTCCGCGACGGGCTCAGCGAAGCGCGGCGGATCGGCGATTTCCTGCAACGTTCGACCGACCGTCCGGCTTTACTCGACGCGCTGCTCCCCCGCCTCGGCGGGCACGGCGCGCTGACAGATCATTTGTCGCGCGCATTGGTCCCTTCGCCTCCAACCGAGCGTAGCCAGGGCGGCTTTGTCGCCGAGGGCTACGATCATGCGCTCGACGAATTGCGGGCTATCTCCGGCAACGCCCGCAGGGCAATCGCGGCGCTGGAAGCGCGCTATCGCGACGAGACCGGAATCGCCGCGCTCAAAATCAGGCATAACGGCGTGCTCGGCTATTTCATCGAGGTTCCGGCGAAACATGCCGACCGGCTGATGGCGCCCGACAGCGGCTTCACCCATCGCCAGACCATGGCCGGGGCAGTGCGCTTCAACTCCCTGCAATTGCACGAGGAAGCAAGCCGGATTGCCGAGGCTGGCGGGCATGCGCTGGCCGCCGAGGAAGCCCATTTCGAGGAGCTGGCGGGCGAAGTGATCGCGGCACGCGAGGCGATCGCCGCGACTGCTGCTGCGCTTGCCCGGATCGACGTCGCCGCCGGGCTGGCCGAGCGCGCGGCGGAAGGGAACTGGTGCAGGCCGGAGATTTCCGCCGACCGCTTGCTCGATGTCAAGGGCGGGCGGCATCCGGTGGTCGAAGCGGCATTGGCAGGCAGCGGCGAGCGCTTCGTCGCCAACGATTGCTGTCTCGTGCCGAATGACCGGCTATGGTTGGTCGGCGGACCCAACATGGGCGGCAAGTCGACTTTCCTCCGGCAGAACGCTTTGATCGTCCTGCTAGCGCAGGCAGGTTCCTTTGTGCCCGCTTCAGGCGCGGTTGTCGGCCTTGTCGACCGCCTGTTCAGCCGCGTCGGCGCATCGGACAACCTCGCCCGCGGACGCTCGACCTTCATGGTCGAAATGGTCGAGACCGCCGCGATCCTTGCCCAGGCCACCGAGCGCAGTTTCGTGATCCTCGACGAGGTCGGACGCGGCACCTCGACCTATGACGGGCTGGCGCTGGCCTGGGCGGTGGTCGAGGCGGTCCACACTGCGATCCGCTGCCGCTGCCTGTTCGCAACCCATTTCCACGAACTCGCCCGCCTCGCGGAAACCTGCGACGCGCTGTCACTCCACCATGTCCGCGCGCGCGAATGGAAAGGCGACCTGGTGCTGCTCCACGAACTCGCCGAAGGGCCCGCGGACCGCTCCTATGGCCTTGCCGTGGCGCGGCTCGCCGGTGTGCCGAAGGACGTTGTCGCGCGGGCCAAGGCGGTGCTCGACCGGCTCGAAGCCGGCCGCCGCGAGACCGGCGGGCTGGCCGCGGGCCTTGGCGACCTGCCGCTGTTCGCCGCCACCGGCGTGGACGAGGAACAGGCCGGCGATGCCCTGCGCGAGCGGCTGGAAAAGCTCGATGCCGACACGCTCACCCCACGCGAAGCCCTTGAACTGGTTTACGAATTGAAGCGTCTGGCGCTGGCGACGGATGGTTAACTATTTGCTGCTAGTATCCCGCGAATGTACGCGTCCTTGTTCAAGAACAAATTGTCGTTGCTTGCATTCGTCGTGCTCGTGCTTGCGAGCGCGCAGCTTTTCGTCGGCAACTGGGACGACGAATTTGCCACGGACAATTCGCCGGGCTCCCCGGCCTCGCAGGGAAACGATGCGGAGAACATGGCAAAGTCCGGTCCACCTTCGGAACTGACCTCGGACCAGGAAGCGTTCTATAACGATGATACTTCGTTCGTCTCGGACGAGGACCTGATCGACAGTGCCGAGGGCTACGATCCCACGCCTGCGGAAGACGAGAGCTACGCCGAGGAAGATTTCGAATCGGATCCCGCTCTGGACGACAGCGATGCGAAGCGCGAACGGCCCATCCGGCTGCGCAGTAGCAATTCCGGAGATGGAGAAGAACCCGGGACGGAGGAACCGGCGCACAACTGACGTCCTGCCCGGGCTGTTTGCCGCTCAGGAAACCGGTTTCGGCTCCGCACCCGAATAATCGTAAAAACCCCGCCCGGTCTTGCGGCCGAGCCACCCGGCATCGACATATTTCACGAGCAACGGCGCGGGCCGGTATTTGGAATCCCCGGTGCTTTCGAAAATCACCCTGACGATCTCGAGACAGGTGTCGAGCCCGATATAATCGGCCAACTC
>Ga0315910_10003371_pt1 | contig 13622 bp, 10 predicted proteins | sample EdamamesoilMG_FD_204470 | JGI IMG/M metagenome (GOLD analysis project Ga0315910, IMG submission 204470) | Garden soil microbial communities collected in Santa Monica, California, United States - Edamame soil | ecosystem: Environmental > Terrestrial > Soil > Garden | place: USA: California...
AGTTTGCGCGGCATGAAGGGCAATGGTCCGATGCATTGGCGCGGCGACCGCACGGGTCAAAGTCGCACCGCGGGTGAAACGCTGGAAGAACAGGCGTTCGAAGATTTCAACGTTGCGTTTACCGGGTTGCTGGGTCGCGACTCGCAACTTACCGAAGCGCAGATGGATGCCTTCGCCAAGTTTGCGCTACGACTGACATATCCGCCGAATCCCATTGCCAACTTGGATAACACGCTCACTTCTGTGCAAGCGACAGGACAAAACATCTACAACACCGTCACCTCCGATACGATTACCACATGCAATGGCTGCCATGTCATCAATCCGGCCGCTGGACGTTTCGGCACCGACGGCACCTTGGCCATCGAAGGGGGCGGGGTCGATGAGGACATGAAGATTCCGCATCTGCGCAACATGTATCAGAAAGTGGGCATGTTCGCGGAAAACACTCAGGTTGCCGGTGAAGCGAACCTCGGCGATCAAATCCGCGGTTTCGGTTTCGATAACTCGGGTGCATCGGGCACGATCTTCAAATTTTTAAGTGCGCCCGTGTTTACGTTGAATGACACGCAAACCGCGCAAGTGGAGCAGTTCGTGCTGGCGGCGCCATCCGATATGAACCCGATAGTCGGCCAGCAAGTAACCGTGACGCCAAGCAACCGAACTCGCTCCGATGTGAGTAATCGGCTCAATTTATTGGTGCAACGCGCACTAGTAACCACTCCGCGCGCAGAGTGTGAGTTGGTTGCGAAAGGCGTGATTCAGAATGTAGCCAAAGGTTGGGTGATGAACGGCAGCCAAAGCTTTGTGCCGAATGTTTCATCCGAATCGCCGCTCACGCTTCAGGGCTTGCTCGACCAGGCCGGTACCGCGGGCGCCGCGATTACATTTACCTGTGCACCGCCGGGCAACGGCACGCGATTCGGCGTGGATCGCGATGCGGACAGCACACTGGATAGAAACGACACCTAAAGGCCCTACTAACTTGTCCACACCGCGTCGTTCGTAGCGGCGCGGTGTGTTTTTAAGTGCGGCAGATAGCGCTACGATCTTTGATCGCTCACAATACGTCGTTAGCCTACAAACGGCGCTGTCTATCCAGTGAGTGACGATGGCTGCTCGCGATCTTCCTATTCAAACTGACATCCAAGCGGTGCGCCCGTTGGTCGTGCGCTACGGCGCGCTGGGCGACATGGTGATTCTCACCGTGTTGATTCGTCATCTGTACCAGCGATTCGGTCAACCGGTGGATATTTTGGCCTCCGGTGGCTGGACACGACCGCTGCTTGAGTCGCAACCCGGCGTGGGTAACTTGTATGTGGTGAGCAGTCGTCGCTGGCCCTATTGGTTCGACCGCGATCAGCAGCAATTGGTGGCGACGTTGCGCGGCCGGGGTTCAAGCGCTACCTGGCTATGCGACGACAAGAACAGAAAAACGCGATGGCTGCTGGAGCGCGCCGGCTGGCGATCGAGCGACTATCTTGAGGTCAATTCGCTTTACGGGAAGACCGGCTCGCACCTGTGCGATTTGTTCTTGCGCTTTGCCTATGCCACACCGGCTCGGCTCGGGGGCGAACAATTGCCGCCGGCGGATAACGATGCGTTCGGCCGGCTGTATGTCAGTTCTAAACAGCGTGACGATTTGGACACCTGGCTCAAATCACGCAGCTGGCTGGGCAAGCCTCTAGTGCTAGTGCAGCCCGGCAATAAACGCACGATGCGCCGCGGCTCGCGACACCGTGCCAGCAACTCCAAGTACTGGCCGGAAGATCGTTGGGCCGCTGTATTGCGCGGCCTGCGCGAAATGCATCCGGAGCACGTCGTCTTGCTGCTCGGCGTGCCTGCCGAGGCGCAATTGAACGACGAGATTCTGCAATTGGCCGGTATCGGCAATGCTCATAATATTGCGCACGATTTGCCGTTGCCGCGTCTGATGGCTTTGGCAGAGCGTGCATTTGGCGCGATTTCGGTTGACACCGGTCCGGCGCATTTAGTGGCGGCGGTAGGCTGCCCTGTAGTAACGCTATTCGGAAAAGCGAATCCGTTGATGTACGCGCCGCGCGGCCCCAATGCGCGTGTTGTCTGCCTTACCGGTCAGTATGAAGGCGAGCAATCCATGCTCGGCATTACGTCGGAGCGGGTGTTGTCGAGTTGGGCCGATATTCACCGCTAGTTATTGGCCGCCCGTTACGCGCAATCCGTTACTGGCAATCGACCGTTGCGCCCTTGGTCGACTTGCCATCCGGACCCAGCAAGTACAGATAGGGTGTAACGATTGCCGCCGGTTCGACGAGCTTACTGCGGTCTTCCGCCGGATAGGCCTGCAAACGCATATTCGTTTTCACGGCGCCGGGGTTAACTGCGTTGACGCGAATGGCGGTGTTTTCCAATTCATCCGCCAGCATCCGCATTAGGCCGTCGCTGGCCCATTTCGACGGTAGGTAGGCGCCCCAGTATGCGCGCGGGCGAGATACGACGCCGCTTGAGGTAAACACAACTGACGCGTCAGTTGCTTTTTTCAGTAGCGGTAAGCAGTACTGCGTCAGAATAAATGGCGCGTTCACGTTGACGTGCATGGTGCGCAACCATTTTGGAATGTCATGATGTTCGATCGGCGATCGCTCGCCTAGCATGCCGGCGTTATGCACCAAGCCATCGAGTCGTCCGAATTCTTTATCGATTGCATTAGCGACATTCTCGTATTCGGGAGGACCGGCTTTTTCAAAATCGAGCGGCATGATCGAAGGGCGTTTTCCGCCGGCCGCGACAATCGCATCGTATAGGCCCTCCAATCGTTTTACATTGCGGCCATGCAGGATTACCGTCGCGCCATGCGCGGCGCAAGCGAGCGCAACTGCTTTCCCGATGCCGTCGCTGGCGCCGGTAATGAGAATGATTCGGCCGTCAAGCAGGTTTGCAGGAGCGGTGTAGGTGCGTGGGTCAGTCATGGGCGAATGATGAGCGATGAGTAATGAGTTAGGAAGTAGGGGCGCAAATCATTGAGCCCGTCGTGCCGCGCGCCACGCGGTCCAGACCTTCTTAAACGGCCCAAGTTCGTGTCGCTGGCTTAGTACGTCGTAACCGTTGCTGGCGATTCGGCCCAGCAGGTTACGATGCAATTCAGCCAACACTGCAATCGGTCGAAGCGTGGTGCCGTCCGATTGCTTTTGTAGCACTTGATATCGAGCATCGAGCCGCTGCGTCTCAGCCGCAAGCACTCCGCGAATGGTGTCGGTCATTTTGTTGGTACGCAGCGCGTCGAGCGTCACGCCGGCGGCGTCGAGTTCGTCCAACGGCCAGTACAGGCGGCCGTCGCGCACGTCTGCCGCAAGGTCGCGCAGCGTTTCGACGCGGCGTATCCACGAGGCGAGTTCACGAGCGTGCGCTGTATTGTAAGCTGCGAAGTGAAGCGCGGTGCTGCTGCGCGCCAAGTAAGCATCCAGCTCGGCGGCTGTGTTGTATGTCATGTGCGCTAGATCCATGTCGGCAGCTGCGAGGAGTTCGTGGAGCTGCGAAAAGTCAGCGTCGGGCAACACGGACTGCAGCGACTTTGTCGCCGGATGTTGCGCGTTGCGATTGACCAGCCGATCGATCTCCCCGCGCCACCATTGCATGCGGGTATGAGCGACCTCATGCGCCGAGGTAACTGAAGCGCCAATCTCGTTGTCGATTACAAACAGCGCCTGCAAAGCGTCGCGTTGTTCGGGCGCGGCGTACAGCAACGCGAAGTAACGCATCGAACCGTGCGGGGCGGCTCGGTTCAAATAATCGTCGAGTGAGTTCATTCGGGCCGTTCGGCAATCTGCGGTGCGCGCGTCAGTTTGTCGACCGTTTCGATTTCTTCGATCTCGCGGTCAGGTCGCACCCCCAACTCGGTGAACTTACGCGCGCCGGGGAGCACTTGTCTCTCCAGCGAACCTACCGCGCTGTTGTACGCGTCAACGCTTTGACCCAGGTTGCGGCCAAGCTTGGTTAGATGTCCGGCGAATACGCCCAAGCGCTTGTACAAATCCTCGGCCAGCGAGCGAATTTTTTCTGCATTCTCAGCCAGCGCGGTTTGACGCCAGCCGTACGCTACCGCTTTGAGAAGCGCTATAAAGCTCGACGGCGTTGTGATGATGACATCTTGGCGAATGGCGTCTTCGAGCAGCGAGGGGTTCTCGGCCAATGCTGCGCTTAGGAATTGATCGCCGGGAATGAACAAAATAACGAAGTCGGGGCTTTTTTCGAACTGGGCCCAGTAGCTTTTGGCGGAGAGCTGGCGAACGCGTTCGGCTACGGCGTTTGAATGACGCTTTAACGCGGCGGCTCGGGCCTCGTCCGATTGAGCATCCACCGCATCAAGATAGGCATCGAGCGGCGTCTTGACGTCGACGACGATGTCACGACCATCGGGCATGTGCACGATCATGTCCGGTCGGATAGCTGCATCGTCGGCGCTGCGTGCGTGCACTTGTTCGCTGAAGTCGCAATGATCCACCATGCCGGCAAGCTCGGCCAAGCGCTTAAGCGTCAATTCACCCCACTGGCCGCGAACCTCCGGGCGGCGCAAAGCGGTTACTAATCCGCGTGTCTCGCGCTGCAATGCTTGCTGACCCAGCGTCACCGATTCGATGGACGCGCGCAAATTGCCGAACGACTCGGCTCGTTCCTTTTCGATGCGTTGAATTTGTTGCTCGGTTTTCGACAACGCCTCGCGGATCGGCGCGACGAGCGTCTCGATGGCTTTTTCGCGTTCGCTTAATGCCGCAACTGCCGATTGTTGATGGATGCCCAGATGCTCGCGAGCGAGCTTTAGAAATACTTCGCTATTGGCGCGCAGCGACTGTCCGGCGACGCTGTCGAAACTGGAAGTGAGTTTATTCATCGCGTGCTCGACGCCGGCCGCCCGTTCTCGCTCCAGTTGCTCTTGCGTCTTGATTTGCGATTGCGCCACGGCTAATTCCACCGCGAGTTGCTGTTCGCGTCGCCTCGACAGCCAAAGCCCGAGCAGCGTGCCGACGGCGATGCCGGCAAGTACGCAAAGCGACGCCAAAGCGAGCTGCGTCATTGTGCGGCTCGCTTAAAGTGCGCGAGATAGTTAACGCTGGGATCGCTGCTGATTTTACAAACGTGCGTCAGCGGATTGTATTCGATGCCCGCTACGTCCTGCGCTTCGAGTCCCGCTTCCCGCGACCAACGTGCAAGTTCCGATGGCTTGATGAAGCGTTCGTAGGTGTGTGTGCCGGGCGTCAATAACTTCATGATGTACTCCGCGCCGACGATGGCCAATAAGTACGACTTGAGGTTGCGGTTCAGTGTGGAAAAAAAGATATCGCCACCCGGGCGAACCATTGCTGCGGCTGCGCGGACTATGCTGAACGGATCGGGAACGTGTTCCAGCATTTCCAAACAGGTGACGATGTCATAGTGGCCGGCGAAGCGCTCGGCGTGTGTCTCGGCGGGCTCGAGTAGATAAGTGACTTTGAGACCCGATTCCAGCGCATGCAATTGCGCTATTTCTATGGTCTGCGCGCCCAAGTCGATCCCGGTTACCGATGCGCCGCACTTGGCCATACCTTCTGCCGCCAGGCCGCCACCGCAACCGATATCCAGCACACGCTTGCCGGTCAGTCCTGCGCGTTTATCGATGTAAGCGATGCGCACGGGATTGATGTCATGCAAGGGACGGAACTCGCTGTTCGCGTCCCACCATCGCGGTGCATTGGTATCGAACCGAGCAATTTCGGCGGGATCGTGGTTTTGAACCGAGCTAGTCATGGCGCCCTAGGAGGAGTAAGTAATTAACTTGCATTCAATCCGGCGGCAATTCTGTCCCGCCATTCGGCGGTGCGCGCCAGGATCGCGTGAGTGTCATAGCGAGTGAGCGTACCGTCGGCAAGTAAATGCCTGCCGGCGATCCATACATCGCAAACGTCGGTGCGATTGGCCGTATATACAACCGCCGTCGCGGGATCGAATACCGGCTGCGAATGTACACCGCTTAAATCGATGCAGCAGATATCCGCCCACTTGCCCGGTGTCAGCGACCCGACCGAGTCCGCAAGGCCGATCGTCTGCGCGCCATTGAGGGTTGCGATGCGCAGCCAGTCGTGGGCCGTCAAGGACGGACCGGCTAGCAAGGCGGCGGTACGCAATTCGTCGAGCATGTCGAGATCGTTGTTGCTTGCTGCGCCGTCGGTACCAAGCGCGACATTTACACCGCGCGCGTGCAAGGCCGCTACGGGACAGATGCCGTTGCCTAATTTGAGATTGGATTGCGGACAGTGCACGACGCTGATTTTTGTGCGCGCAACGATGTCCATATCGGCGGCGTTCAACTGCGTCATATGTACTCCGCTGAACTGCGGCGTCAGGAAACCCAGACGTTCGATACGCGCAAGAGGGCGTTCCGAGTCGCGTACTTCGGAGGGCGACTCATGGAGATGCATGGTCACCGGCATCTCGATTTCATCCACGGTCTTGCGCATGCGGTTAAAGGCGGTGTCGCTTAAGGAATAGGGCGCATGCGGCGCCAATGCAGTGACGATCAACGGATCGTCGACATAGTCGTCGTGCAGGCGAAACGCTTTGTCCAAACAATCATCCGCGGATGCGGCCCAGGCTGTGGCCATGTCGAATACCGGCGCGCCGACGCAGGCGCGCATCTGCATCTTGCCCGCCGTTTGTGCGACAACTTCAGGAAAAAAATATTGCTCGGAAAAACACGTCGTGCCGCTGGCCACCATACCTGCGATCGCCAGCTCGACGCTGTCACGCACGAATTCCGGGTCAAGCCAACGTCGCTCCAGCGGCCAAACGCGATCTTTCAACCACGAGTCGAAAGCCAAATTCTCGGCCGCGCCGCGTAATAGCGTCATGCCCGCATGCGTATGGGCGTTTACAAATCCCGGTAAAACGACATGCGTCGAGCGATCTACGTGTGTGTCGCACAGATATCGCCGTTCGGCTTCCGCAATGGGAAGTACTGCAACGATTCGGCCTTGATGAATCGCCAGCGCGTGATTTTCCAGCACGGCATTTGCGGGCTCGATTGGCAGGATCCAGCGAGCTGTGATGAGGAGGTCGATGCGTTCCACGGGATGGGGTTTTTGAATGGCCGAGGGTGACGAAATGAAGTTGCGAAAGTATACCGCGCAGGCGGTATAAAACGTTCGGCTATGCGGTCCCGTGTGGTACCATTCGGCTCTTTGATTGCATCGTCGGTAGCGTCGTTTGGGGCTCCATTTTTAGATCTATTTTTAGACTTGGGTTGCGGCGGTTTAAAGCCCTGGGCCGCACCCGGAAGCACACGGAACTATGGCCGAAATTGCTCGCGAACTGATATACGTAAACCTCGAAGACGAAATGCGCAAGTCGTACCTCGATTACGCCATGAGCGTGATCGTAGGGCGTGCGCTACCCGACGTACGAGATGGACTGAAGCCGGTGCATCGCCGTGTGCTGTACGCCATGCGTGTGCTCGGCAACGATTGGAATAAGGCTTACAAAAAATCGGCTCGCGTGGTCGGCGACGTCATCGGTAAATACCACCCGCACGGCGATACGGCCGTTTACGACACAATCGTACGCATGGCGCAGCCGTTTTCCATGCGTTACATGCTGGTCGATGGTCAGGGTAACTTCGGCTCCGTGGACGGCGATATGCCGGCGGCGATGCGTTACACCGAAGTACGCATGTCGAAGCTTGCGCATGAATTGTTGGCCGATATCGACAAGGAAACGGTCGACTTTGTTACCAACTACGACGAATCCGAAACCGAACCGGCGGTTCTGCCGGCACGCTTCCCCAACTTATTGGTCAATGGCCAAACCGGTATTGCGGTGGGCATGGCCACCAATATTCCGCCGCACAATCTGGGCGAGATCATCGATGCCTGCATCGCGCTGATTGACAACCCGGAAACGTCGATTGCCCAGTTGATGCAAATTGTGCCCGGTCCGGACTTTCCGACGGCAGGCATCATCAATGGCGCGCACGAAATCGGCTTGGCGTATGCCACCGGCCGCGGGCGCATTTACACGCGTGCGCGGACGAACATCGAAGAAGACGGCAAAGGCCGGCAAACCATCGTTGTCACCGAGCTGCCGTATCAAGTCAATAAGGCGCGGCTGATCGAGCGGATCGCGGAGCTGGTGCGCGAGAAAATCATCGAGGGAATCTCGCCCGACGGTTTGCGCGACGAATCGGACAAGGACGGCATGCGGATTGTGATCGAATTGAAGCGCGGCGAAATTGCCGACGTGATATTGAACAACTTGTTCAAGCACACTCCGATGGAGTCGGTGTTCGGCATCAACATGGTGGCCCTGCAGGATGGCCAGCCGAAGTTGATGAACCTCAAGGACATGCTGGATGCTTTCTTGCGGCATCGTCGCGAAGTGGTTACGCGTCGCACGGTGTTCGATATTCGCAAAGCGCGCGAACGAGCGCATATTTTGGAAGGCTTGACCGTCGCGCTGGCGAATATCGACGACGTGATCGCGACTATCAAAGCGTCGCCAACTGCATCCGAAGCCAAAGCCGCATTGATGGGCCGATTGTGGCAGTCCGGTGTGGTCCCCGATCTATTGGCGCGGGCGGGCGCTATTTCCGCACGCGTGGACGGCCTGTCGGCGGAGTTCGGAATTGTCGACGGCGGCTATCGGCTGTCGGAAGAACAGGCGCAGGCGATCTTGGAGATGCGCCTGCAGCGTTTGACCGGGCTTGAACAGGATAAAATTTCGGGCGAATACAAAGAGCTGTTGGCGACCATCCAAGACTTGGGCGATATCTTGGCGCGGCCGGAGCGGTTGTTATCGGTTATTCGGGCCGAGTTGCTCGAAGTCAAAGACGCGTTTGGCGATAAGCGCCGTACCGAGATCAACCAAGACCACTCCAACTTAACTATCGAAGATTTGATTGAGCCGCAGGATGTGGTTGTTACGTTATCGCACAGCGGTTATGCCAAGTCGCAACCGGTCACGGACTATCAGGCGCAACGGCGCGGCGGTCGCGGTAAAGCCGCGACCGCAATGAAGGACGAGGATTTCGTCGACAAACTCTTTGTGGCGCACACGCACGATACGCTGCTCTGCTTCTCGAGCACCGGTAAGTTGTACTGGCTGAGGGTGTACCAAGTGCCGATGGCGTCGCGCGGCTCGCGCGGCAAGCCCATCGTGAATTTGTTGCCGCTGCAAGAGGGCGAGCGAATTAATGCCTTATTGCCCATTCACGAGTTCGAGGCGGAGAAGTTCGTCTTCTTCGTTACCGCGCAAGGCACGGTGAAAAAGACCTCGTTGGAGGCATTTTCGCGGCCGCGCACCGCCGGCATCATCGCTATCGATTTGGAACCCGGCGATCGTCTGGTTGGCGTAGAAATCACCGACGGCAAAAAGCACATCATGCTGTGTTCCAGCGGCGGCAAGGCCATCCGCTTCCACGAAGACGATGTGCGTGCAATGGGCCGCAATGCAGCCGGCGTTCGCGGCGTTCGGTTGAACGAAAAAGACGATGAAGTTATTTCGTTGATGGTGATGGATGCCGAAGGCGATGCCGGATTGGTGTTGGTTGCCTCCGAGCACGGCTACGGCAAGCTGACGCAAAGCAGTGAGTTCCCGCAGCACGGCCGCGGCGGTCAGGGCGTCATTGCCATGCAGACTACCGAGCGTAACGGTCGTTTGGTGGGCGCGTCGCGGGTCACACAGGACAACGAAGTTATGCTTATCAGTTCCAACGGTACCTTGGTGCGCACGCCGGTAAGCGACATCTCGGTTCAAGGTCGCAACACGCAAGGCGTGCGACTTATTCGTCTGGACGAGGGCGATCGCTTGGTTAGCCTCGAGCGAATCGAAGGCGAGAGCGGCGAACCTGAGGGCGAGTAATTTCTTACACCCTCCCCCTTGATGAGGGAGGATCGGGAGAGGGTGTGCTCCAGCATTACTCCCTTCCTAACCCTCTCCCACAAGTGGAGAGGGAATCAGATTTCAGTTTGTTAGCGAGTATCGATCAATGACACGCATATTTAACTTCAGCGCCGGTCCGGCCGTATTGCCGACCGAGGTTCTTGAGCAAGCCCGGGACGAAATGCTCGATTGGCGCGGGACGGGCATGTCGGTCATGGAAATGAGCCATCGCGGCAAGGAGTTCATTTCGATTCATGCGCAGGCCGAAAAAGACGTGCGCGAGCTGTTGAATATTGCGCCGAATTACAAGGTGTTGTTCATGCAGGGCGGTGCCATCGGCGAAAACGCCATCGTGCCGATGAACATGTTGCGCGGTAAGGCCAGTGCCGACTACGTCAACACGGGCGAATGGTCGAAGAAGTCGATCAAGGAAGCAAAGAAGTACGGCGGTGTAAATGTCGCGGCGTCCGGCGAGGGTAACAACTTCACCGGCATCCCGAAGCGCGACACATGGAAGCTCGATCCGAATGCCGCTTATGTGCATATTTGCTCCAACGAAACCATCGGCGGCGTGCAATATCACTTTACGCCCGACACCGGTGCTGTGCCGTTGGTGGCCGATATGTCTTCGGATATTTTGTCGCGCCCGGTAGACGTAAATAAGTATGGTTTGATCTACGCAGGTGCGCAAAAGAACATGGGCCCGGCCGGACTCACGCTAGTCATCGTTCGCGAAGACTTGATCGGTCAGGCGCTGCCCGCTACGCCTTCCGCTTTCGACTATAAGCAGCAAGCCGACAACGACTCGATGTACAACACGCCGCCGACGTACGCGATTTACATTGCGGGTTTGGTGTTTCAATGGATCAAAAAACAAGGCGGCTTAACCGCCATGGAAGCGCACAACCGCAAGAAGGCGGCGATTCTGTACGACTATTTGGCAACGACGTCGTTCTATACGAATCCGGTGGCACTGGGCGACCGTTCGTTAATGAACGTACCGTTCAAGCTCAAGAACGAGGCGCTCGATGAGCCGTTTTTAAAGGGTGCGCAGGCGTTAGGTATGGCGCAACTTAAGGGTCATCGTTCCGTCGGCGGCATGCGCGCCAGCATTTACAACGCCATGCCGATTGCCGGTGTTGAGGCGCTGGTTGCGTACATGAAAGAGTTCGAGAAGAAAAACGGCTAAGCAGTCGTGAAGCGTGACGCGTGAAGCGTGATCGGCCGGATCCGTTTCTTTTTGTCACGCGGCACGGATCACGCATCACGAGACGCAGTCACACATGTCCTACAAAATTCTTACGCTCAACAATATTTCCGTTCGTGGTTTGGAGCGGTTGCCGCGCGAAAAATACGAAGTCGCGTCGGAAATCGGCAATCCCGACGCCATTATTTTGCGCTCGGCGGATATGCATGAGATGGATATTCCCGCGAGCGTCAAAGCCGTAGGCCGTGCCGGTGCAGGCACCAACAACGTGCCGGTTGCAAAGCTAAGCAAGCGCGGTGTGCCGGTGTTCAATGCGCCGGGCGCCAACGCGAACGCCGTGAAGGAATTGGTGATCGCAAGTTTGTTTCTGGCTGCGCGCAATATCTGCCAAGCCTGGGGTTATGTTCGCGAGCTCAAGGGCGACGATCACGCCATCGAAGAGGCTGTCGAGAAGGGCAAAAAGAAGTACGTGGGCTTCGAGCTGCCTGGCCGTACATTGGGTGTCATCGGTTTAGGTGCAATCGGTGTCGAGGTAGCGAATGCCGCCCACGCGCTCGGCATGCGCGTACTAGGCTTCGATCCGCAAATCACCGTCCAGCGCGCATGGCAATTGTCGTCCGGTGTCGAGCAAGCGCTGTCGCTCGATGATCTATTCTCGCGTTGCGACATGATTACCGTGCACGTACCGCTGGTCGACGGCACCAAGAAGCTGGTGAATGCGGCCCGTCTGAAGTTGTTGCATGAAGGCGGCGCGATATTGAATTTTTCACGCGCCGGTATTGTCGACGACACTGCGTTGTTGGCGGCTCTGGACGCCGGCACGCTCGGCGCTTATATCTGCGATTTCCCGACCAACACTATTAAAAACCATCCTAAAGTGGTGGCGTTGCCGCACTTGGGTGCATCGACCGGCGAAGCCGAAGAAAATTGTGCGGTGATGGTGGCGGATACGCTGCGCGATTTTCTCGAAAACGGCAATGTGAAAAACTCGGTCAATTTCCCCGAGTCGGTGCTGCCGCGCACGCCGGGGTCGTCGCGTTTGGCGATTGCCAACGAGAATGTGCCGAACATGGTGGGGCAGATCTCCGCGCAGCTGGCGTCAGCTAATCTGAATATCGCCGATCTGTTGAATAAATCGCGCGGCGAACTCGCCTATACCCTGATCGATATCGATGGCCAGATCCCGACGTCGGTGCTGGAAAAGTTGCGCGCAATTACCGGCGTGTTGGCAGTCCGTAGCATTTAAGCGAGGCTTGTATGGCGCGCGCCAAATCGCCGAAAAAACGCACCGCTAAAGGCGGCGCCAAACAAGTAATGGACTTGGGCGAGATTCGCCGGCAAATCGATGCCGTCGACACGCAGATTCTTAATCTCATCAGCGAACGTGCCCGTATTGCGCAGACTGTAGGCGAGTCCAAACGCACCGCTTCGGATAAAGGTGCGACCGTGGATTACTATCGCCCCGATCGCGAGGCGGAAGTGTTGCGCAGTGTTATGGAGAACAATCCCGGTCCATTGCGCAATGAAGAAGTCGTGCGGCTATTCCGTGAAATCATGTCGGCTTGCTTGGCTCAGCAGGAACCGCTCAAGGTTGCATTCTTGGGGCCGGAAGGTACGTTCACGCAGCAGGCTGTCTTGAAGCACTTCGGTCATTCGGTACGCGCATTGCCGCTACCGTCGATTGCGGAAGTATTTTACGAGGTGCAGGCAGGGCACGCCGATTTCGGTGTGGTGCCAATCGAAAACTCCACCGAAGGCACGGTAAACCATACGCTCGACATGTTCATGAATTCGGCTCTCAAGATTAGCGGCGAGATCGAGTTACGCATTCATCAGAATCTGATGGGCAAGATGAAAGGTCTGGAATCGATTCAGCGCGTCGTATCCCATCCGCAATCGTTGGCGCAGTGTCGCGGTTGGTTGGACGAGCATTTGCCGCGTGCGGAACGCATCGCGGTCAGCAGTAATGCGGAAGCGGCGCGTCGCGCACGCGACGAAGAAAACACCGCGGCGATTGCCGGCACCGTGGCCGCGGAAATTTATTCGCTGCAGATATTGGTTCCCGAAATCGAAGATCGCGCCGATAACACCACGCGTTTCTTGGTAATCGGCCGAAAACTGTTCGGTGCCAGCGGCAAAGACAAAACCAGCTTGCTGATCACCGGCGGCAATACGCAATCGCCGGGCGCATTGCACAAGTTGTTGGAGCCTTTTGCGCGCAAAGGAATCAGTCTCACGCGCATCGAGTCGCGGCCTTCCCAGAAGAAGAAATGGGACTATGTGTTCTTTATCGATGTGGAAGGGCATGCCGAACAGCAGCCGTTGAAGTCGGTGCTGGATGAATTAAGGAAACACAGCTCACTGTTCCGTGTGCTGGGTTCGTATCCGGTCGCGGTGTTGTAGATGGCTCAGGACTTTTCCGAATTGGCCAATCCGGCTGTGCGCGCCATTGCGCCCTATGTGCCGGGTAAACCGCTTGAAGAACTCGAGCGCGAGTACGGCGTCACCAACAGTATCAAACTCGCGTCGA
>Ga0315910_10003372_pt1 | contig 13619 bp, 10 predicted proteins | sample EdamamesoilMG_FD_204470 | JGI IMG/M metagenome (GOLD analysis project Ga0315910, IMG submission 204470) | Garden soil microbial communities collected in Santa Monica, California, United States - Edamame soil | ecosystem: Environmental > Terrestrial > Soil > Garden | place: USA: California...
CGAGAGCGAGGACATCTTCCAGAGCGTCGCGCTGGAGGCCTTCGCGGCCCTGGAGCGCTTCGAGTACCGCGGCACCGGCAGCCTCGAGCGCTTCCTGCGCACGCTGGTGGTCAACAAGATCCGCGACCGGGCCGACGGCTTCGCGGCCGCGAAGCGCGAGGCGGGCCGCACCGAGCCGCTGGACGAGGCCGCGCTCTCCGCCGCGCCGGCGGGCCCGAGCTACCACGACGAGGAGCGCTACGGGCGCCTCGAGCGCGCCCTGAACGCGCTCGCGCCGGCCGAGCGCGAGCTGATCGTGCTGCGCAAGCTCGAGGGGCTCTCGAGCCAGGAGGTGGCCCAGCGCCTGGGCACCTCCGACGAGGCCGCGCGCAAGGCCTTCTCGCGCGCGATGGCGCGCCTGACGGCGCTCCTGAGCGCGGCCGGCCCGTGATGGACCCCGCGCGGCTCGAGGAGCTTCTCGGCGCGTTCGTCGAGCGTCGCGAGCGCGGCGAGGCGCTGACGCCCGAGGTCTTCGCGGCCGAGCACGGCGCGGACGGGCCCGCGCTGCTGGCGGCGCTGCACGCCCTCGTCGAGACGGAGGCGCTCTTCCCCTCGAGCGCGCCTGACCTGCCGGCCCGCATCGGCCCCTATCGCGTGCTGAGCGAGATCGGGCGCGGCGGCATGGGTCGCGTTTTCCAGGCCGTGCACCCGGAGCGCCCGGACCGGCCCGTCGCGCTCAAGCTCCTGCACGTCTCGCTCGAGCTCCAGCCGCGCGCGCTGGAGCGCTTCCGGCGCGAGGGCAAGGCCCTGGAGCGCCTGGCGCACCCCGGGATCGTGCGCGTGCTCGAGGCCGGGCTGGCCGGCGACCGGCCGTACCTCGCGATGGAGCGCGTCGAGGGCACGGGCCTCGGCAAGCTCCTCGCCCGCGCGCGCGAGCGCGGCGCGCCGCTTCCCGCGCCGGGCGACGTGGGCCTGCCGGGCGAGGGTCCGCCGCTCGAGCGCGCCGTGCGCCTGGTGGCGTGCCTCGCGCGCGCGCTCGAGGCGGCGCACCGCGAGGGCGTGCTGCACCGCGACCTCAATCCGCGCAACGTGCTCGTGCGCGCCGACGGCACGCCGGTGGTGATCGACTTCGGCCTCGTGCGCGCGAGCGGCGAGCCGACCCTGACCGGCAGCGGCGACCTGCTGGGCACGCCGCAGTACATGGCGCCCGAGCAGGCGCGCGGCGAGCGCGTCGACGAGCGCAGCGACGTCTTCGGCCTCGGCACGATCCTGTGGGAGCTGCTCGCGCTCGCGCCGCCGCGCGCCGGCCAGGACACGCTGGCGCTCCTCCGTGCAGCGGGCGAGCAGCCGCTCGACGACCCGCGGCGGCGACTGCCGGGGCTGCCGCGCGCGCTGGCCACGATCCTGCACCGCGCGACCGCGCACCGGCCCGCCTGGCGCTACCCCTCGGCCGGAGCCCTGGCGGCGGATCTCGAGCGCTGGCTCGAGGGCGAGCCGATCGCGGCGCGCGCGCCGGGCCTCCTCCAGCGCGCGACGGAGCTCGTGCTGCGCCGTCGGCGGCTCGCGGCGGCGGTGGGCGTGATCGCGCTGGTCGCCGCAGTGGCGCTCGTCGCCGGCCGCGGGCACGCCACCGAGAGCCGCCACGCGCGCCTGGCCGCGGCCACGACCGCCGTCGCGCGCCCCTGGCTCGACGGCGACGTCGCCGCCGCGCGCGCGGAGCTGGCCCGCTATCGCGAGGCCGAGGCCGAGCCGGTCTTCGCGGGCTTCCTCGCGTTCCTGACCGGCACCGAGGCCGCACCGAGCCCGGACGATCCGGTCGAGCGCGCGCTCTTCGCGGGCGAGCGCGCGCGCCGCGCCGGCAACGCGGCCGAGGCCCTGGCGCACTTCCGCTCGGCCTGGGACCTGGCCCCGGGCTTCCCGCTCGTGCTGCTGCTCCAGGGCCTGGCCGCGCTCGAGGCCGGCGAGCTGCAAGCCGCGCGCGGGGCCCTCGAGCGCTCGGCGCAGCCTTTCGGCGCGTCGCCGCGCATGCACCGCACGCTGGCCGAGCTCTACGCGCGCCTCGAGCAGTGGAGCGACGTCGAGCGCGCCCTGCACGCGGTCACGACGCTGACGCCGGACGACGCCGGGACCTGGGCCGCGCTGGCGCATGCGCGCGCGAAGGCCGGGTCCGACGCGACCGCCCTGGAGGCCGCGCGCCGCGCCGCGGCCCTCGATCCGGCCCAGCGCGAGGCGCTCGCGACCGCCTGGCGGGCCGAGGGCCGTGCCGCGCTCGCCGACGCGCTGGCGCGCTCGCCCTGATCGCCGCCCGCGTTCGGGATGAGCAACCCATCCCACGCCCCCGCCCGGCGCCGGTATCTTCCCGCCCCATGCTGCTCCTCGCCGCGCTCGCGCTCCTCCCGCTCCCGCAAGACTGGCCCCACTTCGGCGGGCCCACGCGCGACAACCGCGCGCCGGCCACGGGCTCGAGCTACCAGTGGGGCGAAGAGGGCCCGAAGGTGCTGTGGCGTGCCGACACCGGCCCCGGCTTCGGCGGCGCGGCGATCGTCGGCGACGAGGTGTTCCTGCTCGACTGCGAGCTGGGCGAGAGCGAGCTCCTGCGCGTCTTCGACCTGGCCGGCGGCGCCGAGAAGTGGAGCCTCGCCTACGAGGCCAAGGGGCGCGTCGGCTTCCCCGGCACGCGCTGCGTCCCGAGCGTGACGGCCGACGCGGTCTACACCAGCGGCGCCTTCGGCGCCGCGACCTGCTTCGACCGCGCGACGCAGGCGATCCGCTGGGAGTCGCACCTGGTCGAGGTCTATGCGGGCGAGGATCCGGGCTTCGGCTTCTCCTGCTCGCCGCTGGTCCTCGGCGACGTGGTCGTCTACGCACCGCTCGGCAGCGACGTCGGTCTGGTGGCCCTCGACAAGAAGACCGGCGAGGAGGTCTGGGTCACCGAGGGCATCGGCCTGAGCCACTCCTCGCCCACCCTGCTCACCTTCGACGGCAGGGAGCAGCTCCTCGTGCTGACGACCGAGGTGCAGCCGACCGGCCAGGACCTGGCGGCGCCGATGTCGATCGTGAGCGTCGATCCGAAGGACGGCACCGTCGCCTGGAAGCACACCCTGACGCTGACGCGCCTGCCGGTCCCCTGGCCGGTGGTCGTCGACGCCGAGCGCCTGTTCGTCACCGGCGGCTACCGCGGCGGCTCGACCCTCCTGCGCCTGAACAAGAAGGACAAGAAGGGTGCCGAGGTGGCCTTCGAGGAGCTCTTCCACATCGAGCGCGGCGCCCAGATCCACCTCCCCGTGCTGCACCAGGAGCACCTCTACCTGATCGTCAACGAGAACGCGAACGACCCGCGCCCGCGCCGCGCCGAGGGCGGCCTCCTGTGCCTCGGCCTCGACGGCAAGGAGCGCTGGCGCACCGGCGCCGAGCCCTACTTCGGCCGCGGCAACCTCCTGCTCGCCGGCGAGCACCTCCTGATCCAGGACGGCCACGACGGGACCCTCAGCGTCGTCAAGACGAACCCGAAGGCCTTCGAGCGCATCGCCACCGCCAAGCTCTTCCCCGCGAGCGGCGAGCGGGACGGCCAGATGTGGGCCCCGATGGCGCTCTCCGGCAAGCGCCTCGTCCTGCGCAGCCAGGAAGAGCTGCTGTGCGTGGAGCTGTGAGGCGCGCCCGGACGGGGTCGATCGGCTTCGGCTGACTGCAAGGTAGCGGCCTGGCCAGTTGCAAGGTTGGAGCCGGCCAATCGCAACGTTCGCACCCGGGCCCCCTGGCAAGCGCCTTCCTGCTGCGCGCTCGGGAGGAGTTCCCCGTGCGAGGAGTCAGGCGCTGCAAGGCGCCCCAGCCCCCTCCCAAGAAGCAGCCCGCATGAAGCGCCTGCTGCGGCTGCTGCTCGTCCCCGTCCTGCTCCTCGCCGCCCTGGCCCTGCACGCCTGGTCGGTGTGGTCGCCGAAGGCGCCGACCTACGTCGTGGCCGCCGAGCGGCGCGCGGCGCCGCTGCCGGTGCGCTTCCGCGATCCGGAGGAGCACGATCGCGTGCGCGCGGCGAACCCCGGGCCCTACGTGCTCGAGCTAGCGCGCGGCGACGGCGTGCTGCTCTACTACGGCGCGCACCACGACACGGCCCTCGACAGCCCGCAGCTCGCCGACATCCGCGCGCGCTGGGCCGCCTTCCGGCCGACGGTCGCGCTGTGCGAGGGGCGCCAGCGCGGCTACCTGCTCGGGCCGCTCTTCCCGCGCTTCGTCGGCATGCCCGAGTCGGGCCTGGTGCACGAGCTCGCGCGCGCGGACGAGGTGCCGCTTTGGTCGCTCGAGCCGGACTACGCGCAGGAGGTGGCGCTGCTGCTGGCGCGCTTCGCGCCCGAGGAGGTGGCGCTCTTCTTCACGCTGCGCGTCTACTGGTCCGAGTCGGGCGGCAGCGCCGACGAGGCCCTGGCCGAGCACCTGCGTGCCAAGCGCACCGACGTGGACGGCCTGCGCGCGGCCCTGCCCGATCTCGCCGCCCTGGACGCGACCTGGCACGCGCTCGTCCCCGCCGGCGACTGGCGCACCTGGACCGACGACATGCCCGGGCGCCTCTTCGAGATCGACCTCGCCTCGCGCGCCGTGCGCGGCGAGCACATGGCGCGCGTGCTGGTCGAGCTGGTCGAGCGCGGCGAGCGCGTCTTCGCCGTCGTGGGCAGCGGCCACGTCATCCGCCAGGAGTGGGCCCTGCGCCGCGCGCTCGGCGCCGAGCCGGCGGCGGATCAGCCGGACGGCTGACACAGCGCCAGGTCCTGAAGGCCCGTCCGGGTCAAGAATCGCGCGCTCGGCAGCCGATCTGGCGCCCTCGGGGTCCGGGGGAAGGGCGGGCCCGGCGCGCATGCCCCTCGATCCGAGCTTCGAGCAGCGGCTTCTCTGGGGCCTCAACGCGACCCTGGCGGGCGTGTGCGCGGCCTACCTCGGCCACGTGCTGGTCACGGGCGGCGTGCCCGGCCTGACCGAGATCGCGACCACGGCCGGACTCTCGGTGGCGGTGCTCGGGAAGCTCGTGATCTTCTGGGGCCTGCGCGAGGGCGCGCCGCCGCTCGCGTCGCTGGCCCTGCTGACGCTGCTGATCGACCTCGTGTTCGCGAGCGCGCTCACGACCGGCCTGCGCGACCTCGAGCGCGCGCCGGTGCTCGGGCGCTGGCTGCGCCTGAGCCGCGCGCAGACGAAGCGCGTCCTGCGCGAGTACCCGGGCCTGGAGCGCCTGGCCTTCTTCGGCGTGGTGGCCTTCATGCTGCTGCCCTTCGCGGGCACGGGCGCGATCACCGGCACGCTCCTGGCACGCATCATCGGCCTCTCGCGCCTGGCGGGTATCGGCGCGGTCGGCATGGCCTCGACCTGCGGCGCCGTGACCCTCGCGCTGCTCGCGCGCTTCCTGGGCGAGCAGGGCGAGCGGCTGCTGCGGAACCCGGCCCTGCTGATCGCGGTGCTCGGGCTCCTCGGTTGCGTGGCCCTGGTGCTCGGCCGGCGCTTCGCGGCCGAGCTTCGGCGCAGGGCCTGAGCCGCCGGGCCGAAGGAGGGCATCCGGCAGCCTGGGGGCTCTGGATCGGCCGAGCGCGCGATCCTCGCGCGCCGTCTGATGCGAGCCCGAGCTCCCGCTCACTCCCCGAGCACGACGATGCGGTGGTCGCGGGCCGCGTAGAGGCGGCGGAAGCGTTCCGCGTCGAGGGTGCCGTCGGGGAGGACCAGCACGGCCGCGCGCTGGTCGTCGCGCGCGTCGAGGGCGCCCTGCAGCCAGTCGGAGAGGATCGTCTCGCGCACGCGGTTGCGCTGCTCCTCGAGCTCGAGGTGCAGGTCGAGCGTGAGCGTGCGCCAGCGCGGATCGAGGCGCGCGCTGCGCACGGCGATCCAGCGCACGGCGTCGTACTCGTCCATGGCGAGAGTCGAGAGCAGCGGCGGCATCCAGCCGGTGCCGGAGGCGGCGCGGGCGGGCTCCCAGCCCAGGGTCCAGGCCATCAGGGCGCGCTGGCCGGCGTCGCCGGTGAGGGACCAAAGGACGGAGGCGGCGATCGTCTGCTGGTCGGCGTCGAGCGCCGGGCGCTCCTGCTCGAACCACTCGGCGAGCCTGTCTGCGGTCCAGCCGAGGCTGCGATCGAGGTGGCACTGGTTGCAGGCGTTCGGGCGGCCGGTGGCGAGCGATTCGGCCACGCTCGGGCTCGTGATCGTGTGGCTGCGGATCGCCTTGGTCAGCCCGTAGGTCGTGTAGGGCATGTGGCAGTTCAGGCAGTCGCTGCCGCTCGAGCCGGGCGCGTGGCGCGTGTGCGCCGCGAGGGCCTCGGGCGCGCGGAACGACGGGTGGCAGTCGAGGCACGCGACCGGACCCTCCATCCCGGCGCGGAGCTGGTCGGAGGGCCAGCCGGCGGCGACGCGCTCCTTCGAGGCGTGCATCGCGTGGCACGAGAGGCAGCTCATGCGCCGCTCGCCCTCGCCGCGCAGGTAGCAGGGCGACTCGACCAGGCCGTTGTACTCGCGGCCCGAGACGCGCACCTGGCCGTCGGACCAGAAGTACTCGTCGAGCTTGGTGGGCTCCTTCTCGAGGAAGGCGCGCAGCGCGACGGTGTTGCGCTCGGCCGTCCCGCGCAGCAGCGTGTCGCGCGCCAGCAGGTCCTGGCCCGGGCGGTAGTCGTAGCCCTCGTGCAGCCAGCGCTCGTGCGCGCCCTCGGCGCCGAAGTGGTGGATCGCGTGGCACTGGCCGCACACCTGGGACGCGCGCACGGGGTCGAGCGTGCTCGGGTCGACGATGCCGGTGCCCTCCTCGGTGCCGCGCTCGGCCTCCGGCAGGGCCTCGTTCCGCCGGCGCCACTCGACGTGCGCCGCGCCGGGCCCGTGGCAGGCCTCGCAGGCGATGCCGAGGTCGGCCACGCGCGTGGACTCGCTCGCGGGATGGATCGGCGTGCCGTTGGTCGCGTGGCACTTGATGCACACGTGCTGCCAGCGGTCGGTCTCGGGCTCGTCGAGGCGTGGCGGCGTCACGAACATCGACTTGCGCGGCACCCAGCGCTGCTCCGCCAGGTGCCACAGGAACGGCATCTGCTCGAGCACGCCCTCGGGCGTCGCCAGCCAGTAGATCTGGTAGTGGTGCGAGCCGGTCGTGAGCGCGACGCGCGTGCGCGGGCCGAGGCTGCTTCCGTCCGGGCCGAAGGGCGTGGCGTAGAAGGCCTCGCCCTCGCGCGCGAGCGCCCAGGCGCGGCCCTCGAGGAACGGCGTCGTGCCCTCGAAGGGCGCCAGCACGCTGGCGGCGCCCGGCGCCTGGGTCATGGTGCGGTGGTAGGAGGCGAACCAGCTCGCGTGGTTCGTCGCGTGGCACTCGCGGCAGCTCTCCGAGCCGGCGTAGCCCTCGTCGCGCAGGACCATGGCCTCGGCCGGGCTCGCGGGACGCTCGGTGGCGGCCTGGGGCGGGCCGGGGAGCACGGCGGCGAGCGCGAGGAGCACGGGGAGCATCGCGCTCTCACTCCACGAGCGTCACCGGACGTTGGTCGCGCCTGGCGTGCAGCGCGCGGAAGCGCGCCTCGTCCAGCTTGCCGGTCGGCAACACGAGCACGGCCTCGCGCTGGTCGGCGCGGGCGCGCAGCCCGTCCCGCAGCCAGTCCGAGAGCACTGACGCGCGCACGTGGTTGCGCTGCTCCTCGAGCTCCTGGCACGGATCGAGCGTGAAGTCCGCCCAGCGCGGGTCGCGGCGCACGGAGCGCTCGGCCACCAGGCGCACGGCGTCGTACTCGTCCATCAGGAGCGTCGAGAGGAGCGGCGGCATCCAGCCGGTGCCGGAGACCGCGCGTGCCGGCTCCCAGCCGAGCGCGGCGGCGGCGAGGGCGCGCTGGCCGGCGTCGCCGGCCAGGGCCCACTGCACGATGGCCGAGGTGGTCTCCTGCTCCTTCGCGAGCGCCGGCGGCTTCTGGCCGTACCACTCGCGCAGGTGCCGCGCCGTCCAGCCCAGGCTGCGGTCGAGGTGGCACAGGTTGCAGGCGTTCGGGCGGCCGACCGCGGTCGATTCGGCGACGCTCGGGCTCGTGATCGTGTGGCTGCGGATCGCCTTGACGAGCCCGTAGCTCGTGTAGGGCATGTGGCAGTTCAGGCAGTCGGCGCCGCTCGAGCCGTCGGCGTGGTGCGTGTGCCCGCGGCGCGCGGCCGGCTCGCGCAGGGCCGCGTGGCAGCCGAGGCAGGCCTCCGGGCCGTCCATGCCGGGGCGGAGCTGGTCGTCGGCCCAGCCGGCGGCGACGCGCTCAGGGGGCGCGTGCAGCTCGTGGCAACCGAGGCACGTCAGGCGCTGCTCGCCCTGGCCGCGCACGTAGCAGGGCGACTCGACCAGGCCGTTGTACTCGCGCCCGGCGACGCGCACCTGGCCGTCGGGCCAGAAGAAGAGCTCGAGGTGGCCGCTGGTGCGCGCGAGGTACTCGCGCACGGCCTCTCCGTTCTGCTCGAGCCGGCCGCGCAGGAAGGCGCGCGCGCCGCCGAGCTCCTCGCCCGGGCGGTAGTCGAAGCCGTCGCGCAGCCAGACCTCGTGCGCCGAGGGCCGCGGGAAGACGAAGGTCCCGTGACACTGCCCGCAGACCATCGCTTCGCGCTCGGGATCGAGCTCTGAGGGATCGACGAGGCCGGTCGCCGGCTCGGGCTCGCTCTCCGACTCCGGGCGCTCGCGCCAGGCGACGTGCGCCCCGCCGGGCCCGTGGCAGGCCTCGCAGGCGATGCCGAGCTCGGCCACCTTGGTCGTGCCGGACGAGCGGTGCACCGGCGTGCCGTTGGTCGCGTGGCACTTGATGCAGACCTGCTGCCAGCCATCGGTGCCGAAGCCGCCCTCCTCGGGCGAGAGGAAGGTCGAGCGGCGCGGGATCCAGCGTCGTCCGGCCACGTCCCACAAGAGCGGCATCTGCTCCAGCTCGCCCGCCGGCGAGACCAGCCAGTAGACCTGGAAGTGGTGCGAGCCGGTCGTGAGCGCGACGCGCGCCGGGCGTCCGAGCGGCGTCCCGAAGGGCCCGACCGGCGTGGCGGTGTAGAGCTCGTCCTCGCGCGCGAGCTTCCAGGCCACGCCGTCGAGCACGGGCGTCGTGCCCTCGAAGGGCGCCAGGACGCTGGCCGGCGTCGGATCCTGGGTCATCGCGCGGTGGAACGAGGCGCTCCAGCTCGCGTGGTTCTCGGCGTGGCACTCGACGCAGCTCTCCGAGCCCACGTAGCCCTCGTCGCGCAGCACCATCGCCCGCGCCGGGCTCGGCCCGCGCGCGCTCGACTGCCCGGCCGCGACGCTGCCGAGCGCCGCCGCCGCGATCACGAGCACGCGCATCGCCATCGACGCCGAGTCTCGCACGGGCTCGCCGCGACGCGCAAGCGCAGCGGGAAGCCGGTCTGCTACGGCTGCGTCTGGCGGCGCACGTAGTCGCGCGCCCTGGCCTCGAGCTCGGCGCTCTTCAGCCCGATCGCCTTGGCCTCGGCCACGGCCGCCTCGAGCTCCACGCCGCCGTCGAGCACGCGCCAGGGGATCCACAGCGCGCCGACGCGGTTACCGGAGGCGCAGTGCAGGAGCAGCGGGCGCTCGGCCCCGCCCAGGACCTCGCGGCCCTTCCGGAACAGCGCATCGTCGAGCTGCTCGGGCCGGTTGTAGGGCACGTTCACGTAGTCGAGCCCGAGCTCGGCCGCTGCCGCGCGCTCGTCGTAGCCAATCGGCTCCGACTCCGGCCGCAGGTTGACCACGGTCTTCACGCCGAGCTCCGCGAACAGCGCGAGGTCGTCCGCGCTCGGCTGGCCCGCCAGGTACACGTCGCCGAGGGCCTGCGCGCGGGCGAGGCTGCCGACCGGGGCGGGCGCGAGCACGAGCCCCGCGCCCGCGTGGGGCGGCGCGCTCGGCGCGCTCGCGCAGGCCAGGAGGGGCAGGGCGACGGCGGCGAGGCCGACGAGGCGAGCGACGCGATGACGGGCGTTCATGCAGGATCTCTGGTCCGGTCCGGGAGCGATGCGATACGGGCCTGAGCGTACGCCAACCGTGGCGACCGGCGGCACCGCCGGTTGCCGGTTTCGAGGACAGGGGATGATCTCGATCCGGCGCGGCGGCGACCTGGACGGCACCTCCGCGCTGGAGCGGCGGGCGGTCCGGCAGTACAGGGGAGCGATGCGGATCGTGCTGCTCGTCGCGGGCTGGCTCTCGATGGCCCTGGGGCTGGCGGGGGTGTTCCTGCCGCTCCTGCCGACGACGCCGTTCCTGCTGCTGGCGGCGGCCTGCTTCGTGCGCAGCTCGCCGCGGCTGCACGCGAAGCTGATGGCGCACCCGCGGCTCGGGCCGTTCCTCGAGCAGTGGCGGCACGAGCGCAGCATCCCGCGCGCGGCCAAGCGGCGCGCCTACGTGCTGGTGGTGGCCTGCTTCGCGCTCTCGATCGCGCTGGTCGATTCGGCAGCCCTGCGGGGGGTGCTGCTCGCGCTCGGGCTCGGGCTGCTGGTCTTCCTGGGCCGCCTGCGCACGGGGCCGTGAGGATCGGGGGGCGCGCGCGAGCGGCGCACGAAACGCGGCCCGGCCCGGCGGGTACGCTCTCCCCCATGCGTCGTCTCGCTCCGCTGCTCCTCGCCTTGTGCGTCCCGACGAGCGCGGCCCAGGAGGCGCTCGCGCAGGCCCGCGCGGCGCTCGGGCCCTGGCCGGAGGGGAACGTGCAGCTCGAGGGCAGCGGCCCGGCGCACGCGGGCGGCCTCCCGGGCACGGTGCGCGTCGCGCTGGCGCCGGGCGGGCGCTTCCGCATCGACCTCGAGTCGGTGCTGGCGCAGAGCAACGCCTGCGACGGCGAGCGCGCGTGGACGCGCGATCGCAGCGGCCTCGAGCGCCCGGCCGAGCTGGAGGACGCGGACTCGGCGCGCCTGCTGGGCTGGGTGCTCTCCGGGCACTGGTGCGAGGCGCCGGAGCTCGTGCGCGAGGAGCTGGCGCGCGCCGAGGGCGAGCCGCCGCGGATCGCGCTCGTCCTGAGCGGGACGCCGATGCGCATGACGCTGACGCTCGATCCGGACACGCACGTTCCGGCCGAGCTCCTGTACCACGACGACTCGGGCGAGCGGCGCTGGCGCTTCGAGGACTGGCAGGCGAGCGACGGACGCCGCCTGCCGCGGCGCTGGTCGCACGACGACGGGTCCACGGTCGACGACTACGCGGTCACGGCCTTCGAGGCCCGCCCGCTGGACGAGGCGCGCTTCCGCTCGGCCTTCGCGCCCGCCACCGACGTGCGCTTCGACCCCGAGGCCGAGGCCGAGCTCGACGTGATCCGCGTGGCGAGCGGGCACCTCCTGGTCGAGCCCTGGATCGAGGGCGAGCCGGTCGGGATGTTCATCTTCGACACCGGCGCGGGCGGGATGTGCATCGACCCGAAGGTGGCCGACGAGCTGGGTCTCGCGGAGCTGGGCGAGGTCCTGGCGGTCGGCGTGGGCGGCAAGACGACGACCTCGTTCCGGCGCGGCACGTCCTTCCAGCTCGGCGCCGTGACGCTCGCGGACCCGCTCTACGTCGAGCTGGACCTCGCCTTCCTGGCGCCGATCTTCGGGCACGAGGTGGCCGGCATCGTCGGCTACGACCTCCTGGCGCGCTGCGTGGCCGAGATCGAGACGCGCAGACCCCTTGTCGCGCTGCACGATCCGGCGCGCTTCACCCTGCAGGGCGCCGCCTGGCAGGAGCTGGCCCTGATGGACAACGTGCCCCACGCGCGCGCGCGCTTCGAGGGCGAGCGCGAGGGCCTCTTCCGCCTCGACACCGGCGCCAACGGCACGCTGACCTTCCACGCGCCGGCCGTGCGCGAGCTCGGGCTGCTGGAGGGCCGTACCCTGACGCGCGGCACGAGCGGCGGCGTCGGCGGCCGGGCCGAGCTGCAGAGCGGGACCCTCGCCTGGTTCGAGCTGGCCGGCCACCGCTTCGAGAACCCGACCGTCTCCTTCTCGCTGGCCGACCACGGCGCCTTCACCGACCGCTACAGCCTCGGCAACGTCGGCCAGGAGTTCCTGGCACCCTTCCGCATCGTGCTCGACTACCCGGGCGACCGCATCGCGTTCGTGCCGGTCGGGAAGTAGCCGCGCGCGGGACGGGAGGCCTCCGTCCACGCAGTTTCCCGCGCGCGCCGAGGGCGCCGGAACGAGGGCGAAATGCACGCGCATGCAGCGGCTCGTGGCGCGACGTCCCGTCTCGCTCCTGGACCGCCCGAACCGCGTCATGACGGGCCGGACGCGCGCCCGGCGCGCCTTCTGGACGGGGGTCATTCCGCGCGCTGGATCGCCGGACGAATGCGCAGGTCTACCCGGTCGCTCGTGCGCCGCTCCGAGCGCGTGAGCGGTGACTCCGCCGCCTCGCGCCGAGCCTAGAGTCCGTCCTCCGCGGCGCGATGCCGCGCGCGCCTCGCTCTCGGGGCGCGCCATCCACACGAGACCCCAGCATGTCGCACCCCACTGCCTCCCCCCGCTCGTTCCTGCTCCCCCTGGTCCTGGCCGGCCTCGCCTTCGTCGCGGCCGAGCCCCCTGCGCGCGCCGAGCGCGCCGGACAGGCCGTGCGCACCGGCCAGCAGCGCGGCGCCGGCGCCTTCCCCTTCTTCGAGAAGGAGCGCGTGCTGGACCAGCTCGGCGTTCTGCGCGACGAGATCGACGCCGGGCGCGGCGACGTGGGCGACCGCGAGCACGCGCTGGAGAAGCTCGACCACGCCCTCGAGGAGCTGGAGGAGAGCCTGGACCTCGAGCTGTGGGTCCTGGACGCGCAGGGCAACGTCGAGGGCCGCCACCTCGACCCGGACGAGGGCGCGCACGTCTTCCACGAGGAGCGCCACTGCGCCCAGTACGTCTTCGACGCGATCGACGACGGCGAGATCGACGACGAGGACCTGGTGAACGAGCTGATGGTGCTGGTGGAGACGCTCGTCTTCGTCGACCGCAGCCTGGCCCAGATCCAGATCGACGACGCCGTGGCCGCGGGCGGCGACGCGGAGGAGCTCGACGAGGCCTTCGAGGAGCTCGCGCGCGGCGACCGCCTGGTCGAGCGCGCCTTCGCGACCACCGACCTCGAGCGCCGCGACGATCTCCTCTACGAGGCGATGGACAACGCCTACCGCCACGCCTGGGAGGCCGCCATCGACGCCATCGAGGACGGCCGCGAGCCCCTGACCTCCGCCGCCCACGACCTCTGCCGCCCGGGCCTGTGCGGCGGCAAGCGCGCCGCCCACCGCCGGCTGTAGCGCTCGCCTCCGAGCTCCGCCCCCGGGACCGCCGGGCTCCAGCCCGGCTCCGGGAGTGCCGGCTTCCAGCCCGGCCCCCTCGAGCCCTCGCTCCGCGGCTTGCCTCCGGTTTCCCCCACCTCGCGCCGACGAGCACCCCTCGAGCGGTGTGGGACCATGCCGGAGGCCCGCCATGACCCGCCCGCTCGAGATCGACGAGCTCCTGCACCACGCCGGCTGGCTGCGCGGCCTGGCCCGCAGCCTGATCCACGAGTCTGCCGCCGCCGAGGACCTCGTGCAGGACACCTGGCTCGCCGCCCTGCGCCACCCGCCGGCCCGCGACCCGCGCGCCTGGCTCGCGCGCGTCGCCCGCAACCTGGCGAGCAACGCGCGCCGCGCGACCCGCCGCCGCGCCACGCACGAGGAGCTGGCCCACGAGGAGCGCCCGACGCCGACCCCGCCCGAGGTCCTGGAGGA
>Ga0315910_10003373_pt1 | contig 13618 bp, 14 predicted proteins | sample EdamamesoilMG_FD_204470 | JGI IMG/M metagenome (GOLD analysis project Ga0315910, IMG submission 204470) | Garden soil microbial communities collected in Santa Monica, California, United States - Edamame soil | ecosystem: Environmental > Terrestrial > Soil > Garden | place: USA: California...
GGCCCGACCGAGACCGCGCGCCAGTTCGAGCAGCTCTTCGCGACGCTGCTGGTGCGCGAGCTGCGCCGCTCGATGCCGCAGAGCCCCTTCGGCGAGGGCTCCGGGGCCGAGGTCTACGAGGGCTGGTTCGACGAGCACCTCGGCGGCGCCCTGGCCCAGCGCGACGCGCTCGGCATCGCGCGCATCGTCGCGCGCGACCTCGCGCGGCGCACGGACGGCGCGGCCCCGTCGGCACCCGCGGAGGCGGCCCCGTGATCGCGACGCTGGCGATCCAGGCCGAGGCCTGGCTGCAGGAGGAGCTGGCCGCGCAGCAGGCGCTGGGCGCCGCGCTGGCGGCGGTCGAGCGCGCCGCGCGCTCCGGCGCCGGCCCGGAGCTCGAGCGCTCGGCCGAGGCCCTGCAGGAGCTCCTGTCTCCGGCCGCGGCGCGCGAGACGCGGCGCGTGCAGCTCTTCGAGCGCCTGGCGGCGGCCCTGGCCGTGCCGGTGCGCACGCTGACGCTCTCCCGGCTCCTGCCGCGGCTCGTGGCCGAGGATCTGGACACCGAGCGCCTGACGACGCTGCGCGACGAGCTGCGCGCCGCCGTGCGCACGAACCAGCAGGCCAGCCGCGCGCTCGCGGCCCTGGCCCACTACCACCGCGGTCTCCTGGAGGAGATCTGGCACGTGCTCGCCTCCGGCGCGAGCGGGGCCGAAGGCCACCTGGTGGACGCGCGGGGCTGACATGTCCGTCATCGGCCTCCACACCGGCCTCAAGGCCCTGCTCTCGGCGCGCTACGCGCTCGACACCGTCGGGCACAACATCGCCAACGCGAACACGCCCGGCTACTCGCGCCAGAGGGTGCAGCTCGGCAGCGCGCTGCCGATCAACCTCGGCAAGCTCCTGATCGGCTCGGGCGTCGACGTCGGCAGCGTGCAGCGCAGCGTCGACGAGCTGCTCGGCCGCCGCATCCAGGGCCAGCTCTCGCTGGCCAGCTCGCTCGCCACCCAGCGCGGCGGCCTGACCGAGCTCGAGGCCTTCCTGGGCGAGCCCGGCGACAACGGCCTCGGGCGCCTGCTGGACGGGTTCTTCGACCAGCTCTCGCAGCTCGGCACGGCGCCCACCGATCCGATCCGGCGCACCGCCGTGGTCGAGTCGACCGAGGCCCTGAGCGCGCGCTTCCGCGAGCTCGCCTCGGACATGGACCGCCTGGGGGCCGACGCGCGCGCCGACATCGCCGCGCGCCTGGGCGAGGTCAACGCCCTGGCCGACGAGGTCGTCGTGCTGAACGGCAAGATCGCCGAGACCGAGTCGGTCGGCGTGCCGGCCAACGACCTGCGCGACCGGCGCGACGTGGCCCTCGATCGGTTGAGCGAGCTGGTCGACGTGACCACGACCCAGGGTCCGAACGGCTCGGTGCGCGTGCTGGTGGCCGGCAACACGCTGGTCGGCGCCGCGCGCGCGAACCACCTGTCGCTCGACACGAGCGGCGGGACGCCGCGCGTGCGCATCGCCGGCTCGCAGGGCTTCGTGCCGCTGACGGGCGGCGAGGTCGGCGGCCTGCTGCGCCTCGGGGAGGAGCTCGTGCCCGGCCTGCGCACGCGCCTCGACCAGCTCGCGCGCGAGCTGATCCGCTCGGTGAACCGCGTGCACTCGACCGGCATGCCGACCGGCGGCGGCTTCAAGAGCCTGACGGGCGCCTCGGCCCTCGCGGACTTCGACGGCGACGGGCGCGTCGAGGACGAGCTGCTGGCGCGCGCGGGCCTGCCCTTCGAGGTCACCAGCGGGTCCCTGTACGTGAACGTGGTCGACGAGGCGAGCGGCGCGCTCACCAAGCACAAGATCGACGTCAGCGCCACGCACACGACCGTGCAGGGCTTCCTCGACGCGCTCGACGGCGTGCCGCACCTCTCGGCCTCGCTCGACGCCAGCGGGCGCCTGCGGATCGCGGCCGACCAGGGCTTCACCTTCGACTTCAGCCGGCGCCTGGACGCCGATCCGGACCCGGCCGGGCTGCTGGGCGGCGCGCGGCCCTCGCTCGGCACCGGCGCGGCCGAGCCCTTCGCGCTCAGCACCGGCGACACCCTGACCCTGCGCACGCAGTCCGGCGGCCCGCCGGCGACCTTCACGCTGACCTTCGCCGCCTCCGACTTCGCCAACATCGGCGCGGCCACGGCCGAGGAGCTCGCCGACGTGATCAACGCGAACCCGCAGGCGCAGGCCAACGGCGTGGCGGCCAGCGTGGTCGACGGGCACCTCTTCGTGCAGTCGCTCGCCACCGGCTCGGCCGCGACCCTGACGGTCACGGGCGGCACCGCCGCGGCGGCCCTGGGCTGGAGCGCACTCGTCGGGACGCCCATCGCCGGCAGCGACAACGCGGTCGACGTGCGCCTCTCCGGGACCTACGCCGGCGCCGCCGACGAGCGCTACACCTTCCGCCCGACGAGCGACGGCACGATCGGCACGACGCCGGGCCTCTCCGTCGAGGTGCTCGACCGCGCCGGCAACGTGGTGACGACGCTCGACGTCGGCGCCGGCTACGTGCCCGGCACCGAGCTCGAGGTGGCCCACGGCGTGCGCGCGAGCTTCGGCCTGGGCGAGCTCTCGGCCACGCACGGCGATCGGATCGCCTTCGACGCGCTGGCTGACTCGGACTCGGCCGACGCGCTCGTGGCCCTGGGCCTCAACACGATGCTGGAGGGCTCGGGCGCGGCCGACATCGCCCTGCGCAGGGGCCTGGCGGACGACCCGGCGCAGCTCGCGATCTCGCTCTCGGGCGAGGCCGGCGACGGCGGGCTCGTGCTCGACCTCCTGGCGCTGGAGCACGCCGACAGCGCGCAGCTCGGCGGCGTCGACCTCGGGCGCTTCTGGGACGAGCTCGTCTCGGACGTCGGCTTCGAGGGCGCCCTGGCGGACAGCTCGCTGGCGGCCAGCAGCGCCGTGCTGACGAGCCTGGAGGAGCGCCGTGCCTCGATCTCGGGCGTCAACGTGGACGAGGAGCTGGTCGACCTCGTCGCCTACGAGCAGGCCTTCGCCGCCGCGGCCCAGTACCTGTCCGTCGTCAACCAGCTCGGCGAAGAGGTGCTGAACCTCCTCTAGGGACTCACCATGCGCATCAGCACCCTCTCCAGCTACTCGCGCGTGCTGCTCGGCCTGCGCTCGAACCAGCTCGAGCTCCTGCGCGCCCAGCGCGAGGTGGCGAGCGGCAAGCGCATCCAGCAGCCTTCCGACGACCCGGCCGGCGCGGCGCGCGCGCTCGACCTGCGCCGGGGCCTGGCGCGCGTGGCGCGCATCCAGGAGGGCGTCGCCACGGGGCGCTCGCGCCTCGACCGCGCGGCCTCGACCGTGCAGCACTCCTCCGAGCTCCTGACGCGCGCGCGCGAGCTGGTCGTGCAGGCCATGAACGGCACCCTGAACGAGGGCGACCGCGCCACGATCGCGGCCGAGCTGGAGGCGATCCGCGCCCAGCTCCTCGACGACGCGAACCTGGAGGTCGACGGCAGCCACCTCTTCGGGGGCACGGCCGTCGGCTCGTCGCCGTGGGTCGAGATCGAGAGCGGCGGGCGCACCTTCGTCGTCTACCGCGGCAACGGCGAGGAGCAGATGGTCCAGGCCGGCGAGGGCGCGATGGTCGCGATCACCGCCGCCGGCAACCGCATCTACGGGCGCTCCCTGCCGGGCCCCACGCGCCTCGAGGGCCTGACGGGGGTGCGCAGCGGCACGACCGCCGACGAGGGCACGGGCCAGGGCTACCTCGTCCTGCGCCACGACGGTACCGACTCGGGCGCGCTCGGCTCGGTCGGCGCGGCGCTGATCGACGGCGGCGACCAGGACACGCTGCTCGGGGTGAACGGGCTGCGCATCGACGCGGGCGACAACACGGTGCGTCTCGGCAACGGTCCGGCCGTGCCGATCCCGCCGCCGGGGCAGCGCTTCGACCTGGTGGTCAAGAACGAGCTCGGCGGCGAGCTGCACCTCGACCTCGAGGGCTGGAACGGATCCTCCTACACCGGCACCGTCACCGGGCGCGGCTCGGCCTCGCTCGACGGCACGAGCTTCACGACGCTCGACTTCGCCGCCAGCGACCTCGAGCTCTCCAACGACGCGCTCGGGCAGGTCGTGCACATCGACACGCGCGGCATCCTGCGCGCCGGGACCGAGCTCGTGACCTTCGGCTCGACGGCCAACCCCTTCGACGTCCTGGAAGGCCTGGTCGAGGACCTGCGCGGCGGGCAGGGGCTCGACGCGGACGAGCTGGCCACGCGCCTCGGCGGCCGCCTCGACGCGCTCGAGCGCACGCACGACGACCTCTTGGTGGGCCTGGGCGTCCTGGGCGCGCGCTCGGCGCGCCTGGCGGGCGCCGAGCAGCGCCAGGTGGGCCTGGGGCTCGAGCTCGAGACGCGCCTCTCGGCGGTCGAGGACGCGGACCTCGCCGAGGCGGCCCTGTCGCTCTCGCGCTCGCAGCTCCTGCTCGAGCTGGCGCAGGCCTCCGGCGCGCGCCTGATCCAGACGTCGCTCCTCAACTACCTCGGATAGAGCCATGGTCGAGCCGTCGAACCTCCCGAGCCTGCCCGGCACCGTGCGCGCGGCCGACGCCGCGAGCGGCCCCGCCTCCGCCTCGCGCCCGAGCGCCTCCGCACCGGCCTTCGAGGCCTTGCTCGAGCGCCTGACGGCGCGCGCCGCCGAGCTCGAGGCAAAGAGCCAGGCGCTCACCGATCCCGCCGAGCTGCCCCAGGCGCTCGACACCGCCCGCGCCAGCCTCGCCGAGGCCCTGGAGCTCGGCGAGGGCCTGCTGGAGGCCTTCCGCGCGGCCGAGATCGCGCGCGGGGAGCAGGGGTGAGCGTCGCCCCCGCGGCGCGCGCGCTGCTCGAGCGCGTCTTCGCGAGCGACGCGCTGGCGCGCGAGTACCCGCTGGTCTTCGATCCGCGCTTCGCGGGCACGACCGTCACGCTCGAGGAGGAGGGCGCGCCGCGCGCCGCCTGCACCGTGCTCGCGCGCGAGCTCGTGGTGGGGGACGTGCGCCTCCGCGCCGGCCTGATCGGCTCGGTCGCGACCGACCCCGCCTGGCGCGGGCGCGGCCTCGCGACGCGCCTGCTGCAGCGGACAGAGGAGGAGCTGCGCGCGCGCGGGTGCCTGTTCGCGCTGCTGTGGGCCGACGACCCACGCTTCTACCTGGCGCGCGGCTATGCGCCGCTCGGCAGCGAGCGCGACTTCCTGCTGGTCTCCGAGCTGGCCGCGAGCCTGCCGGAGCCGAGCGGCGTGCGCGCGCTCGCGCCCGGCGACGTGCCGCACCTCCTGCGCCTCTGCGCGCGCCACCCGAGCCGCGTCGAGCGCACGCCGGAGGAGCTCGCGGCGCTGCTCCAGGTGCCCGGCATGCTCACGCTCGTGCGCGAGCGCCGCGCCCACCCGGCGCACCCGCCCCTTCCGGTCGCCTACGCCTGCCTCGGGCGCGGGCGCGACCTCGCCGACACGCTGCACGACTGGGCCGGCGCGCCGGAGGACGTGCTGGCGCTCGTGCGCGCGCACCTCGAGCGGCGCTTCCCGGCGGGCGAGACCGGGGCGCTCTTCCTGATGGCGCCGCTGGGCGCGCACGAGCTCGCCTACCGTCTCTTGCGCCTCGGCGCGGTGGCGCGCCCGGGGATCCTGGGCCTCGGGAAGCTGCTCGATCTCCCCGCCGCGAGCGCGCTGCTCGGCACGGCCCTCGGCGCGCCCGCGGCGGTGAGCTTCGACGGCGTGCTCACGCGCCTCGCCGGCCCGACCGCCACGGCCGACCTCGAGCCGGAGACGCTCCAGGCGCTGCTCTTCGGGCCCCCGGACGTGGCCGAGGAGGCCCGCGGCCTGCTCACGCGCCTGGGTTTCGCGCCCCGCGGCCTGCCGCTCGAGCCCTTCGCCTTCGGGCTGGACTCCCTTTGAGCGTCCCGGGACGCGGTGGGGGAGGCGCGCCCGCGAGAAGTCATTCTTTTCGCTCATGTCGCCCCCGGGGGTGCCGATAAGAGAGGGAAACCCTTCCCGCTCGGAGGGCTCGATGGACATCCGCAGCAACCAACCCGGACCGGATCGCGCGCGCCGCGCCTACGAGGAGCAGCAGCGCGCGCTCGTCAACGCCAATCGCGCGATCGTGCGCGCGGCACGCGAGGGCCGTCTCGGCCAGGCCGAGGCGCTGCGCGCCGAGCTGAAGGACGCGCTGGAGCTCTCGGCCGCGGCCCAGGCCGCCCAGGAGCCGAGCCCGGCCGAGCGCGAGGCCAAGGTGCGCGAGCTGACCGAGGCCCACCGCCTGGGCCAGCTCCACACGCCGGAACGCCTCGAGCAGGCGGCCCACCGGCTGCTCGGGGGATAGAGGAAGAGCGCACCGCGGAGCCGCGGAGGGCGCGGAGGCACGCGGAGAGAGTGGGGGGACGAACGGGCCCGGCAACGCGCCCGCACTCTGCAGAGCCGAGGGACCCTGATTCCGCCTCTTCCATCCACCCTTTCCCTTCCTCTCCGCGCCCCTCAGCGCTCTCCGCTCTCCGCGGTTCCTCTTCCTCCGGTTCTCCCCCTTCCTCTGCACGCGCACGCCCGCGGCGGCCGAAGGAAGCGCCCGGCGCCCCATGACCCGCACCGTACGCCACGCGCTCGCCGACGACGCCCTGATCGGCCGTCTCCTCCTGCGCATCGCCGAGGATCTCGGCACCCTCCTCGGCTGCGAGCTGCGCCTCGGCCCGGCGCAGGTCGAGCGCGCCACGACCCGCCCGGCCGCCGCCGGAGGCGTGCACATCTCCTTCCGCCTCGCCTTCACGCCCGAGGGCGAGGCGCCGCGCCTCGGCGCCCTGCTCCTGCCGCTCCCGGAGGCGCTCACCATGGCGGCCCACTTCCTGATGGCGCCCGAGGAGGTGCTCCCGACCCTGCGCGCTGCCCCCGAGCCGGATCTGGCCCAGAAGGAGGCGCTGCTCGAGCTCGGCAAGATGATCGCCAACGCGGGCCGCACGGCCCTGGCCCAGCTCGGCGTCTCCGGCCTCGCCCTGCGCTTCGACGGCTGCCAGGGCGTGCGCGCCGGCGTGCGCCCGGCCTTCGCCCACGCCGAGGGCAGCCCGCTGATCGTCGGGCGGGCGCCGGCCAAGCTCGGCCCGTTCCCGGGGTTCGAGCTCTTGGTGATGCTTCCGGTGCTGGACTGAGGAAGAGAAGAGGAACCGCGGAGAGCGGAGGGCGCGGAGGGACGCGGAGGGGGAATCGGTGTGGGCGAGCGCGGCGCGCGAGACGCCGTGGAAGACCTCCACGACTCGCCGAGCCGACGGTTCACTGCCAGTGCTCGCCCTCGATGTCCTGACCCTTCCTTCCCTTCTTCTCCGCGTCCCTCCGCGCCCTCCGCTCTCCGCGGTCGGCTCGCCCTCCCTTCTCCTCCCTCCCCTCCTACAGCAGACAGGCGATCTGGAACGCCGCGAAGCGCGCGAAGCGCTCCGGCGAGATCAGCGCGACCCGCCAGGCCTCCGGATCGGCCGGGTTGCCGGCGTAGATGCGCAGCCCGTCCTGCACGCGCGCGTCGGAGGCGTCGAGGTGGACCGTGCCGCTCCACAGCACGAGACCCGTCTCGGCCGAGACGAGGTCGACGGCCAGCGAGAGGAGCAGGGGCGGGAAGAAGCGCTCCTGCGTGATCGTGCCGAACAGGATCGCGTCCAGGTGGTAGGCCTGGGCCAGGTCGATGATCGTGCGCGGCCTGTAGACGCCCTGGCGGTGGGGGTCGCTACTCTCGAGCTCGTAGAGGTCGCGCTCGGTGAGCTGCACCAGCTCGTAGGGCGTCGACTGGGCCAGCTCGGTGTGCAGGGCCTTCTGCAGCTCGAGCGCGCGCGTCATCGAGACCTCCGGCCCGGTGAAGGGCAGGAGCCCGACGCGGCGCAGCGGATAGGTGTCGAAGTCGGGCGACACGACGGCGTGGGCCAGCTTCGGCAGCGAGCCACCGCGGCCACTGACGCAGCCGGCGGCGAGGAGGAGGCCGGCCAGCGCGGCCAGGAGGCGCGCCGCGCTCATTCGCCCGCGCTCCGCGCGCGCGGCTGGCCGGCGGCGGCGCGGGCCGCCTCGGCGGCGCGCGCGCGTTCCTGCTCGAGGCGCGTCTCGAGCAAGAGCTTCTCGGCCTCGAGGCGCCGGATCTGGGCCTGCACCAGGCGCGCGGCCAGGGCCTCGTTCTCGCCCGCCAGCTCGGCCTGGGCGCTCTCGAGGGCCGCCACGCGCGCGGTCAGGTCGGCGTTCTCGCGGCCGCGCAGCTCGAGCGTGGTCGTGGCCTCGAGCAGCGCCTTGCGCAGCTCCTCGTGCTTGGTAGCCAGCGCGTCGCGCTCGTCCACCGCCTGCTGGTAGAGCTCGATGATGTGGGTGCGCCCGCTGAGCGGATCGAGCCCGCGCGGCGGCCCCTCTTGCGGCTGCACGCGGCCCTGGGCCGGCGCGTCGACCACGCCGCGATCCCACACGGGTGCGGCCGGCCGCGGCGGCTCCGGGGCGGGAACCGGGGCGGGCTCGGAGTTCTCGACCGAGGAGGCGAGCCCGTGCGCGGCCGGGTTCTGCGTGGGTGCCTGCGTCGGCGCCTGGGATGGAGCCACGGGCACCTCCTCGCCGGCCTGCTTGAAGCGGCCCTGCTGCTGCCAGGGCTCGGCCGACGGCGGGAAGCTCTCGCGCGCGTAGAAGCCGGGCGGGACGAGGCAGGCCGCCAGCAGGAGAGCCGGGACGGCGGCGAGCCAGGGGATGGTGGGGGTCTTCATGGGGTCGTCTCGTACTCGATCTCGATCAGCGCCACGTCGCCGCAGGCGCAGGTGAACTCGAGCGCGTGGGTCGCGTCGTCCAGGTAAAGGAGACGCACCGTCGGCGCGCCGTGCGCGGGGGTGCCGGCCGCGCGCGCCGTGGCGCAGGCGGCGGACGTCTCCAGGCGCACGTGCTGGCGCTTGACGATGCCGATCTTCCGCGGGGGAGTGTCCATGGTTCGGGTGGGTCAGGCCGGGGTCGGGCCCGCGCGCAGCTCGCGGTTCAGGCGATAGAGCGCCCGGCTGTGGATCTGCGACACGCGCGACTCGCTCACGCCGAGGACGGTGCCGATCTCCTTCAGCAGGAGCTCCTCGCCGTAATAGAGGGTGATCACGCTCTTCTCCGGCTCCGGCAGGGCCGTGATCGCGCGCACCAGGCGTGCCTTCATCTCGTTCCAGGCGGCGCTCCCGGCCGGGTCGTCGCTCTTCGGGTCGGTGAGCAACGCGCCGAGCTCCTCGGACGGGCCGCCGTCGAGCGAGACCCAGTGGGCCACGCGCGCCGAGTGCAGGACCTCGTCGACCTCCTCGAGCGGCAGCGCCAGGTGCGCGGCCAGCTCCTCGGGCGTGGGCGGCGCGCCGCGCGCCTGCTCCAGCTCGGCCACGGCCGCTTCGACCGCGCGCAGGCGCTCGCGCCGACCGCGCGGCAGGAAGTCGAGGCGCCGCAGCTCGTCCAGGATCGCCCCGCGGATGCGCGGGAAGGCGTGGGTCGAGAAGGCGAGTCCGCGCGTGGGGTCGAAGGAGTCGGCCGCCTCGATCAGCCCGCGCATGCCCCAGCCGAACAGGTCGTCGCTCTGCACGCGCCCCGGTACGTCGAGCGACAGGCGCCCGACGATGTGCTGCAGCAGCGGCAGGTGGTCGAGGATCCGCGCGTCGCGCTCCTCGCACGCGGCGGTGGAAGGGATCGGAGAGCTCATGGGGGCGGGGACTCCGGACTCACCCCTCCTTCTTCGGCTGGATCGGCGTTCGAGCGGAGTCGAGGGCCCGCGCCAGGGCCGCCGTGCCGAGGCGCGCCGAGCCCGCGAGGAGCACCAGGGTCCCGGCCCCGAGCAGCGAGGCCAGGCCCAAGGACGCTCCTCTCAGGAGCGCGACGAGCGCCACGGCGAGCGCGCCGGCGGCCGACAGGCGGCCCCCGAGCGCGCGCGCCGCGCGGCAGGTCTCGCTGGCGGGGAGCGGGCTCAATCCTGGTTCCCGCGGGGGTTCGCGGAGGCGGTCGCGAGGCGTCCGCGCAGGACCAGGTCGGCCAGGGCCGCGCCGCTGGCGCGCACGAGGTGCGCGCGCGCGTCCGGGCCGTCGCACAGGAAGGCGGCCGGCAGCGCGGCGCGCACCAGGGCCTCGACCGCGGCGCCGGGCTCGTCGGTCTCGTCCAGCTTGGTCAGCACGGCCCCGTCGGCCCGGAAGGGCGCGAAGGCGCGCGTCGCCAGGCGCAGGGCGCCGCGGCTGGAGGCGGCCGAGAGCACGAGCAGGGTCCGGCGCTCGAAGGCGACCGTGCAGTGGGCCAGCTCGCGCGCCAGGAGGTCGATGCCCGCCTCGTCACGCGGCGAGAGCCCGGGCGTGTCGAGCAGCACGGCATCCAGGCGCCCGCTGCCGCGCGCCAGGCGGCGCAGGTCCTCGGGCGCGCGCACGAGCTCGAGCGGCACCTCGGCCCGGTCGATGTCGTGGCTCAGGCCGCCGACGCGGTCGAGGGCCGAGAGCGAGAGCGGATCGAGGCTGGCGAAGGCCACCCTGCGGCCGCCGGCGCGCATGTGACGTCCGAGCTTGGCCAGCGCGATCGTCTTGCCGGCCCCGGCCGGGCCGACGAAGGCGAAGAGCGGCACGCGCGCGCGCGCGTCCGGCCGGCGCGGCGAGGGCAGGATCGGCACGGCGCGCGCGAGCACCTCGGCCGCCGCATCGATCGCGAAGGCGCCGCGCGCGTCCTGGCGCGCGACCTCGGCCAGGACGGCACGCACGAGCTCGCTCGAGGCGCCATGGGCCAGCATGCGCCGCGCGACGTCGCGCGCGCCGGTCTCGAGCGCCACTCCGACCAGCTCGTCGAGCGGGGTCTCGCCGCGCGCCAGCGGCACCGGCGCGGGCACGCTCGGGCGCACGGGCGCCACGAGGTCCGCCCAGGAGACGGAGAGGGGAGCGGGCTCCGGGTTCATTCTCGATCCTCCACGCGGACCATCGCGGCCGTCTCCACCGCGCGGGCGGGGACGACCTCGTTGTAGGAGAGCACCGCGACCTTCGGCAGCGAGGCGCGCACGAGCTCGTTCAGGAAGCGGCGCACGTTGCTGCGCGCCAGCACGACCGCGTCCTTGCCGCTCTTCGAGGCGCCGGCCACGGCCTGGGCGATGCGCTCGACCAGCTTCTGCAGGTAGGCGGGGCCGACCGGGGCCGCGTCGGGATCCTTGGCCCCGCCGACGGCGGCCGCCAGGCGCGCCTCGACCGCTGGATCGAGCGTCACGGCGTGCAGCACGCCCTGCGGATCGGCGTGCAGCTCGCACAGGACACGTCCCAGGCGCCCGCGCACGAGCTCGCTCAGCGCCTCCGGATCCTTGGTGCGCGCGACGCCGTCCGCCAGGGCCTCCAGGATCGCCGGCATGTTGCGCAGCGGCACGCCGTCCGCCAGCAGGTTGCGCAGCACCTGGTGGATCTCGCCGTGCCCGAGCTTGGCCGGCACGAGCTCCTCGACCACGGCCGGGGCGGTCTTCTTGGCGTGCTCGACCAGGTCCTTGACGTCGTCGCGCGAGAGGATCTCGCCCAGCGCGCTGCGCAGCACCTCGGAGAGGTGCGTGACCAGCGCGCTGGTCGGGTCGACCACGGTGTAGCCCGCCAGCTCGGCCTCGTCGCGCTGGGCCGCCGTGATCCACCAGGCCGGCAGCCCGAAGGCCGGATCCTGGGTCGGCTTGCCGCGCAGCTTGCCGTTCGCCGTGCCGGGGTCCATGGCCAGGAACTGGCCGACCTCGATCGCGCCGCGCGCGACCTCCTGGCCGCCCAGCAGGATCCGGTAGGCGCCCGGCTCGAGGCGCACGTTGTCCTTGATGCGCACGGCCGGCAGCACCACGCCCTCGCGCTGCGCGAAGCGCCGGCGCAGCTGGGCCACGTGGTCGAGGATGCCCGTGCCGCCCTTGTCCTGGACCAGCGGGATCAGGCGGTAGCCGATCTCGAGCCCGATGCGGTCGGTCGCGAGGAGGCCGAGGGCCTCGTCCTCGACCGTCTTGCCGGGCTCGGCCGCGGCCGCCGGCCGGGTGCGCTCGCGCGCGGCCGCGCCCTCCAGCGACTCGGGCCCGTCGGCCCCGCGCAGGCGCCGCCCGAGCACGAGCAAGAGCGTCGCCAGCACCGTGAAGGGCAGGCTCGGCATGCCCGGCATCAGCCCGATCGTGAACATCATCCCGGCCGCGATCAGGGCGGCGCGCGGACGGCTGGCGACCTGGGCCGCCAGGTTGTAGCCCAGGCTCTTGTCGCTCGAGGCGCGCGTGACGAGCACGGCCGCCGCGGTCGAGACCAGCAGGGCCGGGATCTGCGAGACCAGGCCGTCGCCGATGGTCAGCATCGAGTAGCGCTGTGCCGCCTTGTCGAGCGAGAGCCCGCCCAGCGTGCCGATCGCGATGCCGCCCACCAGGTTGAGGGCCGTGATGATCAGCCCGGCGATCGCGTCGCCGCGCACGAACTTCGAGGCGCCGTCCATGGCCCCGTAGAACTCGGCCTCGCTTGAGACGCGCGCGCGCCGCGCGCGCGCCTCGTCGGCGTCGATCAGCCCCGCGTTGAGGTCCGCGTCGATCGCCATCTGCTTGCCGGGCATGGCGTCGAGCACGAAGCGCGCCGCCACCTCGCTGATGCGTCCGGCGCCCTTGGTGATGACCACGAACTGGATCACCACCAGGATCAGGAACACGACCAGGCCCACGGTCAGGCTGTCGCCGACCACGAAGTTCCCGAAGGCCGTGATGATGCGCCCGGCGTGGCCTTCGGACAGGATCAGGCGCGTGCTGGCGACGTTCAGGCCGAGGCGGAAGAGCGTGGCGAACAGCAGCACGGCCGGGAAGGTCGAGAGCTCGGCCGAGCTCTTCACGCTCATCGTCACGAGCAGGAGGAGGACCGCGAGCGACAGGTTGAAGGCCAGCAAGAGGTCCAGCGCCAGGGCCGGCAGCGGGAAGATCAGCGTGACCATCAGCCCGAGCACGCCCAGGCCCATGACCCAGTCGGCCCAGCGCGCCAGGAACTGCCCGAAGCGCTCGACCGGCCCGTGCGTCGGAGGCGCGCTCACCGGGCCACCTCCAGCTCGTGCACGCGGTACACGTGGGCCAGCACGGCCGCCACGGCGGCGTACAGCTCCTCGGGGATCTCCTGCCCGACGTTCACGCGCCGGTAGAGCGCGCGCGCCAGGGGCACGTCCTCGTGGCGCGGCACGCCGTGCGCGTCGGCCAGGTCCTTGATGCGCTGTGCCAGCAGGTCGGCGCCCTTGGCCACGACCACCGGGGCGCGGCGCGCGCCCTCCTCGCGCTCGTAGCGCAGGGCCACGGCGAAGTGGGTCGGGTTCGTGACCACCACCGTGGCGCGCGGCACGTCGTTCAGCATGCGCCCGAGCAGGAGCTCGCGCCGCCGCGCGCGCAGGCGCGCGCGCACGTGCGGATCGCCCTCGTGCAGACGGTGCTCCTCCTTGACCTCGGCCTTGGTCATGCGCAGGTCGCGCTCGCCCTGGAAGCGCTGCACCCACAGGTCGGCCGCGCCGAGAACCAGCAGCACGGTCAGCACCGCGGCCGCCACGCGCGACAGTACGACCCCCGAGGCCACCAGCAGCGGCCCGAGCTCGGCGTGCCCGAGGCGCACGATCTCGTCCACGTGCATCCAGGCCACCACCCCGGCCACGGCCGAGAGCCCGAGCACCTTGACCAGCGAGAAGC
>Ga0315910_10003374_pt1 | contig 13616 bp, 15 predicted proteins | sample EdamamesoilMG_FD_204470 | JGI IMG/M metagenome (GOLD analysis project Ga0315910, IMG submission 204470) | Garden soil microbial communities collected in Santa Monica, California, United States - Edamame soil | ecosystem: Environmental > Terrestrial > Soil > Garden | place: USA: California...
ACTCCCGTAAGAATCAGTAATCCCAATGCGACCCAAATAACTTCAGACAAAATATCTAATGTTCGAGATTCACGCACGCTAATGCGATAATCCTTAAGAAAACGCATGAAGAATACATCAGTTATTGTTGCTGCACCCACCCCAATACCAGCACAGAGCGAGTGGATAATAACAACAGCAGGCTTGATCACACCAAAAAATGCAACCATTGTTGGAGTAGCAACAAACACCAATACGATTGCAATAGTAAGAAAAATTAAAAATGCTATATGTGACCGGTTAGTAATGATAGTTTGATACGACATACAAATAATTATAGTGATCGTGTCTTACGATAGACCAATGCTAATATACTAATTCCAACAATGACAATACCCGATGCAATGGTCAACGCTATACCAACACCAAAGTGTTGCCATGCGTAACCACCACAGATACCAGCGATAAGCAATCCAAAACCCGAAACACCATTAACCAATCCAATTGCAGTACCACGAGATTCTACTGGAGATAATTCAGATGCCAAGCTTCGAGCAACACCATCAGTTGCTGCAGAGAATAGCCCCAGCACGACAAACCCAAGAATTAAACCAACCAATCCACCAGTTGTACACAAAATTATGTAACTTCCAATTAACAACGCGTATCCTATACCTAATACCTGACGTGATCCAATACGATCACTGATCTTCCCAGCAATAAATGAAAACATGACAAACGAAATGTTGTATACCATATAAAACAGTGGAATCGATGCAATAGCAAAACCAAGCGACTGTGTTTGCAGCAATAATACAGCAACAGGTACTGTACCGGCAGAAAGAAAAAATACTGCGACCAAATAGTGTTTGAATTGTTTCGATAACGATCGAAAACCGTCCCGCATCGTTTGTGTCTTCCCTACCTGTGCCACTATATCTTTAACAAACAATAGTGTTACCACCGCAGCAATACCAATAAGAAACGCCGTAATAAAGACTGCATTAAAAGTTTCCGGATAGGAACGTAATATTAAATATGCAACCAATGGTCCTAATATTGCCCCTGCTGTATCCATCATGCGATGAAAACCAAAAGCACGCCCCGTTTCACCGTCTTTAGTTGAAAGTGAAATAATCGCATCGCGGGGACTTTCTCGTAGTCCCTTGCCTACTCGATCAAGAAATCGCAATCCAACAACACCACCAATTGATGCAACCAGTGTATAGATTGGGCGTGTCGCAACAGATACTGTGTATCCGACAATGATAAAAATTTTACGACGCTGCAGTACATCAGATACACGACCCGAATATATTTTGATAATATTTGCCGCGGCATCCGCAATCCCCTCTACCAAACCAAGTGATGCTGCACCTGCCTTAAGTACAGAAATGAAGAATGCAGGAAAAACAGATAAAACCATTTCCGAGGAGAAATCATTAAAGAAGCTGGTAAGACCCAGCAATACTACATTACGAGACGGACGATATGCCATATACGAATACTAACAACTTGTGGTGGATGTGTCATATTTTCCCCTGACCTAAATACTTTTCAAAATAACTTTTACAAAATTTAAAACTGTATTCAAATCCTGAGTGTAAAGGTTGTGGCAGATTACCTATTGTAAACCACCCCATTTCTTCAATCTTATGAGGCTCATTATTTTTTACTTCTTTGGGATTAACTTTGACAAAAAATGGTATAGCAATCCAGTGTGTTGTGACTCCGTCAATGGTTCTAAAAATATCATGGGCTGGCAACTGTTCTTGAATTTCTCCCCCACAACCATATTCTTCTAGAATCTCTTGCAGAACATTTTCTTCCAGCGAAAGATTGAATTCTAATTTTCCCGAGCCAGTATCCCACCGATGGTGTTCGTCTCTACATTGATTACTTCTTTTATGCATCAAAAGGTTTCCTTTACCATCGTGACAGTAAAAAGGAGTTGTTACTCCAACATAATCAATTCCAATTTTCATGCCCTAACTATATCAGGCTAGAACTATTTTTAAGAAATTTACTGGGGTGGCTACTGGGAATCGAACCCAGATCAGAGGCTCCACAAACCTCTGTGTTAACCGTTACACCATAGCCACCATGTGTCTTTCATTTGTTGTGTGCATGGCAGCAAAAACACATGAAAGACTGTACTGTTATACCCCATCCTCCCCGAAAATGAAAGTTAGCGGTTGAGAGATCGTTTATACAGTTTATATTCCGAAACCTGGCTTAAGATAACAGCAATGACCAGGAACAAAACATAGAACGCAAGCAATGCAAGAAATGACATGTGAAATTTAATGAATGTCATCAATGTTAGTGCTGCCCATGATACCAAAGAAACCGCACCCCCGGCATATGCAAGCTTGCGGGTATATGAATGGTCGTCATCGGCAGGAATAATATCCGCATCGTACAAATCGGTCAGGCGCGGAGCAATATCTGCCTTTTCCAAAACAGTTTGAACCGACAACACCAGTACGGCAATCGCAGCAAGTATAAATTCTGGATTCGTCACATACCATCCAGCAAGTGGAATAAACAAACCAACGCCGTTAACAATAACCAAACCTAAACCAATGATAATTACATTCTCGACAGAAATAAGTACTTCTTTTTCCGTTGATGACAATTTGTAATCGCGTAGGAATTTGAAGAACAAGACTGTATAGATAATTGCCCCACCAAACGCAATGATTAATCCAAACAAAAAAGTAATAAATACGACGGGACGGAATTCTGCCAACAACAACGGAAACATGCCTCCAAGTTTGATAGCCGAAACAAGGAAAATCAAAAACGAAACAATGGCCGAGCCTAGACACCATGAACACCATTCTTTTATGACAAAGGCTTGTATGGCAGTTAGGTACATTGAAAAAACAAACGCAATCATGCTTGCAGTGATTAACAAGAATGCGTTACCGCCCGTTTGTAATTGTGGCAACAATAACGATGCTGTTGTCCCCAGCGCTGCAAAAGCATAGTAGATCATTCCCCACACTGTCAGTGGAATGCCTAAAAATTTTGAAAAGCGACTGCGAATAACAGCACTGCAGTCAGCACCCAATGGACAGGTTAATGGTGCATGGGTTTTTAATTTTTGACGAATCAATGACGCAATAAAGAATCCCGCAAATGCAAGAAAAATAATAATCAGCGAATATATAACTTCTTTCATACGTATCAGTATAGCGTAGGCATGCTTGAAAATACATGTGCTTTTCGGCATACTGTGCGGACGCGCAGGTGGCGAAATTGGTAGACGCACTACCTTGAGGTGGTAGCGGGGTAACCCATGGAGGTTCAAGTCCTCTCTTGCGCACAGAAAACAAAAAAAACCGCTATGCGGTTTTTTTTGTTTTACTCTGCTGATTTTTCTTCTGATGCAGTTTCTGTAACTTCTGTTGAAACTTCCTCGGCTGCTGGCGCAGTTTCTTCCATCATTTCTTCTGGCTTTACCAAGTCTTCGGTCGAAGCGGTGAATCCAATAAAGTTACGCATCTTGCGGCGAATATCGCGGGCAACCTTATCACGTAGGAAGTACAGTTTTGATCGACGTACTTTTGAACGCTTGATGATTTCAATGCGATCAATGTTTGGCGAATACAATGGGAAGATACGTTCAACACCGACACCGTTACTAATTTTGCGAACGGTAAATGTTGCCCCTGATTCACGACCGTGTTTGGTAGCCAATACCAAACCTTCAAATAGCTGGGTTCGGGTCTTGCCCTTTTCCTGAATTTTTACGTGCACGCGCACGGTATCACCTGCTCGCAAATCCAAATCTTTGCGTGCCTGTACGTCTTTTGGTAGAAATTGAAGCTGGTTCATATCGATAAAGCAAAATAAAAAAGAGAGCGTTAAGCCTCTTGGTATAGACAAGACTGTATCACAGAAGCATCACCCAATCAAGAGGTATGCCCTAAATAGCGCGAAATAGCCTGGGCAAAATCGGTTGGATAATCAGCAATGGCAGTAATAGGTGTTCCGTCGATGTCCATTAAAGCAATCGATCGGGCATGCAGCGCCTGCCGGGTAAACCCTAGTGCCTGTGGCTGCTTTGGGGCATACAGTGCGTCCGAGACAATAGGATGGTGCATAAATGCCGCATGTACTCGCAACTGATGGGTACGACCCGTCTTTGGATTCATCGAAAGAAAGGAAAATTGATTTCCCTCTTCATCAGCAAATCGTGCACGTACATTATATATAGTAATTGCTTCACGAATAGTACCACGCTTTCCCCTGCTTGCCGTGTATCTGCGAAAATCTTTACCGCTTCTGCCGATTGGTGCATCAATGATGTCTGAATCTTTTTTTGGTGCACCATACACAAATGCTTCGTATGTTTTTACCACTGTATGATCTTGGAATTGTTTTTTAAGATGCACAAATACTTCTTGGGTTTTTGCAATAACCAGCGCGCCGGATGTGTCTTTGTCCAATCGATGCACAATGCCCGGTCGCGATACCGATACAATCGCACCACTAGTACCCATCACTGTTCCTGGTTCACCAACACCAGCCAATTGTGGGTACTGTGAAAGAATCCAATCAGCAATTGTTGGCTCGGTAGATTTTCCATCACCATGAACCAATATCCCTGCTGGTTTGTTGATGATCAATAGATTGTCGTTTTCGAAAATGACTTCCATGTATACCTGCATACTAAACACAAGCAAGAAAAAAAGAAAGCACAAAAAAAAGCCCTTCGATATATGTATCTCGAAGGGCTTTTAATTTTTTCCAGCGTGGTTAAGTATAACTTAATGCAAATGTACCGCATTGCTTCGGTCAGGTCGGATCGTAACCCAGTTAGACGCGGGTAAGGTAGCTATTTGCCTGGTTGTTTTTACGTCCTCTATAGCGCTATGCGTTTGCGAGGATATTTGTGTGCTGGGTGGATTATATAATCCAAAATCAATGACGGCCCGTTTATAGGATGGGCGATCCTCTGACGACAAGTCTCATAGAAGAACAGGTTTTAAAGGTTTGCAGTAAACCAAGGCGTTCGGTTCACTTATATTTAGTTGTAGCTTCATAGTATCATATTAAAAATATTTGTCAAGTACCTAAAAACCACCCATTATTTGGGGTGGTTTTTAGGTAGTATTGGTGCGCCCTGAGGGACTCGAACCCCCGACCTTCTCGGTGTAAACGAGTTGCTCTACCAACTGAGCTAAGAGCGCATTTTGTCTTTGGTGTCCCCTACAAATCACAAATCCTTACCAAACAATCCTAACAGACGTGACAGAATAATTCAAGAACTCATGGTTGACCAAATTATTCAGGAGATTGAACAATTTTATGAAATCCTCATGGATGAAAAGAATTTATTGGATCAAAATAAACTGAGTAGATTATTTTAGTTTATCTACTGGAATATCCTCGTAGCCATAAGGTAGTGATATGCCTCCTATATTTCCTGGATTACCATAATCACCAACATTTCCATAATCGCCATAGTCCCCAAAGGATGTACTTTTATAGGGATGGTTTTTCTGGTAAACCAATCTATTTTCTAAAATTATTTCTCCCAAATAATATCCTTTTCTATCAATGAAAAAGTGATAATTGGACATCAAATGACCAATATTTTTACCTTTTGTGGAGTGTAAATGTCCATTAACCTCGTTGGCAATATTATTCCCCTTACTGTCGTAAAAACGTTTCATGTTTTATTTATAGACCAAAATACAATTTCCATCAACAAACTGACGTATTTATCCCCATCCTTTTTTAAAAGTAGGAAATCTTTTACCGAATTTCCACCCTTATTTTTCTTTTTCGGCTCATGTTATTTTTTATTATGTATGCCAAAACATACAGGAGAAAAATATCCCAACTTCCTTGGTGCGGGCAGAAGGTTGAAGGGATTTCGATATAAGCAAGTAGCCCGTAAATTACAAGTTAAGAGTACCAGGGTCGTAGCATTGTGGGAACAAGGAAAAATAATGCCGAGTGGCAAAAACTTAATTGCTCTTTCACTCTTGTATAACAAGAGTTTTAGAGAGTTGTACCCACAGTTAGTCGAAGAATTACAAGAACAATTTAAATCCTAAAATTGTACACACCTCCATCGTTCGATTTATTTATCTTAAATAAATAGCGTTCGCCCTTTATCAATTTAATAATTATCCACATAAATTAGTATGCATACTAACCCATCTAAACTTGCACTTGAAATAGCGCAAGCATTGGACGATATGGATTCTTTGCAGATGCATGAACAGTTTGTAAGAAAATATCACGAAGACCTTCTAAGGAAGATCCTCATGAAAGTGCTTGCAATTCCTCCTGAAAAAATTAAGAGAACACGAGGTGCACTCTTTACGTATCTAGTAAACAACCAGACACCGTATGGCAATCGTTACTCTCGGAATTAGTCCGGGAAGCCGGACGACTGCCTTTGTAATAATGAGCGATACAAACATAGTAGATATGCAAGTACGAGATACTAAAAAGAGAGATTGTAGAAGAATGAGTTTAAGGACATGGTTAGAAATTGCAATTGAAAAATACCAGGTGCAAGCCATATCCATGAAAGTAGTCCCTTCATATCAATCTACAGAAGTCCTCTCAGACCTGTATAGCGAAATACGCCAATTAGCTAACAACACTGGTATTTTTCTTTCCATGTATGAAATGGAAACCCTCAGGAAACGATCAGCCGGATGTCCTAAAAATGCGCAAACATTGTTTAGGAATTTAGCATTAGAATTCCCTGAGTTGGAGATACCCTACCATAAAGCGAATAGAAATCGCAACCGGAAAATGTTTGAGGCGGTGGCCTGTGCATTGGCAGAATAGATATCGCAAAAAAGCAGCTATGAGGGCTGTTTTTTTATTATTTGAAGTCCTTGAAAAATTCACCAAGAGAAATATCGAAGTATGTACACAAGACTTTTAAAGTGCTGGCTGTTACATTAATTTCTGCCATTTCTATGCGCCCTATATGAATATTGGTCTCGTTTAGAACTTCTTCCTGGCTAACGCCTATTTGCTCCCGTAATTCCTTACATCGCCTGGCAATTTGCTTCAGTAATTCTTTGTCCTTCGTGTTATTCATGAGGATTCAAAGAGAATAAATGGCCGGGACAATAATAATTACATATATGTAATCGTTTTATTCATATATTTGCTTACATATATGTAATTGAATCAACAACCTCTAAAAACTAAATAATATGAAAGTAAGAACACTTTTATTTTTGGCGGCGCTATTCGTAACTGTCAATTTTTCGTATTCATTCACTTTCGATTGGGCAACCAATAGTGCATCCAATTCCGATGGTGGAGCAATTACCATGGACAATACCGGAAATGTCTTTATTACTGGCTTCGGCAATGGAGAAATTATGGTAAAAAAATATAGCCCAACTGGTAGTTTCTTAAATTCCCTAACCATTACAACCAATGCAGGTAGTGGTGATAATATTTTCCTCGAGATAGATGCGAATAATAATCTTGTCCTTGTAGGGCTATTTGATGGAGCGACAGATTTCCAACCGGGCATAGGAACATATACTTTGACTGGTAATAGTTCACTCTTTCTTGCAACATATAGCAATGATCTCAACTCTTTGATATCTGCTTTCAACCTCATTGATGGATTCCGACCAACAGCCATTGATTTAGGAAGTTCTAGCAGCATCTATATATCCTCCGTTACCGCCATATCAGGAGTACAAAACAACGCATACCTCACCAAGTATAATCGTAGTGATGGAACAATACTCTGGTCATTTGCATTAACCGTTCCAACCATAGGAGATATTGCCGTTCATGCCATTGATGTAAATGATCTCGGCGAACTGTATATTTCCGGCTCAATATACAACACGAATACCTATCCGGATTTTGATCCTGATGCAGTAGGTACGTATACCGCTATTGGTGGTAAAGTATTTTTTGCCAAGTATGATACTCTTTCAAATTTCTATTGGGCGAAAGGGATTGATATTTCGGACAACCAACCAAGAACATTTATCAAATACTTTAATGGAAATGTTTTTGTTGCAAGTAAAGGTAATGGAGATATTGATCCCGGCGCTGGTATTGTTACGGCGAATGGCCGCTTCATTCTAGGTCAATATACTGCGAGTAGTGGCTCGATTAATTGGGGACGAGAAATACACGGGTATGCAGGAGCAGCTACCGACCAAGAAATGAGAACACTTGAAATAGATTCAACCGGCCAAGTATTTATCGGTGGAGATTTTGCAGGAGATAGCCTTGATTTTGATGTTACTACGGCATCAGGAATGTTTTCCTCTACCGGAAGAGTTGGTTTCATTGCAATTTACAACCAAACGGGAACTTTTTGTGATGGTATGATATTGCCCAACACCAGTAGTTCGGTGATAGCATCGGTAGCAATCGTGGGAAGTGAAATGTATATCGGTGGGTATTATTTTGGAACCACTGACTTTGACCCAAATGGCACCTATGATCTTACCGCAACGATTAACTCTGAACTATTTATTAGCAAGTATTCTTTTATTAATACTTCGGGAGTAATCACACAATCTAATGCTGTTGCTATTTCAATATACCCAAACCCAACTACTGGAAAAGTTATCATCACCTTACCCAATGAATGCTTTGAATTGGTAATTTCTGATATGCTCGGACGTCAAATATTTAAAGCCCTATCAGTTCAAAACAATATTGAGTTATTCATTAAGGAAAACGGATCATACAATATTACGGTTCGTACCTCACGGTATAATCTAACCAGTAAACTCATAGTGAATTCTAACAATTAAATATATGAAAACACACATGCTATTACTCATTGGAATCGGTTTGTTTCTGTGCAGCTGCAAACAAGCTGCTGGCGGAGACTATTATTCAAATGGATCATGTTCATTTACCAGGATGAATTTTATTTCTACAACCGAGGTTCAATGCTATCAGCCATCCGGCAACTTTCAAGTGGATTATGTTCAGCAAGGAAATGAAATAACCTTCACGGCATTTGGGACTGTATTCAAGTTTCATTTTGATGGTGCAGGTTGCCTGGAACAGGATAGCAATCCAAGTTGCAAATTCTGCGAACAATAAAAAGCATCTCGACTTGCTCTTTCAATTCAATAGTTTCTTTTTAGGTAATCCCGATTTTTACCGCCTTTCAACAAACAGAAGGCGGTTTTTTATACCAAAATTATGTATAACCCTTAAACAATAAAGTAATGAGAAAAACAATAATAGTTATGTATTTATTGATACTGTCAGTATCAATATCAGCGCAACCTACAACAGGTATTTCCTTTGAAACGGATTCCTTCTCCACGCTTCTTGCAAAAGCAAAAAAAGACAATAAGATCATTTTTCTTGATGCTCAGACTTCTTGGTGCTATTGGTGCAAAGTAATGGACAAAACCGTATTTCTTAACGACACCGTTGGACAATTTTATAATGAGCATTTTATCAATGTCAGTATTGATATGGAAAAAGGTCAGGGCATAGATATAGCCAAGCGTTACAACATACGTTGTTATCCAACCTACCTGTTTATTGACGGTTCCGGCAATTTACTGCACCGTACCAGTGGAGGGCAATCAACAAGTAAATTTATTTCCATTGGAAAAACGGCTCTAGACACACAGCAACGATTTGAGTATTGGCATACCAAATACGCAGCAGGAACAGCTACAACAAAGGAATTAATTACCTATATGGAGCTATGCCGGGCAACTTGTTTGCCAATAGATACGATACTATCAACTTATGAAAGCCTATTAACGGAAAATGAACTATCCAATAGAGATAGCTGGACAATTCTCAATAAATTCATAACTAAAACCGATTCACGGATATTTCAATTTGTTCTAACTCACAAGTCAGATTTTGATTCACGATACACAGCAGATTCAGTAGATATGATCCTTCAAAAACTGTATATCAATCGTATGGTAGGTTATCTATGGCAACAAACACCAGATACGACAGAATATATGAAGGTACGAAAGGAAGTTGCAGCTATAAGTCACCCGATTGCTCAAAGAATTATCATGCGAGGTGATATGGATCGTTATCGTAAAACAAACGATTGGAACAACTATGCGCTAACCACGATTGAATACATGAAGCAATGTCAAGATAAAGTTGATTACACCTTACTTAACGATTGTGCCTGGCACTTCTACGAGCATGTAGATAATATAGAACATCTGAAACTTTCATTGTCATGGGCTAAGAAATCTATTGCCGAATATCCTCAATACTTCAATACGGACACATATGCAGCATTATTGTATAAGTTGGGAAATTTCAAAGAAGCTCGTACCTGGGCAATAATTGCAATCACTTTAGGCAAGGAGGAGCAGATGAATTATTCCGAGACAGAAAAATTGTTGGAGAAGATTAACACTATTATTGTTAATCAAGTTAAGTAAAACTTTGTTCCTTCAATTCAATATAGATTAGCATTCATTAACCGACTATGATACTTCATTAGTTGATTTCTTATTTGGATTCTTTATAGAACTCCAATTTGATACGATTCGGTCATATGCCACATAAGTCGCAAATGATTGGAGAATTGCAATGTCTAGCTTTTCAGCGCTAAATAAGTTAGTGCCATTAAGCGAAGTTACCGTAATAAAAATCAACAATATGAAATACAGGACAAAAATAAAGACCCGTATTTTTGATTGATCAGAATACTTATTGGAGAGTTGAATGAGTTTATCCATTTTATCAGGGCTCATAATCTTGTGGTACCAGCCGACAAAATAATCGCTGAATTGATAGGTAATAATAACTGCCGTAGTAATAATCAAGTACAGTTGTGCTTGATAGGAAAAAGTATAGCTAATTGTTGCCGGGATTACTTTCATAATAATTACCCCAAGTATAGCCAACACGACCATGAATGACATAAGTCGGGCAAAGATAACCTGGCCAAAATCCACAAACAAAAAGAGAGCCCCGATAGGCAAGCTCACAATATCTCTGATAACCCGAATAATTTTATATCTATCAAACAGTGATAAAAAATAGACCAGAGCCATATTCAATGACATACAAATAACTACGTAAAAGAATATTCCTTTATCGCCGAAAAAATATGAAAATACAGCTAATCCCAACAGGATTGCAATTATAACAAGTTGAGCGGCTAGATTTGAGACTTTTTTTTTCTTTGGTTGTTGATCCATATCATGTGAATTTCCCATATATATTCTATGTTACACTTTTCATAAAGATACTTCTTTATGAAAAAACAAACAGAAACGTTTCAAAGTCTGATGCTTGAATTTCAGTATCACTTTGATCTCCGCACTGTCTTTGATGATTTCCTAACAATGGCTATTGCATCATTTGGAAGAAACCCGGATACTAGCCTATCCTATGATGAAGATCTGTACTTACAGATTATCGCCAAATACAAAGACCATAGACTACATGAGCATTTCCCCAAATTATTGGCCTGCCTTACCCTGGAAATGGAAGAACGGCTTGAAGATGGTCGGGGAAATGACGTATTGGGTAACTTCTATGAATTACATCTGTTCAGGAAAGGCACAGCCCAATTTTTCACACCTTGGCCAATATGTGTTTTTATGGCAAGTATAAGCGAAAATACTACGGGTCGAAACTTCCCTTTACGAATATTAGACCCCTGTTGTGGAAGTGGCAGATTGCTTGTAGCTGGGTCCCGTAATTTCGGACCAGAGCATTTTTATTTCGGAATAGATGTAGATCATACCTGTGTAAAAATGTCAGCTTTAAATATGTTTTTGAACGGCATATTCTTTGGCGAAGTCATGTGGTCAGATGCTCTCCGACCGGATGATTTTAGAATGAGTTACAAGCTATCGTGGTATCCTTTCGGCATATTCAGAATACAGAACAAGGAAGAATCTATGCTTTGGAAGCTGCATGTTAATTCATTTAACAAAATGCCACTTGTCAATACTGGTACACTACCTTCTGAGGATGAAATAGCAGGTAAACAAGGATCGCAGTTGAAACTTTTTTAATCGAAACCGATTTCCAAATGGAAGTCGGTTTTTAGCAGTTGATTTCCTTTCACTGATAATTACGTATCTATTTTTTCAAAAACCTTGAAAGCTTAGAGGGAATTCTTGCTTTGCTTAAAGTATCTCCATAGTGGCTAGTAACACCAACATCTCCTATCAATTCTACACCCTGCTTTTTGGAAACATCAATAGTCAAGATAAAGGCCCTAAGTTCCTCTAGTCTTTTTTGGTTATCAAACCCAGGAACGCTGTGGTCAACAACAAACGGAATATACTCATCAACCTCGCCAGGATAAATTTCCTTTTCGCTTATTATATGCTCTAGTTGGTTTAATTGCACAATCCAAATATCACATCCATCATAGACCCATTCGACCTTAATTAATTCCAACACTTTGCTAAGACTTTCAAAAGATGATTCAACCTTTGATACTATTTCTCCAGGAATAGTATCTGGTTTTGCACCAATCATAAACTCATCTCCTTTTCCTTTAACTCCCTCAATAATCGGTTTATTTTCCGAGGAAGCGGCGGCACCTGAATACTTCGTTTCGACTGATTTTTGCGAAATAATAGAGCTTACCTTTTTATCCGGGTCGACCTCCTGAAGCATTTTAAATGGATCTTGCCACCCCAAAACCGTTGGATAAAATCCCGGCTTTTTCTCATTCGGACATGTCCGAATCCAGACTTCATCTAATCCGGTAGTATTTCCAAACGTGAAAGGAGGTACATTTCTCGATATAACCGTTGTTTCAGGAACTTTAACTCCTAATTCATGAGCAATTAGCAATCCAAAAAGCTTATCCCCAAGAAATCTACTAAAATTATTAGGCCAAGATATCCGATGATTAGATTGGTACTCATTGGCTTCCTCAATCTCCCAAATAATAGTATGTTCGTTAAAGACACCTCTTCTTAATGGATGAATACTAAATTCAACCCTATAGTTACTATCAAAGTCTAGTTGTGGTTTAAATCCATAAACTTTACTTAAGATATTAATTCCAATCTTTCTGGGCAAGGAGCATACACCAGGTTCATCAACACATTTAGGAGTATTGTGGGGAGAAAATTCGATAATATTACCCTTTACAACTCCTGATACGCCTCCATCAAAAATATCAATCGATTCATTAACGATTGTATAGTAGCCTTGATTTGAAAACTTTTCAAGTTCGCTTATTACCATTTCCACCGAAGTTAACCCTCTCAGAAATGGATTACCTTTAGTTATATTAGGCTTAAAAGTCCTTATATTAACCTTTCTTTCTGTTGAATTTTCCAGCAATGCCTTTACACTGTCGGCTGCTGAGTTAAATTGATGATTGGGTTTAAAATTATGGATACGAGAGTATCTTGGGGCTAGGTCGTTTGGACTAAAACTTACAAATTGTGCAACGTTATATTCATGAGAAGCCATTTTATCTAAAGCTTCATCTTTAAGAATATCCCCGGAAATCGATTGAATAAATTCTTGCTTACGATCTTTTACCTCAAGGGCCATTCCTTCAAGCCCTTTCAATATAGATTTTTGAACATTTGTATCTAAGGAAAGTTCCGATAGTTCTTGCACTGCCGAACTGATTAAATCAAATGCCTTTGGTTTAGTTAACTTTTGAAATGATTGGGTGT
>Ga0315910_10003375_pt1 | contig 13615 bp, 12 predicted proteins | sample EdamamesoilMG_FD_204470 | JGI IMG/M metagenome (GOLD analysis project Ga0315910, IMG submission 204470) | Garden soil microbial communities collected in Santa Monica, California, United States - Edamame soil | ecosystem: Environmental > Terrestrial > Soil > Garden | place: USA: California...
CCGTTCTTCAGCGCCTGATCGGCTTCGGGGCTTCCGAATGGATCCTCGCCTCGCATGCTGATGCTCTCGCGAGCGGACAGCGGATCGATCAGCTTCAGCTGGCTTTCGAGCGACACTTCGACGACGTCGCGATCGCCGAGCTCGTGTTTGCCGCCCGTCACGTCGCCGGCGAACCAGAGCCACAGCAAGAATTCGCTGCCGAGGAAGCGCGTGGTTTCGATGCGATCAACGAGATCCACGGAACACCTCGGGCTCGAGTTGTTGGAGCGCTTGCTGAGTCTGCTTCCCCGGCAACAGCTTCAGGCCTGCGCTGTAGGGACTGTTCAGCACTAGTTCGAGCCCGAACGTCAGCTCGAAGCAGGCCAAGAGCCGCTCGCGCAACGCCGACGAGTGACTCCAGAAGAACACCTCGCGTCGATCGAAGTTCCAGACCATGTCGGCCATGCGCATGCTGGGCAAGTACTTCTGCTTCAGCTTGGCGAGCACCTGCTGCTTCAGCTCCGCTTTTTGATTCCTCGAGAGCGTTTCTTTGTCCGTCCGAGCCAGAGCTCGTTGCATCAACTCCGCGAGCTGGCCGTTCACCAGGGCAGCCGGAAACTTGAAGCGATCCCAACGAAACCCCAAGGTCAGATACTCGTTCTGAAATACCTTGCCGGTGGTCAGATCGAGATCGCCCGGCTCACCGAGGGCGCACCAGCCGTAGCGTTCCTCGACGTCCTCGTTCGGCGTCAGCGGTTGAAAGCGTCTGAGGCTCACCCGACTCATGAACGTGCGTCGCGGGTCCTTCGGAAGTTCACCCTCGACCCAGAACTTCGACACACTCATCGAGCCACTCGCGGCGCCCATCAGCGGGCCTGCTCGCGGGTGTGGGGTAAGAATGGTGCTGGTTCTGTTCGGACCCGGGGTCCGGAAATGGAAAGGGGAAGCATGGGGCGTGCCCGAATAACACCTTCGGAGGGCCTGTCAAACGTTCCCCAGGTGGGCACGCCAGCGCTGCGAAATACAAGCGGTCCGCGCCCCCACCGCGGTCGATCACCCAAGGCGCCCTTGCCACCTGTAGCGCGTCCGCGTGCCTGCAGCCGATCCGCCCGCGAAGTCGAGCGCCCGCGGGCGCTCGGACGAGCGCGCACCTTCGTCTGACAACTCAGATGCGCTGCGGTAGCGGCTGCGTGGCGCGACGCCCTGCGCCGGGAACGGGCTCGGAACGCGCAGCTGCACCGAAGCGACGACGGGGCGCACTAATAACAAGCCCACAGGCTTGGGAAAAATCCGTGCCCGTACGTACCAAACCCGAGCGTCTCAGAGGTTCTCGCTCTGAGGCATTTCCCACGCTGCTGCCCGTTCGTGTATGGTATCGGTCCCCGATATGGGCCAGAAGTAGGGGCAGGAAAAGTTTACCGGTGACGGAGTTCGTGGAAAGGATTCGGGGTTGGGCCAGCTGTGCTGGTGCGTGGCCCGGCGCCGAACTACGATCACCGCTCGCATCCTCTTCGGATGTGTCTGCTCCAGGGATTGGGTGTGAGCGAACAAGTAGCAAGCCGAGCGTGTCCCGAAACTACCTTCGATTGGGTCCGCTGGCTCACCGTGACGCTGGCGATCGTCCTGTGCCCCTGGCTCGGGGGCTGCGGCGAGGACGCTCCGACGGCTTATTCGAAGGCAACGAGCACGAGCACATCGAGCACGACTGGGGCCAGCTCCACGGGCGAGATGACCGCGGCGATGAACGTCACCGGCACCGGTGGCGCGTCGAACGGTTCGACCACTGGCATCCAGTGTCAGTCGGGTTTGACGCTGTGCGACGGCGTCTGCGTGAACCTGATGAGCGCGTCGGACAACTGCGGCAGTTGCGGCACGGCCTGCGAGGTCGGTCGCTTGTGCGCGGCGGGCGTGTGCTCGAGCGAGTGCGCCGAGCCATACAGCGAATGCAATGGTGCCTGCGTCGAGCTCGACCGCGATGCGGCCAATTGCGGCGAGTGCGGCGAGCAGTGTGAACTCGGGCAACCTTGCGTGGGTGGCGTGTGCGGCTGCCCAGACGCCACTCTCTTCTGCCAAGGTCAGTGTGTCGACCCCGAGAGCAACGCGGCACATTGCGGGGCGTGCGATGCGGCCTGTGCGGTGGGTGGTGTTTGCACGGACGGGGCTTGCGCGTGCCCTGTTGGTACCACGCTCTGCGGCAACGAGTGTGTGAGCCTCTCTACGGCTGAGCACTGCGGCAGTTGCGAGGTGGCCTGTGCGACCGGGCAAATCTGCGCTCCCGGTGGCTGTATTGCCGACACCGAGCCTTGCCCGTCGCCGACCGAGCGCTGCGGCAGCGGTTGCGTCGACACCAGCCGCGAGCCCGGCCATTGCGGTAGCTGCGACAACACCTGCGCCACTTCCGAAGTGTGTGCGGAGGGCAGCTGCGGGTGCCCGACAGGGCTGACTCAGTGCGAAGACAGCTGCCTCGACCTCAGCGACAACCCGTTGCATTGCGGCCGCTGCGACGAGCCCTGCACCAATGGCCAGACCTGCGAGGCCGGGAGCTGCCTCTGCTCGGATGCGTCGCTCACCGCGTGCGGCAACGAATGCGTGAATCTGATCAGCGCCACCGAGCACTGCGGCGGTTGCGATGTCGTCTGCGAAGGTGGGCTGCCGTGCACGGACGGTGAGTGCCGCTGTCCGGAGGGAGAAACCCTGTGCGACGGCACCTGCGTGAACACCGAGTCGGAGCCCACCCATTGCGGCGCCTGCGGCAACGCCTGTCCTGAAGGCGAATCGTGCATCGTGGGCGCCTGCGGCGGAGCGGTGGGCGACGCCTGCACGTCGACGCTCGCTCACGGCATCAGCATCAGCGAGGTGGCGCTGTACCAAGCGGGTAAGGTCGGGCTCATGCAAGAGGGCGCTGCCTTGGACCCCAGCGCGCGCGAGGTCGACGTCGTTGCCGGTAAGAAGGGTGTCGTGCGCGTGTTCGTGAACCTCGAGCCCGGCTTCACCAGTCGTGTGCTCTCGGCGCGGCTCACGCTCATCGACGGTGACGAGCCCCAGGTGCTGTTTCACAAGCGCACCGTCGATGGACCGACGGTCGAGAACAGCCTGGCAACTAGTTTCAACATCGACGTAGCCGGCGAGCTGGTCACGCCCACGACGCGCTACTTCGTCGAGTTGGTCGAGTGCGCCGCCGACACGGGCACCGAGGTTTCACCACGCTTTCCCGCGACCGGGGACCAGGAGCTCGGCGCTCGCGAAACCGGCATTCTGCGCATCCAGGTGGTGCCGCTCGTCGTGAACGATATCGAAGCGAGTGCGGACGAAGGATGGCTCGAGAGTTATCGCAGCTATATGGAGGCGATGTATCCGGTGTCTGGGGTGGAGTTCACTGTCGGGGCGCCGCTGCAGGCGCCGTTTGCGGTGAGTGCCGACGGCAACGGCTGGGAAGGGGCGCTGCAACAGCTGGCTCAGCAGCATCAAAATGACGGTGCTCCCAACGACCTCTATTATTACGGCTTGATGCAGCCTGCGCCCTCGCTGGGCCAGTACTGTAACTATGGCTGCGTGGCTGGGCTCGGATACGTTCCCGAGGCAGGGCCGTACTACAAGGACGTCCGAGTCTCGATCGGCATCTCGTACGCCGACAGCATGCAGGCCGCCGAAATGTCCGCCGCCACCATGGCCCACGAGGTGGGTCACAACCACGGGCGCGAACATTCGCCGTGCGGTGGTGCCGCCTATCCTGGGCCGTTTCCACACGACGGGGCCCTGATCGGCTGGTGGGGTTTCCTCTACCCGGATCAGCTCAAGGCCCCCGATCAGCACACCGACATCATGGGTTATTGCGAGAACCAGTGGGTGAGCGACTTCACCTACCAGGCGTTCCTCGAGCGCGTCGTGCAGATCAACAGTGCGACTCGTTGGATCAATCCCAACCCCGTTGGTACTTGGGAGGTCATCGTCACGAGTACGTTCGGCTCGTTCTGGGGTGCCGCGCCGCAGGGCGCCGTCACGGCTACCGGCAAGGCCGAGCCCGCCCAGGTGATCGACAAGGCGGGCAACGAAATCGCCGAGGTCACGGTGTATCGCTCCGTCATGGACCACCTCAGCGGCGCGTCCATCATGGTGCCGGCGGCAGAGCCCGGTTGGCACGCGATCGTGGTCGCCGGTGTCCCACCGATGGTCTACGGCTCCAAGCTCGCCAGCACCCCCTGAGCCGCGCTGCGAAGCGGCCGCTAGCGGTCTGGGTTACCGGGCGGCGCTGCTCCAGGCGACCAGTTCGTCGACCAGCTCGGCGTCGAGCTCGGGCACGCTGAACGGCCTCCCGCCCGTTCCCGAAGCCACTGCCACGGTGAGATCGGCGAGCCCGCGGCGTCGCTGGAGCCACGAGCTCGACGACTCGCTGAATTGAATGCGGCGCCGGCGCACGATGGCGGTGGTTCTGCGCAGCGTGCGCCGGGTCAGCATCAAGGTCTGCCCGCTCACCCCCACGCCCGCGTCGCGAAAGCTTAGCCAGCCCAGTGCGGGTGCGCCGAGGGCTAGCACGAACGACAGCCAGCCGAACGGCACGCTGACCGAGATGAAGGCCGCCGCGAGCAGTGCCATCAGGATCGGTCGCACCAAGAACCTGCTGAGCGCGCGAGCGGGAGGGCGAGTGAGCTCGGGCTCTATGTCGTGCCCTGGCGCGAGCTCCTGCAGCAACTGCAGCCACCGGCTTTTGTGAAGGAACGGGTGCAGGGGTGTTGACTGACCGCGCTCGTCGGCGTGGCCGGCGGTCTCCACGATGATCGCCGCGTAGCCCAAGGGTTGGCGCAACAAGCCTTCGACGATGCGGATCGCCTGAATGCGATCCAGCGCCACGGAGACTTCGCGCCGCTCGAGCAAGCCGCGCCGGATCACGAGCTGATTACCGGTGCGCACCACCGAGAACCCTCCGAACCGCGCTACCTCGGCGATGACGGAAGCCACGAAGGCAACCAGCAAGGTGCAGACGACGATGCCAAGCAGCACCAGCGGCCCCAGCCGTGACACGGAATCGGCCAGGTTCAGCGTGCTGAGCAGATCGAGCAAACGTTGTTCGACGAAGTCGTCGACCTGAGAGTAGAGCCACCCCATGCCTGAAAGAATTACGCCGAGCCGTCCGGAAGTGCTGGCGGCGAGCAAGAGTTCGCGGGGCGTGAGCTCGTAGCGCGCGACCTCGTGTAGGGCTGGCGCGGCGGGACCCTGGGTTTCGGTGTCGCCCGCGGCCGAGACGCTGCGCTGGGGCCCAAGCGCCGACCGCAGCCGTTCCGCGGCCGCTTCGCTGATGGCGCTCATCACCACCTGCACGCCGGCGGCGGTCTTCACCTCGACTTTGACAAGGCCGAACACGCGCTGCAGCAGGCCCGCGCTGATGTCCACGGTTTGCACGCGTTCAGCGGGGATCGCCACGCGTTGCCTGACGAAGAACCCGCGCTCGACCCGGAGCTCTCCGCCGCTGACCCAGTAGTGGTAGCGCAGCCAGCCGCCAATGCCCTCGATCAGGCTGGCGCACAGCGCGACGCCGGCGACCATCACCACGGGCGAATCGAGGGTGCGCCCACCCGTGATCAGCATGACCAGCAACACCGGCAAGAGCGAGCGCAGCGCCTTCAGCACCGTGATCACCGCCGCGACGGGATGCAGCCGTTCTCGCGGAAGGTCAGAGGGATTCACGGGCAACACGCGCCAGGGCGGAGATGTGGTCTCGGAGCTGGTCCGCGGCTGCGTCGGACAGCCCAGGGATCACGTGGCTGCCGGCTGCCGTCGAGACCGTGACCGAGGACAGGCCGAACTGTTTCGAAAGAGGCCCCTGCTGGGTGTCGACATGTTGCACGCGGACGAGCGGGATCAGCGTGCGCCGCACCACGAAGACCCCGAACTGGATGTCGAGCTCTTGCGCGTCGACCTGGTAGCGCCAGTGTTTGTAGCGAACTTGGGGCACGAAACCGATCTGGACCAGCGCGAACACCAAGAACAGCGCGAGCGCGACCAGCGCGGGCGCGGCACCGAACGGCGTCAGCGTGAGGAGGCTCGCGACGCTCAGGAGCGTCAACACGCCCAGCGCGAGCACGCGCAAGGCGGCCTCGATCCGCCACAAGCTGACGGCCTTGGGGTCAACGCTTTGAGCTGGTTTCGGGCGCACGTGGTGCCGGCGACCATACCTCAGGTCGGGGCCAAACGACGCCCTCATTGTAGAGCGCTGACCGATGTCAGGGCGCTCGGGGAGGATAGGCGCTCAGGATGCTAGAGCTAGAGTGCTCAGGGCTGCCCGTTGGCGAGCTCTTGGCGGAGGCGCTCGACGATGGCGCGCACGAACCGATGCACGGACGCTTCTGCGATGCGATGCCCGACCACCGCATCGAGCGCGCTCCCCAGTACCCCCATCGGCGGGTCGTAGCTGCCCACGAGCTCGACCTGGGTTTCGCTGAACGATAGGGGGTACACCTTGAGCTCGGCGTTCATGGCCGGAAACAGACCCGGGGACTCGGTCGCTTGCCAGCTGAGGGCGATGCTCGTGACGCGCGAGAGTTCGCTGTTTCCGTGGGTCTCTTCCCGAACCTCGCCCACCTCGATGCTGATGTCTTTGCTGACCTCGACGCCCGCCAGGTTGACGCTCAGCGCGGCGACCAGATCGCCGCTGCGATCTTCGGCGAGCTTGGTCGCTCGTTGAAAGATCGCGAGCGCCTGCTCGCTGATGATGTTTCGCACGGGTTCGTACGGTTGGTTGACGTAGTCGAACGCCCGAATCTCTCGCCGGCTCATGCCCCCGAGTGTACTCGACGCGAGCGAGCGCGACCAGCAGCCCGCTATGTCGCGTTTTTTCGGGAAACGCCCGCGAGCTCGGCTGGTGTCCCCAGCACCTTTCGCACCGTCGCCTGCCGGCACACAGCCGCGCGCAGCCCCTCAGCAGCCATCACATTTTCATGCGCTAGCCGAGATCCCGGCGGGCTCGAGCGCCGTCAGGTATCCGAATCGCCGCGAGGGCCCGAGCTGCTTACGCTCTCGCGGAGGTTCACGCGTCGCGGGGAACCTAGCTGCGGCAGTGGGCTGCGTGGCAGCACGCCCCGCCATCGCTGTTACCAGCCGCTGCGCACGGCTAGCCACAAGAGCCCCAGGCCAGCCGCGCCGAGGAGCAGAATCCAGACGGCTCCCGAGACGAAGTACGGGAAGACGCTGAGCACGATGCCGACAGCGATCTGCGGGACCCGGGCCATCCGCTTGCCGTACACCACGAGCACGAACCCGATCGACGACACGAGGAGTGACGCGAGGAACGAGTTCGGATCGAAGTCCATGCGTGATTGTGCGATCCATTTGGTGCGCGCGCTGCTCGTGGGTGGGGGGCGGTTGGGGCAAAATGCACGTTTCGAGGACGGCGCTGCCTGTGATTTCGAATAGATAGTCCGGCCGATGGGTAGTGGTGGAGCTCGCCCGCTGCTGGCTTTCACCGAGTGGACTTCTCCCTAGTGTGCGGCCATTCTCGCGCCCCGATGCCCGTGTTGAACGTTCTGCTGCCCTGGATTCGGCGCCTTCGAAGCCTCATCGCCCTTGCCGGGAGCCTGTCGTTGATCGCGCTTGGGTTTGGCGCTTGTGGGGCTCGCGAGCCTGTGACCGCGCATCAGGCGCGCGTCGACTACGACATCCTCGAACGCATGAAGCGGGCGCCAGGCGTGGACTTCGAAAGCGAAGTGCGGCCCGTGCTCGAGAAGCGCTGTGTGGTGTGCCACGGTTGCTACGATGCTCCGTGCCAACTGAAGCTGTCGTCGTACGCGGGGATCGCGCGGGGTGGTAGTAAGGAGACGGTGTACGACGGGGCTCGCATCTCCCCCGCCGACCCGACGCGGCTGTTCATCGATGCGCTGACCGCGAGCCAATGGCGAGAGCGCGGGTTTCATCCCGTCGTGAGCGAGACCAAGCGCACCCCCTACGAGAACCTCGATGACTCGCTGATGTACCGCATGCTGAGGTTGAAGCAGCTGCAGCCCCAGCCACTCACCGGCATGCTCGACCCTAGCATCGACGTAGGACTCGATCGTGAGCAGACCTGCCCGACGCTGGACGAGTTCGACGCTTACGCCGAGGAGCACCCGAACCAGGGCATGCCCTTCGCGCTGCCGAACCTGGCGCCGGCCGAATACGAGGTGCTCGTGCGCTGGTTGGCAGGCGGCGCGCGCGTGACGCCTCCGCCTGGGGAAACCGCGGACGTTGCGGCTCAGATCCAGAGCTGGGAGCAGTTCCTCAATGGGACCACGCCGAAGCAGCGCTTGGTAGCGCGCTACCTCTTCGAGCACCTGTTTTTGGGCCACTTGCACTTTGCCGGCGATGACCCGCGCCAGTTTTACACGCTGCTCCGTTCGCGCACGGCGCCGGGCACGTCGGTCTTGCCCGTGAACACGCGGCGCCCCTACGGCGACCCGGGTGAACGCTTCTATTATCGACTCCAGCGGGGCGAGGCCAGCGTGGTCGCGAAGGATCACCTCGTCTACGAGCTTTCGCCAGAGCGCCTCGAGCGTATGCGCGAGCTCTTCGTCGACACACCCTTCAGCGTCAGTAAGCTGCCGGGCTACGACTCGCCAGAGGCCGCGAACCCCTTCAAGGTATTCGTCGAAATTCCCATCCAGTCTCGCTATCGCTTTCTGCTGGACGACGCGCGCTTCTTCATCGAAGGCTTCATCAAAGGGCCCGTGTGTCGGGGCCAGATCGCCCTCAACGTGATCGAAGATCGCTTCTGGATCGTGTTCTTCGATCCCGACGCGCCGCTGGTAGGGAACTCGGAGTACGTGAACCAGCTCGCTGACTACCTCGCGCTGCCGTCGGAGTTGGGCGACACCATGAACCTGCTCAGGGCGCGCCGGCACTACTTGGACCTCGAGAATCGCTACCTCGACGCGCGCCACAAGGTGTTGGAGGTGCGGGAGCCGTGGCCCCTCGAGCGAGCCGCGAAGCTCATCTGGAACGGCGCTGAACAGAACCCAAACGCTGCGCTCACGGTGTATCGACACCTGGACAGCGCTTCTGTCGATTTCGGCTTGGTTGGCAGCGACCCGGAAACCACCTGGGTGCTCGACTACCCATTGCTCGAGCGCATTCACTACCTGCTCGTCGCCGGTTTCGATGTTTACGGCAACCTCGGTCACCAGCTCAACACGCGCCTGCACATGGACGTGCTCAGGATGGAAGCAGAGGGCTATTTGCTCGCGTTTCTGCCGAAGAGCTCGCGCAAGGCTATCCACGCGTCGTGGTACGAGGGCATTCGCGAGGACGAGGCCGACGACATACCCCTCTGGTGGATCAACGTGGAATTCGTGACGGGCTACCGGGATCGAAATCCGCAGGCCGAACTCTACCGCCACTTCAAGCAGCAACTCGGCAACCTCGGTGTTTCGCCGCGCGAGCGCCCTTGTCGCGGCGAGCTGTGCGCCTCGGACGAGCGCGCAGCGCAGGTTCGCGAGGTCGATCGTGAGTTCAAGCGTTTGGAGTCCATGCGCGGGGAAATGCTGCAGTTCATTCCCGACGTGGCCTTCGTGCGCGTCGAGCTCGGAGGCGACGAAGCAAACGATCTAGCGTACACCCTGCTCGCGGACAAATCGTACAAGAACGTGTCGTCGATGTTTGCCGAAGAAGAACTCGGCGATCGTCGCGACTACGAGCACGATCGCCAGACGGTGTTGCCTTGGCTCGAGAGCGCGTACCCCAACTTTTTCTACGCGGTACCCGTCGCCGACGTGCCTCGCTTCGTCAGCCGTTACAATGCCATCACGAGCCGCCAGGATTACGAGCGCTTCGTCGCACATTTCGGGATCCGGCGCACCAATCCGCGCTTCTGGGCCATCTCCGATTGGTTCAACGACCAGGCGCTGCGCGAGCGCCCCGAGCTCGGCGGCCTGTTCGACTTGAATCGCTACGAGAACCGTTAGACTTTACGAGTCGCTTTCTTGCGCTCGAGTTCCGCGAGGACGAGCAAGATCGAACGCTTGGCTCGAGGAGACAGCGTTGCTAGCGCTGACCCGCTGACCAGCTGTTTCTGAAACAGGCTGGCTGCCTTGTCGCCTTCGCTCGTGCGTGCCAGGCGCTTCACCCGGCGATCGCTCGGATCTGCACGGCGCTCGACCAGGCCTTTGGCCTCGAGGCGGTCCACGATGCCCGTCACGTTCGAGGCGTCGCAGCCCATGAGTTCGGCGAACTGCCGCATCGACATGGGTTCGGAGAGCAGCGTCAGGAGCGTCGCCTGCGGAGCGGTGAGCCCGGCCGCGGCCGCCGCCTCTTCGTGTTCGCCGCGCAACGTTTCTACCAGTTGGTACAAGGCCATGGAGAACCCCGCGAGGTCGTGCGCGCGGAGCGGTGCCTTCGGCGGTGGTGCCTTTTGCGGGCGAGTCTTCACCACCGGTGGTGTCTTTTGCTGTTGCCGTCCCACGCCTTTCCCATAATCCAGCTCCCGGGCGAGCTCAAGCGTTGACCGGGCCCTGACTCTGGTGCATATGCTTGATGATATCAACTATTGAGGTGCTCAATGTCAAAGGTGTCTGGGGGAATCGAGCTGCTCGTGCGCGGACTCGTCGCGGGGCTCGTGAGTGGCGGCTTCAACCTGCTCTATTTCTTCGTGTATCTTGCCGCGACAGACTTGCTCGTGCGTCAGCCAACGTGGGGCAGCGTCAGCATCAGCTCGCTCGTGCCGTGTTTGCTGGCATCGCTTGGGTATGCGTGGCTCGCGCGCCGCACCGAACGGGCGGACACCTACTTCGCGATCGTCGTCGGCGCGGTCGTGCTCGCCAGCTTCGCAGGCATGTGGCAGACGACGCTGCCCGATGGCAGCCAGAAACCTGCGGGGTTCGACGGGCTGGTCATGCCGATGCACGTGGTCGTGGGGCTCGCGGCTACGCTCTTGATCCCACCCAGCGTCGCCGCGCGTCTGATGCGCCGCACCAGCCTCTGTTTCCCAGTCTGAGCAGGCAGTGAAGGGGACGCGCAGCTAGCGGCTCACGCGGACTTCGACCTCGCGTTCGACATAACGCCACTCCTCCGTTTCGCGGAGCGCCGCCAAAAGCTCGTCGAAGCGTGGCTCGTCGGCGGGGCTGAAGTCGAACCAGGTCAAGAAATCGAAGGGTTCGGCGTCACCGAGATCCCTGCAGTGGTGCAAGCGCCGCGCCACGTTGGGCAAGGCACGCCTTCCGATCTGGATGTGGGCCGAACGTTCTTCGAAGATGGCTCGCCGCTCGTCTTGCGGTAGATCCCACCAGGCTTGACTCTTCTTGATGGGGATGAGCGCGCCGTGCAGGGCCGTGGGGCGCCCGATCGGCTGCTGCACGGCCACGAGCTCCGATTTTTCGCTGCGCGTGAGATAGCGTTCGTTGCTGGTCACGCCCTTCAAGCAGAACACCGGTTCCGTTTCCAGCGTGCCTGCACCATTCACGACGCCGAGGCGTGCCACGGTGGGCAACCCGTCGCCGACGATGGCGCGGATCGAAGTCACGGCAAACTGTCCCGAAGAACCACCGGCAAACTGCCAGAGTCGCTGATTCATGGCGCCACGCTCGGGCCTGGGCCGTTTCACGAGGGTCTCGCGTGAGTGTCGAGTCACCCCTGCGACGCCCTCTGATCGGGCACTTTTGTCGAGTCAGTCCTTGCTGGTGAGGACGGGCGCCAAGGCAGCGTAAGCTTGCTTCAGCCAGAGCTTGACCCGTTGGCGCTCGAGCGGCCGCAGCGTGTAGGGACCGTCGCTCGAGTTGCCAGCTGCCCAGAAGCTCGCACCCGTGGCGTCTATGCGATGCATCGCCGTTGCATCGAGCTCTGGCACCTCGACCACGCTGCCCTGGAGGGCGTCGAGGCGTCGTTTGGCATCCGAGCCGTCGAAGAGGCTGAAGTCTTTGCCGCGCCCGAAGTTCTTGACTACGACGTGGCGCACGGCGTCCCCGAACACCTCGATCACTTCGTCGATCTCCGAGACCGAAGCGTAGCTGCCGTCAGTGACGTGCCAGAAGGTGAAGCCAACGCCGACTTCTTGCGCAAACTGTAGGATGTCAGCGCCGGTCAGCCAAGCATGCAGCGGGCGAATACTCTGGCCCGGCAGATCGACCAGGACCTTGCGCTCGGCGCCGAGCGCGCGATCCATGATCTGGTCGGCGCTCTCGGGCTCTGTCAAGTCGATCGGTCGCGTGTACTCGGCGTAGAATCGCATCAACACGCCGTGCGAATGATCCGCGTCGATTCCGGCGAAAGATTGGCTATGATCGATGAACCACTGCGCCAGCAGACGCGCTGTAACGCTTTTTCCGACCCCGCCTTTTTCGCCGCCTACGAAGTGAATGTGACTCATCGGGGCGGTAGAACCCCAATGTGCGCGCTCGTCAAGCGACAATCTTGGAGGTCGGACGATGCAGCGTCGCTCCCCGCAGAAAGCAGCCCGTTCGTATTTCGCGTCGATCGGCCGGTAGGCGATGACCTGTCGCCGTGTGGAGCTGCGCAGCACGCTCGCTGCGCCCGTCGGACTCGGCCGGTTGGCGCTGGGAGCACAGGGGTAAGTGTGAGGTCCTCGTCAGCTCCGCCGAAGCAAGCGCAGCGCACCGACCCACGACGAAGCACTCGAGGTGTGGCGGCTTCGAGGTGTGCGCGTGAGGAGTGCCGTCGACAGCCTCCCGGTCCCGCGCAGATCTTGCGCCGAACGGCCATCGCGCCCCGAGGCCATTCGCAGCAAGACAGTGCAGGATGTGGGTGCAGTTGCCACTTCAGTCTCAGGCTCCCGGCCCGTGGTCAGCGGGGGCGATGTTCAGCGCTTTCGTCGGGACTGGGCCGGCTTTTTCCGTGAGCACAGCCCCGCGAACCCAACCATGCCAGGTTTGATACTGGCGTAACTGTACGCTCTTCATGTAGCCGACAAAGGTACTGAGTTGGACACGAATCCGTGGCACGAACTCCGAACCATGCCATTTTTAGGGCATGCCGAAGCCGTTCGCCGCCGGGCGCTCGCTCACTGCTCTGTTGGTTTGTGCCTGGTGCTGCCACGGGTCCGCTGCCCAAGCCGAAGGCGCCCGTCAAGCCAAGGTGTCGCCCGAAGCCCTGGGCGGAAACCGCACGCTGCGGGTGCTGCGCGCTGCCGATCGGGATCGCGACGACCGCGTGAGTCTCGGCGAGCTGAAGCAGTTCCTCGAACGGCAAGTACGGCTGCAGGTCGAAAAGCGTTTGCCCAAGTTGGACCGCAATCGCGACGGCCGCGTGACTGTGAGCGAAGTGCCCAAGATGAGCCGCGCTCGCTTCGCGCGCTTCGATCGCAATGGCGACGGCGGATTCACCGCTCAGGAGCTTTCAGACGTGATGCGCGCCGAGGCGCTTTCGCGTTGTGAAGGCATCCTCGCGTCGCTCGATGTCGATCGCGATGGCGCCCTCACCCAGAGCGACGTTGCCCGCGAGCCCGTCCGCGTTGCCCGCCACGACCAATCAGCTCGTAGCGCCGCGCAGTAATACAGCTGACCGGCAGCCACGGGGCTGCGCATTCCGTTGAGCTATCCCATCTTCAGTGCGGAGGGCTGGCTCCCGTTCTGCAGCGTGACTCGGCGTGAACACGCGAGGCGACTCGCCGTGCCGCTCGGGATCGCGTCTGCAGCCATCGTCGCATTCGGGGTTCGGGCTTGCG
>Ga0315910_10003376_pt1 | contig 13615 bp, 12 predicted proteins | sample EdamamesoilMG_FD_204470 | JGI IMG/M metagenome (GOLD analysis project Ga0315910, IMG submission 204470) | Garden soil microbial communities collected in Santa Monica, California, United States - Edamame soil | ecosystem: Environmental > Terrestrial > Soil > Garden | place: USA: California...
TGGCTCGCCCTACGGTGACCCGACGGCGCCCCGCACCATCGACGCGCACACCAAGGTCTTCTCAGCCCTGCGTCACCTCGGCTTCCGCGAAGGCGAGGTGAAGGCCGTGCTCGCCGAGCTGCGCGGCGACGCCGCGCTCGCAGGCGAGTCCGTCGAGCGCCTGCTGCGCGAAGCGCTCTGCCGCATTCGGCCCAGGCCTCGCTGAAAAGATGCGCCCGCCGCCTGCCGCGCTTTGGCAAACGCTGGAACTGGAGCTGCATCTGCAAGCTGGAGCAGCGAACCGGTGGCGCGCTACGCGCGAGCGGCGAACCGGTGCCGCGCTACGCGCGAGCGGCGAACCGGTGCCGCGCTACGCGCGAGCCCCGAGGCGTCTGACTGGTGCCGCGACCGCAGTCCGCTGCCCGCCGGCCTCCGTCCGCCTCCGCCGACGGCAGCGCCTCCGTCCGCGCCGACGGTTCTGCGCGCGGCGCTGGTGCTGATCAGGCCCGCTCGCCAAGGGGAGCGCGAGACCCGACGGGCACGTCCCTCGAGCTCGGTGGCGGCAGCAGTGCCTCTGCCCGCCGCCCACCTCACTCGGTCGCGCAGTTCTCGAAGAGCACGCTGCTCTGGGCTCTGCAGAGGATGGCCGGGGCGCTCGGGTCGACCAGCGCAGTGCACGAGAACGCGAGCCACACGGCGCCCGGGAGCACCTGGCGAGCCGTCGCTGCGCAGCCCGTCTGCGTGAGCGACTCGCTGCTGGTTGCCAGCTCGATGTTCACGCTTTGGGGCGCCGTTCTGCCGATGACGCCGGTCGCGCGGAACTGCAAGATGCTCCCGCTGGAGAGCTCGAGGTCCAGCTCGAACGTGTCTTCGGCCCCAGCGAGCGGCGCGACGCGACATTCGATGGACGCCCCGACTCCGTCGACCACCCGCTCTCCGAGCGCTGTGGTGTTGACGTCGACCTCGGCGCCCTCGGGCACCTCGAACGAGCGCGTTGACGGGCACGACCCGCCTTCGGGCGCGTACAGCTCCAGCCACAGCATGCCCTGCGGCGGCGGCGCCTCTTCCGTGCCGGCGCCGCCCGCGGCGACGCCTGCGCTACCCGCAACGCCCACCACGGTCGCGTCGTCGTTCGCGAGGTCGTCGCTGCTGCAGCCCGGCAGCGCCGCGAGCAGCGCGACCATCACCCGCCAGCTCTGGATCCCCACGAGCACGAGTGTGCATGCATCACCGCCACGGTGCAAACTGGACTCGAGCCATCGGTGCCATGCTCTGCCCAGTCTCGGGGGGCCTGCCCGGGCCGAGCCGGGGGTGGACGTGGCCTTCCCCGCTGAGGGTGAGTGCTCACGACAGGCTCACGTGCGGGCCAAAATTCTTCGAAGCACAGGGCGCGGCGTTCGAGGGCCAGAGGTCCTGGCGCTCGCGCGGGTATCACGCGTGCGTTCTCGCCGCGGCGTTCTTCCGATGAGCTCACGCGTGACACAGTCCCCAGTGGGCCGGCCCTCGGCGCTGGCGCGCGCGTTGCATCGAGCTGGGGCATGTCATGGGCGTCTCGGCGCGTGCAGGTCCGCGAGCGATGGCAAGGGCTTCTGCTCGGCATGCGGCGCGAGTGGGCGCGTATGCGGCTCGGCGCGCGTCGAGCGCTCGTCAGTCTGCTGCTCGCCAGCGCGTGGATCGGGACGTGGGTGCTCACGGTCTGGTCCATCGGAGCGTTCGTGGTCTACGACGATCTGTCCGTGAGCGATGGGCCGCACGACGAGGCGCCCGTGACGTCACCGCGCGAGAACGATACGCCCGACGTGGTCGTGGCCGCCAATCAGCCGGCGTCTCTGCGAACGGAGGGGCTGCGAGCGGAAGGGCAGGGCAGGGGCCCGCTCGCCCCCCGCCTTTCGAGAGCGTATGCCTTCGACGCGCTGCCGCGCGAGGTGCGTGGCGAGGTGAGGTGTCCCGACGTCGAGCTGGTCGAGTACGCCGGCAGCGGCATGCGGTTCGTGCCGGCGGCGCGGGCGGCGCTGCCGTTCCGCGAGCATCTGGTCGAGCTGGAGCGCGTGGTGCGCGAGGTCGCGCGTGAATATTACGATCGGGCGCCGAGCGCGCTCTCGATCGCGGCGTCCTACGACTGTCGTCCCGTCACGGGCAACCGCCGGCGGCTGAGCGAGCATGCGCTGGGCAACGCCGTCGACATCACGGCCTTTCGCTTCGAGGCCAGCGGCAGCCAGCCGGCGTTCGAGGTGCGCGTCGACGAGCATTGGAAGGCGCGTGGCGACGCCAGCGTCGAGCGGCACGCGCGCTTCCTGCAGGCGTTGACGCAGGCGCTGATCGCGCGTGACGTGTTTCGCACGCTGCTGGGGCCGGCGCACCCCGACCACCACGATCACTTCCACTTCGACATGGCGCCGCACCACTACGTGCACCTGTAGCCAGGTGCACGCGAGGCGCGACGCCCGCGCGCCCGCCTCAGGGCGTTTCGGGCGCGACCGCGCCCAGGGCGAAGCAGTAGAAGCCGCCGTAACCGCCGCCCGCGCCGACGCGGAAATCGCCCGCCGGCGCGCCCGCGCCGCCGTCGATGTCGGCGCCCGGCTCGCAGCCGTTGATGGTGTGATCCTGGATCCAGTGGCGACCGTTGTTGTTCGTGCGCGGCCAGGAGTGGCCGACGGGCACCTGCCCGCCCATGCCCATCAGGTTGCCTTCGGCGCCCTGCACGCTGCTCGACGTCCAGTCTTCGCAGGTGGCGACGCGGCCATCCGCGCCGTCATCGTAGAGCCGACCGTCACGCCCGGAGCCCGTCAGCGTGTCGTGGTTGTCGATCTGCTGGCTCGGGCGCACGTCCTCGCCGTTCTCGTCCGTGAACATGTCGGCGAGCTGCGGGTCTGCGTCGCTCGGGCGGCCGTCGTTGCCCTCGGGCAACAAGCCCTCGACCGTCTCGGCCAGCAGCAGGCCGTTGTAGTCGTACCAGGGCCCGGGCCCGACGCGATCGATCGCGTCGACGCGCTCGCCGCCGTTGAAGCCCGACGTGCTCAGGAACGCGCGCCATGTCTTCTGGTCGGTGGGGTTCGAGGCGCGCGCCAGCATCGTGCAGATCTCGTCGGCGCCCGCGAGGCCGCCCAGGTTGCCGCCGTAGCCGTCTTCCGGATCGGGCGCGGGCGCGATCTCTCCCGCGGGCAACGCGAACAAGCCCGCCTGGCTGGTGACGAAGAAGCTGAAGAACGGCAGCTCGTCGGTGACCTCGGGCTCGCTGGGCTCGTCCGTGCCGCCCGTGCCCGCGCTCCCCGAGGCGCCCGCCAGGCCGCCCACGTCGGGAGGCCCCTCGTCGGTGCTGCCTCCGGAGCTCGGCGCGCCGCCGCTGCCGCCGGTCCCCGCAGCGCCCGTGCTACCCGCGCTGCCTGCTGCAGAGCTGGTGCCGGCACTGCCGGCCGCGGCCACGGGGCTGCCGCCGCTACCTGCTGCCGCGCTGCCGCCGTCGCCATCGGAGCCACACGCTGCCGCCGCGAGCGCCAGAACGAAACCCGGGAAGAAGGCGTGCCTGATTCGACACTGAAGCGTCACCGATGCCATGTTGTTGACACGATATTCCATCGCGTCGGGCGTCGCCACGCCGCTGCCCACGCAAAACTGCTCTGTTTGTGGCCGTACCGCCGCGGTGAGGCGGGATTTCTGGGGATTCAGAGCCTGGCTCGAGCATCGTGACGGAATGTTTCGAAGCCACGGCAGCCCGCCCGCGAGGCTTGCGATGTGCGGCCGGCGATATATGACAATGCCATGGCGTTTCGGTGTCTGCGCTGGCGCGCGCTCCCCTGTATCGTTCTGATCGCCGCGTGTAGCTCGGACGATGGCGAGCCTGCGGCTGCGCCGAGCGGCGGCAGCGGGGGCACCGGCGGCAGCGAATCCACGGGCGGCGACGCGGCGAACATCCCGTACGCGCCGTGCAGCGCGGCGGCGAGCGTGGGCGGATTCGAGCTGGTGCTCGACCCGGAGTACACGAGCCTCGAAGGCAAGGTGTTCGACGCCGTCGATCCCAGGCTCGTGGACAGCGAGGTCGCGAGCGAAGGGGCTTGCCGCCTCGTCACGCCGCCCAGCTTGCTCTGCGATCCCGGCTGCGCGCCGAGCACCGAGGTCTGCGCTCCAGCCAACCAGTGCGTGCCAGTGCCTGCCGGTCGCGGCGTGGGCGCCGTCAGCGTCAGCGGTCTCGCGGTCCCCGTCGAGATGACCCCGAACGGCGCGACCGCCAACTACCGCGCCTCTGGCGTGCCGAATCCGGGCTTCGCGCCCGGCGCCGACATCCGCTTGAGCGCCGCAGGCGGGGACTATTCTGCCTTCGAGCTGCGCGGCTGGGGCATCGGGCTGCTCGAGGTCACGTCCGAGATCACGGTCACCGAGGGCCAGCCCACCGTCCTCCAGTGGGCGCCGCCCGCCAGCACCAGCCCGGCCCGCGTCGTGGTGAGCCTCGACGTGAACAACCACGGCAGCACCGAGGCGTCCATCGAGTGCGACTTCGAGGACACGGGCGAGGGGCAGATCCCGGCGTCGCTGATCGACGCGCTGATCGCCCAGGGCACGTCCGGGTTCCCGAGCGTCACGCTCACGCGCCGCACCGCCAGCTCGGCCAGCATCGAGCCGGGCTGCGTCGAGCTCGACGTCATGTCCACGCTCGACCTGGACGTCACGCTGACCGGGCTCACCTCCTGCGACGTCGACGCGGAGTGCCCCGACGGGCAAACCTGTAAGCCCGTCGAACGCTTCTGCGAGTGAGCTCGCGGCATGCCTCGCGCGCCGTCTGCTCCAGCTGCCTCCAGCGCGGCGCGCATCCACGCCGTGGTGCGGCGCATCCCGCGCGGATGCGTCGCCACGTACGGTGAGGTCGCCGGGCTCGCGGGCATCGCCTCGGGGCACCGGGTGGCTGCGCGCGCCATGCGCGACTGCCCCGAGTCGTTGCCCTGGCAGCGCGTGCTCGGCAAGAAGGACGCGCGCCGCGCCCACATCAGCATCGACGAGCCCGATCACGCCGTGCTGCAGCGCGCGCTGCTCGAGGCCGAGGGCGTCGAGTTCGACGCGAGCGGCTGCGTGTCACTGGCGCGCTTTGGGTGGCTGTCGCAGGCGGTCGGGCCCGCCCGGGCGGGCCGCGCGAAGAAGGCGAAGAAGACGCGGAGCGCCCGGCGAGTCGCCAGGAAGCGCGCCCGCGAGCGCTCGGCCTCCTGACGCCTCGGGCCCGTCGCAGTCAGTCGCAGCTCTGGGGCGCGCCCTCGGGCGGGCGCACGAAGATGCCCGTCAGCTTGCCGCTCGTGTCCACGGCGATCTCCAGGTTGCGCGCGCCGCCGCGCTCGCAGGAGATCGGCAAGCTGGCGTTGTCCTCGCCGTCGCTGTACGGCCCCGTCAGCGCGTCCGGCGCCAGCTTGCAGCGGCCGTGCTCGGCCTGGATCTGGGCGAAACCCGCGCGCAGCGCGCCGCGCGTGGCGGGGTTGGCGAACAGCGCGTCGAAGCCCCTGTCGTCCCAGCGCGCGTACAGCTTCAGCGCGGCCTCGGCAGCGCGCCCCAGCGCTGGGCTGGCCGGGAAACCCGTCGGGCGCACGCGCAGCCCGGCGAAGCGCGTCTGCCCGTCTTCGAGGTGGACGCTGGCGCTCGCGCGCAGCGCGCCCCGCTCGCAGCGCAACAGGAACTCACCGCTGCTGGCCGTGTTCAGAGTCAGCGCCTTTTCGAACGCGCAGCGCCCATTGCGGCTCGAGATGCCGGCGCACACGGCTGCGTATTGCGCGGGCGCGATGGCAGCGCGGAAACCCTTGTCGAACAGGGTCTCGTAGCTGCTGCCCGAGCAGGAACCGAGGCTCTCTCCGAACGCATTCAGCGCGGCCACCAGCGCCGGCGATGGACGTTGCTCGCGCGGGGCGAGCGCCGCGGCAGCCAGCTTGACGAGCTCGTCACGCAGCGACGCCGGGCGCAGGTCCGCCGCGTTCGTGAGCAGCACCAGCCCAAAGCCGCGCTCGGGCGCGAAGGCCACCGCGGCTCGAAACCCATCGATGCCGCCGCCGTGCTCGACCAGTTGCTCGAGGTCGCAGCTGCGCTGTGTGTGCCAGCCCAGCCCCACGCTGGTCGCGACCGCCTTGGGCGTCGTGCCGTCCAGGTTCGCGTGGAGGTCGATCGGAAACGACGCCACGTGCTGCTCGCGCCGCGTCGCCCGCCGCAGCGGCCCTGCCTCGGGGCCCGGCCGCGGCGGCCACGCATCGAGCTGAAACGCGACCCAGCGCGACAGGTCGTCCAGGCTGGACCACAACCCGCCGGCGGCCTCCGAGACGCCGAGATTCCAGAGCGGCGCCACGGCCAGCGACGTCGAGCTGTCATATCCCGTCGCCACCGCGGCACCCGGAATGGACGCGGGATCGAACGTCGTGCTCGCCATCCCGAGCGGCACCGTCACGCGCTGCGCCAGCGCCGCGCGCAGCGACCCCTCGCTCGAGGTGCGCCCCGCGAAGAAGCCGACCAGCGACATGCCGAAGTTCGAGTACTCATAGCGCGTGCCGGGCGCCGCATCGAGCCGCGCCTCTGCCAGCGCACCGAGCAACACCGCGTCCGAGACGTCACTGGTGGGCTTCGTGTAGTCGAAGTTGCCGAGCCGCGGCAGCCCCGAGCTGTGCGTCAGCAAGTGCCGCAGCGTGATACGCGGCGAGTCGGGGAAGGGATATTCCACCTTCGCGAGCTCCGGCCAGTACTGCTCCGCCGGCGCTTCCAGCGTCAGCTTCCCCTCGTCCCGCAGCGACAGCACCAGCGCGGTCGTGAACGTCTTCGTGATCGAGCCGATGCGATACAGCGTCTGCGGCGTCGGCGCTACCTTGCCGGCCACGTCTGCCCACCCGAGCAAGCGGCTCAGCCGCACCTCGCCATCCACGATCACCGCCACCGCGAGGCTCGGCGGCTTGTTCGTCGCAAAGAATGCGTCGATGCGCTCGGCCAGCCGCGGCAGCACAGCCGCGACCGCCGCCTCGCGCTCGGGGTGCCGAAAATCGACCGCGACGGCGTCGGGCGCAAAACGCGGCGCCGTGACCGCAGCGCTGGCTCCCGCCGGCTCCGTCGCGAGCTCGGGCGCCGCCGCCGGCTCGACCGTCGCGGCCGCTGGCACACCCACCGCCGGAGCGCGAGCCCCGCCGCACGCCGTCCCGAGCGATACGGCCACTGCGGCCCTGGCTAGCCAACGACCGAACGGCGCGTCTGCGGACGGATGCTGCGTGTGACCCATGCGGTGATCCTCCTCGACGGCGAGCGTAGACGCTATCAGCGCGCGTGCAACCGCTCTCGATGACACGGCTCGTTTCTCACGATGCTCGATATCGGGGGCTCATGCCCGAGCGCGCCGCGCCACTGGTTTTGGCCGGCGTGCGCCCGGCCCTCCTGCGCGGCTCACCAGCGCCCCAGACGCTCGCGCAAGCGCTCGCGCCGCTCGATGCTCGCGGCGGGCCAGACCTTCGACGCCTGATAGTACTCATCGAAGCGCGTCGCGCCCTCGGGGATGACGACCCAGGGCTGCTTGGAGGCCGTGAAGATGTGGACGTTGGGCGGCAGCCGATCGGGCTCGTCGAGGGTGCCGACGCGCACGAAGCGGATGGCGCCGCCGCCACCGGCGTAGTTGCTCCAGACGGTCACGCGGCAGCTCGGACAGCGGCTCATTCTCTGACCCTTGCCGCTCGCGGAGGGCGTGTGCACCACGTCGACCTCACCCTCGGTGAGCGCGACGTGCTCCGCCTCGACCAGCGCGTTCAGCGCGAAGGAGGCGCCCGACTCGCGCTGGCACCAGCGGCAATGACAGCAGTGCACGATGAGCGGCTCGCGCGTGACCCGATAGCGCACGCCGCGGCACGTGCAGCCCCCCGACAACTCGAACGGGACCCCATCCAGCATGCGCCCAGCATGCGCCAGGCTGCGCGGGGATTCGAGCCTCATGTCTTGCGCGCAGCATTCCGCCTCGGTCTCCGCTCGAGCTTCGCTGCGACGTCTCCCGAACGCGAGCCGCCGTCGGCGATGCGATCGAGCAGTTCCTCGAGCAGGTGCCGCTCGCCGGCGCTCAGCACAGCCGTCTCACCGAGGGAGGCGCGCAACGTGGTGGCCGCCACGCTGGCGCCCCGTCCCGCCCGGGGCACGGTCTCGCCCGTGATGGCGACCACCGCGGCCTCGCGCGCCGCTGCGGACAGGCCCGGATCGCGCTCGTGCTCTGGCTCGCTGATGAGCGCCAGCACCGTGCCGACCCCCATCGCACGCAGCAAGGCCACCGCCCGCTCCTCGCTCACGCGCAAGCGCCCTGCCCGCGCGATGTTCCGCACTCGCCGCCGCAGCACCTCGAGCCCCGCGGCCGCCGCTGGCGACGTCGCCCGGGCCTCCCCGCTCATGATCGCAAACAACCCCGGATGCGCGAGCCCGAACGCGACATGCAGGTCCCAGCCAGAGCGCAGATCGTCTACCGGGTCCGGGTGCGGCGTCCGCGCCGACTTCTCGGCGACGTACCTCGTCAGCGCAAACTCGGCCACCGCGTCGAGCAACCCACCCTTGTCGCCGAACAGCCGGTAGATGGTCGGGGCCTGAACGCCGGCGGCCGCAGCCACCGCGCGCGTCGTCGCCGCGTCCCGCCCGCCCGCATCGATGAGCCCGAGCGCCGCCTCGAGGATACGCCACCGGACCTCGTCACCGGGCGCTGATTCCTCCGTGCTCTCCGTCTGTTCTGCCATGGGACCCGTCGACGCCGTTAGCGACGATAATAGCCGCTTGCTACCGGCGATAACAGCTGTTATCGTTGATATATTGGAATTGATACCAGTGATTCAATTCCTGCCAGGAGGCCTCCCATGATCGTCGTCACCGGTGCGAGCGGCCAGCTCGGCCATGCCATCGTCGAGCAGTTGCTGCGTCGTTTTCCAGCCGGGCGCCTCGGCGTCAGCGTGCGCGACGAGAACAAGGTCGCCGACCTCTCCGCGCGCGGCGTCCGCGTTCGGCGCGCCGACTTCGACGACGCGCCCAGCCTGCGCCAGGCCTTCCAGGGCGCCGAGCAAGTCTTGATCGTCTCCTCCAACGCCCGCGCCTTCGGCGCCGATCCCCTCGTGCAACACCGCGCTGCCATCGACGCGGCTCGCAGCGTCGGCGCGCGCCGCGTCCTCTACACCAGCCACATGGCAGCGAGCGACAGCTCGTCGTTCGCCCCCATGCACGACCACCACGCCACCGAGCTTCTGCTCCGCCGATCGGGCCTCGCCTGGACCGCCCTCCGCAACGGCTTCTACGCAGCCAGCGGCCTCGCGTTCATGGGCAACGCCCTCCAGACCGGCCAGCTCCACGCGCCGCTCGACGGCAAAGTCTCCTGGACCGCACACGCCGACCTCGCCGAAGCCGCCGCCATCATCCTCGCCAACGAAGGCCGCTTCGATGGCCCAACGCCCCCCCTCATCGGACAACGCGCTCTGGACCTCGCCGACCTCGCGCAGCTCGCGTCAGATCTCCTCGGGCGCCCCGTGACCCGAACGCTCCAGAGCGAAGACTCGCTACGCGAGCGCATGTCGGCGCGCGGCCTGCCTGCGTCCGTCACCGACATCGCGCTCGGCTTCTACGCCGCGAGCCGAAGAGGCGAGCTCGCCGCCGTCGATCCAACGCTCGAGGAGCTGCTCGGACGCCCGCCCATCGGCATGCTGGAGCTGATCGCGGCGGAGATCGCCCAGCTGCGCGTGCAGAGCGCGAGCGGCTGAGTCTCGTTACGCTTGACGTAGGCGGTAGATCGGCACTCTCGGGTGCACCGCCGCAGGCTCAGCGCGTGGGGCGCGCCGCCAGCCGTTCGCGCAGCACGTCGCTTCCCGCCGGCAGCTCGCGCCAGCGGTAGTAGCGGCGCGTGGCGAGCTCGAGCAGCTCGGCGTCTTCACGGGTGTCGCCGTAAGCGTGGATGGTCGAGTAACGGGCGAGGTCGTGGGCGGCGCGCACGCGGCGGGCTTTCTCGGGCCCGGTGCAGTCGCCGCCGAGGTAGCGCCCGGTGAGGACACCGCCGCGCGCCTCGAGCTCGGTGCACACGAGCTCGAGCTCGAGCTCGCGGCACAGGCCTTCCAGATAGGGCCTCAGCGAGGCGGACACGACGACGACCGTGTCGCCGCGCTCCTTGTGCCAGCGGATGCGCGCGAGCGCCTCGGATCGAAACCAGCGCTTCAGGGTCTGTCCGTAGCGCACTCCGAGCTCGCGCAGCTCTGGCTCGGGGCGGCCGCGACAGCACAGGTACGCCGCCGCGGCGCGCATGCGAGAGGCATGGATCCAGCCGAGCTCGTAGCCGACCACCATCGGACCGAGCAGCGCCGTGCCGAGCGCCAAACGCGCCCGACCGCCGGCGAACGACAGAAAGGGCCTGAAGGTGTCACGCGTGGTGATCGTGCCGTCGAAATCGAACAGGGCCAGGTCCATGCAGAGCTCGCCCCTTGTCACACGCCGGCGGCATCGGCAAGGCACGCGGCGCGTCACGACCCATTTCACCGTCGCGCGTCGCCGCGCGTCGATCCGGCGCTGGGATTGCTCGCCATCACTCCGTCGGGCCATCGAGCGTGAACGTTGGCCCTGGATGCTTGGGGTTCGCTATTGGAGTTTTGTATCGGGGTTGGAGTGAAACGCCGCACCCGTCGTCGGCTCCGACGAGCTAGGATCGCAGGCCATGTTGCTGCGGCCCTCCGCGTCGGGGATCCCCGAAGTCTCGCCCGCTCGGCTCGACCCGTCAGACCGCGCGGGCATTCGGGCGCACCTCGACGAGCACGGGTTCGCGTGCGTGCGTGGCTGCATGAGCCAGGCTGAGCTGGACCACGCCGAGGACCTCTTGTGGCAGCACCTGGAGGGCGTGGAAGAGGCGTCGCAGCGCATGGCGCAGAGGCGACCTCTGGGATGGCGGCGGGGGCAGCCCACGACGTGGCTCGAGGGGCATGGCGACGGCTTGATGACCAGCACGACGCATTGCGAGTCGATGTGGTACGTGCGCTCGAGGCCCGGGGTCATCCAGGCGTTCCATGCCGCATATGGCACGCATGAGGACTCCGAGCTGGTCGCGGCGTACGACCGCATGTCGGTGAACTTGCCGGTCGCCAGTAGCAACCCCGCGGCGTTGCGCATGGCCGCGGCGACGTCGCAACACGGCAAGTTCGGTGTGTCGCAGCGCATGCACACGCACCTGGGCCAGTTCTACGGCCCCGACTTCAGCGGCCCCGAGTACTACGCCATCGTTCCGCTCTTCGACATGAACCGGAGCACGGGGGCGACCGCCGTGGTGCCGGGGTCGCATCGCAAAGCGCAGGCTATCGAAGAGCTCTGGCGCTCGAAGTGGCGCCTCGATGGGCACGCCCCGCGCAGCGCTGAAGAGAGGCTCCGGGCAGCCGCCGACCTGGAGCCCTTCGAGCAGTTTGGCCTCACGCCGTGCGTCACGAGCATCGCGGCGGGCGACTGCGTCCTGTTCGACACCGGGCTCTTCCACGGCGCCTATGCCGCCGAAGATCCCACGGGCGCGACGGGCAACGGCGAAGACCAGCTGCTGCGAGCCATCTACATACTGGGGATGTCCTTCTCGAGGCTGCAGACTCCAGAGATCCTCGAGGCACGGCGCAAGGCCTATGAGCTGGACCTGTTCTGGCCGCCGACCATCGGCCACGCCGGCTTCGCCCGGCACGTCCTCGCGGGAAACCTCGAGGGCCTGCATCCGCCATCGCGCGAGAGCTTGGCTCAGCTCAGCACGGCAGCCGAAGGCACGCTGGAGAGGGCCCTGTTCCTCAACCTCGCGGACCGCCAGGACACACGGGGCGAAGTGTTCCCTCGAATCCGGGAGTTTGCGAGCGCGCCTGCCGATGTGCAGAGGCTGATCGACCCGACGTACGGCAAGGCCGCCGAGCTCTGAGCGAGAGCGGGGTTGCTGGCCGCGGGCTCACCGGGGCGTCGCTGGGCGAAGCCGTGGATGTGGTGCGCGGAAGCCGGGCAGGGTGGTGCGGAAAGGGCGGGCGGCGTGGCGTTCGTGTGCCCGGGGGAAGTGTCCCGGTGAGTGGTTGCAAGGGTCGCCCTCGGCGCCGATGATGCTCGCCCCAAAGGAGCCTCTCGATGACGATCACGATCACCGCCTTTGAACGCTCACCCGACGGCGGCCAGGGCCTGGCGCGCGACACGCGCGTTCGCTGGGCGCTCGAGGAAGTGGGCCAGCCCTACCAGGTTCGCCTGGTTTCATTTCGCGCGATGAAGGAGCCGGCGCACCTGGCGCTGCACCCGTTTGGCCAGATCCCGACCTATGAGGAGGGCGAGCTCGCGCTGTTCGAGACGGGGGCGATCGTGCTTCACCTCGCCTCGCGGCACGCCGGCTTGCTGCCGGAGGACGACAATGCGCGGGCGCGCGCGATCACCTGGATGTTTGCCTCGGTCAACTCGGTGGAGCCGCCCATCCTCGAGCTCGTCAACGCCAAGATCCTGGAGGCTGACAAGCCCTGGGCCGCGGAGCGCCTGCCGCTGGTCGCGGGCCGCGTCCGCGATCGGTTGGTGCAACTTTCGGCTCGCCTCCGGGACAGCGAATGGCTCGATGGCGCGTTCAGCGCCGGCGACCTGATGATGGTGTCGGTGCTGCTGCGGCTGAGGCCATCGGGCATCCTGGACGAATACCCCAACCTGGCCGCCTACGTCGCCCGCGGCGAAGCGCGGCCCGCCTACGCGCGAGCGTTCGCCGCGCAGCTGGCGGTGAATGCTCCCACGCCCGCGCGCGGGTGATTGTCGTTCGCGCCAGCCGCAATGGCTGGCGCGAACGAGACGAGAGCTCGTCGCTTTGCAATCCCGCCAGCGGCGCGAGTGGCCACTGGTGATGCGCGATGGCCGCACGCCAGCTGCCGTAAGCGATGAGAGGCTGTCGATTTCGCTGGACCGATTTCGCGGCGCCCGAGCGCTCGAGACGGCGGGTTCGCCGAAAACGCGCCCGTCGAGGCCCGTGGTGGGCTCTCGATGCCACGATCGCAGCCCGAACGGCTTCGCTCTCGAGCATCGGGGTGTGGAAAGCTCCCGAGGGCTGCCGGAGAGCGTCGAAATGGCCATGCTAGCCTGGCGCTCATGGGGATGATGCACGGCGCCCACGCGTTTCCGGCGAACGATACAGGTCCTTGGGTGGAGGCGCACGAGGCGCTCAAACGGCTGGCGCGGCAGCGCGCTGGGCTCGACGCCGAGGAGGGCCGCTGGCTGCTTCAGGCGCTGCGCTCGGGGGCGCACGCGTTTCTCGGCTTCGGCTCGTTCTGCCAGTACGTCGAGCAGCTCTTCGGTTACAAGCCTCGCACGACGCAGGAGAAGCTGCGCGTCGCGGAGGCGCTCGAAAACCTGCCGCAGCTGGCACGAGCGCTCGAGTCCGGCGGCCTGAGCTGGTGCGCCGTCCGCGAGCTGACTCGCGTCGTTGTGCCCGAGACCGAACAGGCCTGGCTCGACGCCGCGCGCGGCAAGATCCAGCGCGACATCGAGGCGCTCGTGGCGAGCGCGAACCCCGGCGACCCACCCGGCGCCGGAGGCCCCGAGACCCCGCGCCCGCGCGTGCTGCGCTTCGAGGTCGCGCCCGACACCTTCGCGACGTTCCGCGAGGCCATGCGACAGCTCGAGCGCACGGCGGGCGCTCGCCTCGACGACGACGCGCTCTTGC
>Ga0315910_10003379_pt1 | contig 13599 bp, 5 predicted proteins | sample EdamamesoilMG_FD_204470 | JGI IMG/M metagenome (GOLD analysis project Ga0315910, IMG submission 204470) | Garden soil microbial communities collected in Santa Monica, California, United States - Edamame soil | ecosystem: Environmental > Terrestrial > Soil > Garden | place: USA: California...
CTTGCCGATCGTGCAGCCATAGAGGTTGACGAGCGTCGGATGAAATATCTTTACGTTTTCACCCAGTTGCACCGAATCAGCGATGGGCATTTGAACCTCTCGGGTTGTGCGTATCCAGACACGAAAGCGCCGCGAAGCTTAGGTATGTGATCGCGGTCGCACCTTGTCGTGATTGGCAGTTTGTTTGTGTCGGAAAACTTGTCAGTCCGCGTGTATGTCGCCGTCCCCGTATGCGCGCGCGATTGAACAGAAGCAGGCGGTTTCGCCGCTGCAAATCGTCGAAGACTTTTACAGCTCGTGATTGGCAACTACCCGTCGACGCCGCGACCCATGCGTCGAGCAGCCAAGCTACACGCCAAGGATGCGATTCGGCTCACAGTTCAGGGAACCCCCGAACAATCGTGTGACCTCTTTCGCACTTTGGTCCGTAAATTGCTTCGCAGGGGGTGGGGCGCACCGACGCGCCCCATTGCCGTTGAACAAACAAGTCGAAACAAGCAGCCAAAAATCATGACAATCAAGACCTTCGCTCGCACGTTGCTGATCCTGGTGGCCGGTTGGCTCGCACCCCTGGGTGTCGCCAACGCGGATCCGAACCAGGGTCCCGGTGGGCCGATCCTCGTGATCACCAACGGCAACCAGAACTTCGGCAAGTTCTACGCGGAGATCCTGCGCACCGAAGGCTTCAACGAATTCGCGGTGGCCGAAATCGGCTCGGTCACCTCGACCGTGCTCAACAACTACGACGTGGTGGTGCTCGCCAAGGTCTCGGTGACCAGCACGCAGGCCACGATGTTCACCACCTGGGTGACCGCGGGCGGCAACCTGATCGCGATGGACCCGGCCCCGCAGCTGGCCAGCCTGCTCGGCATCACCTCGGGCTCCTCGACGCTCTCCAACGGCTATCTACTCGTCAACGGCTCCACCAAGATCGGCGGCGGCATCGCGCCGACCACGCTGCAGTTCCACGGCACGGCGCAGCTGTCCACGCTCGCGGGCGCGACCTCGCTGGCGACCCTGTACTCCAATGCCACGACGGCCACCGCCTTCCCGGCGGTCACGGTGCGCAGCGTCGGCTCGAACGGCGGCCAGGCCGCGGCGTTCATGTTCGATCTGGCGACCTCGGTCGTTTACACCCGCCAGGGCAATCCCGCCTGGGCGGGCACCGAGCGCGACGGCCAGGCGCCGCGCCGCTCCGACGACATGTTCTACGGCCCGTCGGCCAGCGATCCGCAGCCGGACTGGATCGATCGCAGCAAGGTCTCGATTCCCCAGGCGGACGAGCAGATGCGCTTCTTCGCCAACCTGATCACCGACGTGAACGCGGACCGCAAGCCGCTGCCGCGTTTCTGGTACCTGCCGAACATGTACCGCGCCGCGGTGGTGATGTCGGGTGACGATCACGGCTTCCTCTACACGGGCCACGGCGGTGGTTCGGCGCAACGCTTCGACCAGTTCCTGTCGCTGAGCCCGGCGGGCTGCTCGGTCGCCAACTGGGAGTGCGTGCGTGGCACCTCCTACCTGTTCACCAACAGCGCGATGACCAATGCGCAGGCCGCCTCGTACCAGTCGCAGGGTTTCGAAGTCGGGCTGCACGTCAACACGCTGGAAAACGGCCAGTGCCAGGACTTCACGCTGAGCTCGCTGACCGACCTCTACACCGCGCAGAAGCTCGAGTTCTTCAACAAGTTCACCGCGCTCACCTCGCTGTACACCGAGCGCCACCACTGCATCGTGTGGAGCGACTGGGCCTCGGCCGCCAAGGTGCAGCTCGCCAACGGCATCCGCCTCGACACGTCGTACTACTACTGGCCGGGCGAGTGGGTGCAGAACACCCCCGGACACATGACCGGTTCGGCGATGCCGATGCGCTTCGCCGACCTCGACGGCAGCCTGATCGACGTCTACCAGGTCGTCACGCAGATGACCGACGAGTCGCAGCAGACCTATCCGTTCACCCCGATGACCCTGCTCGATCGCGCCACCGGCCTCGAGGAGCAGTACGGCGTCTACACGGTCAACGCGCACACCGACCAGTACTACATGGACGAGTCGACCACGACCATCGAGGCGGCGCAGCAGCGCGGCGTGCCGGTGGTCTCGGCGCGCCAGATGCTCACGTGGCTCGACGGCCGCGGCAACTCGGCCTTCGGCTCGATGAGCTTCGCGTCCAACAACCTCAACTTCACCGTGACGCAGGCCACCGGCGCCACCGGCCTCTACGGCATGTTGCCGTGGCGCTCGGGCACCAGCTTCCTGAACAACGTGACGCGCAACGGCAGCGCCGTGACCTTCGAGGTCATGACGGTCAAGGGCATCGAGTACGCGATGTTCCCGGCGGCCAGCGGCAGCTACGTGGCCAGCTACCTGGCCGACAACGTCGCCCCGACGATCGCCACGCGCACGCCGGCGGCCGGCGCCACCGGCGTCTCGCCCGCCACCACGGTGCGCGTCGGCTTCAGCGAGTCGATGGACCAGACCACGATCAACACCACCACGATCGAGCTGCGTGACGCCACCAGCGCGCTCGTGCCCGGCAGCGTGACCTACAGCTCCGGTTCGCTGTCGGCGACCTTCACGCCGGCGGCCTCGCTCGCCAGCGGCGCGACCTACACGGTCAACGTGCGCGGCGGCGGCTCCGACCCGCGCGTCAAGGACCTGGCCGGCAATGCGCTGGCCGCGAACGCCTCCTGGACCTTCACCACGGCCATCGCGCCGACCTGCCCGTGCACCATCTTCGCGACCTCGGATACCCCGGCGGTCGCCTCGGACTCCGACGTCACCTCGGTCAACCTGGGCGTCAAGTTCCGTTCCGACATCAACGGCTTCATCAAGGGCATCCGCTTCTACAAGGGCCCGACCAACACCGGCACGCACGTCGGCACGTTGTGGTCGGAGTCGGGCACGCCGCTGGCGCAGGCCACGTTCCAGAACGAGACCTCCGGTGGCTGGCAGCAGGTGCTGTTCAACACGCCGGTGGCCGTGACCGCCAACACGGTGTACGTCGCCTCGTACCACGCGCCGAACGGCGGCTACTCCGCCACCTCGAGCCAGTTCCAGACCGCCGGCGTCGACAACGGCGTGCTGCATGCGCTGAGCACGATCGCCGCGGCCGGCAACGGCGTGTACGCGTACGCGCCCGCCACCGCCTTCCCGCAGTCCAGCTGGCAGGGCACTAACTACTGGGTCGACGTGGTGTTCGACACCAACGGCTCCGGCCCGGCCGACACCACCGCGCCGACCGTGGCCATCAGCAGCCCGGTCTCCACGGGGACCTTCACCGCGGGCGCCACGCCGCTCGCCATCGGCGGCACGGCCGCCGACAACGTCGCGGTCACGCAGGTGACCTGGACCAACGACCGCGGTGGCTCGGGCACCGCCGCCGGCACCACCAACTGGTCGATCGCGGGCGTCGCGCTGCAGTCCGGCGTCAACGTGATCACCGTGACCGCGCGCGACGCGGCCAGCAATACCTCCACCGCCACGCTGACCGTGACGTACACCCCGGGCTCGGACACCACGCCGCCCACGGTGAGCACGCGCACGCCGGCGGCCGGCAGCACCAACGTGGCGCTGGCCACCACCGTGACCGTCGGCTTCAGCGAGGCCATGGACGCGTCGACCATCAGCACCACCACCATCGAGCTGCGTAACGCGGCCAATGCGCTGGTGCCCTCGGGCCTGAGCTACGACGCGGCGACGCGCGTGGCCACGCTGACGCCGAACGCGGCGCTGGCGCTCAACACGCAGTACACCGTGACGGTGCGCGGCGGCAGCACCGATCCGCGCGTCAAGGACGCGGCCGGCAATGCGCTCGCCGCCAACGACACCTGGTCGTTCACGACCACGGCCACCTCGATCACCACCGTGACCCTGTGGCCGAGCTCCGCCACTCCCGCCACACTCTCCGATTCGGAAAGCGCGGCCGTCGAGCTGGGCGTCAAGTTCCGCAGCGACGTGGCCGGTAACGTCACCGGCGTGCGCTTCTACAAGGGCCCGACCAACAACGGCACGCACATCGGCCGCCTGTACAACATCAGCGGCACGCTGCTCGCCGAAGTCACCTTCACGGGCGAGACCGCCTCGGGCTGGCAGCAGATGCTGTTCGCGAGCCCGGTCGCCATCAGCGCCAACACCACCTACGTGGTGTCGTACTTCACGCCCACCGGCGGCTACTCGACCACGACCAACTACTTCGGCTCGAGCGGGGTCGACAGCGGCGTGCTGCATGCGCCGAGCGACGCGGCCGGCGGCGGCAACGGCGTCTATGCCTACGGCCCGACCGGCGGCTTCCCGAACAGCTCGTTCGGCGCGACCAACTACTGGGTCGACGTGGTGTTCCAGAACGTCAGCGGCCCGGATACCACGCCGCCGACCGTCAGCACGCGCACGCCGTCCGCGGGTGCGACCAATGTCGCGATCGGCATCGCGCCGACCGTGACCTTCAGCGAGCCGATGGACGCGACCACGATCACCAGCTCGACCATCGAGCTGCGCAACGCCAGCAACGCGCTGGTGCCCGCGACCGTGGCGTATTCCTCCAACATCGCGACGCTCACGCCGAACGCGGCGCTGGCGAACTCCACCACCTACACGGTGACGGTGCGCGGTGGCGCGGCCGATCCGCGCGTCAAGGACACGGCCGGCAACGCGCTGGCCGCCAACGACAGCTGGTCGTTCACCACGGCCGCCGCCGGTGGCCCGTGCGCGACCAACGCGATCACGCAGGAGAACTGCCTCACCGGCAACCCGTCGAGCGAGTGGGACATCAACGGCGCGGGCGACTCGAGCATCCAGGGCTTCGCCACGCAGATCTCGGTCAACCGCGGCAGCACGGTGCAGTTCAAGGTCAGCACCAACGCGACCAACTACCGCTTCGACATCTACCGCATGGGCTATTACGGCGGCATGGGCGCACGCAAGATCACCAGCGTGAACCCGTCGGCGTCCCTGCCGCAGAACCAGCCGAGCTGCCTCACGCAGGCCTCGACCGGCCTGATCGATTGCGGCAACTGGGCGGTGTCGGGTTCGTGGACCGTGCCGTCGACCGCCACCTCGGGCATCTACTTCGCCAAGGTGGTGCGACTCGACACGGGCGGCGCCAGCCACATCGTGTTCATCGTGCGCAACGACGCCAGCACCTCCGACGTGGTGTTCCAGACTTCGGACACCACCTGGCAGGCGTACAACAACTACGGCGGCAACAGCCTGTACATGGGTTCGCCGGGCACCAACCCGGGCCGCGCCTACAAGGTCAGCTACAACCGTCCGTTCAACACGCGCGCCGTCGATGGCGGCCAGGACTGGGTGTTCAACGCCGAGTACCCGATGGTCCGCTTCCTCGAATCCAACGGCTACGACGTGAGCTACATCACGGGCGTCGACGTGGATCGCGCCGGCAGCCTGCTGCTCAACCATCGCATGTACCTGTCGGTCGGCCACGATGAGTACTGGTCCGGCGGACAGCGCGCCAGCGTCGAAGCCGCGCGCAACGCGGGTGTGAACCTGGCGTTCTTCAGCGGCAACGAGATGTTCTGGAAGACGCGCTGGGAGAACAGCATCGACGGTTCCAACACCACGTATCGCACGCTGGTGTCGTACAAGGAAACGCATGCCGCCGCGAAGATCGATCCGTCCTCGGAGTGGACCGGCACGTGGCGCGATCCGCGCTTCAGCCCGCCCGCCGATGGCGGTCGCCCGGAAAACGCGGTCACGGGCACTGCCTTCACGGTGAACTCCGGCACGTCGGCCATCACGGTTCCGTCGGCCGAAGGCAAGATGCGCCTGTGGCGCAACACCACCGTGGCGACGCTCGGCGCGGGCCAGGTGGCCACGTTCCCCGCCGGCACCCTCGGCTATGAGTGGGATTCGGATCTCGACAATGGTGCGCGTCCCGCCGGCCTCATCCGCCTGTCGGATACCACGGTCAGTGGCGTCGACAAGCTGCAGGATTACGGCTCCTCGTACGCGCTCGACACCGCGAACCACGCGCTCACGCTCTACAAGCACTCGAGCGGTGCGCGCGTGTTCAGCGCCGGCACCATCCAGTGGACCTGGGGTCTCGATGCGACCCACGATCGCGCGGGCTCGCCCTCGGACGTGCGCATGCAGCAGGCGACGGTCAACCTGTTCGCCGACATGAACGTGCAGCCGGGCAACCTGCAGGCGGGTCTCTCGCCGGCGAGTGCCTCCGCTGACGTGACCGCGCCGACCGTCACCATCACGACTCCGCTCGCGGGCGCCAACGTTCCGCAGAACTCGGTGGTCATCAGTGGTACCGCCAGCGACGTGGGCGGCCAGGTCGGTGGCGTCGAAGTGTCGACCGACGGTGGCACCACCTGGCATCCGGCTTCGGGCCGCGCCAGCTGGTCCTACTCGTGGGTCGGTGCGACCACGGGTTCGAAGACGGTGCGCGTGCGCGCCGTGGACGACAGCGGCAACCTGCAGAGCACTCCCGCCACGGTGACCTTCACGGTCGGCGGCGCGGCGTGCCCCTGCTCGCTGTGGCCCGCCGAGCTGCCCTCGGGTGGCGTCGATGCGGATCCGAACTCGGTCGAACTGGGTACGCGCTTCCGTTCGAGCGCGGCCGGCAGCATCACGGCACTGCGCTTCTTCAAGCACGCGCAGAACACCGGCACGCATGTCGGCAGCCTGTGGAGCGCCGGCGGCACGTTGCTCGCGCAGGTGACCTTCACCAGCGAGACGGCCTCGGGCTGGCAGACGCAGGCCCTGTCGACGCCGGTGAACATCTCGGCGAACACCGACTACGTGGTCTCGTACCACACGAACTCGGGCTTCTACACGGGTGACGACGGCTACTTCAATTCCGCCGTGAGCAGCGGTCCGCTGACCGCGCCCGCGGACGGTTCGGGCGGCTCGAACGGCCTGTACCGTTACGCCTCCGGCAGCGTGTTCCCGAACGAGACCTACAACAGCGAGAACTACTGGGTCGACGTGGTGTTCAACACCGGCAGCGGGGACACCACCCAGCCGGCGGTGACCATCTCGACGCCGACCAGCAACGCCACGCACACGGCGACCACCAGCCCGCTGGCCCTCGGCGGCACGGCCTCCGACAACGTGGGCGTCACGCAGGTCACCTGGACCAACAATCGCGGCGGCAGCGGCACGGCCAGCGGCACCACCACCTGGTCGGTGGCCTCGGTGACGCTGCAGTCCGGCGACAACGTCCTCACCGTGACGGCGCGCGATGCGGCCGGCAACACCAGCACCGACGTGTTGACGGTGACGTACAACCCGCCGGACACCACGGCGCCGGTGGTCACGATCACCTCGCCGACCAGCAACCCGACCACCACGGTGGCCACCACGCCGCTCAACATCGGCGGTTCGGCGACCGATGCGGTGGGCGTGACGCAAGTCACCTGGTCCAACAATCGCGGCGGCAGTGGCACGGCCTCGGGCACCACCGCGTGGTCGGTGAGCGGAATCGTGCTGCAGACCGGCTCCAACATCCTCACCGTGACGGCGCGCGATGCGGCGGGCAACTCCAGCACCGATACGCTGACCGTGACCTACACGCCCGACACGACAGCGCCGGCGGTTTCGATCACGTCGCCCACCAGCAATCCGACGCTGAGCGTGTCGGCGGCTTCGCTCAACATCAGCGGCAGCGCGTCCGATGCGATCGGTGTCACGCAGGTGACCTGGACCAACGATCGTGGCGGCAGCGGCACGGCCTCGGGCACCACCTCCTGGTCGGTGGCCAACATCACGCTGCAGAGCGGTGTGAACCTGCTGACCGTGACGGCGCGCGACGCGGCCGGCAACAGCAGCACCGACAGCCTGTCGGTCACCTACACGCCGGACACCACCCAGCCGGCAGTCTCGATCACCGGGCCCACCAGCAATCCCACGATCACCGTGACCTCGACGCCGCTGGCGTTGAGCGGTACGGCCTCGGACAACGTGGGCGTGACGCAGGTGAGCTGGTCCAGCAACCGTGGCAGCAGCGGCAATGCCAGCGGCACCACCAGCTGGTCGGTGGGCTCGATCACCTTGCTCTCGGGTTCGAACATCATCACGGTGACGGCGCGCGACGCGGCCGGCAACACCAGCACCGACACGCTGACCGTGACCTACAACCCGGATACCACGCAGCCGGCCGTGACCATCACTTCGCCGACCAGCAATTCGACGCTGGCCACGACGGCCTCGACGCTGGCCCTGGGCGGCACCGCCTCGGACAACGTCGCCGTCACCCAGGTGACGTGGTCGAACAGCCGCGGTGGCAGTGGCACGGCGAGCGGCACGACCGCCTGGTCGGTCGCGAGCATCAGCCTGCAGACGGGTTCGAACACCATCACCGTCACGGCGCGTGATGCCGCGGGCAACACGCGCACCGACACGCTCACGGTGACGCGTGACAACACGCAGCCCAACGTCAGCATCACCTCGCCGACCTCGAACTCGACGTTCAGCACTTCGGCGTCGAGCATCAACCTCGGCGGCACGGCGTCGGATTCCAGCACCGGCATCAACCAGGTGACCTGGAGCAGCAACCGCGGTGGCAGCGGCACGGCCAGCGGCACCACCAACTGGTCGGCCTCGGGGGTCGCGTTGCTCTCCGGTCAGAACATCCTGACCGTGACCGCCAGGGATGGCGCCGGCAACACGCGCACCGACACGCTGACGGTCACGCGCAACTAGGGTCGCTAACTACCGGCCGCCGCACAGGCGGCCGGATCCTTGCAGCGCACGGCGGCGGGCGAGTAGGCGTTCTCGATGAACAGCCGCGGCGCGGACTTGCCGTCGATCGGCGCGATCCACACGTTGGTGCTGGGACTGGAATCGTCGGCGGCGGCGGGCACCGAGTAGAGGACGTGCCGGTCGTCCAGCCACTCGAGCTGGTCGTCGATGCTGCGCCGTTCGGACAACGCGATCTCGCGTCCGCTCTGAAGCTCGAGCACCTGCAGCTGCCAGAGGATGCGGTTGTCGATCTTCAGCCGCTTCTTGTAAGCCACGTGCCGTGCGTCCGGCGACAGCGACGGGCATTCGACGTTCTCGTGGATGATCTCCATGCGCCGCGCGGCGATGTCGCCGCGCACCAGGAAATGCTGGCCGGCGGTGGACAGCGTCGCGAAGAAGCCGCGGGCATCCGGCGTGAAGGTCACGCCCCAGAAATTGAAATCGGTTTCCTTGATGACGGTGCCGTCGCGCCGGACCTCGAAGTCCTCGAGGTCGGCGAGCGTCGCGCCGGTGCCGGTGTCGATCAACAGGCTCTGCGTCGAGAAATCGAGCGTCGAGTAACCATGCCCGGTGACGAACACGGTGAACGCGGCCAGCGTGCCGTCGATGGAGATGCGCGCGCGACTGGGAATGCCCTTCAGCGGAAAGCTGTTCGAGACCTTGAAGGTCTTCGCGTCGAACAGGCTGGCGTTGTAGGTGGTGAATACGCCGCGATCGGCGCTCAGGCAGATGCCGTGGCCGCCGGCGACGTAGACCACTTCGCAATTCAACGTGTCGACGAAATGCGCCTGCTTCGGGTGGGCACGATCATTCCAGGCAACCTTGCCGTAGTGGGAGTCCACGCCGGTGTAGCGGAAGAAGATCCGCTGGGACGCGGCCGCCATGCGCGGCTCGGCGGGCTGCGGTGCTGATGGAGTCGGGGTGACGGGCTCGGCCGCCACCGGTTCGGAATCCGCGGGCATCGTGTCCGGGACCTGCGTTGTCGGCAGTTCGTTTCCGGCGGGCGGTGCGACCGCGGCCGGCGCTTGCGATTGCCGCTTCACCTGGAACAGGTACGCGCCGACCAGGAGGGCCGAGCCGGCGCAGATCGCGAGGAAAATGCGGGTCTGCTTAACCATGCGGGGCGGACCGTAGCAGAGTTACCGTGACCAGCATGGCGATTCCCATCGCGATGCCGAACACCAGGATCGCATTCGACATGCCGATGCCCTGCCAGCAGGCGCCGAAGGCGATCGACGAAACGAGTTTGCCGACGCCGACGCCGGTCGCCACGATGGCGATGCCGGCCGTGCGCCGCTCCGCGGGGATCACTTGGCTGGCCAGCGCCATGAGGATTCCCTCCGTCGCGGCGTAGTAGAGACCTAGCAGCGCGAGACAGGCGATCAATGCGCCGGTGCCGAGGTGATCCTGCCAGTAGAGCAACGTGTAGAGCGCGATCAGCATCAGGTATCCGCCGACGAACACGGACGAACGACTGGTGCGATCGGCGAGCCGGCCCGCGGGGATGGAGAACAGCATGTAGCCGGTGGCGGTCATCACGTAGAACAGTGGGAAGTAACCCACCGCGGTCGCGCTCTTCTGCTGAAGCATCAGGTAGACGAAGCCATCGCTGATCGAGGTCGCCGCGAGCAGCGCGCCACAGGCCGCCAGCACCATGAAGCGGCGCGAACCCAAGCCCGACCAGCGAGGCGCGGCGGTGGTGGGCGCGCTGTCCGACGCGGGAGGCGACTTCGGCACCAGCAACCACAGTGCCGCGACACCGAGCACGGCGAATCCGAAGCTGGTGACCCAGATGGCGTCGAAGCGACCGGGCAGGGCGGCGAGCAGCAGGAATGCCGCGATCGGGCCGAGCAGGGAGCCGCAGGCATCCATGGCACGGTGGACCGAGAAGGCGGTGGCGAAAGACGCGGCCGGCGTGTTCAACGAGATCAGCGCATCGCGCGGCGCGGCCCGGATGCCTTTTCCAAGCCGGTCCAGGCCCACCACGAACAGCAGCCCCGCGTAGGTCGTCCCCACCGCCAGCAGCAGGAGCTTGCAGGCAGCGGAGAGCGCATACCCGCTGAGCGCCACGGCCTTCTGGCGCGCGCCACGATCGGCGTAGAAGCCCGCGGCGAGGCTCAGGAGCGCGATGGCAAAGCCGTTGTAGAGCCCGTCGATGACGCCGAACTGCATGGGGCTCAGGTGCAGGTGCAGCACGACATAAGCCGGCAGCAGGCTGTTGATCATCTCGGAAGAGATGTCGGTGAGCAGGCTGGTAAGCCCCAGGCTCAGCACCACCGGGCTGACGGCGCCCGCCTGGCCTGGCCGGCCGGCGGCCCGGCCCAGCTTGAGTCGCTCAATCCATTCGAGGGGGTACATGTATGAACGGGTCAGGGCACTTGCAGCCGGGCGCCGCAGGATACGCAAGGCATCCGGGCCAGGCACGGAACCAGTTCAGGGCCCGGCGACAGGGGTGTCGACGGCATTTACAAACCTTGGAGAAATTTAACAAACACTGGGTGTAAGCTACTGAAAACCCAGCTCTAAATAAAGTTGGTATGAACGATGCTCTACCCATCACCACCACCGCTGACAGATGACCCGCCCAACATGCATTCGAAGACTGCGCTGACCGCGCACCGGGATGAGCTCGGACCTGATGACGCCCCCCTGAAATCCGGGGCACAGACCCATTCGGCTGCCTCGCGTAATGACGCGATCAGCAACGCCTTCACGATCGACGTGGAGGACTACTACCACGTGTCGGCGCTGGCGCCGGCCATCCCCCGCGACACCTGGAGCCAGCGCGAATCGCGCGTCGCCGCCAGCACCGATCGGCTGCTCGCGATGCTCCAGGAACACCGCGTCAAGGGAACGTTCTTCGTGCTCGGCTGGGTGGCCGATCACGTGCCGGATCTCGTCAAGCGCATCGCCTCCCTGGGCCACGAAGTGGCGTGCCACGGCTATTCGCACCAGCTGGTTTACCGGCAGACCCCCGGCGTTTTCGCCGAGGAAACCCGCCGGGCGAAGCACCTGCTGGAAGACCTCACCGGCCTGCCGGTGGCCGGTTATCGCGCCGCCAGCTTCTCGATCACGCCGCGCTCGCGCTGGGCGCTGGATACGCTGATCGAGCTGGGGTTCTCGTACGATTCCTCGATCTTCCCGGTGCGCCACGATCGCTACGGCATGCCCGGCGCCTCGCGCGAGCCAGGCTTCGTCCAGGCGCCGTCGGGCGCCCGTATCGCGGAGTTTCCGATGTCTACGGCGCAGATCGGCCCGGTGCGCCTGCCGGTGTCGGGCGGCGGCTATTTCCGCCTGCTGCCGTACTGGCTCACCCGCCAGGGCCTGCGCAGCATCAACGAGCGCGAAGGCAATCCGTTCACCTTCTACCTGCATCCCTGGGAGATCGACGTCGACCAGCCGCGCGTGAAGGTCAACCTGGTTTCCCGTTTCCGGCACTACAACAACCTCGCCAAGTGCGAGCCGCGGCTGCGCCAGCTGCTGGCCGACTTCCGCTTCACCACCATGAGCAAGGTGCTGAAGGGCCGGGGATTATTGTCGAGTTGAGGGGCCGCCAGCTGTCGGTGGCCTTGACACCGGGCCAGACCGCCGGGTGCGCAGGGTCCAGCAAGTGGTTGAACTGAATGACAAATGCAGACGTGGCACAGCGAGTGCATTGAATAGAGCGCAGACGCCATGGCAGGCGTGCAAAGGAAGACCTGATGAGCCTCAAAAACTACAAGATCGTTGGCCTCGCGACCCTTGCGCTCGGAGTTGTCTCCACCGCGCAAGCCGGCTTCGTCACGACCAGCAACGTTGCCCCGGTCTCCACGACCATCGGCATCGTCAACAACAACGAATTCAAGTCCATCCTGGCCGGCTACGGTGTCACCGAGTACACGCTCGGCGCCAAGCTTGGAGTCGACGAGCTGGGCTCGGTGACTTACTGGTACTACGGCAAGGAAGCGGGCTACAACAACGTCTTCACCACCGGTCCGCTTTCCTATGAAACCGGCTACAGCCCGACCTGGCAGAACTACTTCGCCAAGCCGGTGCTGATTGGCACGGTCGACGACCTCTGGGGCAATCTCAGCTTCCGCTTCTGCGCCTACAACGGTCCGGGCGCGCCGGTGGGCTGCGTGAACAACGCGCAGAACGATGCCCTTGGCATCAACTCCGTTCAGTCGATCGCCTATAGCGTGTCGGGCAACACCGCCTGGCTGTTCTGGGACGACTCGGGCGCGGGTCCGGACGACAACCACGATGACATGATCATCAAGGCCGTCTTCACGCCCAAGGCGGTGCCGGAACCGGCCACGCTCGGGTTGTTCGGCCTCGGCCTGCTGGGTGTCTGGGCGGGTTCGCGCCGCCGGCTTCGCAAAGCCTGATCCTCGTTCGCTTCGCAATGAAAAGGCCCCGCACTGCGGGGCCTTTTTCTTTCCGCGTCCGGAAAGAACTCAGCGTCCCTTGAAGTCCTCGGGCGTCAACTGGTGGCGCGACAGCAGCTTGTAGAAATCGGTGCGGTTGCGCTTCGCGAGGCGCGCGGCCTGCGAGACGTTGCCGCCGGTGATCTGCAGGATCTGCGACAGGTAGGAGCGCGTGAACTCGTCGCGCGCCTCGTCGAACGAGGGTAGTTTGGATTGCGTGCCGCCCAGCGACTGCTGCACCAGTTCCACCGGGATGATCGGCGTCTGGGAGAGCGCGACGTTCTGCCGTACCACGTTCGCCAGCTGGCGGATGTTGCCCGGCCAGTCGGCCGTGGCGAGCAGCTCCACGGCCTCGGGCGCGTAGATCTTGCGCACGCCGCTTTCGTTGCTGATCTGCGCGAGGAAGTGCGACACCAGCAGCGGGATGTCCTCGCGGCGGCGATTGAGCGGCGGCATGTCGATGTGCACGACGTTGAGCCGGTAG
>Ga0315910_10003381_pt1 | contig 13596 bp, 14 predicted proteins | sample EdamamesoilMG_FD_204470 | JGI IMG/M metagenome (GOLD analysis project Ga0315910, IMG submission 204470) | Garden soil microbial communities collected in Santa Monica, California, United States - Edamame soil | ecosystem: Environmental > Terrestrial > Soil > Garden | place: USA: California...
TCATGGGCACCAAGGCACGGCCGGCGCTGTTCGCGATCGACACGCATACGCCGTGGAGCTCGTCCGACTACAACGGCTTCTATGTGAACGAGGGCGCCGAGTATTCGTTCCAATGGAGCTCGCCGCCCGCCGGCGGACCCGTCGACTACACGTCGCCGCGCGAGGTAAGGCGGTTCAAGACGCTCGCCGAGTATCAGCGCACGGGGCAAGACACGCATAGCCGCGCCGTCGATTACTCGGTATTCGTGAACGCGGCGCCGCCCGACCTGACGGATCCGACGAAACTCGTTTCCCCTGACGCTGTCGACTTGCGCTTGAAGCCGCGCTCACGCGCCGTCGACGCCGGCACCGTGCTGCCCGGGATCACGGACGGCTTCTTGGGTCGCGCGCCGGACTTGGGCGCTTACGAGCAGGGCGCGCCGCTGCCGCACTACGGCCCCCGATTCGTCGCGCGGAGCACGTTATCGTCGGCCCGCTGACTTGAGTTCATACCGACTTCGAGGCCGTTCGTTGCTGCAAAAGTAGGGTTCGTCGCATGGCGACCACTGCGTCCTAGCACGGCGTAATGTCGCCGCCGGTTACTAGAGTCACTTTGAGGGAGGCTCCGATGATCTGGCGAATAGTGGCGATTGGTGCCCTCGGTGCGTCGACGGCTCACGCCGGCGAGATCGGCGAAGCACCGAAACCGTGGTTCAAGAACGGCGGGCCGCCGGCCGTCGCACAATGCAGCGGCGGCGTCGACAGCGCGCTGCAAGCGAGCGGCACGGAGAATCTCACGCTGAAGTGCGACGCGACGGTAAACGGGTTCGTGGGCGTCATGCAGCGCCTCGACCCGGATCCGTACCGCAACCGCCGGCTGCGCTTCTCAGCGCTCGTGAAGACCGAAGGCGTCGAAGGCTGGGGTGGCCTCTGGATGCGAGTCGACGACGTCGGCAAGCCCACCGCAGCTTTCGACAACATGCAGAACCGGCCGCTGAAGGGCACGAGCGACTGGACCAACTACTCCGTCGTCCTCGACGCCTCGTCGAACGCGGAAGGCGTGTTCTTCGGCACGTTGATGGCGGGCAAAGGCCAGCTGTGGATCAGCGATTGGCGACTCGAAGTCGTCGGGACCGATGTACCAACGACGGCTCTCACGCCGCAGACAGCCGGTCCAGCGCCCGACCTGCGAAGCGGCCCCAGCAACCTCGAGCTCGCGCGCTAATCAACGGAGAGAGATCGATGAATTACCGAGTTTTGATCGCTGCGACGCTCGTCGCCGCCGTCGCGCGAGCGAGTGAGGTCGATCCCAAGCTGCCGCAACCATGGTTCAAGAACGGCCAGCCGCCAGCAGCCGAGCAGTGCGAAGCCGGCGTGGACGCACAGCTCGAAGCGCGCGGCACGCGGAACATCACGCTGAAATGCGAGGCCGAGCACGAAGGCTTCGTTGGCGCCATGCAGTACTTCGCCGCGGAAAAATACCGTGGTCAGCGCATCCGGTTCTCCGCGCTGATCAAAGCGGACGGCATCGAAGGCTGGGGCGGAATCTGGATGCGCGTCGACGACGTCGACAAACCAAGCAGCGCGTTTGACAACATGCAGAACCGGCCCGTCAAAGGTACGGCCGACTGGACTCCGTACGCGATCGTCCTCGACGTTTCAAACAACGCCGCCGGAATCTACTTCGGAACGCTGTCGTCCGGAAAGGGCCAGCTCTGGATCACAGACTTGCGCTTCGAGACCGTCGGCACCGACGTCCCGGTAACGAGCCCAAGAATGTCGGACTCGCCCGGGAACCTCACGCTTACACGCTGACTTGAAGACGCTCCGCGAGCTTTTCGCGCTCCGTCTGGCATCCCCGCCGCCAGACGCTTGCGGCCGGCTCAGCGACTACCGCTGGGCCGGCCGCGTATTGCCGGTCGCGGCGTTCGTCGTAGTCGCAGCGGTCATCTGGCTGTGGCTCGGGCCCAGCTCGACGTTCTGGGTTCTCATCAAGCTGTGGTTCGCTTATTCCACGGCATGGCTCGTCCTCGCTGCCTTCGCCGCGCTCAGAGGGCACGACCCGCCGTGGCACGTGGTGATTCCAGCGGCGCTCGCCGCCGTGACGCTCGGCGGAATCGTCGCGGCGCTGATCACATTCGCGCCGAACTGGGCGGCGTTGCTCGATATCCCGCGCGTGGCGCCCGAATGGAGTTTGGCCGCCGGCTTCGCGGCGTTCTTCGTCGGGCTATCCCTCGTCACGGCGGAGCTGCGACGCCGCGACCGGCTCGCCGCCGACACGCGGAGACAACTGCTCGAGGCGCGCCTGCAAGCGTTGACAGCGCAGATCGAGCCGCACTTCCTCATGAACACGCTCGCGAACCTACGCTATCTCATCAACAGCGACAGCAAAGCGGCGTCGCAGATGCTCGAGCATCTCGCAGATTTTTTCCAAGGCGCGCTCGACCGATCGCGCACCGCGCACTCGACGCTCGGCCAGGAGCTCGAGCTCGTGGCAAGCTACCTTTCGATCATGCAGTTCCGGCTCGGCAGTCGCTTGCACTTCAGAATCACGGCACCCGATGAGCTCGCAGACGTGCCGTTCCCGCCGCTACTATTGCAGACACTCGTAGAGAACGCGCTGCGCCACGGCATCGAGCCGAAGAGCGAAGGCGGCGTCATCGAGATCACGGCCGAGCGGCGGGGGGTCGACGCCGTGGTGCGCGTCTGCGACGACGGCGTGGGCCTCGCGGCCGATAGCCAGCCGCGCATTGGATTGCGCAACACACGCGAGCGGCTCGCGAGCTTTTATCAAGGACGAGCGTCCTTCGAGCTCGAGCCCGGAGCAGAATGCGGAACGGTCGCCGCGATTTCGATTCCAGCGAGCACGGCGTGAAGACTCCCGCCGCCATCATCGCTGACGACGAGCCGCTGCTGCGTCGCGAGCTGCGCGAGGCGCTCGCCGAGGTCTGGCCAGAGCTCGCGATCGCAGCCGAGGTCGGCGACGGAGACGCGGCGCTGCAAGCCATCCAAGACTTGCACCCGGCCATCGCGTTTCTCGATATCCGCATGCCGAAAGCGACGGGCCTCGACGTCGCAGAGCGCGTGCAGGGAGCGACGCAAGTCGTTTTCATCACTGCTTACGAAGAGCACGCCGTCGCAGCGTTCGAACAAGGCGCCGCAGACTACTTGTTGAAGCCCGTGAAACGCGTGCGACTCGAGGCGACGATCGACCGCTTAAAGAAACGTCTTCAGGCAATTCCAGCAGGGCGCAACTCAGGGCGCCCATGGCTACAGCGAATTCAGGCGACGCTCGGAAATACGTTGCGCTTCGTGCCCGTGCGCGATGTCGCGTACTTCTGCTCCGACGGTAAGTACACGCGCGTCGTCGCGAGCGGCTCGAACGCGTTGATCCGTCGTTCGCTGAGCGCGTTACTACAAGACCTAGACCCCGAGGTGTTCTGGCAAATCAATCGCGGCGTCGTGGTTAACATCGAGCACATCGACTCGGTCGTGCGCGACGAAGAGAGAGGGGTCGTCGTGCGACTGCGCAATGGCGCCGGTGAGCTCAACGTCAGCAAGGCGCATCACGGCCTGTTCCGCGGCATGTAGAGCTAGTCGCGCAAATGCTCGACGACTGGCGGCCAGGCCGCTCGGTGCGGTTAGCGAAAAGACGACGGCTGCGCCCCACACAGTTCCGACCTTGGAGGGAGGTGGCCGGTGTGTTCTTCCACTGGGGCGCAGCCGTCCACCCCAATAGAGCAGGTTCCATGCCAATCGGTTACAACGCGCGGAACGCGTTGATGCAGAACTCAAAATTTCGCGGGCGAGCCGCTAAGCACCCGTAGTCGTTTGCGCCACTACTTCGTCGCAACCGCTACAAGTGTCCCGATTCGGCAACTCAGTCTTGGTTGGTCCCATTGCCTGACAGACCAGGAACACCGCTGAATACGCCGTTCATACCCATTCCGGCGATCCGACCGAGATTTTCCGGCTGGATCATGCCGGCGACGTTGATGAACACCGCTTCGCTGCCGCCAGCATCGCCGCCGCTATCGGTGACCATGACGGTGATACCGGCGATCGTCGCGTTCGCGCCCGGCTTTACGTAGATGCGCACCTGCTCGTCGCCGTCATTCACACGCACGATGGAGTTCCAACCATCGCCCTCGAGCTTCGTCGTCGTCTCGTTGACGAACTTCATCACGTCCTGAATCTCGGCATCGATGCCTTCGTAGACCCGGACGCGAAGGTTGGTGACCCCGTCGAGCGCAGCAGCGGCATTCGCATCCGCGCCTTTCGCCGCTCCGGCGAAAAGCTTGAGCATTGCCTCGTTCAGGTCGATCTGGACCGACGGCTCCTTGTTGAGGCCGGGAATCTGGCCGAACAGAAAATCGCCTTGCGCACTCGCGGTCGCGGCCGCAAGCAACCCGCCGATGCATAACGCCGCTCTAATTCTCATATCTCTTTGTCTCCGGTTTGCTCGGTACTTTTTTCGAGCGCCTCGCGGGTAACGGCGAACGCGTCGCCAAAACCCGTGCTGACGGCACTCGAAACGTGTCCTTGTGTGATGGCCGTGCTCTGTTGCAGATAGCGCAGCGCGGTCTCGACGTCTTGCGTGACTGCTGCGACGCGCGGGTCGACGGGCGCGGGCGGCCCGGGCATAAGCCACAGCGCGGCGGCGACAACGGCCGCAGCCGCAGCCGCGCTCACGAGCGCCGGCCCGAACAACGACCGTCGTGCACGCGGCGCTCGGCCCGGTATCGCCAGCAAGCGGCCACGCAGACCGCGCGGCATCGATTCAGCCGACGACTCGCGCAACGCGCGCCGTACGGCGACGGCCCGCTCGGCCGCCGCCTTGAGACGAGGATCGGTTGCGATCGCGGCATCCATGCGTGCGCGGCCCTCGCCCGTCAGGCTGCCGTCGGCCCACGCTTCGAGTTGGGTGCGCGCCCACTCTTCGTTCAAGTCTCGCTGCGTCATGACGCACGCTCCAATTGCTCGCGCAACTTTCGCCGCGCGCGATGCAAGTACACCTTGACCTGGTTGGCGTTGAGCCCGAGCACTCGTGCGCACGATGCGCCATCCATTCCGTGCACGTCGAACATCACGAGCAAGCTGCGCTGCGGCTCTGGCAAGACGTCGACGAGCCTGCGCAGCTCGCTGGCGAGCTCGTCCTGCTGGTAGTGCCACGACGGATCGCGGCCGTCGCTGATCTCGGGCAACTCTGCGGGATCCTTGGTGATGACACGGCCGGCTCTGCGAAAACGGCTCAAGCACGCATTGCGCGCGACGCGGAGCAGCCACTCGCGTGGACGCTCGACCCTCTCGCCATGCTGCCAATAGCTCAAGAAAACCTCCTGAGTCACGTCCTCGGCCTCGCGCGAATCGCGCAGCAGCGCGGACGCGAGGCGAAAGACGGCGCGGTCGTGCATCAGCACCGCGAGCCGAAAGCTCCAAGTCGACATCACGCCGCCGCCTTCGCGCGGCTCTGCGTCTGCGAGCTGTTCCGGTTGTGGAATCGGTTGCGGCCCCATACCTTTTGCCGTTGAACCACGAACCCAAGACGGCCGGACCTAGCGAAGGTTACAGCGCAGGTGGTGGCGGCTCGTCGGACTTCGCGCTGCTTACGGGCGTCCCGCTCGTCCGTTTCGCAGCGCGCGCCGAACGTGCTCCGCTAAGCCAGCGCCTGCAGCGGCGCGCGCTCCGCGCCGGAGCGGATGTGCAGATCCCGTTGCGGATACGGGACGCGGATACCGTGCTGCTTGAAGCGATCCCAGATCTGCAGCAGCACGTCGCTCTTGACGTTCTGCACGCCGTTTTGCGCGTCGCCGATCCAAAAGCGCAGCTGTAGCTTCAACGCGCTCTCGCCGAACTCGATGAACAGGCACTTCGGCGCAGGGTCGGGCAACACGCGCTCCGTCGCGCGCGCCGCTTCCTCGCAGAGCGCGATGACGGCCCGCACGTCGGACTCGTGATGCACGCCGACATCCAGCTTGAGCCGCGTCCTGCGCTGCGTGTGGGTCCAGTTTTCCACGGACGACGAGATCAGTGTCTCGTTCGGGATCAGGTGCTCCACGCCATCGCGCGTGACGACCGATACGTACCGTCCACCGAGCGCCGTAACCCAGCCGTAGGTCCCGGACACCGAGATGATGTCGCCGGGCTTGATCGACTTGTCGAGCAGCAGAATGACGCCGCTGATCAAGTTGCTGACGATCTTCTGCAAACCGAAACCGAGGGCCACGACGGCCAAGCCGCCCAACACGGCGAGGCCCGTGAGGTCGATGCCGACGGCGTCTATCGCGAAAATCACGGCCAGCGACACGAGAACCATCTTCAGCGACTTCGTGAACAGCACCTGCACGGTCGGCGATAAGGTTTGGCTCGTGCGGATGCGCGCTTCGAGCAAGCTGGCCAGATACAGCGCTATCGAGGTCAGCACCGCCAGGGCGATCGTCGACCGAATGACGTCGTAGAGCGAGATTTGCGAATCTCCGCCGATCGGGATGGCGGCGGCATCCAGCACGGCAATCGTCGGCTCGAGGAGCCCGAGGATGCTCAAGGCCGCGATCGACCACGCGGCCCACGAGATGAGCTTGGCGTAGGCTCGGTTGCGCACCAACTGCGACGCGAGATGGATCGCGATCCACGCGGCCAGCAACGTCGCACCCGTTCGGAGCAACCCGTTCGGGCGCTCACCGAACCCGATGACCGTCGTCGCGATCCAGAGGAGCGCGAACCAGATGAACGGAAACGCCACCGACTCGAGGATGAGGGTGACGCGGCCGAGGTGGCGATGATCGTGGTAGCGCGTGAGCCGAGGCTTGAAGCGTTTCGCGAATACCATCGCGACCAACATCATTAGGACGATGACGCCTACTTGGACTGCGTTGTCGAGCACGAACACGTTCGTGCGCAGCCACTCGTAGACGACATTCCAGACCGCTAGCAGACGGTCGACCGAGAGCAGATCTTCCATTGGCGTGACCTCCGCAGGTCGAGGTGAACCCTGAGTCTAACGAACCGGCGCGACTCTGCCGAAGGAACGATCGCCGCGCCGCCCACCGCGCCGATATAATCCCGGCCCGAATGACGAAGGGGCGCGTGCTTTTTGCGAGCTTGATCGGCACCACGATCGAGTTCTTCGATTTCTACATCTACGGCACGGCCGCCGTGCTCGTATTCCCGCAGCTGTTCTTCCCGGCCGGCGATCCGACGACGTCGATGCTGCAGTCGCTCGCCACCTTCGCGCTGGCGTTCTTCGCGCGGCCTATAGGCTCGGCGTTGTTCGGCCACTTCGGCGATCGCATCGGGCGCAAAGCGACGCTCGTGGCGGCGCTGCTCACGATGGGGCTGTCGACCGTCGCGATCGGGCTGCTGCCGACGTATGCCGCAATCGGTGTCGCCGCTCCGGCCTTGCTCGCGCTTTGCCGCCTAGGCCAGGGCCTCGGCTTGGGCGGCGAGTGGGGCGGCGCCGTGCTGCTCGCGACGGAGAACGCGCCGCGCGGCAAGGAGAGCTGGTACGGCATGTTTCCGCAGCTCGGGGCGCCGCTCGGATTCTTCTGCTCCACAGGCATCTTCATCGGCCTGACGGAAGAGCTCAGCGATGCCGAGTTCCTGGCTTGGGGTTGGCGCGTGCCGTTCCTCGCGAGCGCCGCGCTCGTTGCGGTCGGGCTTTGGGTTCGGCTCTCGTTGACCGAGACGCCCGAATTTCAGCGCGCGATCGAGCGCCAGGAACGAGTGCGCGTGCCGATTCTCGTCGTCGTGCGCGAACACACGAGCACGCTCGTGCTCGCGACGCTGGCCGCCGTGACGACCTTCGTCACCTTCTACCTGATGACCGTGTTCACGTTGAGCCATGGCACGGCCAAGCTCGGCTTCACGCGAGCAGAGTTCTTGCCGCTGCAGATGATGGGCGTGCTGTTCTTCATGCTGACGATTCCATTGACGGCCGCGGCCTCGGACCGAGTCGGCCGCTGGCCGGTCCTGATCGGCTCGAGCATCGCCGCGATCGCGTTCGGCTTCGTCTTCGCGCCGCTGTTCTCGAGCGCCGACACCTTGAAGGTGACCGTCTTCTTATCGCTCGGGCTCGCCTTGATGGGCTGCACGTACGGCGCGCTCGGCACTGCGCTCGCCGAGCTGTTTCCCACGGCCGTGCGCTACACGGGCGCCTCGCTCACGTTCAATCTGGCCGGGATTCTCGGCGGCTCGCTAGCGCCGTACATCGCGACGGCTCTCGCCGATTCGCGCGGCGTCGCGTACGTGGGCTACTACCTGTCCGCAGCGGCCGCCGTGACGCTCGTGGCGCAGCTCATGCTGAACCGGCGTCCAAGGGCTCACCTCGCCACAGAACGCAACGCCGTCTGAGCTCTATTTCTCGAGAGCCGCGAACTGGCTCGCCGCGTAAACGACCTTGCCGCCGAGCAGCGTCAGCACCGACTGGAGGTTGCCGATCTCGTCGAGCGGCACGGTGAGGTAGTCGTCGGAAAGCACGGCAAGGTCGGCGAGCTTGCCGACTTCGAGCGAGCCGCGCACGTCGTCGTCGAACGAGAACCACGCACTGCCCAGCGTGTATAACTTGAGCGCCGTGAGTCGATCCGGTGTCTCCTCGGGGCCGCGGACCGGCGTGCCCGCTACCGTCTTGCCGTCGAGAAACCACTGCAGCGAGGTGAACGGGTTGTACGACGCGACGCGATGGGCGTCGGTGCCGCCGCCGATCGCGACGCCGAGTTTCTGGCCCGTGACGACCGGAGGAATGCGGAGCCCCGCGTCGGCGCCGCCGCGCCGCACGAGGTCCTCGCCGCCGAAGTACATCGCGTCCTGCACGGTCCAGCCGACGCCGAGCTCGGCCATGCGCTTCAGCGTGGCCTCCGACGCGTCGTTCAAATGCGCGATCGACCAGCGCAGCGGCTTGATCGGCACCTCGCGGTTCACGCGCTCGAAGATGTCGAGCAAGTGCGGCACGGTGCTGTCCGGCCCCCAGTGCATCGTGATCGTCATCCCACGCTCGGCCGCCCAGCGCACGATCTCGTAGTAGCGCTCCTTGTTCTCGGCGGTCGGCTCCGGATTGTTGTTCATCGCGAAGGTGATGCGCTCGCCGAGCCCATTGAAGTGCAACCGGTCATCGCCGAAGCCCATCGGCAACAACGCCGTCAGGCTCTGTAGCTCGGCCAGCTCGCCGCCCGCCGTCTGGCCGTTCAAGCTGTACGCGACGCGGACCGTGAGCTCGTCGCGCCGCCAGACGTCGAACAGCGCTTGATAGTCGGGCGGGAAGAGATTGTTGCCGCCTGGATCGACGACGCCCGTGAGCCCGAGCCGATTCAGCTCGCGGAAGAACTCGCGCGTGCCTTGCATCTGCTCCGCGAACGTCGGCTTCGGCAAGCGATCGAACAGCGCGATGATGGCGCCCTGCCCGCCGCTGATCGCGCCCGTCAGGCGCTCGCCGTCACGGACCAGCGTACCGCCGGCCGGTAGATCCGCCTCCGTGCGAATTCCAAGCTTCGCGAACCCGTCGTCGGTCATGACGACCCAGCCGTAGCCGAGCTGCACGTAGACGGGATTGTTCGGCGCCGCCGCTTCGAGCTCGGCTTGTGTCGGCCGGCGGCGCTCCGCGAATTGCAGCTCGTTCCAGCCGCCGGCGACGATGAGCCAACTACCCGGCGGCCTGCGCGCCGCGGCCGCGCTGATCCGGCCAAGCGCTTCGGGCAACGACCGCGCGCCGATCCAATTGACCTCCGTGCTGAAGGACAGCGCCGCACGCACGGCGTGCAGATGCGAGTCGATGAGCCCCGGGATCACCGTGCGTCCGCCGAGCTCCACGACACGCGTCGCGGGTCCCGCAAGGCGGCGCATGTCGGCCGTGCTGCCGAGGCTCACGATCTTGCCGTCGCGAATCGCGAGCGCCTCGCGCACGGACGACTCGGCGTCGACGGTGACGATCTTGCCACCCAGCAGCACGAGATCCGGTGGCTGCGCAAAAGCCGCGCCGCCCAACGACACGGCGAGCAACGCCGGCGTCAATCGCGCGAATCGCTTCATGTACCTTCTCCGCGGGCGCGCGAGGCGTGCCTCGCGAGCCGCCGCGTAAGGTGCAGTTTCACTTCAGGCCACTCGCTAAAAAGGATGCTGTACATCACGACGTCGCGCGCCGAGCCGTCGCGCCGCGTGCCGAAATGGCGGATGACGCCGTCTTTCTTCGCGCCGAGCGCCTCGATCGCGCGCTGCGATGCGAAGTTGAACTTGTCGGTACGAAGGCCGACGACCTTGCAGCCGACGCTCTCGAACGCGTGCGTAAGAAGCAGCAGCTTGCAGGTCGTGTTGACGTGGCTACGCTGGGCGCTCTTCGCGTACCACGTGTAGCCGATCTCGACGCGGTCGATGTTCGCGACGATGTCGTGAAAGCGTGTGCTGCCGACGAGCGCGCCCGTCGCGAGATTGCGCACGGCCCACGGCAGCATGCGGCCCTCGCGCTGGCCCGCGAGCGCAGTCTCGATGTAGGTGCGTGTCTCGGCCGGCGCCGGCACAACTGTGAACCAGAGCTCCCACAGCGCGCCATCGGTCGCGGCCGCCGCGAGCTCGCGCTCGTGCTCGAGAGCGAGCGGCTCCAGCCGCACACCCTGACCTTCGAGCTCGATTGGCCGTAGAGAGATCATCGCTGGTTGCTCGTGCCGCGGGCGAAGATGCTAGCACGCGTTGGCCGGCGCGCCGCGCGGCGGCCGACGCTGAGGACTTCGTCGGAGGCGCCGCGGTACTTACGGGACGATCGGGCTCGTGCGATCGATGCTCGAGCGCTCGCCGCCGACCATGAGCTCGATGGCGTAGTTGGCCTGCTGGCACGAGTACTCGAAGAGCTCGACGCCGCGATCGAAACCGAGGTCGAAACCACCTGTCCACTGCGCCGTATATGCGCCCGGATCATCGACCGTGATCTCGTAGGTGATCGTCTCGGAGTCCTTGCGTGTAAAGCGTTCGATCGTGTGCAACTGCGACGTGTGCGGCATGCCGCGTCGATCCATCCAGAAGCTCTCGTTGAAACCCACGCTGTCGATGACGAGCGTGTCGCCTTCCCAATGGCCGACCGAGTGACCGTAGTAGCTCGGCTCGAGGTTTTTCGGATGCTCGCGGCCGTCCATGTAGACGGTGCGAAAGGTGTGCGGGCCGCCTATATCGAAGATGAAGAGGCGTTTGATCTCGGGCAGATTGACGAACTCGACGCCGTACGGCGTCTGAAATTGCCGCGCCGTGCCGCTCGCTTTACAGCGTGTGTGCGGCTCGAGCTCGTGGATCTGCCGCGCGTCATAGAGCGCCCTCGCCCATGGCTGAAAGGGCGTCTGGTCTGCGGGGTTGATCGGGTCGGTGATGCCGAACTGCGGCGTCCACACGCCCTTCTCTTCCGGCGTGGCGCCCCAGAGAATCGCACGGCCGTCCGCGTCGCGCGGCGCGGGACCCGGCGGCGGCGCGTTCGGATTGCGGTTACGGCGCTGCGCCGCGGCGGGGTCGGCAATGACCAGCGCCGCCAAGAGCAAGACGGACGCGAGCACGGTCAGCTTCATGAACCTGTCTCCGTAGTCGAACCGGGCATCACGCGCCGAGGATCAATTGCCCTGATTCGGCTGATTGGCGCTCGAGTCCGCGTCGAGCGTCTGACCTGGCCGGCCGCCCGTCGCCGTCAGCGTAACGGTGCGCGCGTTCATGCGATTCTCGCCATTGCGCGCTTGAAAGCCGTCGACGGTGACCGACTCGCCGATCTTCAGCGTCTCGCGGCGCCAACCTTGGCGCTGCAAGCCGTGCGGCGGGCCCATCTCGGCGCCCCAGTTCGAGACCTGACCCGTCGCCTCGTCCTTCACGTTGATATAGAACCAGACGTGCGGGTTCGTCCATTCGACCTTCGTGACGATGCCGGTCAGCTTCAATGGCTTTGCGGCGTCGAACTCGGCCGAGAACGAATGGTGCGCCAGCGCAATTCCGGAAAGGAGCATGCCGGCGACGAGCGAGGCGGCCACTGTGCGAACGTTCATATTGCGATCCTCCAATCAACTTGGCTCGCCGGCGAGCGCCGATTACGAGCGATTGTCTTGACAGAAATAGACGGGCAATTCGCCCTCGACCCACTTGAGCTCCCAGCCGCTCGACCACGGTTTCGTGTACGCACCGGGATCGTCGACGGTGACCTCGTAACGTAGCGTGTTGTAGTCGGTGCGCGTGAAGCGCTCGACGAGCGAGAGTTGGTTCGTATGCGGCAAGCCGCCGTTCGTGAACCAGAAGTCCTCGTTGAACCCGGTCGTCTCGACGACCAACGTGTCGCCGTCCCAGTGCGCAACGGCGCGGCCGTAGTAGAGCGGGTTGTCGTCGTCGCCTTGCACTTGCCCGGTCGGCGTGCGGCCGTCCATGTAGATGATGCGGTAGTTGCGATTGCCGCCGCCGATCAACACGAACATCCGCTTGCGCGCGAGATCCTGGACGAACTGCACGCCGTACGGCGTCTGCAGCTGGCGCACGGCGCCCGGATTCTTGCAGTTCAAGAAACCCGGGTCGTCGGCGAGATGCCGCTGCTGGCGATGCTCGTAGAGGCCCAAGGCCCACGGCTGAAATGGCGCGACGCGCGGTGCGTCGGCGAGGCGCGCGAGCACGCCGTCGCCGTCCATGCGCACGTTCGCGCCGGCCTGCTGCAACACCGTGCTCGTCGGATACGCCCAGTACCCGCCGCTTGCGTCCGCGACGCCGAGCAGCGGTTTGCCGTCGGCGCTGCGCGGCACCGGCTTTTGCTGTGCGCGCGACACCACGGGCGGCTTGTCCGTGACGTTGTAGACCTGGCGACCGTTCGCGAGCGCGACGCGCGTTCCCCAGATTTGCCGCGAGCCGTCGCGAGCCTCGGGACCGCTGGCGCGAACGGTATCACCCGGCTTCAACGTGTCGTGCGCCCAACCGCTGCGACCCAAGAGCACGGTGCTCTCGAGCTCGACGGCCCAGTTCTCGACGGTGCCGTCGGCGTTCGTGACATTGACGAATACGTGGACGTGCGGGTTGCGCCAATCGACGTTCGTCACGATGCCGCGCAAGTCCTTCGGCTTCGCCTCGTCGAACTTCGCGGCAATCGCGTGGTGCGCAACGGCGAGGGGCGCTACGAGCGCGGCGCACAGACCGAGGCACAAACGCGCAATGGAGCGCGACGTCATTGCCGGCTCGCCATGAAGGTGCCGCGGCCTTTGTTGCTCGACCAAGTGCCGTTGATCGAACGATTGGGCAACTCGAGATTCTCGATCTTGCCTTCGATGACGTAGCTGACGGTGCTGCCGTCCTTATCCTTGCCGTCGGCCTCGAGCTTGACCACCCAGCCTTTCGGCTCGAGCGACGCGGCTTTGATCGGCATGTTGTCGGTGCCTGGGTTGATCATGCCGGTGATCGCTTTGCCGTCCCAGTCGAGGATCAGCAAGATGTTGTCGCCGTGGACCGTGTTGCCCTTCCACTCGCCGAGCCACGAGCCCTTGAGCGGGTGTCCTTCTTGCGCGCCGCCGGTAGCGAGCAAGCCCAGCGCGAGCACGGCCACTGCGGTCGTTATCAATCTTTTCATCATCTCTCTCTCGATCCGAATCGCAGCCAGTGTACGTTGCGCCCCGCAGCGGCCGAGATAAAGAA
>Ga0315910_10003382_pt1 | contig 13596 bp, 14 predicted proteins | sample EdamamesoilMG_FD_204470 | JGI IMG/M metagenome (GOLD analysis project Ga0315910, IMG submission 204470) | Garden soil microbial communities collected in Santa Monica, California, United States - Edamame soil | ecosystem: Environmental > Terrestrial > Soil > Garden | place: USA: California...
GAAGTCGTGGTCGCGGAGCTCGTGCCGGCCGTCGTCGCGTGGAATCGGGGTCCGCTCGCGGACCTCGCCGGCCGGCCGCTCGAGGATCCGCGAGTGCGTGTGCACGAAGGCGACGTCGCGAAGCTGATTCGCGCGAAGAAGTCTTTCCACGACGCCATCCTGCTCGACGTCGACAACGGGCCGGAAGGGCTCACGCGCAAGAGCAACGACGCGTTGTACGACTTCGATGGGCTCATCGACGCTTACGACTCCCTGCGCACAGATGGCGTGCTCGCCGTGTGGTCAGCCGGACTCGAGAACCGGTTTGCGCAACGCCTTCGCAAGGTTGGCTTCGACGTCGAGGAGTTGCGCGTGCGCGCGCACGGCAACAAGGGCACGCGCCACGTGATCTGGATCGCGACGAAACGCTAGCGGCGCCGTTCGCGGTTCGCGAACCGGATCTCGAAGATCGCGGGCCAGAGCTTGCCGGTGACGAAGATGCGGTCGGTCTCCTCGTCCCAGGCGATGCCGTTGACGACAGCGTCATTCGGGCGCGCGCTGGCGGGATAGAGCGCGCTCAGGTCGATCCAGCCGACAATGCGGCCGTCCTCCGGGTCGATGCGCGCGATGCGCTCGTCGTACCAGATGTTCGCCCAGACTTCGCCGTCGACGTACTCGAGCTCGTTGAGATTTCTTTGCGGCCGGCCGTCGTCGGTGACGGTGACCGTACGCTCGACGCTGAAGTCCGCAGGGTCGATGAAGCGCAGTGTCGGCGTGCCGTCGCTCATGATGAGGTGCTCGCCGTCGTAGGCCAGGCCCCAGCCTTCGCCGTCGTACTCGAAGCGGTCGACCTCGCTGAAATCGTCGACGTCGTAGACGAAGGCCGTGTTCTCCTTCCACGTCAGCTGAAAGAGCCGGTCGCCGACGTTCTCGAGCCCCTCGGCGAAGTAGCGCGCGTCGACGTCGCGGCGCTGCTCGACGCGGCCCGTCTCGATCTGCACACGGCGCACGGACGAGCTGCCGTACTGCCCCGTGCTCTCATAGAGCTTGCCATCGTGCACGAGCAGGCCCTGCGTGAAGGCGTTCGGGTCGTGCGGATAGCGCGCGACGATCTCGGGCACCCAGGTCTCGCCTTCGGCACTCGCGCCCGAGCCGCAGGCAACGAGGCCGAGCAGGACGACGCCGGCGGCAATCAGTTGAAGCTGTCGACTCCGCGCACGCATCGCGATGTCAGCGCGGATCGCGGTCGAGCCGCACGATCCAGCCCGCGGTCTTCTTGCTCGCCGCCGGAAAGCGCTTGAACACGAGGGGGTCGTGGCCGGGGATGATGCGTCGGCCGGGCCCCGCGAGCTTCAACAGCGTCTCGTAGCCCTGCAGCAGGTCGCCGATGTTGTAGACGACGGGGAAGACGCGTTTCTTCTCGAAATGGGCGTAAAAGTGGCTTGCGTCCGAGGCGAGCACGATCGGCCCCGCCGCCGTCTCGACGCGCACCACCTGCAGGCCCATCGTGTGGCCGCCGAGGCGGTGCAGCGTGACGCCCGGCGCGAGCGTGTCGTCGCCGTCGTGGAACTCGACGCGGCCGGCATAGACGCGCTTCAGCATCTCTGCGACGTAGTCCGCGTCAAAGGCATGCGCGAGCGCAGGCCGGCCCATGTGCCGTCCAGTCGCATAGGCCATCTCGTCGTCCTGGACGTGATAGCGCGCGTTCGGGAAGAGCCCGTCGTTGCCGCAGTGATCGTAGTGCAGGTGCGTGATGACGACGTCCTGGACGTCCTTCGCGTCGATGCCCGCGGCATCGAGGCCCTTGGCGACCGGATTCGTGATCTTGCGCTTGCGCTTCTTCGCGACGGCTTCCGTAAACCCCGTGTCGACGACGATCGTGCGCTCCTGGTTGCGCACCACCCAGACGAAGTAGTCGAGCGGCATCTGCCCGGTCTCGTGCGCGTCGCCGTCGATGAAATTCAGGCGCGCTTCGCGCGGCAGCTCGGCGTATTTGATCGCGAGGACTTCGTAGAGCGGGGCGGTCATCGTGGCGTCGCATTCGCAAGGTCGGTCAAGTGGCGGCTATGTTAACCCCATCGTGCCGCCATCGGCCCGATCCGGCTCCTGCCCACGGCGGCGCGGGTCGCGTCCCTCGATACCTCAGGCTATGATGCGGCGTCGCAGCCCGGGCTCCCTTAGATTGTGACCGCAAGCATCTGTCGTGCACGCGTATGGAGCCGTTGGCTGCTGCTGGCATGCACGCTGCCCGGAGCCTGCATCGTCGCGCTCGCACAGCGCGAGTTTCGCGAGTACGAAGGTTTCGAAGGCGTGAACTCGGAAGGCGATCTCCCGCCGGACTACGAAACGCCGCGGGAGCTCGTCATCGGCCGGCTCATGTACGACTCCTCGCGCGGCAATCCCGGCTGCCCGGTCGCGGCGCGCCCCTGGACCGTCGACTACCCGCGCGGCGATCGCGCGCTGATCGAGATGCTCGAGCGCTTCACGCGCACTGAAGTACGCACCGTCGAGCAGCCCGTGAGCCTCGACGACGGTGACGACATCTTCTACTGGCCGTTCCTCAACGTCGGGCTCGGCGGCTGCTGGGAGCTCTCGGACGAGCACGCGGCCAAGCTGCGTGAGTATCTGCTGCGCGGCGGTTTCCTGTTCTCGGACAGCTTTTTCGACTCGCGCTCCTGGGAGAGCTTCTCGGCGGGGCTGAAGCAGGTGTTCCCGGACCGCGAGATCGTCAACCTCACGGGCGAAGAGGCCATCTTCTACATCGTCTTCGATCTGCCGGAGATGATCGGCGTGCAGATCCCGAACATGACCTCGCTGCTCCGCGGCGGCGGCGGCTGGATGGGCGACGGCCGCGTGCCGCACTGGCGCGCCGTGTTCGACGACGACGGCCGCATCATGGTTCTGATCGCCTTCAACAACGACGTCTCCGATTCCTGGCAATGGGCCGACGATCCACGATATCCCGCGGAGTCCGCCAATCTCGGATTGCGCATCGGCGTGAATATCGTGATGTATTCACTGACTCACTGAATCCCGGCTTTCGGTCTCGCGCGCCGCCATGGCATCCATGACGCCGCGCGCGAGCAGGTAGAGGCCGAGCGCGGCCGGGAAGACCGGCCACCACCTCTCGAGCCAGTCGAGCGGATAACCGAACGCCGTGTTCGACAGGGCGATGGCGCCGAAGATCAGCAGGATCAATCCGCCCATGATCGACCCGCCGAGCCTCGGGAGCTTGAGGTCGCTCGGCATCTCGATCGTGTCGCTGCCCGCCGCGGCGTGGTTGTACAGCGCCGCCATGCGGCCGGCGTCGATGAGATTGAACACCCAGATGAAGAACGCGGCCATCGCGAGGACCGGCCCCAGGTCCCCGCCCATTTCGGCGCTGGTCATCACAATGATCAGGAAAATCGCGGCTGTCAGGAATCCCCGCACGTAATAGCCGATATAGACCTGCCCGATGCCGGGGATGATCGACAGCACCGCGGCGAGGAAGGGCGACTTGCGTCGAGGGTCGAATGCCTGCTTCTGCGACGGCTCCCACATGCCGGCGGCGGCCCGTGCGGACCGGCTCTCCTGTTCCTGAAACTCGCTCATCACTTGCTCCTCGAATGCCCGATGGGCTCAATCCGGATTGTCGGGTTCAACGTCGCCCGCGCCGCTTTCGTTCCAAAGACTGTCGAAGCCGCGTTGCGCGGACTCGCTGGCGTTCTCAATGAGCTGGCGCGCTGCGTCGGTTCGGCCACGCCACCAGCTGTCGAATGCACGCACAGGGCTTTCGGCCGTCGACGCCGAGGGCAGGCCGAAGATCATCAATGCCATCATCGTGACGACGAACGAACCTTCGAGCGCGAGGCGTGGGCGCTGCGCCAGTCGTTGCCAGAGTCCGGACAGGTCGAGGCGAGGCAGGTAGACGCGGGGCGATGCCCGTCGCCGATCGCGGTCGGAAGTCGCCGCAAGCACCGCACCCAGGAATTCCGGTCCGGGATCGGCTTCGGCCAGGGGGAGCAGGTCGCGTCGCAGCCGCGCGAGCACCGTCGCGCCGGACGTCTGCTCGAAGACAACCGCCGCAATCTCGTCAGCGACATCGCGTGGCGGCGGTTCGGCGTTGCCCGCCACCACGGTGGCAAGCTGACGGCAGCGTGCACAGCCGTGCTCGTGCATCGCCATCCGCTCGCGCTCGACAGGTTCGAGCTCGGCATCGAGACCGGCGAACAGGAGCTCCTCGAATCGTGCGCAGTCCATCACGAGGTCCCGTACGAAGGATCGAGCTCGAGAATGCGCCGGGCGAGCTCGACCCGGGCGCGGCTCGCGCGCGTCTTCACCGTGCCGAGTGGCAGCGACAGCATCTCGGCAATCTCGTGCTGCTCGAGTCCCTGGATGTCCTTGAGCAGGATCATCTCGCGATGCGCAGCGCTCAGGAGCGCGAGCGCGCGCTGGAGCAGCTGCTGGTTTTCGCCGACCGGATCTTCGAACGCTCCCGTCGTGCCCGGTGACTCGACCAGCTGGTCGTCATCGGGCAGCTCGCCGGTCGGCGGTCGCGCCTCGATGTGCCGCAGCCGGTCGATCGCGCAATTGCGCGTGATGCGCAGCGCCCAGGCAGTGAAGTTCGACCCGACCTCGAGTGTCCCGAGATTGCGGTAGATGCGGATGAACGCCTCCTGCGCGACATCGCGGGCTTCCTCGCGATCGCGCAGATAAAAGCGGGCGAGGCCGAAGACTCGCCCTTGAAAGAGCCGCACGAGGGCCTCCCAGGCGGGGGCGTCTCCTTGCCGGCAGCGCTGCAGCAGCTGTTCGAGATCCAAGGCCTTCGGGTACCCCCAGGCGTGTTGTCGCCTTCCCCAGTGGCCGGCATAACGGCTGCGAGAGGCGAAAAGTTTGCGTGATGCGGTTGGTATCATCGCCCGCGCTGCCGTAACCCCGAAGCGACTATCGCGTCCCTCATCTTCGAATGAAAGCCGTCATCTGCACCCGCTATGGCCCGCCCGGGGTCTTGCAGCTCGCCGAGGTGCCGAAGCCCGTGCCGCGCGACGACGAGGTGCTGATCCGCGTCGCCTGCACGACCTGCCACTTCGGCGATGTCCGCGTCCGTGCCGCCATGGTCCCGCCCGCGCTGCAGATCCCGTTCCGGCTGTTCATGGGCATCCGGAAGCCGAGGCGCGGAATCCTCGGTTTCGAGTTGTCGGGCGTGGTGGAGGCGGTGGGCAAGGACGTCCGCCGGTTCAAGACAGGCGACGCGGTGCTCGCGGCTCCCGGCTTCTCGCTCGGCGCCTACGCGGAGTACATCTGCATCCCCACGGAGGCGAAGGACATCCGTAAGGGGCTCATCGTCCGGAAGCCCGCCGTCATGAGCTTCGCCGAGGCGGCTGCCGGCCTCGCTACCGGCGGCCTCACGGCCTTCAGCATCCTGAGGAAGGGCGGGGTGCGGCCCGGGCAGCGCGTCATGATCTATGGCGCCTCGGGCAGCGTGGGCGTTTTCGCCGTGCAGCTCGCGAGACAGGCCGGCGCCGAGGTCACGGGCGTCTGCAGCACGGCGAACCTCGAGCTCGTGCGCTCGCTGGGAGCGCACAAGCTCATCGACTACACGAAGAGCGGGCTCGAGTCCTGCGGAGAAACCTTCGACGTGGTATTCGACACGGTGGCCAAGCTGCCGCCCGCGCAGGCCAGGAAGCTCGCCGGTCCCTCCGGGGTCTGGCTCAACGTGTCCAGGGATGCCCGCGTGCTGGAGAAGATCACGACCGCCGACCTCGAGACCCTCGCCGCGATGGTCGAGCGCGGCGAGCTCCGTACCGTCATCGACCGTGAATATCCGTTGGACCGTATCGTCGAAGCGCACGTTTACGTGCAGACCGAGCGCAAGCGCGGACACGTGGTAATTCACGTCTAAGGCTCGACCCATTGTCGCGGGGCGTGCTAGGTTCTGGCTGACGAGCCGCCGGAGCCTTCATGGACTGGATTTCCCTCTCCTCGCTTTCTGCACTTGCCCAGGTCATCGTCGTCGATCTCGTCCTGGCTGGCGATAATGCCGTCGTCATCGGCATGGCCGTGGCCGGGTTGCCGCGGGAGCAACGGGCGCGCGCGATGTTCATCGGCATCGCCGCCGCCACGATCCTCCGCATCCTCTTCGCCTCGATCACCGTGCAGCTTTTGCAGATCATCGGGCTCCTGCTCGCCGGCGGCATTCTGCTGCTCTGGGTATCGTGGAAGCTCTGGCGCGAGATCATGGCGGCGCGCTATGAGCGTTCGCTGCAGGCGGCGCGCGAAAACGGCGGGCCGGAGGCCAACGCTGAAATGGTGCGGCCAAAGGAAAAGACCATGCGCGAAGCCGCGACGCAGATCCTCGTCGCCGACGTCTCGATGTCGCTCGACAACGTGCTTGCGGTCGCCGGCGTCTCGCGAGAGCACGCCTGGGTTCTCGTCTTCGGCCTGGTGCTGTCGATCGCGCTGATGGCTTTCGCGGCCGTGATGGTCGCGCGGATGCTGCAGAAGTATCACTGGATCGCGTATGTGGGGCTTGCGCTCATCTTCTATGTGGCGCTCAAGATGGTGTTCGAGGGCGGGCTCGAGGTCTATCATGCGACCAGCGGAGCGGCCTGACCGTAGCGGAGAGCCCGATGCGTACGATCTGTCCGTCCATCGTGCTCGCGGTCCTCGCTTTGCCGGGCCTTGCACAAGCCCAGCTCGGCTTCCGTTGCGGCACGCTCGAGGCTCTTCAACACGACTTCGACGTTGCCCGGCTCAAGGATCTCGAGTCCTTGTCCGGCTACATCGAGCAGTATCACGCGCGTGCGGGCAAGTATCCCTTCCAGGGTGAGGTTCCGTATCCGCACTATGTGCATATTGCGACCGCGGAACAGCAGCAGTACGCGCAGGGCGGTCCTCCCTACGAGCACAGGAAGACTCCTGCTGTCGATTTCCTGAGGGAGCTCGAGGCCGTTCTCGGTGACGACGTCACGCTGCCCTTCGACCCGCAGCGCGTGCCCGTCAACAAGCCAAACTTCTACATTTACATGGTGGTTGGCGACACCTACTTTCTGGCCGTGCACGTGCACAACGGGTTCCCGTTCGCGCAAGAAGTGGCCGAGTGCTATTACAAAGTCGAGGTGACCAGCCAGCTCGATGGCAACCGGCAAGGCACCTGGCCACGGGCGGAGCTGCTCGCCGATCCCGGTTACGTCGAAGCCGTCAACGCCGCGCCTAACAGACCTGGCTACGTAGAAGACTTGCGTCAAGGGCTCGGCGGAAACGACGCATTCTGACTCGCATTCCGCGACGCCGCCACACCCTGAAAGGCCGACCGCCGCTCAGTGCGTCATCGCATAGACGACATAGTTGATGGCGAACCGGTAAGCGATCGCCGTCAGCTCGGTGGGATAGCGCGGATCGTTGGCGTGTTCCCAGCCGTCGCCGAGATCCATGTTGTGATTGATGGCGACCATGATCCGTCCCACGTCGTCGAAGATGCCGCGCCAGTGCGGCACCTTGCCCTCGTTCTCATAGGTGACGCCCCGGTTGAGCAGGATGATGCCCCAGACCTGCGTGAACTGGTCGACCGGGGTGACGAGCCGGAAGATCTCGTGATCTTCCGGAATGTCGACTGCCGGCCGGTCAGGGAAAACGCGCCGCATGCTGTCCATGAAGACCGCCCATTCGCAGTCGCCGTGGAAGTCGTCGACCATCAGGAATCCGCCGCGCAGCAGGTATTCACGCAGCCGTTCGGTCTCGGGGTCGCTGAGATTCCAGTGCCCGACTTCTACTGCATACAGCCAGGGGTAGTCGAAGAGCGCGTCGTCCATGAGATCGAAGGTGCGGAACACGTCGCCCTCGGTCGCAACGTTGACGCGCGTCAGGCGCCTGATGATCTCGGTGAGGTTGTACTCGGCCTCGGGCTGGTCGGTCGTCCAGGCGGCGCTGAAGTTCGGGACGAGGTTCGGACAGAGATTGACCGTGTCGTAGATGAGCCGCGTGAAGTGCAGGTCCGCGGTCGGCAGCTGGGCGGCTCCGGGCGCGGAGGCGAGGAGCGTCGCGAGCAGGGCAGTGAGGCGCGGGCAATTCATTGTGACAGGAGCATATCCGAGAAATCCCGCGGCACGAGGGCGATGTCGATGCGCGAAAATCCGAATTGACCGTTCGTCAATGCGGTCCTAGTCTTGAGCCATGAAAGCCGCTCCGAAAGAAGGCGAGAAGAAGCACCGCATCTACCGGATGATTTTCGGCAGCGTCTATCCGTTCTACGTGCAGAAAGCGGAGAAAAAGGGGCGCACGAAGGCCGAGGTCGACGAGGTCATTCGCTGGCTCACAGGCTACACACAGAAGAAGCTCGAGTCCCAGATCGAGAAGCGCAAGAACTTCGAGGAGTTCTTCGACGAAGCTCCGCGACTCAACCCTTCGCGCAGCCTGATCAAGGGCGTTGTCTGCGGCGTGCGCGTCGAAGACATCGAAGATCCGGTGATGCGGGAAGCCCGCTACATGGACAAGCTCATCGACGAGCTTGCCAAGGGCAGGCCGATGGAGAAGATCCTCCGGAAGTAGAGCAAAACGATTCCGCGGAATCGTCTGTTAAGAAACTGGATGAAGTCCGTTCAGCTTCCTGCCGGAACGATCATGAGCTGTTTGCGCGGGGTGGCCGCGGCTGGATAAAGCGGCCTCGGGTGACTATTCTCACGGCTCGAAACCGCCAACGGGGACCCACAATGCGAACACCGATGCACCGCTTCCAGTACACGAAGCTCACGTCCGCGCAAATCGCGGAGAAGCTCAGGGCAGCGGAGGGCGGCCCGACGAGCGTTTCGCCCTTCACGAATGTGCTGAACGGCAAGTCGATCCGGATCGTCACCCAGGACGGCCCGACGCTGGCGTATCGCTTCGGCAACGACAAACGGCTCACGCTCTCCGAGAACAACGGCGGCAATATTTCGGCCCGCTACGGCGAGCTCACGCTCAATCAGATGGTGTTCTTCTCGCACCTGATCCCCGGCACGCAGCGTGGCTACAACGTCTACATCGACCAGGACACCAAACTCGTCACCGTCTTCGAGGTCTGGCTCTCGAGCGGCATCGTCGCCGGCACCGGCGCCAACCAGTACACGCTCGACGATCGCGAAGTGCAGCGGCAGATCTACTTCGGCTACGTCGACGATGGCCAGGCTGCGCCCGGGAACCTCCACCACTACACGAACCGCATCGTCGGCAAGGGCCTCTACTGGAAGCAGGACACCGGCATCGAGACGCTCGAGTTCTATGCCTCGGTGGTGAACACCAATTTCGTCGAGCTCACGCGGCACATCGATAATCTGAGCTGGGTGAGCACGTCGGACTACGTGCTCGTCGACGACCGCACGTTCGTCTACGACCGGACGGAGTGCGAGTTCTCCGGCATTCACACGAGCTTCGTGGCGGATCTCTACAAAGTCGAGCAAGTCGGAGTGCGCTTCGGCTTCAACGAGAACGACGAGCTCGAGTACTACATGTTCCGCGGCAGCGGCAAGGTGGTCGGGCAGCTGGCCTATCTCGAGCCTTTCGACGAGTACGGCCGGGTGCCGAGCTGGGCCGCGGGCAACGCGCCGCCGGCCAAGGGCGCTCGCGCGACCTATCGTCCGGTCCGCACCTTCACCCACATGACGGACGCGGAGATGCACGCGGCGGCCGAGCAGAGCACGGTCGCCTTCGGCGGCGGGCCGCCGACCGGTCCTCAGACGGGTATGGCCGCGAACAACATGCCGTTCTCGGACATCCTTGTCGGCAAGGAATTCACGCTGCGCTTCGACCATGGCGGCCCGGTCCGGGACTACCGCGTCACCGACATGTACAAGCTTTCGTATCGCGATCAGAGTGAGGGCGTCTGGCACGAGGTCGACTATCGGGCCTACGAAGGCGACGACAACCTGGCCTGGTTCGGCCACATCATTACCGGCAGCAATCCCCGGGCCGCGACGATGGCTGCCGTCGATTTCACCAACGGCCTGGCCACCAGCATCGAGTGCCACATGGGTACGCCGTACTACGGCAACGAGACGACCTACCGTGCCGTCTTCGGCGTGGTCGAGATCGAGGGCCTCGACACGCCGTTGTACCAGCGGCACGAGCTCACGACCGAGCTCGTCGGCCACGCATTCTCGTGGTCCTACTCGGACCAGACGACGTCGATGCACCTCTATTCCTCGCCGCATTCGATGTCGTGGACGATCTTCACCGGCAACCAGACGATGGGTGCGCAGTGGTGCTCGCCCTGCCTTTACGTGAAGCTGCGGCCGGGCGTCTATCTGTTCTGCCAGAACGAGGAAGCCTGCAACGGCGCCCAGATGACCGAGCTCCTCAACACGAAGATCTCGCACGACTGCGGGTTCAGCTACACCGGCAGCGCGGCGGGCGTGCGTCTCAATCTCGTCGGCGCGATCGGGCGGCACATCGGGAAGTTCGACATCCTCGACTACTACGGGCCGAAAAAGCGGGAGGACGCATGAGCACCCGGAACGCGAATCGGGAACGGAGCGCGGCGTCGCCCGACGGCGGCCGGCGGTCGTTCTTCTGGAAGCTCGGGGCGGGAGTCTCCGCGGCGCTGGCGTCGACGACGGGGCTCGCGAGAGCCGGCAGCGTCGAGGGCGGCAATACCGACAGTGACGAGCTGGCCATCCGCAAGCTCCATCAGGCCTATGAGCGCGCGCTGGACCAGGGTCTTTATGACGACGCCGTCGCGATGTTCGCCGACGATGCCGAAGTCGTCTTCGACGGCGAAGCGTTCCGTCAGCGCAGCACGGGCGTGAGCCGGCTGTATCGCGAGCGGTTCCGCGCCGGCAAGATCGGCAAGCGCATGGAGCCGGCCCCCGGATTCGAAGTGCCCGCCGGGCAGCAGCGGGAAAGCGTGGAAGTCTCGTCCGATCGGCGGACCGCAAGAGCTGTGTTTCCGTATTCGATACAAGTCGGGATGCCGGTCGAGACCGAGTCGTCCCTGGCCAGCATGGCGCGGCTGCATGGCGAGGGCGTCCGGACGTGGTGGGAAGGCGGCGCGTACGAGGTCAGCTACGTGAAAGTCGCGGACGGCAGCTGGCGCATCCGCAGGCTCGAGTACCGGACGCTGTCGCGCGCCGACTATCGGCCGGGGCGGTCTCATGCCAACCCGTTTTCCGCGTAACGTATGCCGCTCGATTGCCATAATGTGACCCGTACACTCAAGGCCCGTCCCGCCAGCTGATAGCTTCCCCTGACGCGCTGGATTTGGGGGGCGTGGGCTCTTGGCTACGGCTAGAAAAGTACTGCTGGTCGAGGACAATTCCGACGACGCCGACTTCCTGCGGATGTCCCTCAGGAAATACAGCGATTCGGTAGACATCACTCATAAGAGTCTCATTGCCGACGCCGTTGCCGTCCTCGAGGACGAGCGCTTCGACGTCGTGCTGCTCGATCTCAACCTTCCCGACGGCCGCGGCGCCGAGTGCGTGCAGAAGATCCACCGGGCTGACGAGCTCGTGCCCATCGTCGTGCTCAGCGGTCACGACGACGAGGACTTCGCGGTCGAGATCCTGAACCAGGGCGTCCAGGATTATCTCGTCAAGTGGGAAGGCGACGGGCGGATCATCCTGCGCGCCATCCGCTACGCCATCGAGCGCAAACGGGCCGAGAACAAGGTCAACTATCTCGCGCGCCTCGACTGGCTGACCTGCATTCCGAACGAGCAGTACCTGCGCGACGAGCTCCTGCACGCGACGACGCGGGCCTTGAGGGGGCGCAGGACGCTGGCGCTGCTGCTGCTCGACCTCGACCGCTTCGACTCCGTGATCGAAACCCTGGGCCGCAACCTCGCGGACGAACTGCTGCGAGCGATCGTGCAGCGGCTCACGGAAACCATCCGCGCCGGCGATCTGCTCGCGCGGATCGGCGGCCAGCGGTTTGCCGTGCTGATCGAGGACGTCGAAGGTCCACGCGAGATCGAGGCCATCGTGCGCAGTGTCGGAGCCTCCTTCCAGAAGGCGTTCGATGTCGGGGGGCGACAGGCGTCCATCACGGCCAGCGTCGGGATTTCGCTCTATCCCCACGACAGCACCGATTCGGAAGCCCTGCTCGCAAACGCCGAAAGCGCATTGCGCGAGGCGCAGGTGCAAGGGGCGAGCACCTTCAAGTTCTTCTCGACCAGCATCCACGAAGAGGTCCTGGCGCATCGCCGGCTCGAGCACGATCTCCAGGCCGCAATCGGGCTTGGGCAGCTCGAGCTTCACTACCAGCCGCAGGTGCGCCTCGCCGACGACCGCATCGAAGCGGTCGAGGCGCTGCTCCGGTGGAATCACCCCCAGCGCGGCCGACTCGGCCCGGAGCAGTTCATTGGCGTCGCCGAAAAGTGCGGCCTCATCGTCCCCCTGGGACGCTGGGTGATCGAGGAAGTCTGCCGGCAGCTCGCGCGCTGGAAGGCCGCGGGCGTGCTGTTGCCCCGCGTGGCGATCAACATTTCAACCGCCCAGTTGCGGCAGCCGGGCTTTCCCGACGAAGTCGGAAACCTGCTGCAGTCGCATGCCGTCGATCCAGCCCTGATCGAGCTCGAGCTCAGCGAGCGGACCCTGATGGATGATTCCGCCGGCGTGCAGGAGCTGCTCTACGCATTGAAGGACTTCGGCGTGCGGCTCGCGATCGACGGTTTTGGCGCCGGAACCTCGCGCCTTTCCCACCTGCAGCGCTTCCCGCTCGACGTGCTCAAGCTCGACCCCTCCCTCGTCAAGGGTGTCGACACCGACATCGAGGCGCAGATCATGTGCGGCATCGCCCTGACCATCGCGCACCGCTTGTCGCTCGAAGCCGTGGCCATGGGCGTCGAGTCGGAGAAGCAGGAAGTCTTCCTCGCCCGTCAGGACTGCCTGTATGGCCAGGGCGATCACCTGGGCGCGCCGGTCGAGGCCGATCGCATGGCTGCCCTGATGGCCGAGCGGGGTATCCAGTCCACGCGCAAGGCGCGCCGGACGATGAGAAGGCGCAGGGCCGCCGGAGCCTGAGGTTATCCACATGACGACATCGAACAGCCGTCCCACCACCCTGGAAGAAGCATTGCGCGCGCTGGATGACGCCGAGGCCAGGTTGTGCTCCCTCGGCGCAGACGACACCGGCATCAAGCGCCTCAACGCGAGCATGAAGCGCACGGACGAGCGCTTTCGGATGCTGGCCGCCGGCGTACCCAATCACCTGCTCTTTCTCGACAGCAACCTGCAGATCGAATTCGCCAACGATGTGTTCCTCCAGTCGGCCGGCTGGACGGCGGAGAAGGCGATCGGCACGCACATCTCGGAGCTCATGGGCGCCGAGCGCTACCTGCAGCGGCAGCAGTACTACGAGAAGGCGCTCGCGGGCGAGACCATCAGCTACGAGCAGCAAGGCGTCATCGGCGACGAGCACGGCTTCTATCACTTCACCTACCGGCCGAGTTTCGACGATCAGGGCAAGGTGCAGGGCATTTTCTCGATGGCGACCGACATCACCGCGCGGCGCCGGGCCGAGCTCGAGCTCGAGCGCAAGCAGGCCGAGCTCATGCGCTCCAACAAGGACCTCGAGCAGTTCGCCTACGTCGCTTCGCACGACCTGAAGGCGCCGCTGCGCGCGATCGAGGTGCTCGTGCAGTGGATCACGGAGGGCCTCGAGGGC
>Ga0315910_10003383_pt1 | contig 13594 bp, 10 predicted proteins | sample EdamamesoilMG_FD_204470 | JGI IMG/M metagenome (GOLD analysis project Ga0315910, IMG submission 204470) | Garden soil microbial communities collected in Santa Monica, California, United States - Edamame soil | ecosystem: Environmental > Terrestrial > Soil > Garden | place: USA: California...
CACTTCGCGCGCGTCGCCGGTTTCCAGCACCAAGCTCACGCGTGTACGCAGCCCTTCGCGGATCAAAAAGTGATGCACGCCGGAAACCGCCAGCAACGCTGGAATTGCCGCATTCTCGCGATTGACACCGCGGTCGCTCAAGATCACCACGTTAATTTCGTCTTCGAGAACCATGCGCTTCACTTGCGCGCACAGCTCTTCCATGCCCTTTTCGATGCCTTGCTCGCCGCGCGTTACCTTGAACAGCAACGAGGCCACGCCGGATTTGAGCCCCGGCAAATCCAAACGCCGCACCTTGGCGAATTCTTCGTTCGTCAGAATCGGCCACTTGAGTTCCAAGCGGCGGCAATCCGACGGTTGCGGATTGAGCAAGTTGCCTTCCGACCCCAAGCGCACTTCGGCGGAGGTGATGATTTCTTCGCGAATGCAATCGATCGGCGGGTTGGTCACCTGCGCGAACAATTGCTTGAAGTAGTCGTACAGCAAACGCGGCTTGTTCGACAACGCTGCGAGCGGCGTGTCGTTACCCATCGCACCCGTGGCTTCGACGCCGTCGCGTGCCATCGGCGACAAGAGCACGCGTTGATCTTCAAAGGTGTATCCGAATGCGATCTGACGATGCAGCAAGGTGTCGTGATCCGGCAGCGGCACTTCCGGCGCGGTCGGCAGATTCTCCAGATGGATCAGGTGTTCGTCGAGCCATTGACGATACGGACGTTCGCCCGCGATCGAACGCTTGATCTCTTCGTCGTCGACGATGCGGCCTTGCTCGGTGTCGACCAGGAACATGCGGCCCGGTTGCAAACGGCCCTTCATCAGAATTTGATCGGCAGGAATGTCGAGCACGCCGGCTTCCGACGCCATCACCACCAAGTCGTCCTTGGTGACGTAGTAACGCGACGGACGCAAACCGTTGCGATCCAAGATCGCGCCCATTTGCTTGCCGTCGGTAAAGGCGATCGCCGCCGGACCGTCCCACGGTTCCATCAAACACGAGTGATACTGATAGAACGCACGCTTGGTGTCGTCCATCGTTTCATGGTTCGACCACGGCTCGGGAATCATCATCATCATCGCGTGCGCGAGCGAACGGCCCGAGAGCACGAGCAGCTCCAGCGTGTTGTCGAACATCGCCGAATCCGACCCGTTGGGGTTGATGATCGGCGGAATCTTTGCCATGTCTTCGCCGAATAAATCGGATTGGAACATGGCTTCGCGCGCGCGCATCCAATTGATGTTGCCGCGGAGTGTGTTGATTTCGCCGTTGTGCGCGATGTAGCGATACGGATGCGAACGATCCCAGCTTGGGAACGTATTGGTGGAGAAGCGCGAGTGCACCAACGCAATCGCCGACTCCATCAACGGGTTTTGCAGCTCCAGGAAATATTGATCGAGCTGACCGGTGAGCAACATGCCTTTATAAACGAAGGTCTTGCACGACAAGCTCGGTACATACCAAAACTCCGCGCCGTCGATGGTGGACGCACGGATTTCGGTGTACGCCGCCTTGCGAATGACGTACAGCTTGCGCTCGAATTCGGCTTCGTCCTTGATGTCGGCGCTGCGGCCGATGATCACTTGACGCATGAAAGGCTCGGCCGACTTGGCCGTCTCGCCCAACATAGAGTTGTCGGTGTGCACGGTGTGCCAGCCGAGAATCGCTTGGCCTTCCGAACGCACGATCTTTTCGAATGCTTCCTCGAGCTTGCGGCGCTTGGTGGGATTGCGCGGCAGGAAGATCAACCCGCTGCCGTAATGGCCCGGCTCAGGTAACTTTACGCGCGCCTTCTTACAGATATCGGCGATGAACTTGTGCGGCATCTGCATCAACACGCCGGCGCCGTCGCCGGTGTTTACTTCGCAGCCGGAGGCGCCGCGATGATCCAAGTTGCGCAGAACTTGAATACCTTGCTGGACGATCTTGTGAGATTTGCGACCTTTAATATCGACGACAAAACCGACGCCGCAGGCATCGTGTTCAAACGCTGGGTCGTACAACCCTTGTTTGCCGGGAGGCCCGAGTCTCGGGGTCGGCTCGTCTAGACCAGGGGTCATCTGCTCATGCTGCTGCATAGGTCGTTCCGCTTCAAAGCCCGCTTCAAAAAACAAATCCAGTTCCGCTGCAAGCCGGTAAATTCCAGCTCGCGCGCTTAAGAATCCCTGTCCAACGGCTGCCCGGAGCCCTAAGGCCGAAAGGCGGAGACGGCTACACGCGCCCATATCGCATAACGCGGAGCGTCGTAGGTGGCCTAGGCTGCTTTGCCCGGCCCTCACAAGTCATTGATTCGGAAGGCGTCTCGCTACGATAAGCACCGGCAGGGCGCAAACGGCGGGCAGGTGAAAATTCAAACCTGCAAGATCACTCGACTCAAGCTTGATCGGCGCCATCTCCCCGGCCCGTCAGAACGTTTCTCATATTACAGACAGGTTCCCAGGCGTCAATCTGGGGCGGGCGGGTGAATGACGTAATGAACGGCTAAGTGGCGGACTCTGGGCTCTGGGCTCTGGGCTCTGGGCTCTGGGCTCTGGGCTCTGGGCGACCGGCCAGAGAAAACCTAATTCCGGGTACTCGCTACTTTAGATTAAATGTCGCATCTCTCCGTCTGACCAGCAGTCCAGAGCCCAGCAACCCAGTCGCCCTTTTTGCACGACGCGCTTTTGCAATGCCGCCGGGATTTGCTCCTGCAATCCCGGCATTCCGTACATCCTGTACATCAAAAAAAAGCCGCCGGCGGGGAAGAGCGCACGGCGGCGGAGAATGAACTTTTCGGGGGGGAGAAAGTTCAGCGCACAAAAAAATATCGGACGTTAGGCGACTGCGTAGCGAGACTTGAGCGCTCCAGGGGTAGCGATGATTTCCATTTCGTAACCCATTACTTGGCGCGACACCGGATCCAGGATCGGCTTGCCGCGGCGAAAACACCCGGTGGTCATGACTTGATCGAGAAACGTGCAGTTCGGGGTGATCTTTTCCAGCGTGACGCGGCCCTCTTCGTCGCGCACCAATGCCGTTGCGCCATGACTTAGAAAGTCGTCATGACGAACGTTGAAAGTGGACTCGTCGTCGTTCGGGAGGATGGCGATGACTTGCGGGGTTGGCATGCGATGCACTCGTGAACTTAGTTGAGTGACGGAATTGCAAGCCATGTGCCAGTGCGCGCGAACGCCCGTAAAACGGGCTTTCGGCGACCTAAATGTGAACTGGTTCATAGGGCATTAGCTGACACAAAATGTCAGCTGCTATCCGCGCAGGGAGGTTGCGTCCAACAGCGTCGTAAGTTGGCGACGAGATGCAACGCCGCGAAACATGCGCCGCGTGTCAGAATGCCTGCCCTCGCTGCGCCTATTCGGAGTCACCATGACCGACACGCCTCGCCGACGCATTGTCGATCGCTCCGCCGCTACACCGACGTTGCTGGGGTACGGTACGCAACTTACCGGCACACTGGATTGCGCGGGCGATTTAGTCGTGGCGGGCAGTGCCAACGGCACGGTGAAAGTCGCAGGCTCAGTCACGATCGCCGACACCGGTCATTGGGACGGCGAAATCGAAGCACAGGTCGCCATCGTCGCCGGTGAAGTGATCGGCATACTCACCGTTATCGACAAGTTGGAAATTCGCCGCACGGCGCGCATTCGCGGGACGGTGCGCGCAAAAAGCATTGCTATCGCCACCGGTGCAGTGGTCGACGGCGAAATGGCCGTGACGGGCAACGCACCCGTCGTGCAGTTCGAAGAACGGCGCAACGGTACGAAGTAACTCGCCCGACGAGACTATTGCGGCCGCTGGTTCGCCAGCAAGATGCCAACTTGCCGATCGATCCAGCTTTCGGTGTGCAAACGATCCAAGAAACCGCAATGACCGCCGTGCGGCACGGTAGTCACTGTTAGATACGGCGACGGCGCCAGATGCTGCGCATCGAACACGGGAATGATGGGATCGTCGGCCGCCAATAGCACGTGGCTCTCTACCGCCAAGCCTTCCAATGCGCCGTCGACGATGGCATAGCCGTCGAGATAGGAATACAAATCCGGATACTCGCTATGCCGCCGCACCAGCACCTTGGTCATCTCGGCCAGCGTTTTCATGCGGAAAATTTCGTCGAAATCGTAGTGATCGGGAAAACACCGTTGCTTGATGCGCAGCGAATGTTTCCATTTGCGCATGAAGTACTGTTCGTATACGAACCAGCCGGCGGCCATCGCCTCCATCGTGCGGCGCGGATTGAGCACCGGACAAATCGCAATCGCCTTCTGCAAACGTATGCCCGCTTGCGGCGCGCGCCTGGCGACACGCAATGCAAAGTTGCCGCCGAGCGAAAACCCCGCCAAAGACATACTCGACGGCTTAAATAAATTCTGCACCGCGCTTACCGCACCCACCACTTCTTCGATGCGGCCGGAATGAAAGATATCCTGATTCAAGTGATGCGTCGGTCCGTGATCGCGAAAGTTAAGGCGAAAAATGTCGTAGCCGCGGTCGAAGAGGAAGCTGCCGAGCGACAGTTGATAATGCGAATTGGCGTGGCCTTCCCAACCGTGCATCAACATCACCAACGGACGTTCTTTGCCGTCTGGCAGCGGTTCATGGGCCGAGTGAATGCCAAGCAACTTCACGCCGTCGCCGCAATCCAGCACATGCTCCCGGGCGACCGCCAACATGCCGCGCGCACGGCGCATCAATATGGGGTGCCGCCAGCGCAGCGTCGGCAGAATGGATTGCACGTGCGCGTTGCGCAGCAGGCGGGACGGATAAAAGCTCATGCGCCGCAGTTTACTGCAACCGGCGATGCAGAATCGTGCCGGGCGTTATTCGATTTTTATTTGGGTGGAACCCGGCAGCGTCTCGATGAACTCGCTGCCCACAAGCTGCGTCGGTGTCGCAAATCCGCTTCGCTCCGGATGCGTCAACACGTAGTGCAACACCCCCAAAGCGGCATGCACGGTCACGGCATACCCATTGGCAGTGCGCAAATGCGCGACCTTTTTGACGCCGGCGGCGTTGACGGCTTCGCCCCAAATAAGCGTGGGATTGTTGGCGCGCTCGGTTTCGGTGGGGCCTTGCGGACCGCGTGCAACGGCGCGTTTCAGCGCCCACTGCCCCAGGCTCGTGCTCAGTACCTTGCGCCATCGCCACGCCTTGCGTAGTTGCTGCGCATAGGCCGGGCCCGCTACTAAATAGGTTTCGATATTGGGAATGCCGGTGCTGTGGTACGCCGTGCTCACGTCGCCCCAGGGAATGGCGGTGGCATCTCGCTCGCCTTCGCCCAAATCGATGCGGCGCGTGCGTTGCGCTAACGGCTCGCGCGCGAGGACGCCGTCCTTGCGTACACAGCTACCGGTGCGTATCGACTCGATGCCGGTCTTTGCCGTGCCAACGCTGGTGCGACCGCGCCCTTCAAAGGCCAGTGCGAGATGCGTGGCGTCCGGCAGTGACTGCTTTAGCTTCACCGCAACACTGTCGGTGGGCACGACATCGAAGCCGACGCCGGGTGCCAGCACAACGCGCGCCCGCTGTGCTTTCTCATGCAATGAGTGCGCGAGCTCGAAGACTTCGATCTCGCCGGTGATGTCCAAATAATGCACATGCGACACCAAGCATGCCTGCATCATCAACCCAGCCGTCGCCGAGAACGGCCCGGCGCAATTAAGTACGGCGGCAACGTCTTGCAGCGCGATCACCGTCGCCGTTTGGTCGTCGAGCGAAAATATTCGCGCCTCGCAGTTTAATTCCTTGGCCAGTGCATTGATCTTGGCCGCATTGCGCCCGGCCAGAATGGGTTTTATTCCGCGCTGCGCGGCCTCGCGCGCAATCAACTCGCCGGTGTACCCGTTCGCGCCGTACAACAGCCAAGACTTTTTTGCAGCATCGGAATCGGCAACCAAGGGAGCGGTCATAGCGTGGTTTGTTGCAGCAGCGTGATTTCGATGCGGTTGTTGAGTGCGGCGATCTTGTTCCACTCGCCTGCGGTCAACATCTCGGCGTTCGCGCCGGTTTGTGCGGGATAGGCCTGCGTGGGCATATGCCCATTGCTCGCGAGCTTAACCTGCGGGGGCAGTGTGCCGTTGCGCGTAACCATCGCAAGCATGTTGACGAATTCGCTCGACTGATGCGTGCTCTCGGTAAGTGCGTCCATGAAAGGATTGCCGATCACATCGCATCGGCGGACCGGCAACTCGGGCCGCGCCAACGCAAAACCCGTCACCGCGCTGCCCGACAAACAAAAATCGCCGACATAGCTATCGATTTGCACGGTGCCTTTAAAACCCGATGCCTGCAGCGCGAGAATGCGATCGCGGACCGCAAGCACACGCGCGCCTGCAAACGGCGTATCGCCGTAGGGAACGGCGAGGGTTTCGATGGCGGGCGAGGCGGCGCGTTGCAGTAATTCGCTGCGCAGCGCTTCAATTTGCCGTTGCTGTTCCTGCAAGCCGGCGCTCAGCTGCGCGTTATTTTTTTGCAGCTGCAAGTGCAGCCGGTTTTGTTGATAGGCATACCAACCAAGGCCGCTTAACAACACCGTCAGCATTGCAACAATCCACCACGCACCGCGCGACGACGCGGCAGGCGTGGACAGCCACGGAGCTGCATTGGCAGGTGTCGTGCTCAGCGGGCTCGCAGCTGTAGCAGTCTCCGATCGGGTCGCGTCGCGCTGCGACTCCAACAACCGCCGCGTCATGGCTTCGAATTCCGAATGCAAAGCCTGACGCAAATCCGCGTCGTACGTCTTGAGCATCGACGCCACGGCCACGCGTACTTCAGGGGTCGCAGCGGCGGGCATTGCAGCGTTGTCACGCACGCGTTCCAGCGGGATGGCGCCGGCTTCATTACGCCGACTCTGCGTATCCGCCGGCGGCGCTTCGGCTATGCGCGGCGGCGCCAGCGCTTCGCGGCGGTCCGGCAACATATGCAACTGATACAGCGCGCGCGAAACGTCGGTTTGCGTCAGTGTTTTGGGTAGCACACCGACTGCGCCGCAGGTCAGCGCTTCGCGTAAATACTCGGGTCCTTCCTGCGAGGAATACATCATCACCGGAATATCTTGGGTACGCGTATTGGCCTTGAGCGCACGCACCGCCTCGAAGCCGTCCATACCCGGCATCAAGTGATCCATAAAAATGACATCGGGCGGGGTGGCGGCTACGTACTGCAACGCCTGCTCGCCGGACTCGGCCGTGTCCACTTGCATGCCGTAAATTTCCAGCAGGCGGCTCAAAATCACCCGCGCCGACCGCGAATCATCCACGACCAGAGCACGTCTGGCGGCACTGCCCATCGCTCCCCTGCCGTTGTTCATATAAATAGAGAGGTTAATACCCGGATCATAGCGCGCGAATTCGGCCGCCAGTGTAAAGAAATTGCCCTTCGGCCGCGGTCTAATCCCGCGTTTCGCCGTCCAAGGCCTGTCGCGTGCGGCCGCCATTGCTTACCCCGCGAACCGAGATTACGCTCCCCCCGCCATGTACACCCGCCACTTCGCACTCACGGAAAAGCCTTTCGCGATCACGCCCGATCCGCGCTATTTGTACTTGAGCGAACGCCACGCGGACGCCTTGGCGCATTTACTTTACGGCATCAACGAGGCGGGCGGTTTCATTCAGTTAACCGGCGAGGTGGGTACCGGTAAGACAACACTGGTACGCGCGCTGCTCGAGCGAATGCCCGGTCACACCGACGTGGCGGTGGTGCTCAACCCGCGAATTACGCCGCTCGAACTCTTGCAAAGCCTGTGTCAGGAACTGCGCGTCGAGGTGCCGGAGTCGGCCGCCCAAAGCATCAAAGCGCTGGTCGATCTGTTGAATCAGCGCCTGCTCGCCGCGCATGCAGCCGGTCGCCGCGTGGTCATCATCATGGACGAGGCGCAAAACCTAAGCACAGAAACCTTGGAGCAAGTGCGCTTGCTTACCAATTTGGAAACGGCCAGTCGCAAATTATTGCAGATCATTTTAATCGGTCAGCCGGAGTTGCGCGAAGTGCTCGCGCGGAGCGAGCTGCGACAACTGGCGCAGCGTATTACCGGACGCTTTCATTTGGCGCCGTTATCGCGAGCCGGCACGGCGTCCTATATCAAGCATCGTTTGCAAGTTGCCGGCGGCGACAATCGTGGCGTGGGAGAAATCTTCACTCGCACTGCGCTGGCCGAAGCCCATCGGATCAGCCATGGAGTGCCGCGCGTAATTAATGTGATCTGCGATCGCGCGCTATTGGGCGCGTATACCGAGGACGCGCATCGCGTCGATGCGGGGCTGGTACGCCGCGCCGCCACCGAAGTGTATGGACGCAATTTCTTGCCCCGCTGGGCACTGTGGTCGGGCGCTGCCGCCGGCGTCATTGCTATTGGGCTGATAACGGTTAGCACCTGGCAGTTGTTACATCGCCCCGTCGTTGCCGCCGCCGCACCCGCTGTGCCCGCACCTGCGGCCGCAATCGTCACACCCGTTGCAAACACTCAACCGAAGGCGGCCGATATTCAAAGCGTCTTGGCTCAGATTCCGCCGGCCGACGCTGATGCGGCGTTCCACACATTGCTCGGTGTGTGGGGAGCAAAGTTGGGGACAAGCGAAGCACGTCCCTGCGAACAGGCGTTAGAGCAAGGGCTGGAATGTGTATATCAACGCGGCTCATGGGGTCAGCTGAGGTTGCTGAACCGTCCGGCGATTCTGTCGTTGAACGATGCGAACGGTCAGATATATCGCGTGGTGCTCACCGCCTTGGCCGAAGACACCGCACAGATATCAGTCGGCAATATCACGGCCGAAGTAACCTTGGCATCGCTGTCGCGCGATTGGTTGGGCGAGTATTTGTTGCTGTGGCGTCCGCAGGTTGCGGGGCAGCGCGCACTGACTATCGGCATGCGCGGCGGCGAAGTACGCTGGCTGCGTCAAAGCTTGGACAGTTTGAACGGGGCGGCCGCGGACACGATCGTCAGCGACTATTACGACGAAGCATTGGCAAAACGCATCGAAGAGTTTCAACGCCAGCATCGTTTGAATGTAGACGGCATTGCCGGCGTGCAGACGCAGATCGTGTTGGATAGTTTAGTCAATGCCGCGGGTGCGCCGCGTTTGTTAAGTGAACCCGCATCGCCGGAGCGAACATCGTGAGTTTTATTCTGGATGCATTGCGTAAATCGGAGAGCGAACGGCAGCGATTGGGCGCGACCGGCATTGCCGACTTGCCGCTGGGACGACGACACGCACAACCGTGGTGGATCATCGGCATAGGCATTTTGCTAGTCGCCAATCTGGCTCTGCTGGCAGTCGTCATGTTGCGCCCCCGCGCCGAGTCTGGACCGGTCGCCGCGACAAACACGCAATCGAATGCCGCAGCTACCGCGCGATCCACAGCCGTACCGGTACCGCCGTCGACGCCGGCTCCGTTAACTTCGTCGCTGGCCGACGCCGCCGCACCGCCGCACATCGAGTACGAGACAGTGGATCGCGAAACGATGGAAGCAGCAAGCGCCCCGCTTGATGGCCCTACATTGGTTCGTTCGGCCACGCACGACAATCTGCCGCCGGATTCGCTGCCGACACTGCGTCTCGACATGCACGTGTATTCATCGCAACGCAACTCGCGCTTCGTGATGATCAACATGCGCAAGTATCTCGAGGGACAAGTGTTGCAGGAAGGCCCGACCGTGGAGCACATCTCCGACAGCGGCGTGATGCTCAGCTACCAAGGAAAGAGCTGGGAAATAGACCGGCCGTGATGTGCTGCGCAAGATGCTAGGCGCTAGCCAGATTCAAAGAAGCCGCAGAAGCGGACAAGTATCCCGTGTTTTTTCCGGCTAGCGCCTGGCGGCTAGCAGCTACTACCTCTCTGAATCTGACTAGTGCCTAGTTACTAGCGCCTAGTACCTTCTTCAAGTTCCCCTCGTTTTCGAGCGTCAGCTCGAACTCGTGACGCACTTCACCTTTTCACGTCACGAGTTGTCAATGAAGTGAACCGACTCACGCTTTCAAAGCGAGGTAAGCCCGTATCTTTGTCGCTACATATTATGTGTCCATCAGCGCGCGATAGCAGTTTACCGTGCGCGTAACGCTGCGGATTCAGCGTTATCCGTAACAAAAGCAACGAAAATGGTTGGAGCATCATGTCATCGCGTCTCGACGAGATACTGAGCGAATTTACTCGCGGCCGGTCCACGCTGGACGACACCTGTCGTGCGCTAGCTGCGGCCGCTCGTCAGGATCCTAACGGCACGCGCATGTGGCCTATGCTGATCGACGCGCGTGTTTCGCAACAAAAGATTAGCGCCAGCGATGGACGCGCGTTGCTGGACGCGATGGAAAACTACGAGCCGGAAAAAACTCTCTGGATAGAGTCGCCCGCGCAACCGCAAGCAACGCCTGCGCAAGCCCCGCAACGGCCGAGCGTCGCGCGCGCGACCGCCATCACGCAGCCCGTCATTCAAGACGCCGAACAACTGCGCGCATTTTTGTGGGATCAACCGGCCGCCAACAACAAACGCATCAGCGCTATCGATACACCGCAATGGATGGCGGACTCGGCCGAACCCAAGCGCGTGCCGCCACCGCGTCCCATGCCCGGCACGACACCGGCGCTGTCGCCGCCCGAGTTGGGCACGCTCATCAAGAATCGTTATAGATTGGAAGCGCATTTGGGATTCGGCGGCATCGGACAAGTGTTTCGCGCGCTCGACGAAGCGGCGCAAAGCGCAGGTTCGCCGAATCCGTACGTCACACTTAAATTTATTTCCGTGGATTTGAATCGCGAATCGCAGGCGCACTACGCACTGCGCAGTGCCGTAACACGCGCCAAAACCCTGCGACATCCGAACATCGTGGCAACCTATGGCATCGAGCGCGACAACGAACGCTTGTTCGTTACCATGGAGCCGCTGGCGGGACGCTGGATGGGGGAGTTGATTCGTGAAGTGCGCGACGCGGGCATCGCGTACCCGGTTGCGTGGCCGATTATCTCGGGTATCGCGCAAGGATTGGCGCATGCGCACGAGCACGACATCGTACATTCGGATCTAAGCCCTTACTCGGTTTTCATCACTGAGGAAGGCATCCCCAAAATCATGGGCTTCGGTTTGATTCATTCGCTGCCCACCAGCAACGAAGCGATGGACCTGATGGATACGCTGACCTTGCGCGCCTATTCGGAGGCGTATACGGCCGACACATGGGCGACGCACGCGACACCGCATCCGGCCGACGATTTATATCCCTTAGGCGTCATTGCATACGAATTGATCGCCGGCAGGCATCCGTTCAAGCGCCACAGCCTAACTATGGCCCGACAACGGCACTTAACCTTCGAACCCATTCCGCATTTGAATCGCAGCGCGGCCAAGCTGATCGCCCGTTGCTTGTCGTTCGATCGCGCCGAGCGGCCGAAGAATGCAACTCGCTTTCTGAGCGGCATGAGCCCGTTCGCCGTACTGCGATATTTGTTCGGCAAGAAACTCGCGACCAGCCAATAGCGCTCGTCGCGGGTAAACTAGCGGCATGCCGCAAGTACTCATCGTCGAAGACGAAGCCGCGATCGCCGATACACTCATCTTTGCTTTGCAAGCCGAGGGGTTCACCACTCGGTGGGTGCAACTGGCGGGTGAAGGAATCGAATTTGCACGGTATAACCCGGTCGACTTAGTCGTGCTCGACGTGGGATTGCCCGACAGCAGCGGCTTTGAAGCATGCAAGCGCTTGCGGCAATTTTCGGATGTGCCGGTGTTGTTTCTGACCGCGCGCAGCAGCGAAGTCGATCGTATCGTCGGCTTGGAAATCGGCGCCGACGATTACGTCGTCAAGCCATTCAGCCCGCGTGAAGTGGCTGCCCGCGTCAAAGTCATTCTAAAACGCGTTGGCGGTCGCACCGGCCCTGCAACGCGGAGCGACGAGCGATTCTCGGTCGACGGCGAGCGTTTGCAGATCCGTTATCGCGGTCAACTGCTGAATCTAACGCGTCACGAATTCAAATTATTGCAAAGCTTAGTGACTCAACCGGAACGTGTATTGACTCGCGATCAGTTGTTGCAAGCGCTCGGCGTCGCGGCGGACGCGGGTTACGAACGCAATATCGACGGGCACATAAAAAGTCTGCGCGCCAAATTGCGCGAAGTCGCGCCGGACAGCGAGCCGATACAAACGCATCGCGGCTTCGGTTATAGCTACAACCCCGAGCGCAGCTGATCATGCCGCTGGGCCTGCGAATCTTTCTGGTTTACGCGGTATTTGTCGGCCTGACCGGCTACTTTGTTTTCAATACCGTGATGGAAGAGATTCGTCCCGGCGTGCGCCAATCAACCGAGGAAACGCTGGTCGACACGGCCAATTTGCTGGCCGAAATCATGCGCGCCGATGCCAAGGCCGGCCTGCTGACGCAGGCACGCTGGGCGGATCTGTTGAGTGCGTACGGCCAGCGCATTCCTCAGGCGACGATTTGGGGTCTGACTAAATCCGGCGTCAATCACCGCATCTATGTCACCGACACCAAAGGCGTAGTGCTGCTGGATTCGAGCGGTGAGGCGGTTGGACAGGATTACTCGCAATGGAACGACGTGATGCGCACGCTGCGTGGGGAGTACGGCGCGCGCTCGACACAAGAAACACCGGGCGACGAAAACTCCACGGTGATGTACGTAGCGGCGCCGATAAAAGACGGCGAACGCATCATCGGCGTGGTGACGGTGGCCAAGCCCAACAAGACACTGCAACCTTATATCGAACGCTCGCAGCGGCGCCTCGCGATAATCGGCGGCGCGTTAATCGTGTTTGGAGTGGGTATAGGTATTGTGTTGTCGTGGTGGCTAAGCCATGCGGTGCAAAAGCTCACCGCTTACTCACAGGCAGTGAGCGAAGGGCAGCGCTTCGTCCTGCCGCGCTACCGGGTGGGCGAATTCAAACAACTCGCCACGGCGGTGGACCGCATGCGTCGGCAGTTGGAAGACAAAGCCTACGTCGAACGTTACGTGCAGACGCTTACGCATGAATTAAAAAGCCCGATCGCTGCGATTCGCGGCGGCGCCGAAATCCTCCGCGGCCCGGTTACCGAAGAACAACGCCAGCGTTTCGTCGGCAACATCGACACCGAGAGCCTACGGCTGCAACAGCTGGTAGAGCGCTTATTGAATCTTGCGGTAGTCGAACAGCGGTTACGGCTAGAAGAGCAGGTCGACATTCGACTGCATGCTTTAGTCGACGAACTCATCGACGGCCTTGCCGCACGAGCGAGCGCGAACAATTTGCGCGTGGAGAACCTGCTGGCTAACGATGCTGTAGTGACCGGCGAGCGCTGGCTTATCCGGCAATCTTTGGCAAACCTGCTCGACAACGCCTACGACTTCACACCGCCCGGCGGTCGCATTCGCGTCGACGCAGTACGTGGCACAGACACGCTTGCTATTTCGATCGCCAATGAAGGCGACGCTATTCCGGAATACGCACTACCGCGCCTCACCGAGCGCTTCTATTCGTTGCCCCGTCCGCATACAGGCCGCAAGAGCACCGGACTGGGTTTGAATTTCGTGCAAGAGGTAGCGGAACTGCATGGCGGTTCGTTGCAGATCCGCAATGCGGCAGGTGTCGTCGAAGCGATCCTGACGGTGCCAGTCGCGTCTCG
>Ga0315910_10003384_pt1 | contig 13590 bp, 14 predicted proteins | sample EdamamesoilMG_FD_204470 | JGI IMG/M metagenome (GOLD analysis project Ga0315910, IMG submission 204470) | Garden soil microbial communities collected in Santa Monica, California, United States - Edamame soil | ecosystem: Environmental > Terrestrial > Soil > Garden | place: USA: California...
GCGACCTCGCGGCGCTGCGCGCGGCGATGCGGCCGAACACGCGCTTCGTCTTCGCCGAGACGCCGACCAACCCGCTGCTCAAGATCTGCGACCTCGCCGAAGTCGCGAAGATCGCCCACGCGGGCGGCGCGAAGGTCGTCTGCGACAACACCTTCGCGACGCCCTACCTGCAGCGGCCGCTCGCGCTCGGCTGCGACGTCGTCGTCCACAGCCTCACGAAGTACCTCGGCGGCCACTCCGACATCATCGGCGGCGCGCTGATCGCCGACGACGACGAGCTCGCGGCGCGCCTCGCCTTCTTCCAGAACGCGGTCGGCGGCGTGCCCGGTCCGCAGGAGTGCTTCCTCGTGCTGCGCGGCACGAAGACGCTCCACCTGCGGATGGAGCGCCACTGCCAGTCGGCGCTGCGCATCGCCCGCTTCCTCAAGAGCCACCCCGAGGTGACGAAGGTCTGCTACCCCGGCCTCAAGGAGCACCCCGGCCACGCGATCGCCGCGAAGCAGATGAACGGCTTCGGCGGGATGATCTCGTTCGTGGTGAAGGGCGACGTCGAGCGCGGCAAGAAAGTGGCCGCGCGCACCCGCCTCTTCGCCTGCGCCGAGAGCCTCGGCGGCGTCGAGTCGCTGATCGAGCACCCGCCGTCGATGACGCACGCCTCGATCCCGGCCGAGCTGCGCCGCGCGCGCGGCCTCGACGACGGCCTGATCCGGATCTCGGTCGGCGTCGAGGACGCCGACGACCTCGAACGCGACCTCGCGCAAGCGATCGCGGCGAGGTGAGTCGGTGAGCCGCCTAGCCCTCGGTGGGCGGCAGCTTCCCGTCGGCGGCGGCGACGCGCGTCTTCGCGTGGTCGGCGACGGCGCCGCGCGACTTCTCCGACCGTTCGAGCGCGTCGCTGACGAGGTCGCGCATCACGCGCCCGACCTTGAACTTCACCACCCGCTTGGGCGGGACCTCGACCTTCTGGAGCGTCCGCGGATTCTGGGCGCGGCGCGCGCGGCGCGGCTTCACCTCGAAGACGCCGAAGTCGCGGAACTCGAGGCGGTTGCCGAGCGAGAGCTCGCGCACGATCTCGTCGAGGAAGGTCTGCAGGATCTCCTTCGCGACGATCTTGGTCTGGCCGGTCTTCTCCGCGATCCGGTTGACGAGCTCTTTCTTCGTGATCGTCGCCATCGCTCACCTTCGCCGCCGTCGCCCCTCCTGCCGCGAGCCCGCGTGGCTCGACCCCCTCGGCAGGGCGTGGACTTCCGGCGGTCTTCAGCCGCTTTTCCACGGGCAACCTAGCTCTTGCCAACCTCCTGTCAACCAAGCACTTGCGACGACGGCCGCCAACGGCTCCCGGCGCTGGAGCAGTGCCGTTGCGCCGTCGCGGTCGCCGCTGCGCCCGATGCTCCGCTGCCGACCGCGTACCGCTGCGAGCCGACCCTCTTCCGGTCCCTCGCCGAGACGGCGGCCGACCGCTTCAAGTTCCACCGCACGGGCGACGTCGCGCGCGTCGCCGCCGCGTCGGCGCCGGGTGGCGTCGCCGCGATCCGCAAGCGCTTCTGGTACCCGACGGCGCGCGACGGCTGGAGCGGCTTCCTGCGCACGACGTTCGCAGCGCGTTCGCGCGTCGCGGGCGAGGCGGCTGCGCTCGCGCGGATGGCGGCGCTCGGGCTCCAGCCGCCGCTGGTCACGGCGTGGGGCGAGGCGCGCCGTCACGGTTTCCTGGTCGACTCGTTCCTCTACCTGCGCGAGCTCGCCGCGCCGTCGCTCGACCGCTGGCTGGCCGACGCGCGCGATCGCGAGTTGCGCGACGCGACCCTCGCCGCGCTCGGCCGCTTCGTCGCCGCGCTCCATCGCGCCGGCCTCGTCGACGGCGACCTCCACCTCCGCAACGTCCTGCGCGCCGCCGACGGCGCGCTGGTGAAGATCGACTCGCCCTTCCAGCGCGAGCTGGCGCGACCGTGGCGTGCGCGCGCGCAGGAGCGCGAGACGGCGGCGCTGGAACAGGAGATCGCCGCGGCTTGCGGCGACGACGGCGTCAGCCGTTTCCGCCAGGCGCGAGCAGCGTCTTCGTGTCGAGCACGAACGTCGCCGGCCCCTCGTTGACGAGGCTCACGGCCATCGTCGCGCCGAAGCGGCCGGTCGCGACCGCGACGCCGCGCGCGCGCAGCAGCTCGACGAAGCGGTCGAACCAGCGGCGCCCGTCGTCGGGCGGCGCGGCCGCGAGGAACTCGGGACGCCGGCCGCGCTCGAGGCCGGCCAGCAGCGTGAACTGCGAGATCGCCAGCACGCCGCCGCCCACGTCGGGGAGCGCGAGGTTCATCTTCCCGGCGGCGTCCTCGAAGACGCGCAGCTCGTGGACGCGGCGCGCGAGGTAGGCCGCCTCCGCCTCGCCGTCGCCGCGCGCGACGCCGAGCAGCACGACGAAGCCGCGCCCGACGCTCCCCACCACCTCGCCGGCGACGGCCACCTCGCCGCGGGCCACGCGCTGGACGACCGCGATCATGGCGCGCCGCCGACCCCCGCCGCCTTCGCCGCCTCGCGCTCGCGTTCGAGCCGCGCGCGCAGGTCGCGGACCTGGTTGGGCACGAAGTAGTGGCGGTAGAAGACCTGGTTCACCGGCAGCGGCTTGGTGCTGGCCCGCGCGCGCGCGAGGTACTCCTCGAACGCCGCCAGCGCCGCCGCCGCCTTGTCGCGCTTCAGGTCGACGACGCCGATGTTGTAGAGCGCCATGAGGCAGTCGCGGTCGAGCGCGAGCGCGCGCTCCCAGCAGCCGATCGCCTCGACGTCGTTGTTGCGCCGCGCGTAGGCGGTCCCGAGGTCGACCCAGCAGTCGCGCGCCAGGTCGCGCGCGTCGCCCTCGAGCGCCTCGCCGAGCGTGTCGAGGATCGAGCGCAGCTCGTCGATCGCCTCGTGCGCGTCGCTGCGATCGTCGGCCTCCAGCAGCAGCTGCGCCAGCGCGTGGCGCTGCGCGAGGTCGTCGTCGCCCACCTCGAGCAGCAGGCGGCGCGCCTCGATCGCGCGGACGCGGTCGCCGCCGTCCTGGTAGAGGTCGGCCACCATCCGCAGCGCCTCGATCAGCATCGGGTCGCGCGCGAGCGCCTCCTCGCAGAGCGCGCGGGCGCGGTCGCTGCGGCCGTTCTTCCGCTCGACGAACGCGAGGCCGTAGCGCGCCCACGCGAGGTCGCCGTCCTGCTCGATCGCCGCCTGCAGCAGCGCGCGCGCCTCGGCCGTGCGGTCGGGCAGCAGCGCGCGCGCCGCGAGGACCTTCTCGACCGCGGTCGCCGCCGGCCCGTGGGCGTAGCGGTCGCGCGCGCCGCGCTCGTCGATCTCGAGCTCGAGGTCCTGGACCAGCAGCCGCGCGCGCAGCTCGTCGGGCGCGGCGGCGACCGCCTCGCGCGCCGCGGCCAGCGCCGCCTCCATCGCGCGCGCCCGCTCCTCGTCGGCGAGCCCGGCGGCGCGCTCGCGCTCCTGCTGCGCGCGCGCCATCGCGGCCACCGCCGCGGGCGCGATCTCGAGCGGCTCCGCCTCGAGGTGCGAGCTGCACGCCGCCAGCGGCAGCAGCAGGACGGCCAGCGCCGTCGCGCGCGACCTCACCGCGCCGGGCGCGGCGCGCGGACGCCGATGCGGGCGCGCACCTCCTCCATCGTCGCGCGCGCGATCTCGGACGCCTTGCGCCGCCCCGCCTCGAGCACGTCGCGCAGCTCGTCGGGCCGCGCGCGCAGCGCCGCCTGCCGCTCGCGGATCGGCCCGAGCTCCTCGATCACGCGGTCGGCGAGCTCCTTCTTGCAGTCGACGCAGCCGAGCGCCGCGCTGCGGCAGTCGCGCTCGATCGCGGCGACGCGCGCCGGGTCCTTCGGGCCGGTGAAGCAGCCGTGCAGCGTGAAGATGCCGCAGACCTCGGGATGGCCCGGGTCGTTGCGGCGCAGGCGCGCCGGGTCGGTCACGGCGACCTTGAGCTTCGCGCGGATCTGCTCCGGCGGCTCCGAGAGCGCGATCGTGTTGCCCTTCGACTTCGACATCTTCGCGCCGCCGTCGAGCCCCTTGAGGCGCGGCACCTTGGACAGCAGCGGCAGCGGCTCGGGGAAGGTCTCGCCGAAGCGGCGGTTGAAGCGGCGCACGACCTCGCGCGACAGCTCGAGGTGCTGCACCTGGTCGTCGCCCACCGGCACGCGGTCGGCCTTGTAGAGCACGATGTCGGCGGTCTGCAGCACCGGGTAGGTGAGGATCCCGGCGTTGATGTTCTCGCTGTGCTGCGCCGCCTTCTCCTTGTACTGCGTCATCCGCTCGAGCTCCCCCACCATCGAGCAGCAGGTGAGGATCCACGCGAGCTCGGCGTGCTCGGGCACGTCGGACTGGCGGAAGAGCACGACTTTCGCCGGATCGACGCCGCAGGCGAGCAGGCTCGCGGTCAGCTCGAGCGTGTAGCGGTCGAGCGCGCCCGCCTCCATCTCGATCGTCAGCGCGTGGTAGTCGACGATGGAGTAGAGCGCTTCGTGGGGCTCGGGCGCCTCCTGCTGCTCGACCCATTGGCGGATGGCGCCGAGGTAGTTGCCGAGGTGGGGCTCGCCCGTCGGCTGGATCCCGCTGAAGATGCGATGTCGTCGCGACGGTGGGGCCATTCGTTTGCGCCTGGTGGCGGGCGAGCATAACTTCGCCCCGGATTCGTTCGCACGCGGAGGGGAGCTTGAGCGTTCGATCGTGCGCCAGCACGTCGGCGGCGGCGCTGCTGCTGGCGGCCTCGTCGCTGCACGGTTGCGCCGGCTCGGACGTCGACGCGAACCCGGTCTACGTCGGCCGCGTCCACGAGGACGCGCGCGGCGAGTCGTCGCGCGTCCTCTCGCTCGGCCCGCTGTGGGACGACGCGAAGGGCCCCGATTTCCGCGAGACCGCGCTCCATCCCTTGTGGCGCCGCGTCGAGACGCCGCACGAGACGCGCTGGCAGTTCCTCGAGCCGATCTTCGCGGGCCGCACGACCAACGACGAGAGCTCGTCGCGCTTCCTCGCCTTCGGCTGGTCGCGCCACCACCGCTCCGAGAGCACGCGCTCCGACTACGACTTCATGCTCTTCCCGCTCCTCTGGTTCGGGAACGGGCCCGACAGCCGCGAACGCTACTTCGCGCTCTTCCCGCTGGGCGGCGTGATCGAGAGCTTCGCCGGCTTCGCGCAGGCCGGCTTCGTGCTCTTCCCGCTGTACTACTGGGTCACGAAGGACGTCTCCGCGCCCGAGACGTTCCACAACGTGACGCCGCTGATCGGCTGGGTGAACGGCGGGCCGCGCGACGGCTCGTGGCACGTCCTCCCGCTCGGCGCCCACTGGCAGTGGGAAGGGAAGTACGAGAAGTGGTCGTTCCTCTGGCCGATCTTCCACTGGCAGAGGAACCGCCTCGACACGACCGACCCGTCGACCGAGTTCGCGGTCTGGCCGCTCTTCGGCCTCGAACGCAGCGAGCGCATGTTCTTCCTCTCGTTCCTGTGGCCCTTCTTTCGCTGGCGCACCGAGACGGTGGAGAGCTGGGACGAGGCGAACGTGCGCAGCGAGACGGTCTACTGGCACAAGGACGCGTTCTGGCCGCTGTGGCGCAGCGAGCGGACGCGCGACTACGACTACCTCCGCCTCTTCCCCTTCTTCGCGCGCTACCGCAGCCCCGAGCTCGACAGCGACGCGTGGGCGATCCCCTTCCTCTGGCTGCGCGAGGCGCGCGAGAAGGAGTGGACGAAGTCGACCTTCGACTTCGTGCCGCTGGTCCACTGGGAGCGCAAGCGGTGGAACCCGCCGGCCGGCGGCGGCGCGACGCGCGCGGACGACTCGGCGTTCAAGCTCTGGCCGCTCTTCGGCGTGCGCGACGAGGCGGGCGCGCACGACGTGAAGGCGCCGGTCCTGCTGCCGCTCGACATCGAGCGCTACGCCGGCGACTTCGAGGCGAACTGGGGCCCGCTCTGGGAGCTGTGGCACACCCATCGCGAGGCCGACGGCTCGACGCGCGGCAACGCGCTGCTGCGCCTCGTCGACTGGGAGAGCCGCGGCGGCCGCAGCCGCTTCTCCATCCCGCTGCTCTACGCGCGCGACGCCACGCCGCGCCGCACCCGCCACTCGCTGCTGCTGGGGCTGGTGCAGTTCGGCGGCGGCGAGGGCGGCGCCGAGTTCAAGCTGCTCGGCATGCCGCTGGTCACGCCGGAGGTCGCGACCCGGTGATCCGCTTCTTCCGCTTCCTCGGCCGCACGCTCGAAGAGTCGGTGCAGGGCGCCGGCCAGACGGTCGAGCTCCTCTTCTCGTCGGCGTGGTGCGCGCGCCACGCGTGGAAGCGGCGGCGCTTCGTGCTCGACCAGCTCTACACCTGCGGCATCCGGCCGCTGCCGGTCGTCCTCGTCGTCGCGCTCTTCACCGGGATGATCCTCGCGCTGCAGACCGGCATCGAGCTCGACCGCTTCGGCGCGAAGGACCGCATCGCGTCGATCATCGGGCTCGGGCTGTGCCGCGAGATGGGCCCCTTCATGACCGCGCTCATCCTCACCGCGAGCGTCGGCTCCGGCATCGCGGCCGAGATCGGCACCATGAAGGTGTCGGAGGAGATCGACGCGCTCGAGATCATGTCGATCCGCCCCGAGTCGTTCCTGGTGATGCCGCGCCTGCTGGCGATGGCGCTGATGACGCCGCTGCTCACCTTCGTGACCGACGTCGTCGGCATCCTCGGCGGCTGCCTCGTCAGCGCGACGCGGCTGCGCATCACGCCCGAGCTCTACCTGAACCACGTGATCGACTCGCTCTCGGAGGTGCTGACCATCGGCGGCCTGCCGAAGGACCTCTACACCGGCCTCGCGAAGGCGTTCGTCTTCGGCCTGATCATCGCGACGGTCGGCAGCGCCGCCGGCCTGAGCGCGACGGGCGGCGCGATCGGCGTCGGCCGCGCCACCCGCAGCAGCGTGATCCAGAGCTTCGTCCTCGTCATCGTGGTCGGGTACTACCTGACCTCGTTCTTCTACACGTGAGCGCGCGCGTGGAACCGCAGCCCGACACCGAGCCGCTGATCCGCATGGTCGGCGTCCACAAGTCGTTCGGACCGAAGCACGTGCTCAAGGGGCTCGACCTCGAGGTGCGGCGCGGCGAGACCTTCGTGATCCTCGGCCCGTCGGGCACCGGCAAGTCGTGCGTGCTCAAGCTCCTCGTCGGCCTGATGCAGCCCGAGCAGGGCGAAGTCTGGGTCGGCAAGCAGCGCGTCGACCACGCCAGCCACCGCCAGCTCTGGGAGATCCGCGGCCGCATCGGCTACCTCTTCCAGTCGAGCGCGCTGATCAACTGGCTCACCGTCGCCGAGAACGTCGCGCTGCCGCTCGTCGAGCACACGCGGCTGCGGCCGCACGAGATCGACCGCCGCGTCGACGAGCACCTCGGCAAGGTCCACATGCTGCAGGGCAAGTACCAGATGCCGGCCGAGCTCTCGGGCGGCCAGAAGCGGCGCGTCGCGCTGGCGCGCGTGCTGGCCGGCGCGCCGACGATCATCCTCTACGACGAGCCGACCGCCGGCCTCGACCCCGTGATGACGCAGAACATCGCCGCGCTGATCCGCGGCGTGCAGCGCGAGTTCGGCGTCACGTCGATCCTCGTGACCCACGACCTGCCGTGCGCGCGCGAGGCGGGCGATCGCATCGCCTACCTCGACGGCGGCAAGGTGATCCACTCCGACACGACCGAAGCGTTCCTGCGGACCGACCACCCGGCGGTGAGGAACTTCCTCAGCGGCGGGCGCGCGGCCGCGAACGGAGCCACCCCATGAACCTGGTCCGCCACACGCTGCTCGGCCTCTTCTTCTTCGCCACGATCGTGCTGCTCGGCGTGGTCACGATCTACCTCGGCGACGTGACGACGAAGGCCGACCGCGTCACGCTCACGGCCTACTTCTCGACCGTCGAGGGGCTCGGCAAGGGCGACCCGGTGATGGTCTACGGCGTCCAGCAGGGGCGCGTGACCGACGTCGCCTTCACGCCGGGGACGCCGCCGCCGGAGCGGCGCCTGCGCGTGACCTTCGTGGTCGACCAGCAGATCACGCTGCGCCAGGGCTACTCGATCGCGATCGGCAGCCCGTCGCTGCTCGGCGGCCGCCAGATCGAGCTGCTCGCGGGCGAGGGCGCGCCGCTCTCCGCCGCGGAGTACGAGCAGTTGCGCGGCGTCGCCGACGCCAACCTGATGCGCAACCTCGCCGGCATCCTCGAGGAGAACCGCGGCGACGTCCATCGCATCCTCGCCAGCGTCGCGAACATGGCCGAGGACGTCGACTTGGGGCGCCGCTCGCTCGCCGACCTCGCGCTCTCGAAGGAGGCGAACGCCGACCTGAACGCCGCGCTCAAGGGCGCGCGCTCGACGATCGCGACGGCCGATTCCTTCTTCCGCGAGGGCGGCCAGCTCCTCGCCGACGCGCGCACGCAGGGCGGCGCGATCCAGACGATCGTCTACGACGCCGACTTCGCGGCGCGGCTGAAGGGCGGCGTCGCCGGCTTCGCGGCCGCGGGCGAGCGGCTCGGCCGCGGCGAGGGGCTGCTGGGCAAGCTGACGACCGACGCGTCGGACGCGGCGTGGAACGACTTCGCGGCGCTCGCCGCCGACGGCCGCGCGCTGGTGAGCGACGTGCGCGCCGGCAAGGGGGCGGTCGGCCGCCTCTTCTCCGACCCCGCGATGGAGGACCAGGTCGTCACGATCGTCACCCGCTTCTCCGGCATCGCGAACGACGCGGCGGCGCTGCTCGACGCGGCGCGGCGCGGGCGCGGCGTGATGGGCCTGCTGCTCGCCGACGACGAGGCGCGACGCAACGTCGAGCGGATCATCGACCAGGTCGGCCGCGCCATCGAGGACGCGCGCGAGGCGGCGCCGGTGTCGAGCGTCGCGTCGTTCCTCTTCGGCAACCTCTGAGCCGCGGAGCCGCCGGCCCGCGCCTCACGCCCGCCGGCACTTCGCGAAGAGCGACACCCCGAACGGCAGGTCGAGCAGCTGCATGAGCGCGATCTCGCCGCGCATCACGCCGTAGAGGAGCGCCTCGACCGGGCGCGGCAGCGAGAGGAAGAAGTCGGAGGTCGCCGCCTCGCCCTCCTTCGCGGCGGCGCCGCGGAGCTTGCGCATCGCCCAGACCGGCGGCAGCACGCAGGTCGACCAGTAGGAGAGCTTGTCGATCGCGAGCCCCCCCGCCGCGAGCTTGCGGCGCAGCTCGGGCCGAGCGTAGCGGCGGTGGTGGTGGAAGGCGACGTCGTGCGGGCTCCAGAGGAACATGAAGGCCGGCACCGTGACCAGCAGCAGCGCGTCGCGCCGCGCCACGCGCCGCATCTCCGCGATGCCGGCCGCGTCGTCGTCCAAGTGCTCGAGCGCGTCGAGCGACAGCACCACGTCGAAGCTCTCGTCGCGGAACGGCAGCTTCATCGCGTCGCACTGGACGATCTTGTCGATGCCGCGCGACCGGCACAGCCGCACCGTCTCGCTGCTGAGGTCGACGCCGCGCACCTCGCCGAACTCGGCGAAGTGGCGGAACGACATCCCCGCCGCGCAGGCGATGTCGAGGATCTTCAGCGGCCGGCCCGCCGCCGCGCGCGCGCGGCGCAGGTGGCGCGCGACGAGGTGGCGCCGCGCCCGGTACCACCAGTTGCGCTCCTCGACCTCGAGGATCTTGTCGTACTCGCCCCGTTCCACGCCGTCCGTCGCCTCCGCCGCGCGCCGCTGCGCCGCCGCCGCGTCACGACGCCGCGCGCGACGCCGGCTCGCGCGGGAGCGGGACCAAGAGCATGCCGAGCGCGACGAGCGCGATCACGCCCGCCACCTTCGCCGGCGCGTGGTCGCCGGGCGCGGCGAAGAGGAGCGGCGCCGCCCACGCCGAGCAGGCGGCCTGCAGCAGCGCCAGCAGCGCGACCGCGACCGGCTCCCGGATGCCGACGCCCGCGAGACGGTGGGTCACGTGGCGCCGGTCCCCGCGCCACGGCGGGAGGCCGCTCTTCAGGCGCAGCAGCGCGACGCTCGCGAGGTCGGCCAGCGGCACCACCGCGAGCAGCAGCCATTCGCAGCGGCCGTGGACCAGCAGCGCCGCCGCGAAGCAGCCGCCGAGCAGCAGGCTGCCGCTGTCGCCGAGGAAGACGCGGCCGCGCGGGTAGTTGAGCAGCAGGAAGCCGAGCGCCGTCGCCGCGACCACCGCGGCGAGGAGCGCGGTCGCCGGCTCGCCGGCGCGAAACGCCGACCACGCGACGCTCGCACCGCCGGCCGCCGTCACGAAACCGCAGAGGCCGTGGGCGTGGTCGACCGTGTTGGTCGCGTGGATCGCGGCGACCGCGGCGAGCGCGAGACCGAGCGTCGCGGGCGCGAGCCAGCCGTGGAGCCCGCCCGCCGCGGCGAGCAGCGCCGGCAGCAGCGCCACCGCGCTCGCGACCGCCTTCGTGCGCGGCCGCAGTCCGCCCGCGCGCGCGTCGTCGACGATGCCGATCCCGAAGCAGAGGAGCGGCGTCGCCCACGCGAGGAAGACGCGGTCGTCGAACGCGACGCCGCCGAGCCGCGCTCCGGCCATCGCTCCGGCGAAGAGGCCGCCGAAGAGAGCGCCCCCCACCAGCGGCACGGCGTGGCGCTGCAGCTTGCGCTCGCCCGGCGGATCGACGAGGCCGAGGTGGCGCGCCCCGCGCCGCAGCAGCAGCGCGCCGGCGAACGTGACCGCGGCGGCGGTGAGCGCCGCCGACGCGATCGCGGCGGCGAGCGTCATGCCGCGCGCGCCGGTCCGGCGAGCGCGCGCTCGTAGCAGGCGATCAGGCGGCCCGCGTGGTCGGCGGGCGCGAGGCCGCGCAACGGCGGCGGCGCGTGGTCGGCCAGCGGGCGCGCGAGCAGCTCGACGATCGCGTCGGCGGCCGCGTCGCGGTCGCGCGGCTCCACGAGGCGGCCGTCGATCCCGTCGCGCACGAGGTCGGGCACCCCGCCCACCGCCGTCGCGACGACCGGCACCCGCAGCGCCGTCGCCTCGAGCAGCGAGAGCGGCAGCCCCTCCTGGTCGGAGAGGAGGAGCTCGAGATCGAGCGAGAGGTGCCAGCCGCGGACGTCGCCTTGCCAGCCGACGAAGCGCACCCGCTCGGAGAGTCGGCGGCGCGCGATCTCGGCGAGGAAGCGGTCGCGCCGCTCGCCGTCGCCGATCCAGACGAAGCGGACGTCGGCGCGCCGCGCCGCCACCGCCTGCGCGACGTCGAGGAAGAAGTCGGGCGCCTTCACCGCGGCGAGGCGCGCGAGCGTCCCGACCCACGGCCCGACCGCCGGCAACAGGCGCGCGCGCGCGGCGGCCCGCTCTTCCGCCGTCGCCGGCGCCGCCATCTCCGGCAGCAGCACGCCGGGCAGCACCTCGACCGCGTCGCGCGGCGCGATGCGCCAGACGTCGCAGAGGTCGCGGCGCACCTGCTCGCTCACGGCGATGACGCGGTCGGTGGCGCGCGCGAGGCGGCGCTCGAGACGCGCGAGCAGCCGGCCGAACGGCGGCGGGAAGGCGCCGCGGAAGAGGTGGCCGTGGAAGGTGTGGACGCGGCGGATCGCGGGATCGAGCCGCGCCGTCCGCGCCAGCCAGCCCGCCTTGAAGGTGTGGCTGTGGACGACGTCGGGACGGAACGGCGCGATCGTCCGCTCGAGCGCGCGGCGAACCTGCGCGTCGGCGAAGGGACGCGGCGCGCGGCGCAGGCCGGCGATCCGCTCGACGCGGATCCCCGCCGCGCGGAAATCGTCGGTGAGGTCGTCCTCGCCCGCGTCGGGCTCGCCCGCCAGCAGCAGCGACTCGACGCCGCGCGCGCGCAGCTCGGGCTCGACGGCGAGGAGGGTGCGCGCGGGGCCGCCGCGATTGAGGCGGGTGATCACGCGGACGACGCGCAAGCGGTGGGCTCCACGATCGCGCGACCGGCGGCCGCCGAGAGGCGCGGTATGCTACGCCGCCTTCGCTGACCGGCGACGCGGCACGAGAGACGCGCGCCGACCGGTCCGGCTTCCCGCTCCTGGCCCCGGCCCCATTCCCGGAACCGCGCGACGATGCTTCCGACCCCGCTGCTCCCCCTCCTCTCCGGCGACGGCCACCATGCGGCGGGCAATCCGCCGACCGAGCTGATCCTCGTGTCGCTGGTGCTGCTGGTCTTCTGGGGGATCTACCGCATCACGGCGAAGAAGAGCGGCTGAGCGCCAGGATCGCGTCGACGAGCGCGGCGCCGCCGTCGACTTCGACCGCCTGCTCCACGACGGCGTAGCGCGACGGCGCGTCGATCGCCAGCGCGTCGAGCTTCACCGCGTCCTTCTCGGTCACTACCAGGAGCGCGCGCGCCGCGTCGGCCTGCGCCTGCGCGCGCGCGAGGTCGGCGGCGGTGAAGCGATGGTGGTCGGGGTGGAGCTGCTCGCCGACCAGCTCGCCGCCGAGCGCGACGAGCGTGCGCCGGACGGAGGCGGGCGCGCCGACGGCGGTGCAGAGGAAGAGGCGCGCGCCCTCCAGCGACGCGGCCGGCTCGCGCGCGCCGGCGCGCCGGACCGCGGCGATCGGGAAGCGGGCGGTCGCGAAGCGGGCCGCGGGCGCGAGCGCGCCGACCTGTGCGCGCGTCGCGGCGAGCGTCGCAGCGTCGGCCTGCTCGGCGCGCGTCGCGACGATCCAGCGGGCACGGCGCAGCGCGGCGGGCCGCTCGCGCAGCGGGCCGCGCGGCAGGAGGAAGCCGTTGGCGAACGGGCGCGCGGCGTCGACCAGCACCACGTCGAGGTCGCGCTCGAGCCGCTCGTGCTGGAAGCCGTCGTCGAGCAGGACGACGTCGCACGGCGCCTCCGCGAGCGCGCGCGCGCCGGCCGTCGCGCGATCGGGCGCCTGCACGACGCGCACCGCCGGCAGTTTCGCGACGAGCCAAGCCCCTTCGTCGTTCAGCGCCGCACCCGGCGCGCGACCGTAGCCGCGCGCCAGCACGACGACGCGCCGCCCGCGAGCGACGAGCTCGCCCGCGAGCCACGCGCAAAACGGCGTCTTGCCGACGCCACCCGCGACGAGGTTGCCGACGCTGACGACGACCGCGGGCAGCCGCGCTCTACGCGCCGCGCCCGTCGCGTAGAGCGCGCGATGGAGGAGGCGGCCGGCGGCGTAGGCGAAGCTCGCGGCGCGCAGCACGGCGCGCCACGCCCACGCGGGCCGCTCTTCCTGCCAGATCCGTTCGACCCGCGCCGCCACCGCCATGGGGCGGGGAGATTACGCCGCTCGCGCGTCGCTCCGTCGGCCGGGTCCGCGGTCAGCGGCCGCCGGCGGCGCCGTCGCCCTTCGCGGGGCTCGCGTCGGCCGGCTTGCCGGCGGGCTTCTCCGCGGGCTTGTCGCCGGCCTTCTCGGTCGGCTTCTCGGCCGGCTTCTCCGCAGGCTTCTCGGCCGGCTTCGCGTCGCGCTTCTCCGGGTTCGCCGCCGGCTTGGCCGGCGGACGCACGCCGGCGCGCACGGTCCCGCGCTCGCCCTTCGCCGCCGTCTCGGCCTCGCGCTCCTTCTGCTGCTTCTGTCGCAACCAGTCGAGGTAGAGCGGCTCCCAGCGCTCGTAGACGTCGAGGAAGCGCGTCTCCCGTTCGTCGGGGAAGACGCCGACGACCGTGCGACGCCACTCGATCTG
>Ga0315910_10003385_pt1 | contig 13589 bp, 7 predicted proteins | sample EdamamesoilMG_FD_204470 | JGI IMG/M metagenome (GOLD analysis project Ga0315910, IMG submission 204470) | Garden soil microbial communities collected in Santa Monica, California, United States - Edamame soil | ecosystem: Environmental > Terrestrial > Soil > Garden | place: USA: California...
ACGCCAGACACGGTCTTCCGCACCCTGAACACCAACCGGGAGACGCTCTTCGAAGCCTTTGCGGATCAGGGTTACCTCACCCCGGCCTCACATTTCTTCGTGCGCAACCACACGAGCACGCCCAACCTGGACGCCGCCAGCTGGAGCCTGCGCATCGAGGGCGCGGGCGTGGATAACCCGATTTCGTTCAGCTACGAAGACCTGCTCTGCTTTCCCTCGGTGACGCGTACGCGCGCCATCGAATGCGCTGGCAACGGCCGCAGCTTCTTCGACCTCCAGCAGGGCACGCCCGCGACCGGGACGGCCTGGCGGCTGGGTGCGATCGGGGTCGCCGAGTGGCGCGGCGTGCGCCTCTCGGACTTGCTGGATCGCGCCGGCGTCCGGGCAGACGCGGTGGATGTGATGCCGGAGGGGCTCGACCCCGAGGTGAACACGGACGGGCGCGTGCGGCGACCGCTGCCGGTCGAAAAAGCGCTCGACGACGTGCTGGTCGTCTACGAGATGAACGGCGAGCCCCTGCCGGTAGATCACGGCTTTCCAGCGCGGATCCTGGCGCCGGGCTGGATCGGCATCGCCAACATCAAATGGGTGGGGCGCATCGAGGTGTCCACGCAGCCGCTGTTCTCGGCGTGGAACACCACCCAGTATCGCTACACCGGGGCGGCTTATCCTGACGGCCCCGTGCTGACGACGCAGGTGCCGAAGAGCGCCTTCGAGCTGCCGTTTCCGGCGACGCTGCCCGCCGGTGCCAGGCAGCTCACGGGGCGCTCCTGGTCGCCGCACGGCAGCATTCGTCGCGTCGAGATCAGCACCGATGGTGGCGCCAGCTGGACACCCGCAACCTTGACGGGCCGCAACATCCGCCAGGCGTGGGTGCAGTGGAGCTTCGACTGGCAGGCGCCCGCTGGTGATCACGTGCTGAAGGCACGCGCGACGGACTCCGAAGGCAACGTGCAGCCCGACACGGTCCCGTTCAACGACGCGGGATACCTGTTTGGTGCCGTGGTCAACCATCCCGTGACGGTGACCTGACGCCGGGGCGCTGCAGGACCGCTACGGGCAGACGCCGGGCGGGGGCAAATCGACGACGCTGCAAGCGTCGCAGCGCACGTTCTGGAACTCGGCCGGCAATAACCCGTTCAGGTCCGTCGCGGACGCCAGCACCGTCCCGTCCGTGACCAACGCCCACAGCCGGGTCTCGCCGTTTGCATCTGCGGCGAACGCGAGGACGGCCCCCGTGGGGACGCCGTCCGCGACGAGGCTGCCCGCATCGTCGACGGTGAGCCCGCTGGCGATGCTGTCGATGCTCGACACCAGGCCGCTGTCGTCGAAGGAGCTGACGATCATGAGCTCGCGGCTCGGCGACAGCACGATCGCCTCGAAATCGGCCCCGTTGACGGTGTCACAGACCTGCCCCGTCACCGGGTCGCTGAACACGAGCCAGTCGCTCGCCAGGGGCGACCCGGCATCGGGCGCGCCAGCAGCCTCGTTGCCCGGGCTCTCGCTCGGTGGCGGCCTGGACGCCGCGCTGCGAGGCCCGCAATCGGTGCAGTCCGTCCCGAACGAACAGAACACGTCGGGCAAGGCGTTCGGGCCACCGTCGTCGCACTCCGCGTCGCCAGCGTAGACGCAGCTGTCGGTGCACAGCTCGTCGATCCCGCTATCGACCGCAGGCGGCGCCGTCGGCGCCGGATGCGCGTTCAGGTCGAACGTCGCCAGCGTGCCGCTCTCGAACGCGGACATCAGCCCGTGCAGGTGCTTGACGTCGATGGCGAAGTTATTGTTGGCGACACCCAGGCGATCCACCAGCAGGTCGCCGTTGGCGTCCGGGGTCAGCACCTGCTTGATCGTGCCGGCGTTGTTGACGCCGACCACCACACCGCAGCTCGACATGGGCGCTCCGCTCATGCCCGGCGAGGTGGGAGCGTCGTGCTGGATGACGTCCGTCGAGGTCGGCGTCACGGCCTGACTCGGATCGAAATTGCGCAGCGCCGTCACGTCGCCCGCCAGGGCCGTCGCTTGCGGGATCGTTTGCTCCGGAACGATCGGGACGAACTCGTTGACGTCGCCGGGGAAACCCACGACGTAGACGTCGTCGGTGACGCCCACCGACGTGACACCGTCTGCCGGCGCGAGCGTGAGCACCGTCGGCAGCGTCTCGGCCGTCGTGAGCAGGCCCACGTCGGGCTGCGACAGGGGATCGTCGACATAGTCGGGGTGGGTCACCGCCAGCTGCAGCCTGACGACAGTTCCCGAGCCGGCCTGGACGGCGACGATGTCCTCGTATGGGGACTGGGCGACCAAGGCCTCGAGCCCGCGCGTGACGTGAGAGTTGGTGGCCAGCAAGTTCGGACCGACGGCGAACGCCGTCGCCGAAAAGATGGGATTGATCTCGCTGTTGGCCGTGAGCGCGCGAAAGACGATCGCATACGTGGCCGGCGCGACCCGGAAGAGCACCTCGCGATCGAGCGGGCAGTCGAGCGGAACGGCGCTCGCCACGCCATCGTTCAGCGCCGGCGTTGGCGTCGACCCCGGCGCCGATGTGGCAGGCGGGGTGGCAGCCGGCACGACGTTGCCCGCGGCCGCTGGCAAGGCGCCGGCGTCGGGCCCCGGCGACGGACTGCCCGGCACGCCGAGGGTGTCGTTCTCGTCACACGCCGCCGTCAACAGCGCGGCTGCAGCCACCACGAGCGCGACACGCGCTGAATTATTACCGAGCTTCATCAGGGGTCCCCTGCCGTTCGCCGCGCCGAGCCAGGCCTGGCGTCACCCCGGGTGAATGCCCCTCGCGCGCTCGCGTCGCAACACAAAAGCTCCGCGAGCCATCGCACGCGGTGAAACAGGGCCGCGCCCCGCGACCTCGTCGCGGGTGAGCCGGCGAAACAGCGGAGCGCGAAACACCGGGGCAACCCCGGTCCATCGCCGTTCCTCCGCTGCCGGGCTCAGGGCTTCCGCGCCAGGCGCGGCATCGCGCGGCGCACGCCGGCCGAGAGCGCCGCGCCGAACGCAGACACCCGGCTCACGACGCGCCGACCGCGCTCGCTCGCCGCCAGATCATCCATCATCGTGTACACGACCGGCGTCATGATCAGCGTCAGCGCCAGGCTCAAGCTCTGGCCACCGATGACCACCACCGCGATGGTGCGCCGCTCCTCGGCGCCGGGCCCGGTGCCCACCCAGAGCGGGATCATGCCGGCGACGAGCGCGAGCGTGGTCATCAAGATCGGTCGCAGGCGATCCCGGTTGGCGGCGATCACCGCGTCGTGGCGCGGCATGCCCGTCGCGCGCAGATGATTCATGTGATCCACCTGCAAGATGGAGTTCTTCTTCACGATGCCGAACAGCACCAAGAGGCCGAGCGCCGAGTACAGGTTGAGGGTGTTATCCGTTGCCCACAAGCTGAACAGCGCGAACGGGACAGACAGCGGCAGCGCCACCAGGATCGTCAACGGGTGGATCAAGCTCTCGAACTGCGCCGCCAGGATCATGTACATGAGCAAGATCGAGAGCGCGAACGCCGCGATGAACTCGGTGAAGGTGCGCTCGAGCTCGGCGCCGCGGCCCCGCACGCTGGCGGTGTACTCCGCGGGCAGATTCATGTCCCGCACCGCGCCGCGCAGCGCCTCCAGGCGGTCCGCGAGCGCATAACCGGGCCCGACGCCGGCGCGCAAGCTGGCCACGCGCTGCCGGTCGAGCCGATCGATGCGCGAGGGGCTGTGCGCCTCGTCGATCGCGATCACGCTCTCCAGCGGCACCAGCCCCATTGCGTCCGGTCCCGCGGCGCTGAGCGCAGAGCGCGGCACCATCAGGCGCCGGATCGCGCTCACCTGATCCCGATCCGACTCGCTCAGGCGCAGCTGCACCTCGTAGTTCTCGTTCGTGCTCGCGTCGCGATAGCGCGAGACACGCTCGTCGCCACCGACCATCAGCCGCAGCGCTGTAGCGACGTCCTCCGCCCGCACGCCGAGATCCGCTGCGCGCTCGCGGTCGACGCGCGCTCGCAGCTCGGCTCGGTCGAGCTTCAGCGTGGTGTCCGCGTCGACGATGCCGCCGAGGTCCGCCGAGCGGTCGCGCAGCTCGTTCGTATAGCGCTCCAGCGCGACCAGGTCGGGGCCCTGGATCGACATGTCGATCTCGAAGTTGCCGCCGCCGATGTTGAACGACGGGGCGTTGCGGACCTGCGCGCGCAGCTCGCTGTATCTGCGCAGGCGCTTGCGGACTTCGACCATCACGTCCCGCTGCGTGTAGTTGCCTTGAAACGCGCGCCAGGGATGGCCAGCGACCAGCTCACGAAGCAAGCGGGTGATCGAGAACACGCGCTCCTCGTGCGGCGCGATGCGCACGAAGGCGTTGCCCTGATTCACTCCGCCAAAGCCCCCGCCGGCGTCGACCAGGACGGTGCGCACACCTGGTACGGAACGGATGTCGGCGTCGACGCGGCGCATGACCTCGTCCATCGCGGAGATGCTCGAGTTCAGCGACGCCGTGACCCGCACCTCGAACTCGGCCTCGTCGACGTCCGAGGGCACATATTCCTGCTTCACGGCCTTGTACAGCGGCACTGACGCCGCGACCACACAGAGCCCAACCAGGGCAGCTAGCCAGCGCCGGCGCAAGGCGCCGCGCAGCGCTCGCTCGTACGCGCCATCGAGGCGCGCGTAGAAGCCGGTCCGCGAGGCGGCCGCGTCATGGGCGTGCTCGTTCTTTCGGAGCAGGCGCGCGCTCATCATCGGCGTCAACGTGAACGACACCAGGAGGCTCACCATCACCGCTACCGCCGCGGTGATCCCAAACTGGAACAGGAAGCGCCCCGAGATCGACGACATGAAGCTCACCGGCACGAAGATCACGACCAGCGACAGCGTGGTGGCGAGCACGGCCAGGCCGATCTCCCGTGTCGCTTCGCGTGCGGCCTCGAACGGCCCGAGCTTCTTCTCCTCGACGAAGCGAAAGATATTCTCCAGCACCACGATGGCGTCGTCGATGACGATGCCCACCATCAGCACCAGCGCCAACATGGTGACGCTGTTGAGCGTGAAGTCGAGCCACCACATCGCACCGAACGTGGCGACGACCGACGCCGGGATCGCGACGCCGGCGATGATCGTCGAGCGCCACGAGCGCATGAACGCCAGCACCACCAGGCAGGCCAGCACGCTGCCCATCACGAGGTGCAGGTTGATCTCGTGCAGCGCCGCGTAGATGTAGCGCGTCTGGTCGCGGACGACCTCCAGCTGGACATCGCTCGGCAGCATCGCCTGCACGCGCCCGAGCGCGTCTTTGGCCGATTCGATCACGGCCACCGTGTTCGCGCCCGACTGGCGGATCAGCTCCAGAACCACCGTCGGCGTACCGTTCAGGCGCGCCAGCGAGCGCTGCTCGAAGGCGCCGTCCTCGACGTGGCCGATGTCGCGGATGCGCACCGGACGGCCGCCGATGCTCGTCACCAGCAGGTCCTCGAAGGCGCCCGCGCTCTCGAAACGCCCGAGCGTGCGCAGCGTGCGCTCTTCGTGGGCGCGCGTGACGTTGCCCGCCGGGATGCTGGCGTTCTCGCGCACGATGGCGTCGCGCACGGCCGTGATGGGCACGCCGTAGGCGTTCAGCCTGTCCGCATCAACCCAGATCTTGATCGCGCGCTCCTGGCCGCCCACGATGCGCACCTCCCCTACCCCGGCGCTGCGCTCCAGCTGGACCCGCACGACCTTGTCCGCCAGCTCGGTGAGCTCGCGCACGCTGCGATCCGCCGACAGGGCGACCGTCATCACGGGGGCGGCGTCGTTGTCCTGCTTGTTGACGATCGGCGGATCGGTGCCAGGCGGCAGCCGTCGCAGCACCGTCTGCACCCGCGAGCGCACGTCGTCGGCGGCCGCGTCGATGTCCCGGTTCAGGTCGAACGTGGCCATCACCATCGAGGTGCCGGTCATCGTCACCGAGCGCAGCTCGCGGATACCCTCGACCGTGTTGACGGCTTTCTCGATCTCCTCGGTGACCTCGGTCTCGACGTCCTCGGGCGCGCCGCCAGGCAGCGCCGTGCGCACGGAAACGGTCGGCACGTCGACGGACGGGAAGCGATCGACGCCGAGGCCCTGGTAGGCGACGCTGCCGACCACGACCAGCGCGAGGATCAGCATGGCGGCGAAGATCGGCCGCCGGATGCAGATTTCAGCGAGGGTCTGCATGGCTCTGCCCTCCGGACACGCGCCGAGCGCTCATCGCTCTCCCCCCTCGGCCCCGACATGCACCGGCTGCCCCTGCTGCAACGTCCCCGGCTCGTCGACCACGGCCTCGCCGGCACGCAGCCCCGTCACGACCTCGATCTCGTCACCGCGCGTATCCCCGGTCGTCACCGGCCGCTCCACGGCCTTGCCGCTCTCGACCAGGACCACCTTCTGTAACCCGGCGAAGGTCACGATCGCGGTCTTCGGCACCGCCAGCACGTTGCGCTGCCCCGTGACGATGCGCGCTTGCACGAAGTTGCCCGGCCGCAGCGCGCCGTCGTTCTTGATATCCGCCTCGATCAGCAGGCTACGGCTCTGTGCGTCGAGGCTGGGCGCGAGCCGCGCCACGACGCCGGTGTGCTCGACCCGCGTATCCGCGGGGCCCGCTTGTCCACTCACGCGTACCAGGACGGGCTGCCCCGCTTTCAGATCGACGGCCTCGCGCTCGGGGACCGCGAGCCGCAAGCGCAATGGATCGACCCGCACCACCTCGGCCACCGGCGCGCCCGCCGCCAGATACTCTCCGCGGCTGGCTCGACGCGCCTGCACGAAGCCAGCGAGGGGCGAGCGGATGCTGGTGTCTGCCAAGCGCTGCTGCGCGATCTCGAGCTCCGACTCGCGCTGACGCAGCTGCGCTTGACGCAGCCGCACTTCTTCGCGCGCGCTCTCCAGCGAGGCCTCGGCCCGCACCAGCGCCGCTCGCGCCGCGTCCAGATCGGCCTGCGGCGCCACCCCCTCGCCCGTCAGCTTCTCCAGGCGCGTGACGTTGGCGCGGGCCTCCTCGAGCGTGGCGCGCGCCTGGCGCACCACGGCGGTCTCGTCCACCCGCACCCGACCTGCCCCGGTCGCCGGCAAGCCGAGCTGGGCGCGCACCTGCCAAAGGGCCGCCCGAGCTTGTTGAACGCCGAGCTCGTAGTCGGTGGTCTCGAGCTGCGCGATGCGCTGGCCCTCCGTCACGGGGCTCGCCAGATCGACATCGATATTCGCCAGGCGCCCAGCCACCTTGGTCGCCAAGATCACTTGCTCGTCGGCCGCCAGCGTCCCGGCGATCTCGATGACCTTCTCGAACGTCGCCTGAGTCACTTTTGCCAGGCGCACCTCGCGCGGCGCTTTGGGCTCACCGGAGTGCGCGCCAGACCCCTCTGCCTGCGGCTTGGTGTCCTGCCGACAGCCCGCCCCGAACGCGAGCAAGAGCAATGTTAACGCCAGATTACTTCGAGGACCGAGCAGCACGGGGGCACCTTAGCATCATGGCGCGCCCGGAGCGGACCCGGAACGCGCAGCAGGGCCCAACCGTGGAGGTGGCCCAGACGTACACCCAATCTGCCACACCCGCGCGCGCGGTGCATGTTGCCTGACAGGGCGAACGGGCCCCCGCGTGGCCCATGCCGCGCCACGCGTTGCACCCGCGCCCTCGCTCCGTGATGGCCAGGTTGACATGTTGCATCCGGAGGAAACGTAAGATACCGCGGGACATATGAGCGTCGCCGCCAGCGAGAACGTCGCCCGCGAGAAACCTCTGGGTGTCACGGACATCGAGTTCCGTGGCGAGGTCATCTACTTCATCGTCGTCGATCGCTTCTTTGATGGCGACGCGAACAACAACGCGGGGCAAGACCCCAAGTTGTATGACCCCGAGCGGAAGGACTACGGGAAATACTGGGGCGGCGACCTGGAGGGGGTGTTCCAGAAGCTCGAGTACCTCGAGAAGATGGGAGTGACCGCGCTCTGGCTCACGCCGCTGTTCGAGCAGATCGAGGCGATGGTCTGGGACTCGGCCCCGATCCACGGCTACTGGACGCGCGACTTCAAGCGCATCCACGCGCGCTGGGTCGCGGGCGAGCACGAGGTGCGCTTTTTCGCGCGCAACGACACGACCCTCGATCGACTGATCGCGGGCTTGCACGACCGCCAGATGAAGATGGTGCTCGACATCGTCTGCAACCACAGCTCGCCGGACGCCTCCGGCGTAAAGGGGCAGCTGTTCGACGATGGCGAGCTGGTCGCCGATTTCCACAACGACGTGGACAACTGGTACCATCACTACGGGCCCGTCACCGACTGGCAGAATGACTGGCAAGTCAAGAACTGCGAGCTCGCCGGGCTCGCCACGTTCAACGAGAACAACGTCAGCTATCGCAACTACGTCAAGAGCGCGATCAAGAGCTGGCTCGCCAAGGGCGTCGATGCGTTGCGAATAGACACCGTCAAGCACATGCCGCTCTGGTTCTGGCAGGAGTTCACGAGCGACATGGTCTCCGTCAGGCCGGACGTGTTCATGTTTGGCGAATGGATCTACAGCCACCCGCTGAACCAAGAGTCGGTGGACTTCGCCAACCTGTCCGGCATGAGCATCCTGGATTTCGGCCTGTGCGTGGCCATTCGCGAAGCGCTCGGCACGCGCGAGCCGGGCGGCTTCCAGCTGGTCAACGAGGTGCTGGAGCAGGACGGCAAGTATCGCTCGGCGACCGAGCTCGTGACCTTCTTCGAGAACCACGACATGCCGCGCCTGCAGTCGATCGGCGCCGACGAGGGCATGCTGCGCCTGGCCATCGCCTTGATCATGACCTGCCGTGGCATCCCCTGCCTGTACTACGGCTGTGAGCAGGCGCTGCACGACGACACCAACGGCGGCAACGATCCGTATAACCGCCCGATGATGAGCGCCTTCGACGTGGAGGCGCCGCTCTATCAGCTGGTGGCGAAGCTCGCGCACGTGCGCAAGAGCAACATCGCAGTGCAGTTCGGCAGCACGTGGACCAAGCACCTGACGCCTGACATCTACTGCTACAGCCGACACTACCGCGACGCGCGCTGCTTCGTCGCGCTGAACCGTGGCGGGGCAGCCACGCTCGAGCACGTGATGACCGACCTGCCCGACGGCACCCACAAGTGCGTGGTCACGGGCCGCAGCCTGAAGATCGAACAAGGCCAGGCGCGTGGGTTGGAGCTGGGCCCAGGCGAGGTGCTGGTGGTCTCGTTCGACGGGACGCCCTCGCGCGGCTCGGCAGTGACCGTATTTCAGGTCAACGGCTGCCCCACCGCACCGGGCGACATCGTCGCCGTCATCGGCAACTGCCCGGAGCTCGGCGCATGGGACGTGGAGAAGTGCTTCCGGCTCGAGTACATCAACCCAGGCACCTGGCAAGGCGGCATCGCGTTCGAGACGACCGCGGGCAAGCAGGTCACCTACAAGTACATGCTCATCCGCGATGACGCGGGGCTAGAGCCGCCGCGGCGCGAGAACCGCACCACGCGCCGGCGCGTCATCCCCGAAACGGGCACGGCCAAGTGGCGCGATATCTGGGAAGAGTGAGCCCGCGCCTCGGGCGCATAGCGCTGGCTCCGCCTGAACTTCGCACCGACGACGGGCCAGGAGGTGCGAAATTCAGGCTCAGACGAGGTAGTAGACGACCGCTTCGCCCTGACGCCGCTCACCCGCCAGCTCGTAGGCCTTGCGCACGGCGTGCAGCGTGGAAGAAAACTCAGTCTCCTCCTCGGGGAACCAGCGCTCGCGCGGCAGCCACTCGCTCCAGCCCAGGCGCTCCATGCCACGCAGCAGATCCGGACGGATACCGGCGAGCAGCACGCTGATCCCCTGCGCTTCGGCCTCCCGCAGCGCGTGCTCCAGCCGCTCGAAGCACACCGCGTCCGGATCGCGCACGCGTTTGACCCGGAGCACGACGTGGCGAATCCCTCTCGCCCTCGCGCTGTCGATCACCTGTTGCATGTAGCGCTCGAGGTCGGGCGCGGCGCCAAAGAAGAGCTCCCCCTCGAGGTCGTAGATCGCCACCGAGCGCGCTGGACCATCACTCGGGACGCGTTCGCGCACGACCCGCTCGTCCGTCACCACGAGCTCACGGACCTTCAGCTTGGCGGCGCGAGGAATGAACAGCAGCGCCGACACGAGCACGCCGAGCATGATGGAAAACTCCACGCCGACGGCGAGCGTCGCCAGCGCCGTCGCGGCCATCAACAGGGCGTCGTACCCCGAAGCGCGCGCGATGTACCGGACGCGGTGGAGCTCGATCAGGCGGGCCGCCGCGACGATCAGCAATCCGGCCAGGGCGGCCTTCGGGATGTAGCGCGTCAACGGGGCGAAGACGAGCACGAGCAGCGCGACGATCGCCGCCGTGAAGATGCCGGACATCTTGGTGACCGCGCCCGCCTGGTGGTTGATCGCAGAGCGCGACAGCGAGCCCGCGCCGGGCATGCAGCGAAAGAAACCGCCGACGAGGTTGGCGATGCCTTCGGCGAGGCACTGGCGATTGAAATCGAGCGGTTGCCGCGTCTTGTAGGAGATGGCCTTGGCGATGGCGAGTGTCTCGAGCAACCCCAGGACACCGATGGCGAACGCGCCCGACGTCAAGCGACCGACCCACTCCCACTGGATCACGGGCACGTGCAGGCCAGGCAGCGCCGCGGGCACCTCCTCGATCAGCGAAACGGCCGATTTGCCGCCCGGGCCGGGCTGCGTCCAGCCGAATACATAGGCCGGGATGGCCACGGCGAGCAGCACCAGGAACATGTCGAGCTGCGGCAGCCTGTAGCGGCGCACCAGCCTGCGCGCGCCCACCGCGAGCAGGATGGCGCCGCCGCTGATGGCGATGGCTCTGAAGTTGAGCGGCGCGTCCTGAGCTAGCGTCAACCACAGCCGATGGAACACATGCTGATGACCCGTGCCCTGGCTCTTCAGCCCGAGCGCATTGCCGATCTGACCCACCATCGTCAACGTCGCCGCGCCTGCCATGAAACCCGTGATGACAGACTCGGAGATGTAGCGCGTCAGATCGCCGAGCTTGAGCACCGCGATGAAGATTTGGATCACGCCGATCATCGCGGCGAGCAGGAACATCCCTTCGGCCGCGTCGACGCGCGCCTCTGGATCGAAGAACGAGAGCGTGCTGAACACCACCAGCGACACCGCGCCCGTCGGGCCGTTGATCAAGTGCGAAGACGAACCGAAGATGGAGCCGACGGCCGTGAACACGATCGCGGTGAACAACCCGTAGCGGGGATCGACCCCTGCGATGAGCGCGTAGGCGATGCTCTGAGGCAGGGAGATCGCGGCCACGGTCAGGCCAGCCTGCAAATCGCTGCGCGCGGCGGGCCACGAGTAGCGACCCAGCCAGGCTCGCAACGCGGCGCCAGGGCTCGGCGGCGCCGGCCGCGGGTGCGAGCCGGACTCCTTGCTCCGGTCGCGCGTCTCGGCGTCAGCGGGGCTTGGGCTTGGAGACAGTTTCGATGATGCCGTCGTCGGAGAAGAACCTGCGTTGGGCATCTTCCCAATCCTTTGCGATGTCCGTGATCGGAAACAGGGTCAAGGGAGGCAAGCGCGCGGCGTGCCGGGCCAGCACGCTGGCGTTGAACGGCCGATAACCGCTCTCCGCGATGAGCTCCTGTGCGCTGTCGCTGAACAGAAACTCGACGTAGGCGCGCGCGGCAGCTTCGTTGCCGTGCCGCGCCACGTTCGCGTCGACCCATGCCACGGCGGGCTCGGCCAGGATGCTGAGCGGCGGATACACGATCTCGAGCGCGGGGTTGCCTTCCGTCTCGTGCAGCGCCTCATTCTCCCAAGTGAGGTGCACGTCGCCCAGCTTCTCGATGGCGAATGCGCTCGCGGCGCCGCGGGCGCCGGCCTCCAGAAACGGTGTGTGGTCATAGAAAGCGGTGAGGTACGCGCGCGCGTCGTCCTCGCTGCCGCCGCGTTTGAGCACCGCTCCCCACGCGCCGAGCGCGCTGAGCTTTCCGTTGCCCGAGGTGCGCGGGTCCGGCGTGATGATTTCGACGCCCGGCGCGATCAGATCCGGCCAGTCGTGAATCTGGTAGGGGTTGCCGGCGCGCACGACGAACACGATGGTCGAGTGGTAAGGGCGTGACTCATTTGGCAGCCGCGATGCCCAGCCCGCCGCGATCAAGCCGTGTTTTTCCAGCGAAGTGATGTCGGACGGCAACGCCAGGGTGACGACGTCGGCCTCGCGCTCGCCGCTGATCACCGTGCGGGCTTGCCGCGTCGAACCGCCATGCGCTTGCTCGATCGTCACCTGCTCGCGCGTGGACGCCGCGTAGCTGTGAACGAACTGGGGATTGAGCCGCGCGTAGAGCTCTCGCGTGGGGTCATACGAGACGTTCAGCAGCGAGACTGGCGCGACAGCCCGCAGGTTCTTCGAGGCGATCGCACCGGCGGCCAGCGTCACCAGCGTGAGCGCAAAGGCGTTGAGCACACGTGTTTGATCCATGTTTCGCCGTGGTGACGGACGCGCCCGCTTCGTCCCTGTTGACGAACAAATGTCTTTTATGACGAACACGAGGCGGGGTCTAGCGGGAAGAACCCACTTTCACAGATCGCCTGACCGGCCCCGGAGGTCGCCCGGCAAACGCCGCCGGCGGGGCACGATCGCTGCGCCAGAGCGTATGTGAGCGGCCTGCTTCGGGCTACGCTGCGAGCCATGAACATCGGTCTGTTGCATCCCGGCGCGATGGGCGCTTCGCTCGGGGCCGCCCTCCAGCAAACTGGCTCGCATGTCTCCTGGTGCAGCGCGGGCCGCAGCGCCGAGACGCGCGAGCGTGCGGAGGCGGCGCGGCTGACGCCGCTCGTCGACGTGCGCGGGCTGGTCGCAGCGAGCGATGTGATACTGTCCGTGTGCCCGCCGCACGCTGCGCTGCAGACGGCGCGCGAGGTCGCAGCCGAAGGGTTCCGCGGCTTGTACGTGGACGCGAACGCGATCAGCCGCGCCACGGCGCTCGCGATCGAACGCACCGTCACGCGGGCGGGCGCGACGTGCGTCGACGGCGGCATCATCGGGCCGCCGGTGCAGCAGGGGAAGACGACGCTGCTCTGGCTGTCCGGCGGCCGCGCCGCGGCGGTGGCGGACTTGTTCCGCGGTTCGGGCGTCGAGGCGCGGATCGCGGGCGCGACGGTGGGCCAGGCGTCGGCGTTGAAGATGGCGTTTGCCGCCTGGAGTAAGGGCAGCGTCGCGCTGCTGACGGCCGTGTGTGCGCTCGCGCGCGCCGAAGGCGTGAGCGAGGGGCTGCTCGCGAGCTGGGCGCGCCTGTCCCCGGAGCTCGCCGAACGAGCGGCGCAAGGCGCGCTCGCCGCCGCGCCGAAGGCGTGGCGCTGGGTGGGAGAAATGCGCGAGATCGCCGCGAGCTTCGAGGCCGCCGGGCTGCCCAGCGGCTTTCACGAGGCCGCCGCCGCGGTCTATGAGCGGCTCGCGCCACGCGCGTCCGAGCCCGCCTCGTTCGAGGGCCTGCTCCAGCGCCTGCGCCAGAGCTGATCCCTCGCCGAACGTTGCCCCCCCTCTCGGCCAGCATTTTCCCGCAACGGAGCAGGGGGGACGCTCGGCACGCGGTTTGCTCTTCAGAAGGCGT
>Ga0315910_10003387_pt1 | contig 13583 bp, 11 predicted proteins | sample EdamamesoilMG_FD_204470 | JGI IMG/M metagenome (GOLD analysis project Ga0315910, IMG submission 204470) | Garden soil microbial communities collected in Santa Monica, California, United States - Edamame soil | ecosystem: Environmental > Terrestrial > Soil > Garden | place: USA: California...
CGACTCGCTCGATGCGGCAATCGGGCACATCAACCGCCACGGCTCGCACCACACCGACGCGATCCTGACCGAGAGCCACCCGAACGCGATGCGCTTCCTGCGCGAGGTCGATTCGGCCAGCGTGATGGTCAACGCCAGCACACGTTTCGCCGACGGTTTCGAGTACGGGCTGGGCGCCGAGATCGGCATCTCGACCGACAAGTTCCACGCCCGCGGCCCGGTCGGCCTCGAGGGCCTGACCTCGATGAAGTGGATCGTGCTCGGCCAGGGCGAGATCCGTACCTGAACGTGACGAGCACCGAGACCCGCCGGGCCCTCGTCCTCTTCTCCGGCGGGCAGGACTCGACCGTCTGCCTCGCCTGGGCGCTGCAGCGCTACCCGCAGGTCGAGACGATCGGCTTCTCCTACGGCCAGCGCCACGCGGTCGAGCTCGGCTGCCGCGACACCGTGCGCGAGCAGTTGCGCCTGAAGTTCCCGAAGTGGGGCAAGCGCCTCGGCGACGATCACCTGCTCGACCTTTCGCTGCTCGGCCAGATCTCCGACACCGCGCTGACCGACGAACGCGCGATCGAGATGAAGGACGGCGGCCTGCCGAACACCTTCGTGCCCGGACGCAACCTGCTGTTCCTGACCTTCGCCGGCACGGTCGCGTACCGGCGCGGCCTGAACGTGCTCGTCGGCGGCATGTGCGAGACCGACTTCTCGGGCTACCCCGACTGCCGCGACAACACGTTGAAGGCGCTGCAGGTCGCGATCAGCCTCGGGCTCGATGCGCCGATGACGATCGAGACGCCGCTGATGTGGTACGACAAGGCGCACACCTGGGCGCTGACCGAAAAGCTCGGCGGCGAACCGCTCGTCGAACTCGTCGCCGAACACACCCACACCTGCTACGTCGGCGACCGCTCGCGGCGCCATCCGTGGGGCTACGGCTGCGGGCTGTGCCCGGCCTGCGACCTGCGCCGCGGCGGCTACAACACCTGGGTGAATGGGTGACTAGCGGCTGAGCCAGGGCGCCAGCGCGGTCCGGCCGGCGGGGGTGAGCTGGAGGGCACGCGAGTCGGCGACGCGGCGCAGCCAGCCGGCCGCGAGGCCGCGGTCGAGCAGCGCCGCCGCGAAGCGACCGGCGAGGTGATCGCGCCGCTCCGACCAGTCCAGGCACGCATACGCAAAACGTCGCGGCCCGGCCGCCGCTGTCGCCGGCCCGGCGTCGATGCCGAGCGCAGCGCACTCGGCGCGTCCCCGGTCGGTGAGCACATAGCCGCCGTCGGCGGCCGCGGCGAGCGTCTGCCGGCGCAGCAGCCCCTCGAACAGCGTGACACCGAGCTCGCCGGCGATGTGGCTGTAGCAGCTGCGCGCCGCCTTCAGCGGCTTGTAGGCGCCCTGCTCCCACTTGGCCGCACCCGCGTCGCGTTCGGCCACCAGCGACAGCGCCTCGAGCGCGTGGGCCACCTCGGCGTCGGCCAGGCGCAGGTAGCGGTGCCGCCCCTGCACCCGCAGCACGACGAGTTCGCTGTCGAGCAGACGCGCGATGTGCGTGCTCGCGGTCGACGCGGTGACACCGGCCGCCGCCGCGAGTTCGCCGGCCGCGAGCGCCCGGCCGCTCATCAGTGCGGCGAGCATGCGCGCACGCGTCGGGTCGCCGATCATCGCGGCGATGCGGGCGAAGCGCGGTTCGGGCGACACCATGGCCACGAGTGTCTCAGAGCCGCGTCAGCCCGCGCAGCGCGAGCCAGGCGCCGAGGCCGAGCAGACCGAGCAGGAACCACCATCGGAAGCGCTCCGGCGCGAGGCGCCCGCGCAGCCACTGGCCGATCGCCATGCCGAGGAGCGCCGGCCCCACCGCGATCCCCGAAGCCAGCAGCCCGTTGCCCTGCAGCACGCCGGCATGGCCGAGGCCGAGCGCGAGTCCGAGCGTCGCGACGAGGAAGACGATGCCGAGCGCGCGCACGAGTTCGTCCTTCGCGAGCCCGAGCGCCTGAAGGTACGGCACGGCCGGAATCACGAACACGCCCGTCGCGCCGGTGACGAGGCCGGTCGCGAGGCCGGCCAGAGGTCCGAGCCACGGCTCCTGGGCGGCAGACACGCGCGGACGCCACGCCAGCAGCCCGAGCACCGCATACACGCACAGCGCGACGCCGAGGCCGAGACTCGCCCAGCGTGCACCGGCCGCGTCGCCGGCCGCGAGCCAGTCGGCGCCGACCGCCACCCCGGCGCAGAGCCCGGCGAGCAACGGCGCGAGGCGGCGCAGCAGCGCCGCCGATCCTGGCCCGGCGACCTGCCAGACGTTGGTCAGCAGCGACGGCACGACGAGCAGCGCCGCCGCCTCGGCCACCGGCATGACCAGCCCCAGCAGCCCGATCGCGACGGTCGGCAGCCCCAGTCCGATGACGCCCTTGACGACGCCGGCCAGCACGAAGACGGCGCCGACCAGGGCGACATGCAGGATCGACGACGTATCGGTCATGGGGACGGTGCGGCGGACGCAGCGGTGCGGGCGACGGCCCGATCTTCGCTGCACCGCCACCGCCCATGCTGCGGCGCGCATCGAAACGTCGCAGCGCCCCGGCCCTGTCGTAGAGTCGCGCCGATGAGCACCTCGCAGATCGTGACCTGGACACTCGCGGCCGTGCTGATCTTCTGGGCCGTCGGCGCGTACAACCGCCTCGTCGGGCTGCGCAATGCGCTGGTGCGCAGCTTCGCACCGGTCGAGGCGCAGTTCCGCCACCGCCACGCGCTGCTGATGCAATTCGCCGACGCCCTCGCGGCGGCGAGCCCGCAGGCGCCGCAGCCGGTCGAGGCCCTGCGGGCGGCCTGCATGCAGGCCGATGCGGCATGCCAGCGCGCGCGCAGCCGGCCCGGCACCCCGGGCGTGACGACGAGCCTGCGCCTGGCCGAGGAGATCCTCGCCGCGGCGCGCCAGCGCCTGCCGGCCGGGGCGCTCGACGACGCGGCGCTGCTGGCGCTGAACGCCGAGCTGACGGCCGCCGACAACACGCTCGCGTTCGCCCGGCGCCAGTTCAACGAGCATGTCGCGACCTACAACCAGGCGGTGCGCCAGTTCCCCACCTGGCTGATCGCCGGGCTGTTCAGATTCCGCCGCGCGGGCACACTCTGAGTCCATGGCCCTCCCGACCACCGACGAAGCCGACGCGCTCGCCCGCCTGGACCGCGTGCACGGTCCGGGCGGCATGAAGGCGGCCCTGCTCGCGATGCTGCTCGTGCCCGACCAGCCCGGCCGCATCCGCGCCTGGCGCGAGGAGACCTCGCTGGTCGGGGAGGCGGAGACGATCCGCACCGACGTCGAGCGCCTCGGCGCGACGGTCCGGCTGCCGTGGTTCGAGCTGCTGCTGGCGCGCCTGGGGGGCACGCCGCTGCACGACCGCCAGGAGCTGCTGCGCGCGGCGCGCCGCGTGCTCACCGCCGCCCATCCCGGCCTGCCGATCGACCGCCTGCTCTGGCTCGCGATGCGGCGCCACTTCGGCGAAAACCCGTACGCGCTCGTGCACGCGCCGGCGGAAGCCGAGATCGCCCAGCTGCCGCCCGCCGACATGCGGCACGTGGCCGACTACACCGCGCACCTCGCCCGCATGGTGCCGAGCGACGATCCGGCGGCCGGGCAGCGCTGGTACGCCGCGGTGCTCGGCCGCTGGCTCGCGCCGGCGGCGATCCCGGCCTGGCACCGCCCGGACGTCGACGCCTTCGTGCATGCGCTGACCGGCCTGCAGGCCCTGAGCTGGATGCAACGGCCCCAGCTCGTGCGGGCCTGGGTCGCCGAGGCGCTGCCGACCGGTCGCCCGGGCCCGCTGCCGCCGGCCGCCGCCGACGCGCTGCGCCTGACCTGCCTGCTGCTCGACACGCCGATCCCGCCGGAACTGGCGCGCCAGTACGTCGAGGTGAACCCGGGCTGACCGGCCGCCGCCACGCTATCGGCGCGGGCTACATCGTCTCGAGACCGCCGCCCAGCGCGAGCAGGAGATTGACGCGCTCGATGCGCTGCTGGGCCTCGATGCGCAGTTGCGACTTGCGCACGTCGTAGAGCAGCAGCTGCTGCTGCAGCACCGCGCGCAGGTCGCCCTTGCCGACGCGGTAGCGCTCCTGCGACAGCTGCAGCGCCTGTTCCTGGCTCTGCGCCTGGGTCGCCAGGATGCTGCGGCGCTCGACCAGCGCGATGCTGCTCGACAACGCGCCCTCGACCTCGCCGAACGCCGCCTGCGCCGTCTGCGCATAACGTGCGACCGCTTCCTGGCGCTCGGCGCTGCGCACATCGACCTGGGCGGCGAGCGCGCCGAAGTCGAAGATGACGCCGGCCAGCGCACCCCCCGCACTCCAGACCGGGTTGTCGCGGTCCTGCAGCACGAACAAGTCGCTCGAGATCGAGTTGACGCCGGCCGTCAGCGACAGCTTCGGCAGGCGCGCCGCCTTCGCGACCGTGACGCTGTGGAAGGCGGCCGCGACGCGGCGTTCGGCCGCGATGATGTCGGGGCGCCGTTCGAGCAGTTCCGACGGCAGTCCCGCCGGCACGTCGAGCGCGAGCTCCGGGAAGCGTTCGGCGGCCTTCAGTGCCGCGGCCGGATAACGACCCAGCAGCGCCTCCAGCGCACGTCGCGACTGGTCGATCGCGAGCCGCGCCTGGCGCTGCGCGTCGCGCATCGCGAGCAGGTCGGCCTGGAGTGCTGCGACATCCGATCCGTCGCCGTTGCCGACGCGCTGGCGCTCCCGGGCGAGCGTGACGAGCTGCTCGCCGGTCGACAGCGTGCGCTGCAGCAGTTCCTCGACCAGACGGGCCTCGATCGCGCTGAACCAGGCGCGCGCCACCGCAGCGGCGATCGACTGGCGCGCGCCGATGCGATCGGCCTCGCTCGCGGCGACCTGCTCGGTCGCGACGTTGCGCTGCGCGCGCACGCGCCCCCAGACGTCGAGTTCCCAGGAGGCCGTGATGGCCCAGCCGCTCAGCCCGGACTGGTCGCCGCTCATCTGGCCGCCGCCGCGTGCGAGGCCGCCGATCACCGGGTACAGCGCCGCGCCCGCCGCGCTCGCGTAGGCCCTGGAGCGTTCGACACGGGCCGCGGCGACGCGCAGATCGGCGTTGTTGGCGAGCGCCTCCTCGATCAGGGCGAGCAGCGCGGCGTCGCCGAAGCTGCGCCACCACTCGCCGCCCGCCGCGCCGGGCGCGGACGCTGCCTGCCAGGCCGGCGGCAGCACGTAGGCGGGCATCGCCTCCTTGACGAGGTCCTCTCGCGCCGGCGGCGGCGGCACGGCGCAGGCCGAGAGCAGCAGTGCCGTCGCCAGGGTCGCCCAGGTGTTGGAAGGCAGCGAACGCATCACGGGCTCCAGCGCTCAGTGCAGCTTCAGGATCAGGTAGTTCAGGTTCGAGCCGACGCGGATGATCACCTTGCGGATGATGTGGACCATCGTGACGTGCTCGGTGTAGATCGCGACGTCGCCCGAGGCGCCGGCCGCCAGCAGCGGCAGCTCGACCGGATCGGCGAGGTCGAACTTGACCGCGAAGCCGCCGGGCGGGCCGGTCAGGGCGGCCGCCGGCGCGAGCGCCCCCTGCGCGTCGGTACGCGCCTGCGTGACGCCCTGCTCCCAGACCACCGAGTCGACCGTGCCCTTGAAGATGCGCCCGGGGTGCGTCGGCAGCGCGAACTCCGCCTTGTCGCCCGGCTTGACCTGGTGCAACTCGTTCTGCCCGTAGAGCGCGATCAGCTGGCCCTTGCGCTCGATCAGCGTCATCACGTTGTTGAACGGCATCGCCGTCACGTAGGCGCCCGGCCGCAGCTGCAGGTTGACGACGTAGCAGTCGCACGGCGAGCGCGTGACCGCCTGGTCGAGCTCCCACTGTGCCTGCACGATGTCGGCCTTGATCTTGGCCACCGACGCGAGGTCGCCGTCGACGACCGCGCCCAACTGCGCCTGCGTCTGCGCCTGCGCCGCGACGGCACCGGCCAGCTGGGCCTCGAGGTTGGCGACGTCGGCCTGGGCCGACTCGAGGTCGAAGCGGTTGCCGGCGCCGGTGCGGGCAAGGTCCTGGTACTGCGTGACGCGCTTGCGCGACAGGTCGAGCCTGCTGCGCACCGCGGTCACGTCGCTGACGGCGCTGCGCAGTTGCTCCCTCAGCCGCTTCGCTTCGCCTTCGGACGCGACCAGCTGGGCCTTGAGCTGGCGCAGCGTGTTCTCGAACGGCACCGGGTCGACGCGGAACAGCACGTCGCCGGTCTTGACGGGGCGGTTGCCTTCCTCGACCGCGACCTCGATCACGCGACCGGGCACGCGCGAGACGATCGGCACCTGGTAGCGGTAGACGCGCAGCTGCGACGACGACGGCGCGACGATGTTCAGCGTCAGGATCAGCGCCGTCAGGCCGACGATCGGGATGATCACGACGATCACCTGCGTCGTGATGTTCCACGGCAGCCACTTGAACTTGATGAAGATCAGCCAGACGAAGAAGCTGTAGATGCCGAGCAGGATGGCTTCCATGGCGTCCTCGCTCAGGCGGCCGTCGGCGCGGCCGTTTCGCTGCGGGCGGCTTCGCTGCGGGCCGCCTCGCGTTCGAGCGCAGCGGCACGGCGCTCGGCGAGGCGCGCCGCGAGCGCCTCGCGCACGGCCTGCAGCGGCGCCGACAGCGGCCCCTTGGCGGACATGCTTTCCAGCTCGTCGTGCAGCAGTGCGATGTCGTGCAGCGGCGCATTCGGGTCCGCCAGCACCTTCTCGCCCCACTCCACGAAGTAGTCGTCGTGCTTGTCGGTGCCGTAGGCCACCTTGTAGCCGACCGGCTTGGTGTAGGCCCACAGCCAGGCGATCGGCCAGAGCAGCCCGCCGAACACGAGCGACAGCAGGCACAGGGTGTGGATCGCGTGCTTCTGCGGGTGCTGCTTCTTCTCGGCGATCTTCTCCGGCAGCACGTGCACGATCCAGAAGACCGCGATCGCCAGCACCGGGACGATGAAGAGCACCGCGATGCCCAGGATGTCGGCGAGCTTCTCCTCGAGGTGCGGCGGCAGCAGCGACGCGTGCGCGCTCAGCGGCAGCAGCAGGGTCGGCCCGGCGAGCCAGCGACTGGCACGTCGCCTGCCGCCGACGACGTTCAATGAATCTCGTTGCATCGACGCCTCCGCCAGGCCTGCATCGTCACGCGATGCCGGTCGAGCCTTGCGCGAGCCCCATGCTTCGCGGCCGCCGAACCTGGAATCTGTCGAGGCCCAGTATAGGGGCCGGACCGCGACGGCATGGCGACGCCGCCCCGTGGTTTCCCCAAGGGGCAGTTCAACCCGGCCGCTGCGCCGGGCCGCGGCGCGCCAGGCGCCAGACCAGCAGCGCGAGCGCGGCGACGCCTCCGCCCAGCACCGCCCACAGCAGCCACGGCATCAGCGCGGCGCGGCGCTCGCGCGCCTGCTCGGCGCGTGCCGCCGCCTCGTCCTCGCTCCACGTGCCGAGAGTCGCGCGGCCATAACGCGCCCGCTCGTCGTCGGGCACGGGCACCAGCGTCGCGAGCGGCAGCGCCCCGGCTGCCGCGTCGCGCGCGCCGGCCAGCAGCGCATAGGGCGGCCGGCCCTGCGCCGCGAAGACGAGCCCGCCGAGCTGCGCGTGCACGAGCAGGCGCGTCTGCGCGGCCGCCGGCAGCGCGGCGCGCGCGTCGACGACGGCGCGCACCTGCCGCGCGGTGCGCGCCAGCGCGAGCGGCGGCGCGGTCACGCTGGCGCCGTCGCGTTCGATCCGATACGCCACCGTCGCGGCGAGCGGCTGCCAGGGTTCGTCGCTGCGGTTGCGCGTCTGCAGCCGCAGCGGCACGACCTGCGTCCCGCCGCCGAGCTGCAGCGCAAGCGACACCAGCGGCAACGACGCCCCGAGGTCGAACGTCAGTGCCCGGGCCGCGTCCGGATCCGAGGTGTCCCGGCCGGCTGCCGACTCGATCGGCGCGAGCACGATCTCGGCGGGCGGGTCCAGGCTCACCTGCTGCGGCACCGCGGCGACCGCCTGCGCGCCGGTCAGCCGCGGTGCCGCGGCAACGTCGCGCCAGACGAGCCGGACGAACCGCGGCGGCGCGGCCGGCAACGGCACGGACGGCTGCGTCAGCGGTCCGGTCGACGACGCGAGGGCCATCACCTGGCCCGCGCCGGCGGGCCGCCAGCTGCGCAGGTCGTCGCTCGCCTCGAGCGCGTAGGCGACGCTGAACTCGGCCGGCCCCGACCAGACCAGGCGCAGCGACTGCGCCGGCGGCTGGTCGCGCGGGCGCTCGCCGAGGTCGATCAGCCAGCCCGGCGACGGTGTGTCCGGCGTGCCGTCGGTCGCGCCGGACCGGCGCCGCACCGTGATGCGCTCGCCGTCGACGACCACGTCGACCGGCGACGGCCACGCCGCGGTCGTGTCGGCCGGACGGGGCGGCAGCGCGTACAGCACCGTGTCGCGCGCCGTCTCGCTGAGGCGGGTCTCGTCCGGACGCGGCGCGAGCAGCGCAAACGGCACGCGCGCGCCCTCGGCGTCGACGACGCGCAGGTCCTGCAGCGCCGGTTGCACGCTGCGCGCGTAGACCGACGGCGGCAGCGGCAGGCGCACGAAGGCCGCGTGCTGCTCGACGACGATCGGCGCACGGTGGCGGAACACTGGCTCGTCGGCCGCGCCGGCCGGCAGGCCCACGGCGGCAGCCAGCACCGCGACGGCCAGGTTCCTCTCAGGCTGCCGCATCGACGCTCCCCTGGGGCGTCCGGCGTGCCGCCGGCAGCGGTGCGACATAGCCGATCACGAGCATCAGCACGCCGACGCCGATGAACGAGACGATGCGCGTGACCGTGCCGCTGCCCGACAGGTCGACCAGCAGCAGCTTGAGCACGACCACCGCGAGCAGCGCCGCCCCGACGATCCACGGTGCCCGCTGGCTGCGGCGTGCCGCCAGCCACATCAGCACCAGCGCGGTGGAGGTCCACAGCAGCGTGATGCCGGTCTGGACCGCAGGCGAGTCGGTCCAGGCAGCCACCCGGAACGGCACGTCGCCCCAGTGGTGGAAACTGCGCACCAGCATCGCGTTGAGCCAGACGAAGCCCGCCGCGCCGAGCAGCGTCGGCGCAAGCGCCGGATGCCGTGCGAGGCCGACACGAGCCGCGTCGCTGCGCAGCCAGGCCCAGCTCGCGGCCAGCGCGACCGCGACGCCGAGGTCGAGCGGGTTCAGCAGAGGCACGTACGGCAGCGGTCGTGCCGAACCGTTCGAGACGATGTTGGCGAGCAGCGTCCACAGCAGCAGGCCGACGGTCAGCACGGCAGCGGCGCTCGATCGGTAGGCCTGCGGCAGCGCGCTCAGCGGCCAGCGGCGCGCCGCGCCGGCGCGCGGCAGCCATAGCAGCAGCGTGGCCGGCACGGCGAGCCAGCCGAGCCACGCCCAGGCGGTCGCGAGGTCGCCCCAGTCGCGTGTGACGTCCCGCCCGCACAACGCACCGAACCAGGCGAACACGAGCGCACCCAGCGCGTGGGCGAGATGGCGTCCCGCCGACGGCCAGGCCGGCGCGGCCCAGCGCAACGTGACCAGGTGCGTCGCGAACGCCAGCGGCCAGGCCCAGGCGCCGCCGTGCCCCAGCGGACCGGGCTGGACCAGCGCGCTGAGCGCGACCCCGAGCAGCAGCGCCGGCGCGTAGGCGAGCAGCGGGAACGCCACGTGGCGCCAGGCCAGGCGTGCGCCCAGCGCGGTGAGGACGAGCGCGATCGCTGCGGCCGTCGCGAGCATCGCGGCGAGGCGCCACAGGGGCGGCACGAGCGCGTCGATCTGCGTCGCTGCGGTGACGCCCAGCCACAGCACCGCCCAGCCGATCAGGAAGGGTTCGGCGACCGTTTCGCCGACCTCGCCCGCGCGTGCGGCCGGCGCCGCATGGCGCTGCACGAAGTACGCCGCCGCGAGCGCGCCGGCCGCGAGCATCAGGCCATTGAAGAGCAACGCGTTGAACACGTTCGAGGGCGGGCCGAACCGCTCGGCCGCGACGAGCAGCGAGCCGCCGGCGAACAGCAGCAGCGCGTAGCCGAACGCCCGCGGCAGCCGGCGCGACTGGCGAAAGCCGAGCCAGACGAGCCCGGCGCCCTCGATCGCCCAGGCGCCGGCGGTGCTGCGGGCGTCGAGCGCAAACGGGATCACGAGCGTCAGGAACACCGTGCCGACCGCGAGGCTGCCCTCGAAGACGAGCGCGAGCGCCGGCCGCGCGCGCAGCCACAGCGCGAGCAGCACGTAGAACGCCGCGAGCACGAGCGCCGACAGCGCCGCGCCGTGGCCGGTCTCGCGCACCAGGCCGTACTGCAGCGCGAAGGCGACCGTCGGCAGGCCGAACAGCAGCGTGCCGTTGACCCAGCGATCGGCGCCCCGCGGGGCCGCGGTGTCGGCGCGGCGCGCCGGCATCAGCAGGATCGCGACGAAGAGCAGGAAGAAGGCGATCAGGAAGCACTGGCTCGTCGCGTAGTCCGCCGGCTGGTACTGCAGCACGCCCCAGGCGCTGCCGACGACGAAGGTGAAGGCGAAGCCGACCAGGTTGAGCACGCGCCAGGTGCGGAACCAGGCGACCGCGGCGATGCCGAGGTCGAGTACCAGGTAGTAGCTGAACAGCGCGACATGGTCACCGCTGCCGGTCGAGACGAGCAGCGGCGTCGCGAAGCCGCCGAGTGCGCCGATCACGGCGAGCGCCATCGCGTCCTGCAGCACGGCGAGCGCGGCCGCGAGGGCGGCGACGACCACCATCAGCGCGAACACCGGCCCGACCGCGAGCACGCCGTAGAAGCGGAACGCGACGAAGAGGGTCAGGTACAGCACCGCGACCGCGCCGCCCTGCAGCACCTGGCCGTAGCCGGGGCGCGAGCGCCGCAGCCGCCAGCCGACGACGAGCAGCGCGATCGCCGCCGCGCCGATCGCCGCGAGGCGCAGCTCGACCGGCAGCTGCGCGTGTTCGGACGCGTACTTGGCGAGGAAGGCCAGCCCGATGAAGAGGATGCCGACGCCCGCCTTGACGATCGTGTTGCCGCCGAAGAGCCAGGCGCGCACCGGCGCGAGCACGTCGGCACGGGGCGCGCGCGGCGCGTGTGGCACCGGGGCCGGCACTGCCTCGGCGGCCACGGCGGCCGCGACCGGCATGGGCGCGATCGACCCGGGCTCGCGCGTTCCCGCGGCAACGGCCGCGTCGGGCGCCGCGACCCGCGCCGCAGCGGCCACCCGCGGCGTCAGCGCCTGCTGCAGCGCATCAATCGTCTGCTGCTGGCGCACGCTGCGCAGCAGCAGCCAGCCGACCAGCGCGCCGATCAGCACGCCGCCGCCCTCGTCGACGGCCGCGCCGACGATCGCGCCGATCAGTATCGCGACGATGCTCAGTCCCACGCCCCCTCCCCGGTCTTGTCGGTGCGGGGCACTCTAGCAGCGCCTCGCGGCGTTGCGGCGTGCGCAGCGACAGGATCGACAAATGCAACGCAGGGCATCCATCCCGGTGCCTTTGCGCACCATCCTCGCGCAAACCCTCGCTGACACTCCGGGCGCCGATCCCTAGCATCATGGCGACGTTGATGCGCACGAGGCGCGCCGACCCGAACGGGGCCAGACGCGCGGAAAGGGGTCGATTGCTCGCCACCGATATCCGCCATCCCGACTACTTCCACAAGGTGGTCGACTGCCAGTGGGCCTGTCCTGCCCACACCCCGGTTCCCGAGTACATCCGCCTGATCGCGGCGGGACGCTACACCGATGCCTACATGGTCAACTGGGCGTCGAACGTCTTCCCCGGCATCCTCGGCCGCACCTGCGACCGGCCGTGCGAGCCGGCCTGCCGGCGCGGGCGCGTCGAGGAGGCGCAGGCCGAGAAGCCCGAGCCGGTCGCGATCTGCCGGCTCAAGCGCGTCGCGGCCGACTTCAAGGGCGACGACGTCGTCGAGCGCATGCCGCGCCCGACCGCGCCGAAGAACGGCAAGCGCATCGCCTGCGTCGGCGCCGGGCCGGCGGCGCTGACGGTCGCGCGCGACCTCGCGCCGCTCGGCTACCACGTCACCGTGTTCGACGGCGACGCGAAGGCCGGCGGCATGATCCGCTCGCAGATCCCGCGCTTTCGCCTGCCCGAGGAGGTGATCGACGAGGAGACCGGCTACGTGATGCGGCTCGGCGTCGAGTTCCGCGGCGGCACGCGCATCGAGTCGATGCAGCAGCTGCTGGCGGAGAACTGGGACGCGGTGTTCGTCGGCTCGGGAGCCCCTCGTGGCCGGGATCTGTCGATCCCGGGTCGCGCGGAGGCGGCCGCGCAGATCCACATCGGCATCGACTGGCTCGCGTCGGTCTCGTTCGGCCACACGACGCGCATCGGCAAGCGCGTCATCGTGCTCGGCGGGGGCAACACCGCGATGGACTGCTGCCGCACCGCGCGCCGGCTCGGCGGCGACGACGTCAAGGTGATCGTGCGTTCGCCCTTCGACGAGATGAAGGCCTCGCCGTGGGAGAAGGAGGACGCGATCCACGAGGGCATCCCGATCCTCGACTGCCGCGTGCCGCGTGCCTTCCTGCACACGAACGGCAAGCTGACCGGCATGAGCTTCGAGAAGGTGCGCGCACAGCGCGACGCGAACGGCCGCCGCCAGCTCGTGCCGACCGGCGAACCGGACGAGGTTTTCGAGTGCGACGAGGTGCTCGTCGCGGTCGGCCAGGAAAACGCCTTCCCGTGGATCGAACGCAGCGCCGGCATCGCGTTCAACGAACACGGCATGCCGGTGCTCGATGCGACGACGCTGCAATCCTCGCTGCCGCACGTCTTCTTCGGCGGCGACGCCGCGCTCGGGCCGAAGAACATCATCTGGGCGGTCGCACAGGGCCACGCAGCGGCGATCTCGATCGACAAGTTCCTGCACGGCGAGGACGTCAAGGATCGCCCGCCGCCGCTGCTCAACCTCGTGTCGCAGAAGATGGGCATCCACGAGTGGACCTACGACAACCAGGTCGCGCCCGAGCTGCGCCACAAGGTGCCGTGGACCGACGTCAACAAGTCGCTGCGCAACATCAAGGTGGAGGTCGAACTCGGCTTCGACGTCAAGACGGCCTGGAAGGAGGCGCAGCGCTGCCTGAACTGTGACGTGCAGACGGTCTTCGCGACCGGCCAGTGCATCGAGTGCGACGCCTGCGTCGACATCTGCCCGACCGACTGCATCACCTTCACCGGCAACGGCGACGAGGCCGACCTGCGCACGCGATTGCGCGCGCCGGCGCGCCATGCCGACCAGGCGCTCTACGTGTCGTCGGCGCTGAAGACGAACCGCGTGATGGTCAAGGACGAGGACGTCTGCCTGCACTGCGGCCTGTGCGCCGAGCGCTGCCCGACCGGGGCGTGGGACATGCAGAAGATGCTGCTCGAGCTGCCGCAGGCGGGCAAGGCCTGCCGCTCGCACCACGAGAAGAAGGCGGCCTGAGATGAGCGCGACCCCGAAGAGGCGCATCGAAGCCGTCAACGACTTCGTCGTCAAGTTCGCGAACGTCAACGGCTCCGGCTCGGCGTCGGCGAACGAGATGTTCGCGCGCAGCCTCTTGCGCATGGGCGTGCCGGTCAGCCCGCGCAACATCTTCCCGTCCAACATCCAGGGCC
>Ga0315910_10003388_pt1 | contig 13583 bp, 11 predicted proteins | sample EdamamesoilMG_FD_204470 | JGI IMG/M metagenome (GOLD analysis project Ga0315910, IMG submission 204470) | Garden soil microbial communities collected in Santa Monica, California, United States - Edamame soil | ecosystem: Environmental > Terrestrial > Soil > Garden | place: USA: California...
GTACGGCAGGGCGCGGGAGAAGAGCGCGACGGTGCCCGCGAGCAGGAGGAGGCAGACGGCCGCGGTGCGCAGCCAGGAGCGTGGTCGGTCACCCATGCGACCGCCGATGCAAGCGCCCGCGCCGCGCGACGCAGGCCTTTTCCGCGCGAGGGCCCGGGGCGCCGGGCCCGCCGCCCGTCAGGATTGTCCGCCCTTCATCTGCACGTCGACGAGCACGCGGTCGCCGCGGCTCTCGAAGACGAAGACGTGGCGCGAGGCGTCCTTGACCGTCGTGACCGCGAGGTGATCGCCACTCACCACCGTCGGCAGCGTGAGCATGCAGGGGTGGCCGAGATCGCAGAAGACGTTCTTGAACCCGCCGGCGGCCATGTTGGCCAGTTCGCCCACGGCGTCGGAGACGACCTCGGGGCCCGCGTCGATCACGTCCTGCTCGGACAATCCGAGGACCTTCGTGGTCGCATGCAGCGCGAACACCTTGCTGAAGCGCAGGTAGACCAGGCCGTTGATCTCGCCGGCGAAACCCACGCAACCCATCACTTCCGAGGCCTCGGTGCCATGGCTCACCGCGCTGTCATCGGCGCGCTGCACGTATCGGATTTCCTCGTGCAGCATCGTCTGGAACACGTTCTCGATCGAACGAATCGCTGATTCCTCGATCATCGAACCGGTGATGAGCGTCTTGGATGCCATGAATTTACGTGGAGCGGCGAACGGGGGATGGGCAGGGCAGGCGCACCTCATACCACCGGGGTGATGCGGCGGCCAAGATGTCCCTTATCTCCTTCATAGCGACTCCTTTTGGGTCGGACTTGAGCAGAACCTCCGGGAGAAACCGGGAATTTCCCCGTCCCGCGCGATCGGCCCGCGCCGCCGGCGGGGTTTTCCGCGCCTTTCCACCGCCCGAGACCGGACTCGATCAGTCGAACGAATGCGACAACGCGCCTGCGACTTCGGGACGGCCTGTCTCACCCACGGCGTGTCGCTACAGACATCTCCCGAGGCGACCCGACAAACCTTGAGCTGGAACGGCGACTGCTCCTCCCGGCAGACTGAACTTTGCGCCATGCACAAGACACCACTGAACCACGAGCCATCGACCACGTTCGCCGCGTTTGCGGCGGACTCCGGCAGTCGACGACGCCATCCGGGCGCATCGTCGGCTCCCGCGCAGACGACGGCGTCGATCCCCTGCGATGCTGTGTCGAGCGCTCACTCAACCGCCAACACCTCCGCCCCGGGGTCCCGCCGCCGCCGCGAAAAGCGCCTGCGCACCCTGGACTTTGCCATCGCGTTCAGTGTGTCCGCAGCCGCCCATCTCGGTCTGGTCCTCATGCCCGCGGAGACGAAGAAACCTGTCGTCGCGAGCGCCCCGGCTCCGACCGCCGCCGTGGTCGAGGTGATCGATCTCCCGCCGCTCGATGAGACGCCGGTCGACGTCGCCGAGAGTGAGACCTCGGAGCCGCAGATCGCGGAGTTTGCCCCGCCGATGCAGGCCGACCTGCCGAGCCTCGTCACGGTGGACTCCTTCGTGCAGCCGATGGCGCCGCCGACGCCGGGCATCACCGCCGACATCGGCATGATGGTCGTGCCCACCACGGTCGCCGTCGGCCAGGGCGGCGCCGTGCCGAAGCTCTTCGAGATCGCCGAGCTCGACCGCGTGCCGAACCGTATCCGCACCGGCATGCTGAGCTACCCGCAGGAATTTCGCCGCTCCCGCCAGGAGGGCGACGTGCTGCTGCTCGTCGTGATCGACCCGACCGGCCGCGTGCGGGTCGACCGCGTGGTCGAGTCGACGCACCCGGAGTTCACGCGGGCGGCGGTCACCGCAGCCGAGCAGAGCGTCTACGAGTCCCCGAAGAAGGGCGGCGTGGCCGTGTCGGCCCGCTACACCCTGCGCGTGCCGTTCCGGCTGACGGACGGCTGAGTCAATCGGCGGCCGGTCGCGCGGCGACGGGCCGCATCTGGATCGAGTCGATGGTCTTCTCGCCGACGAGCACGTTGGTGACGACGACCATCCACTCGCCGGACCGGACCCAACCGCGGCGCAGGAGATAGTCGAACGCGTCCCGGATCGTCGTCTCCGGCTCCGCGGAAAACGGCATGAGAAACGGCTCCACGCCCCAGAGCAGGAGCATGTGGCGGAACACCTGCGCGTCGTCGGTGAAGGCGTAGACCGGGCACCGCCACGCGCGCAGCCCGGCCAGCGCGTAGGGCAGCTGGCCGTTGCGCGTGAACACCACCAGACCGGCGTCACCGATCTCCTGCGCGAGCACCACGGCCGAGCGGAGCAGACGGTCCTTGTTGTTCTTGAGCGGCAGGTGGACGTTGTAGCCCTTTGTCGCCGCGCCCTCGATACGTCCGGCGATCCGCTTCATCATCTGGACGCACTCGAGCGGGTATTTGCCCGTCGTGGTCTCGCCGGAGAGCATGATCGCGTCGGCGGTCGACGCGATGGCCGTGGCGATGTCGCTCACCTCGGCGCGCGTCGGCACCGGGGAAGCGATCATCGACTCGAGCATGTGCGTCGCCACGATGACCGGCCGGCGCAGGCGCACGCAGGTGTCGATCACGCGCTTCTGGATGAGCGGCAGCTCCTCGATCGGCACCTCGATGCCGAGGTCGCCCCGCGCGACCATGACCGCGTCGCTCGCGGAGATGATCTCGTCGAGATTGGCGATGCCGGACTGGTCCTCGATCTTGGAGACGATGCGCGCCGGGCTCTTCAGCCCCGAGAGGAAACGCCGCAGGATGTCGACGTCGTCCGCCTCGCGCACGAAGGACAGCGCGATGAAGTCCACGCCCTCCTCCACCGCGACGGCGATGTCGCCCCGGTCCTTGGCGGTGAGCGCGGGCAGGCGCACCTTCACTCCTGGAAGGTTGATGTGGCGGCGGTTGCCCAGGCGCCCGGGCACCGTGACGCTGCATCGCACCCTGTCCTCGCCCGCCTCGAGCACCTCGAGGCGGATCAGGCCGCTGTCCACGAGCATCTGCACGCCCGGGGTGACGTCGGCGCCGAGGCCCGGGTAGTTGACTGTGACACTCAACACACCCGGCTCGGCCGGCCCGGGCCGCGTCAGCAGGTCGATGAGCTGTCCCGCCACGAGATCGACCGGAGCGGGCAGGTCACCGGTGCGGATCTCCGGGCCCTTCACGTCCATGAGCAGCGCGATATGCCGGCCGGTGCGCGCGCATACGCTGCGCACGCGCCGGATCATGGTGCGCGTCCACTCGTGATCGGCGTGGGCCATGTTCAGCCGGCACACGTCCGCGCCGGCGAGGATGAGCTTTTCCAGCATCGCCTCGTCCTGCGTGGCCGGGCCCAGCGTGAAGACGATCTTGGTGTGGCGATAGGCGTCCTTGGGGGCGGCGGGGGGCTCGGCGTGCGGTCGCATGGTGTCCCCGACAAGCATGCGCGATGCCGTATCCGCGTGACGTCGCCGCGACGTGCTCGATCGGAGCGCGCCGGGTCGCGGATGTTTTCCGTGAAACTTTTCGCGACCGATCCGGGTAGTCACCCGCAGCCATGAACACGACACGCCCCCTCCACCGGTCTGCGGCGGCCTCCCCCGTTTCCCTCGCACGCGCGACCAGCCTCGCGCTGCTCGCGCTCGCCGCGGTCGCCGCGACCGGGTGCAGCACCCGCTACGCCTTCTCCGTCGACGCGGTCCACCCGGCCGCCGCGACGTCTCCACAACGTTCCTACCGCCTCGTCGACGCACGGCCGGACGCGCGGCCCGGCGACCTGCGCTTCGCCCGCGTGGCGCAAGACGTGAACACGGCGCTGTCCCGGCACGGCATGTATGCCGCGCCGGCCGGCACGACGCCCGAACTGACGATCGAGGTCGACTTCGGCGTCTCCGCCCCGGTCACGCGCCAGGGCGTGCGGCGCGAGCCCTTCTACATGGAGCTGCCGGGCTCGGCCTACGGCAGCACCCAGTCCCGCGAGATCGGTGGCTCGCGCGTGACCCAGCCGCACTACCTGGGCGAGCGGGATGTGCCCTACGTCATCAAGACCTACCGCAAATACCTTCGTCTCACGGCGCGCGTCGGCGACCCGGCCGACACGAGCGCGGCGCCGCACCAGGTATGGAGCGTGCTCGTGACCAACGACGACACCTCCGACGATCTCCGCGCCTACACCCGGCTGATGGTCGCCGCCGCGCTGGACCACATCGGCGACGATCTGCCCCACGAACGGCGCATCGTGATGACGCGCAAGGACGGGCGCGTGACCTTCGTCGAGGAAGGCGCGGGCTCGACCTGAGGCGCCGCCGAGCGCGCGCCACGCCCGGAAACCCCGCTTGGCAAGCGCGCGATTCCCTGCGTGGATGCGGACGTGAGCGCCGCCCTCGTCGACTTCGATCGCGCCGGCCTCCAGGAGCTGTTTGCCGCCTGGGGGCACAAGCGCGTGCACGCCGATCGCGTGCTGCGCGCCTTCTACGCGCACGACGGCGCGACGGTCGACTGGACCAGCCTCGGGCTCCCGGTGGCACTCGCCGCCCGCATCGCGTCGGAGTTTTCCGGCAGTGTATCCACGCTCGTGACACGCCAGGTCGCGGCCGACGGCACGACCAAGCTTCTCCTCCGGCTCCACGACGGGCGCACGGTCGAGTCGGTCATGATGCCCGACCATCGCGGCGAACGCGTGGCCGGATGCCTGTCGACCCAGGTCGGCTGCGCGATGGGATGTGATTTCTGTGCGACGACGAAGACGGGATTCGAACGCAACCTCACGGCCGGCGAGATGGTGGAGCAGTTCCTCGCCCTCCGGCGCGAGGCCCGCGCCCTCGGCCGCAAGCTCCACACGATCGTCTTCATGGGCATGGGCGAGCCGTTGCTCAATCTCGACGCGCTCCTCGCCGCCATCCACCGGATCGCCGGCAACGGCCTGGGCAACCTCGGCTGGCGCCAGATCACCGTATCGACGGTCGGCATCGTCCCCGGCATGGACGCCCTCGATGCCACCGGCCTGAACATCAATCTTGCCGTGTCGCTGCACGCGCCCGACGACACGACGCGCGCCCGGCTGCTGCCGATGGGCCGCCGCTTCGGCGTGGCGGAGATCATGGCCGCGATGGATCGCTTCCAGGATCGGCGCGGCCGGCCCACGATCATCCAGTACTGCCTGTTGCGCGGCGTGAATGATTCGGTCGACCATGCGCGCGCTCTCGCCGCGGTCGTCGGCACGCGGCGCATCCACGTCAATCTCCTCACCTACAATCCCACCGGCCTGAGCCTGCGCGGCATCGCCTACGAGCCGGCGACCGACGCCGCGGCCGAGGCCTTCTTCCGCGAGCTCCGTGTCCACAAGGTGGTGACCCACTTTCGCCGCTCGCGCGGCCCGGAGATCGACGCCGCCTGCGGCCAGCTGCGCCGCCGCGTCGCCGCGCTCGCGCCGTAGCGCCCGCAGTCAGGGTCTCGCGTTCGCGCCCGCGCCCGCGCGCCGCGCCACCTCGACGAAGCGCGCCACCACCGGGCCCTGTTGCGCATGTCGCCCGCCGGCCAGCCGCTGCCGGCCGCCGATCCAGACGTCGCGCACGCCCCGGCGCTCAAGCGAGAAGACGATGGCCTCGAGCAACCCGTCCGACTCCGCACCGGCGATCGAGGGATCGTAGAGATTGACGGTGAAAAAGTCCGCCGGACGGCCCACCTCGAGCGCGCCGCTCGGCGCCCCGAGGCTGCGCGCGCCGCCTACGGTCAGCGCCTGAAACAACCGCGCCGCGCGCTCGCCACTCGACGCCTGCCGCAGACGCCCGGGCACCTGCCGAGCCTCGGCGAGAAAGGCGGACTGCACCATCGAGCCGGAGCCGAACGCGAGCGTCACGCCCGCGGCCTGCAACGCATCGAGGTCGGCCGCAGGTTCATCGTGCCTCTGCGCCGTGGACGGACACAGGCACACCGCGGCGCGCGCAGCGCCGAGGGCACGAATCTCCTCGGAGCTCACATGGATCGCGTGCAGCGCGACGAGGCGCTTGTCGACGAGGCCCTGCTCGGCGAGCACCTGGAGCGGACGCCGGCCGCGCTCCGCCACGCAGGCGTCGACATCCCGCGCGCTCGCGCCCACCGGTACAAGCAGGCGCAGCCGCTGGGCGTGCGCATACGCGCCGATCGCCTTGAGCTGATCGGGAGCGACCGCGGCGGCGTGCTCGATGCCGGCGGCGAGCCAGCATTCGTCGCCGGGATGCTCGCGCGCGAGATGGACGCGCAGCGCTTCCAGCGTGCGCACGTGGTCGGCCGCCGTCGTCGCCGCAGTCGCGACCGGACAGAGCGCGAGCCGGATCCCGGTCTCGTGCGCGGCCCGCAGGAGTTCACGGCCGTCCGCCTCCTGCCGTCCCGGCTCCGACGGCGCGCGGTGAAAAGCGGCCACGCAGGTCACGCCCGAGAGCAGCGACTCCACAAAGGCCATACGCGCGACGTCGCGCACCTCGGAGGGCTCGAGCAACGGCGGGCCCTCGTCCGACGCGGCGCGACCGCGGCGCACGCGGGCGAGCACGTCCGCGCCGGTGTCCACGAGCCCGGGGAGCGCGGCGAGGCCGTTGAGTCGACGCGCGGCCGCGAGGTCGGACGGTTCGCGCGAGAAGCGCGTGATGCGCCCGAGCGCATCGGCAAAGAAGGCAAGGCCCGCCTCAAAACGCCCGCCGGTGAAGACGAGGTCGGGCAGCCAGCCGGTCTCATGTGCGCCTGTCGGGTGCGGCGTGGCCATGATCCGGGCACGATCGACCCACCCGGGGCATGGCGCGAACCCAAAGCGCCGGATTTGAGGGTGCAGCGCCGGTCGCTCAGTCGTGCAGCGTGCCCTGGCCGACCGGGACGTCGTGCAGGAGGCGATCCATCACTTCGCCCAGCAGGTAGATCGAGCCGGTCACCACGACGGTCTCGCCGGGATCGCCGAGCGCGCAGGTGCGGCGCGCCGGGAAGAGGGCGTCGACCGTCGTGCATCGGACCTCGCCGGTGTAGTCGCGCGGCACACACGCGACGAGTTCGTCGTGCGTGCAGGCGCGCGGCTGGTGCGGCACGACGATGAAATTGAGCGATCGCGCATAGCGGGCGGCCACCGGGACGATCGCCTGGGCCCGCGGCACGCCGAGCACGCCGAGCACGACGTGCGGCCGGCGTCCGCCGGTGGCGTGCACGAGGCGCGCGAGATTTTCCTCGAGGCATTCGGCACCCTCGGGGTTGTGCGAAGCATCGAAGATGATCTCGCGGTCCTCGAGCGCGAAGTGTTGCCAGCGCCCCGGCCAGTCGACGGAAGCGAGCCCGCGCGTGATGGCCTCGTCGCTGATGGCGAAGCGCGCGCGCAGGAGCCGCGCGGCGAGCGTGGCCGTGGCGGCGTTGATGCGCTGGTAGCTGCCCTCGAGGCGCGTGACCGGGTAGCGATCGAGCGACTCACCGAACTGTTCGGCCACGGCGTGGACCGCCGAGCCGCGCTCGTGCGCGATCCGCCGGATGACGGCCTCGGCCTCGCGCGGCAGGCGACCGATCACGACAGGCCTGCCGGGCTTGATGATGCCGGCCTTTTCCGCCGCGATCAGTTCGAGCGTGTCGCCGAGAAACTCCATGTGATCGTGGCCGATCGAGGTGATGACGGAGAGCTCGGGCTCGACGACGTTGGTCGCATCGAGCCGGCCGCCCAGCCCGGTCTCGATGACCGCGACGTCCACGCGTTCGCGCTGGAAGCGCAGAAACGCCATCGCGGTCATGAACTCGAAAAAGCTCGGGTGGTCGTCCGGATCGCGCGCGCCGAGCGCGGCGGCGATCGGTTGCAACTCCTGGGTGAAGCGCACGACCTCATCCTCGGCGAGGATGCGCCGGTCCACCTGCACGCGCTCGCCCTGGCGCACGAGATGCGGCGAGGTGTAGAGGCCGGTGCGATATCCGGCGCCGCGCAGGATCGACTCGAGCATGGCGGAGACCGAGCCCTTGCCGTTGGTGCCGGCGACGTGCACGACTGGATACGTGCGCTCGGGATGGCCGAGCCGCTCGGAGAGCAGCCGCATGCGATCGATGCCGAACTTCGCCCCGTGATGCTTGAGGCTGTAGAGGTAGTGGCGCACCGACGGGTAGTCGTGCAGCGCGGGTGGTGACGGATCGCCCATCGCCGCCACGGTCGGGCACCGCCGAGGGCCACGCCAGCCGAAAACCGGATCGGACCGCGTCGTGGTTTGGTGTTTCCCCGCGGTCGTCGGTCACGCCAGCCTCGTGCATGCACACGCGAGCGAGCCTGGTCCGGGATCTCGAGCACCTGGGATTGCGTCCCGCGGACACCGTGCTCGTGCACTCGTCGATGCGTGCGATCGGCGCGGTCGAGGGCGGCGCCGACACGGTGCTCGAAGCCCTCACGCACGCGCTGCGTGACGGCCTGCTGCTCCTGCCGACGCACACGTGGGAGTCGTGGAACAACCCCGACGGGATCTTCGATCCGCAGCGCGAGCCGTCGTGTGTCGGCATCCTGCCGGAGTTGTTTCGCCGACGTGCCGGCGTCACGCGTTCGTGGCATCCGACCCATTCCATCGCGGGACTCGGCGCATCGGCCCGCGCGTTTCTCGCGGGAGAAGAACGCACGCGCACGCCCTGCCCGCGCGACGGCTGCTGGGGCAGGCTCTACGACGTCGGCGCGCGTATCCTCTTCCTCGGCGCACCGCTGCGGACCAACACCTACCTGCACAGTGTCGAAGAGTGGCACGGCATCGCCGATCGGCTCGCGACCGTGCCGACGCTGTTTCGCATCCGCACGCCCGACGGCACACTGCTCGACTGTCCGCAGTACCGGCATCACAGCTCGCTCGGCGATGTCTCGCAGGCCTACGACAAGATCGAGGCGGAGATCCTCCGGCTCGGGATCGCACGCGAAGGGCGCATCGGCGATGCGCGCGCCGTGCTCTGCGAAGCCCGTGCGCTGGCCGATCACGTGGGTGAACACCTCCGGAGGGAGCCGCGCTATTTCGAGCATCGGTGAGCGCAGCCGGAGTCCGGAGCGGTCGGCATTTTCTCCGGGACATCGCGTCCGATTGCCACACCTTGGACGAGACCGATGCCGCCGTTCCTCGCCCTCCGCACTCCGCTCAAGCTCGTCGTCACCGTCGCCGCCGTGCTGGGCGCAGTTCCGGTCCGGGCCGACGACGCCCCGCCACGTCTCGCCCTCATCATCGCGGTCGATCAGCTGCGCTACGATTACCTGATCCGCTTCCGTCCGTATTTCGTCGCCGACGGCTTCGAGCGGCTGCTCTCCGGCGGGACCAATTTCGAGAACTGCACCTACCGCTACGCCGCCACGAAGACTGCTGTCGGCCACGCCACGATGTCGACGGGTGCGCACCCGATGGTGCACGGCATCGTGGGCAACGAGTGGGTCGAGCCGGAGACGCTGCTCTCCGTCGTCTCGGTCGAGGACGTCGATTCCCCGCTCGTCGGGCTCGCCCGCTCGACCATGCGCCTGCCCGGCGGCGGACTCGATCCGCGCTCCGGCCGCTCGCCGCGGCGCCTCGTCGCCGGCACGGTCGGCGACCAGCTCAAGGCCACCTACGGGCCGCAGGCCCGTGTATTCGGAATCTCGAACAAGGACCGCTCCGCCATCCTCATGGCGGGTGCACGCGCCGACGGCGCCTACTGGGACGAAAGCGGCCGCATCGTCACCTCGCGCTACTACCGCGAAGAGCTGCCGGACTGGGTCGAGGCGTTCAACGACCGCCGGCTCGTCGAGGCGACCTTCGGCACGACCTGGAAACGCCTGCTCGACCCGGCCGTGTACGATGCGACGCAGGGGCCCGACGAGGCCGACGGCGAGCTGGTCGGACTCGGCCTCGACCCGACGTTTCCGCACACGCTCAACGGCGGGCTCAAGCACCCGGGGCCGGACTTCTACGGCGCGTTCGACAACTCGCCCGAGGCCTCCGAGTTTCTCGCCACCTTCGCGCGTGAGATCATCGTAAACGAGCACCTGGGCGCCGACGCCACGCCCGACCTGCTCTGTGTGAGTTTCTCGCAGGTTGACTCGATCGGCCACAACTACGGGCCCGACAGCCACGAGATCATGGACTCGATCGTGCGGCTCGACCGCACCCTCGCCGCGTTCCTCGGATGGCTCGACGAGCGGGTCGGCGCGGGCCGCTACGTGGTCGTGCTCACCTCGGACCACGGCGTCGCTCCGAATCCGGAGCGTACCGCCGCGCTCCATCCCCACATACCCACCGCCCGGATACGCACCCGAGATCTCGACGCCAGCATGGCTGCGGCGCTCGACAGCGCGTTCGGCGCCCCGCCCGAGAACGACACGTGGTTCGTCCGCGACAACCAGGGCTACCACCTTCGCCCCTCCGCCCTCGCCGCCCGCGGCGTCACCCGCGAGGCCGCGGCGACCGTGCTGCGCGACGCGCTGCGTCTGGACGCCCGCATCGAGTCCGCCTGGACGCGCACCGAGATCCTGGCTGCGCCGCAGAGCGGCGATGCGCTGCTCACGCTCGTGCGCCGCAGTTATTTCGCCGGCCACGGCACCGACGTGCACTATGTCGTGAAACCGTGGTTCGTCGAGCGCTCCGAATACGGCACGACGCACGGCTCGCCGTGGATCTACGACCGGCAGGTCCCGCAGGTCTGGTACGGCCGCGGTGTCCCGCGCGCCTGGCGCGCCGAGGCCGTCGGCATGGAGGACATCGCGCCGACGCTCGCCGCGCTCCTGCGCATCCCGACACCCCTGCAGTCGATCGGACGCACGCTGTTCTGAAGGCCGCATCGAGGGTCCGCGCCGGAAAGCCCGCCTGCACCCATCACGGCGGGCCGCGAGCAACCCGCAGTTTCCCATCTTTCGCATCGCCCCGCCGGAGGGCGGGGCGCATCGTGACCGCTTCGATGGCCAAGTCCTCCTCCAGTCCACGGTCCGCGGCGAAGCCGGCGCACGAGCAGCCGGCCGGCCGCGCCTTCACGCGCACGCCGCTCACCCGCCAGCATCTCGTCGACCTCGTGCACCGCGTACTCGAGCCGCTGCCGTTTGTGCACGCGCTCTGGGAGGGCGGCTCGGTCGCGTTCGGCCGGGCCGATGCGTTTTCCGACGCCGACCTCCAGGCCTGCGTCGACGACGACAAGGTCGAGGCGACCTTCGCCGCCGTCGAGGCCGAGCTGGAAAAAGTCCTCGGCATCGACACGACCTTCGCCGTGCCTGAACCGGCCTGGCACGGGCATGCGCAGCGGTTCTACCGCTTCACCGGCCGCGAGGCGTGGCTGATGCTCGACTTCTGCGTGCAGAAACGGAGCAACGAACGCCGCTTCCTCGAGCCCGAGATCCACGGACGCGCCCCGTTCCTCTTCGACAAGATCGACCTTGCCGCATCGATCAAGCCCCTCGACATCGATGGACAGGAGCAGAAGCTGCGCGCGCGTATCGGAATGCTGCGTACACGCATGCACCTCTTCGCCCACATGGTCGAGAAGGAGTGCCGCCGCCAGCGTCCCCTCGACGCGATCCACTTCTACCACGGCCTGATCATCGCACCGCTCGTCGAGCTGCTGCGCATCCGTCACGATCCCTGGCGCCACGACTTCGGCATGCGCTACCTGCACACCACGCTGCCGGTCGACCAGGCGCGGCGCCTCGAGGATCTGCTCTTCATCCGCAATTTCCCCGACCTTCAGGCCAAGCAGCGCGTCGCCGTGCGCTGGTTCACCGACCTCGCGGCGGAACTGACGCGCGCGCCGAAGCTCGTCTACACCACCGGCGGCACCGTGCCGCCGCGACGCGGCCACAAGTAGACGGCACGAAGTCGGAGACGATCGCGCGATTGCCACGATCCGGGCGGGCAGGCACGCTCGGCTCGTGTCCGTGACGCCGCCCTCCCGTCCGACGCTGCCCTGGCTCGCCTGGCTCCTCGCCGGGCTGGCGTTGACCTATGTCGCGACCTGGTGGATCGAACTCTACCTCTACGTGATCGCGATCATGGTGGGCACACCGGCGTTCGCCATCGCCACATTCGTCGCGATCATCGCACGCGCGACGCGCCGTGTCCGTCCCCTGCTCTCGCGCGCGGAGCTGGGCGTGATCGGCGCCAGCGCCGTGATCCACCTCGGAGCGTGGGCGATGTTGCGCACCGTCAGCTGGGGTTGAGGCGGGTGGGAAAAGATCCCGCGCGCCGCACGGCCGTGCGTGCACGCGCCCCCGAGCCCCGACAGGTCGGGGCAGGCCGGGCAACCGGCGCCGGCCTCACCCGATGCGGCTCAGCCACTGCGAGACCGGGCCTTGGAAGAATCCCAGGACCAAGGTGGCGAGGCCGAGCGTCGCAAGCGTCACGCGACCGCCCAACGGAAGCGGACGGATCTCGAGCTCGGGCGCGCCGGGCTCGCGCGGCACGACACGCGTGAACTCGAAGAGCGCCATCTTCATCCAGCCAAAGTAATAGTAGATCGAGAGGATCACGCCCGCGATCGCGACGCCGAACAGGCCGTAGAGGCCCGCCTGAAACGCGGCGATAAAGAGCAGGACTTTCCCGACGAAGCCGGCAAACGGCGGGATGCCGGCGAGCGAGCCGAGGCCGACCGCGAGCACGCCGCCGAGCAGCGGGCTGCGTTTGCCGAGATCGACGAACTCGTCGGTCTCGAGCCCGGCGTCGTCGGTCTTCGCGAGATGCGTGAGCACGCCGAACACCGCCATCGACGCCGCCATGTAGACGAAGAGATAAAACACCACGGCACCGCTCGCCCACTTCGCCGCCGGAAACGTCGCAGCAGTCACGCCGAGGAGCAGGTAGCCGGCGTGCGAGACGCCGGACAGGCCGAGCAGGCGCTTGGTGTTGCGCTGCGTGAGCGCGGCGAGATTGCCGAAGAGGATCGTGGCGCCGGCGACGAAGATCAGGCCGTGCTGGAGCACGGTGTCGCCGACCGGGAAGACCTGCGTGACGAGATTGAGGAGCACGCCGAAGCCGGCGGCCTTCGAGCCGACGGCGAGGAAGGCCGTGATCGGCGTGGACGCGCCTTGATACACGTCGGGGATCCAGATCTGGAACGGCACCGCGCCGACCTTGAAGGCCACACCGCAGAGCACGAGGACCATGCCGATGATCGCGACGGAGTTGCCGCCGTTGAGCGCGAGAAAGGTGTGCAGGGCGTCGAAGCCAAGCGCGTTGGCCGACGCGCCCGGGAGCGTCTGGTTGCCCGCCACACCATAGAGCAGGACGATGCCGAAGGTCAGCATGGCCGAGCTGAGTGCACCGAGGATCAGGTACTTCAGGCCGGCCTCGAGCGAGGTCGAGGAGCGGAAGTAGCTGACGAGGACGTAGAACCCGACCGTCACGGTCTCGAGCGCGACGAAGAGCATCACGAAGTGATGGCTCTGCACGAGGAGCATCATCGCCCCGGTCACGACCAGCACGATGTGGAAGAACTCCACGCGGGGCAGCTTCTGTCGCTCGAGCGCACCGATGCCCATCCACGTGACGAACGTGCCGGTGAGCAGGAAGAAGACGCGGAAGGCATCGCCGAGACCGGAGTGGCGCAGCAGGCCGCCGAAGGACGTGCCGCGCTCGCAGCCGCACGAGATCGTCCAGAGCACGAAACCGAGGATCGCGAGCTGGCCGACGAGCGCGACGCGCGGGATGAGC
>Ga0315910_10003389_pt1 | contig 13581 bp, 10 predicted proteins | sample EdamamesoilMG_FD_204470 | JGI IMG/M metagenome (GOLD analysis project Ga0315910, IMG submission 204470) | Garden soil microbial communities collected in Santa Monica, California, United States - Edamame soil | ecosystem: Environmental > Terrestrial > Soil > Garden | place: USA: California...
CGCCGGCAGCTTGCTCGCGTTTCTCGACGAGAAATATTACTCGACGCTCGAGTCGAGCCTGGCGGGCGGCATCCTGGAAGCGGTTGGGCGCACGTTCAAGAACGACACCAGGTTCTTCGTCTACCCATTGCGCAATTCCGAGACCGGGAAACTCACGACCGTGGAAAATCTCGAGGTCGCCATGCACCTCAGCAAACTCTACGGCTACCTGGTCGACCGCGAATGCATCGTTCCGATCCGAGGCTACAACCCCGACTACCTCCGCATTTTCTCGCGTGAGGTCGCGCAGCGAATCAAGCAGGGTGACGAGGGCTGGGAAAAGGACGTTCCGCCGGAAATCGCGGACGTGATCAAGAAGCGCGGTTTTTTCGGTTACCGGCGCTCCGACGACCGCTGAGCGCTACTTCGGGGCGGGCGTCGTCGCGGGGGCGGGCACCGTCGCGGGGGCGGGCACCGTCGCGGGGGCGGGCGTCGTCGCTGGAGCGGGCGTCGTCGCTGGAGCGGGCTTCGCCGCGGGGGCAGACGTTTTCGCAGACTCGCCGGCCACCTCGCCCTTGCCTTTACCCATCGGCCAGCCGCCCCCGAGCGCCTTGTAAAGGCGGATCAGCGCTTGCGCGTGATCGTTGGCGGCGCTCACCTCGGCGATCTCGGCGTCGAACAGTGAACGCTGCGAATCGAGCACCTCGAGGTAGTTCGCAACGCCGCCTTTGTAACGAAGGTCCGAGAGCTCGAGCACCTTCTTCTCCGCGGTCACTCGATCGCGAAGCGAAACGCGCTGCTGGCCCGCCGACTTGAACGCGACGAGGGCATCCTCGACCTCACGCAACGCGTTCAGCAGCGTGCGCTGGTAGGCATAGAGAGCCTGGCGCTGCTGCGACTCGCGCATTTCGACCCGCGACGTGTTCTTGTGACCTTCGAAGATCGGCTGCATCAGGTTCGCGAACAGGTTCCAGGCCTGGCTCGACGGGCTCACGAGCTCGGTGAGGTCGGAGCTCGCGAGCCCGTAGTTCGCAGTCAGGGAAATGCGCGGATAGAGCATCGCTCGGGCTTCACCGATGCGCGCCGTCGCGGACCAGAGCTCCATCTCGGCCTTGCGCACGTCGGGACGCCGTTCGAGCAGCGCCGCCGGCAGACCCGCGGGCACCTCGGGAGGGACCGGCTGCTCCTCGACCCCGCCGGTTCGCACGATCGCGGTCGGGTTCCGGCCGAGCAAGAACGAAAGCTCGTTCTCGCGCTGAACGACCAGCGCTTCGTAGGCATAGACCTGAGACTCGATCCGGCTCTGCTCCGCCTGCGCCTGACGATAGTCGACCTCGTTGGCGACGCTGCCTTCGAAGCGCGTCTTGGAAAACTCGACCTGCTCCTTGCGTGAGACGAGGGTGGTCTTCGCGATCGCGAGACGGCGATCGAGCGAACGGAGATCGACGTACGCGAGCGCCACGTCGGAAACGAGGGCCATCGCCACCGCGCGTCGCGCCTCTTCCGTCGCCATCAGCGTGGCCTTCTGCGCTTCGCTCGCTCGCCGAATGCGGCCGAAAAAGTCGAGCTCCCAGGAGAAGCCGAGCCCCACGTTGTAGAGGGCCTTGGTCGTGGTGTTGTTGTCCTGCGTGTGCGTGAGGCTCGAGTCGCTCGTGTTGAGGGCTCCGCCCGTCACGTTGGCGGAAATAGCGGGATACAAATCCGCCTTGGCAATGCCGAAGTTCGCGCGCGCTTCTTCGATGCGCTCGATGGCGATCCTTAGATCGTAGTTTTCCGTCAGCGCGACCGTGATCAGCTTGCGGAGCTGCTCGTCCTTGAACAGATCCCACCACGGCACGTTGGCGAGCGACGCCTCGACCGGAGGCCCGCCCTGCCGAAAACTGTCGGGCGTCGCGACTTTCGGGCGCTCGTAGTCCGGCCCTGCCGCGCACCCGAGCGACAGCAGGCACACCAACGACGCGCAAACGAACCGAGTGGCCATCAGTGCGCCCCTCCTACCGACGGCGCCTCCGCCAGCGGCTTGGGCGGAGCCTCACCCTTCTTCCCACCCTTGCCGAGGGTCTGCACGAAGGCGAAGTTGCCCGGGATCAAGAACACCCCGAGCGCGGTCGCGACCAGCATGCCCCAGAACACCGCGGTACCCATCACGTTCTGCGCGCCGGCGCCGGCACCGGAGGCCCGCATCAGAGGGACGACGCCGAGGATGAAGGCAAAGGCGGTCATCAGGATCGGCCGGAAACGCAGGCGAGCCGACTCGAGCGCTGCGTCCTTCGGATCCATGCCTTCGTCTTGCTTGGCCTTCGCGAATTCCACGATCAGAATCGCGTTCTTCGCCGCCAGACCGATCAGCATGATGTTACCGATCTGCACGTAGACGTTGTTGTCGTAGCCCATCAGCCAGACACCGAAGAACGAGCCGAGAGCGACCAGCGGCGATCCGAGCAAGACGGCCCAGGGAAGCCTCCAGTTTTCGTACAGCGCGGCGAGCAGCAGGAACACGAAGACGATCGCGAGAACGAGCGTCGGAGCCGCCGGAGGAGCCACCTTCTCCTGGTACGACATCGACGAGTACGCGAAGGCCATCTCGGCCGGCATCGTCTTCTTGAACACCTCTTCCAGCGCCGCCAGAGCCTGACCCGACGTGTAGCCCGAACCCGGAATGCCGCTGATCTCGACCGACCGGAAGAGATTGAAGCGGGTCGTCTGCTCGGTTCCGGGTTGACGCTTGATGTTCACGAGCGTCGAGAGCGGGACCATGTTCTGGGTGGTCTCGCTGCGAACGTAGACCTCGCCGATGTCCTCGGGTTTCTGTCGATAGTTCGCCTCGGACTGGACGTACACGCGGAACAGGCGCCCGAAGCGGTTGAAGTCGTTCACGTAGCTTCCGCCGAGCGAGGCGGAGAGCGCCTGAAAGACTTCGTTCACCGGCACGCCGAGCTTGCGGGCCTTCTCGCGATCGAGCTCGACGCCGATCTGCGGGTAGTTCGGATTGAACGACGTGAAGAGATTCGCGAGCTCGGGCCGCTGCCGAGCTGCGGTGAGGAAGGCCATCGTCTGCGCGCCGAGCTGATCGACGGTGAGCGTGCCGCTGCGGTCTTGGAGCAGGAAGTTGAAGCCGGCGGACGCCCCGAACCCGGAGATCGTCGGGATGTTGAAGGGGAAGATCACCGCCTCGGGGATCTGGGTGAAGGCGCGCGCGAGCTGCTTCATGATCGCCATCGCATGGAGCTCGGGCTTTTTGCGCTCTTCCCACGGATGCAGGCGCACGAAGATAGTGCCGAAGTTCGGCTGGTACGTGCTCGTCACCGCGCCGTAGCCGCCAATCGTCTGGAACGAATCGACGCCGGGGGTTTTCTGGAGGATCTGCTCCACCTTGGCGAGCACGTCGCTGGTCCGTTCGAGCGAGGCCCCGGGCGGAAGCTGGAGCGTCACGCCGACGAGACCCTGGTCTTCGTCGGGAACGAACCCTGCCGGGAGCGCGCTGCCGAACGCGCCGGCGCCGACCGCCACGCCGACGACCAGGATGATGGTGAGGAACGCCTTTCTCACGAGGAGCCGCGAGACGCCGACGTAGCCGCTCGTCACCTTGTCGAAGCCCTTGTTGAACCCGCCGAAGAACTTCCCGAGCAGTCCCTTTTTCTTCGAGTGGTCGACGGGTTTGAGGAGCAGCGCCGAAAGCGCCGGCGAGAGTGACAGGGCGCTGAACGCGGAGAGCAGCACGGAGATCGCGATCGTGAGCGCGAACTGCTGATACATGCGCCCCGTGAGGCCGGCGATGAAGGCCACGGGCATGAACACCGCCGACAGGATCAGCGCGATACCGATGACGGGAGCCGAAACCTCCTTCATCGCCTGGATCGTGGCTTCCTTCGGGTTCATCCCGTGCTCGAGGTGATGCATCACCGCCTCGACCACCACGATCGCGTCGTCGACGACGATGCCGATCGCCAGCACCAGGCCGAACATCGAGAGGGTGTTGAGCGAGAAGCCGAGCAGCGGAAAGAAGATGAACGTCCCGACCAGCGAGACGGGCACCGTGAGCAGGGGGATCAGCGTGGCGCGGAAGTTCTGCAGGAAGATGAACACCACGAGGGTGACGAGGATGATCGCCTCGACGAAGGTATGAACGATTGACGAGATCGACGCCTCGACGGCCGGCGTCGTGTCGTAGACGATCTTGTAATCGAGGTCGGCGGGGAACAGCTCCTTGGCCCGCGTCATCGTGTCGTAGATCGCCTTCGAGGCTTCGAGCTGATTGGCGCCGGGGATGAGGTAGACCGCCATCGCGCCCGAGGCTTTGCCGTTCAAGCGACCGAAGGCGTCGTAACCTTGCGCGCCGAGCTCCGCGCGTCCGACATCGCGGACACGGATCTGGGAGCCGTCCGCCGTTTCGCGAACGATGATGTTCTCGAACTCCTCGGGGGTGACGAGCCGGCCGGGAGCGCTCACCGTCATGGTGAACTTTTGATCCTTGGGTGACGGCGAGGCGCCGATGCGTCCGGCCGGAGCCTGGAGGTTCTGCTCCTTGATCGCCTTGATCACGTCGTTCGGCGTGAGCTTGAGCTGTGCCAGGCGATCCGGCCGAAGCCAGATGCGCATGCCGTAGTCGGTGCCGCCGAACAGGTCGACCTGGGCGATGCCGGGAATGCGCAGCAGCTGATCACGGAGATTGATGCCGCAGTAGTTGATCAGAAAGTTCGCGTCGTACGTGTCTTTGGGTGAATAAAGGCCGATCAGCATCAGGATGCTGGGGCTCATCTTCTTCACCGTGACGCCCTGGGCCGTCACTTCCTGAGGCAGGCGCGCTTGCGCGGCCGAGACGCGGTTCTGGGTCAGGACGTTCGACATGTCCTGGTCGACGCCGACCGTGAAGTTCACGTCGAGCTGCATGCGGCCGTCGCTGGTGTTCAGCGACTTCATGTAGATCATGTTCTCGACGCCGTTCACCTCCTGCTCGACGGGAGTGGCGACCGACTGCTCGACGCTCAGCGCCGAGGCGCCGGGGTAATTCGCCGTCACGCGGATCGTCGGTGGTGCGAGGAACGGGTACTGCTCGATCGCGAGGCCCTTCAGCGTGAAGCCGCCGAGCAGGACGATGAGAATGGAGATGACGATCGCGACGATCGGACGCCGGATGAAAAAGTTCGCCATGCTCAGCCCCCCGAAGCGGCCGGGGCAGGCGCCGGAGCGGCCGGGCTCGGCGCCCCGCCGTCGGCGTCCTTCATTTCCTCGAGCGGGACGAGCTCAGGCTTGACCTTGATGCCGGGTCGAACCTTCTGCAGACCTTCCACGATCAACCGCTCGCCCGCCTTCACGCCCGTCTCGACGATCATGAGGGACGCGAAACGATCGGCGGGCTTGATCGGTCGGATCTCGACCGTGTCGTCGGGCTTGACGACCGCGACGTTGAAGATGCCCTGCATCTCTTGCACCGAGCGCTGCGAAACGAGCACGGCGCCCTTCTTCATCGTGACCGAGGCGCGCACGCGGGCGTATTGCCCGGAGCGGACGACGCCCTCGGGATTCGGAAACGAGGCCTCTAGGCGAATCGTCCCGGTCTTGGCATCCACGTTGCGGTCCACGAACACGAGCGAGCCTTTGTGGGGATGCACGGAGCCGTCGGCAAGCAGGAGCTCGAATTCGGCACCCCGGCCGGGCGCACTCGGGCGGCCCGCACGCGCACCCGCACTCGCCGCGCCCGAAGCTGCACTCGCTGGCGCGCCCGGAGCGGCGGCGTCGGCCCCTGGAGCCCGCCGTGCATAAAAGAGGTATTCGCGCTCCGAGATGCTGAAACGCACGTGGATCGGGTCGATCTTGGAGATCTGCGTGAGCAGCGGCTTCGAAGCGGTGCCGACCAGCGTTCCCGGATGAGCCTCGGTCGTCCCGATGATGCCCTCGTCCGGTGCGACGATGGTCGTGTAGCTGAGCTCCACTTGAGCCTTTTGAACGGAGGCCTGAGCGGCGGCGACCGCCGACTCCTGCGCCTTCTCCTGCGCCACCGCCGTTTCGTATTCCTGAACCGAGACGGCGTTCTTCGCGACCAACGGCTCGTAACGAGCGACGTCCTGATGCTTGCGGACGAGATCCGCCTTGGCTTGCGCGAGGGAGGCCTGCGCCTGGGCGAGCGATGCCCTGAACGGCCGGGCGTCGATCGTGTAGAGGCGCTGCCCCTTCTTGACGACGGACCCTTCTTTGAAATCCATCGTCTCGAGGAAACCCTCGACGCGCGCGGAAATCTCGATCTCGGTGTTGCCTCGGGTCTGGCCGATGGCCTCCACGAAGATCGGAACGTCGCGCTGGATGGCTTCCGACACCTTCACCAACGGCGGAGGTGGTGCGACCTTCTGTTCCTCTTTCTTGCAAGAAATGAGCGCGAAGGCGACCAACGCCCCAACGCCGATGAGGCGCTTCGAATAGTGCATCCCGGAGGTCATCCCTTGGCGCGGACTCTGGCGCGTCCCTAGTAGCGTGTCAATTATCGCGGATCGTGGTCAGAGACCGGTGAACACGCAGAGAAAGCGCTACCGAACGACGCTCGCCGTGAGCACGAGGCCCACCAAGCCGGCACCCAGGATCAGAACCGGCTCCGGAACCTTCTTCAGCTTCACGAGCAGGACGAGCGTGACGAGAGCAATCAGGACTGTCGGAATATCGACTAACGCGCGGCGTCCGAGCACGAAGCCCGCGCCGGAAATCGCGCCCGTCGCCGCGGCCGTCACACCGTCGACAAACGCCTTCAGGCTCGGGTTTTTCGAAAAGCGACGAAAATACGGAGCCGGCACGATCGTGAAGAGGTAGCAAGGAACGAAGGTGGCGAGCGCCGCAACGACTGAACCGAGAGGCCCCGCCACCAGGTAGCCGATGAAGGCCACCGTGATCACGACCGGCCCCGGGGTGATCATCGCGACCGCTACCGCGTCGAGAAACTGCTGCTCCGTCAGCCAGTGAAGACGGTTCACGACGCCGCCGTGCAAGAACGGAACGATCGCGAGTCCGCTACCGAAAACGAACGCGCCGGCCTCGGCGAAGAACCAAGCGATCGTCCAGAGCGTGCCCGCTGTCGCCGGACCGATCAGCCCCGTCACCAGCCATAGCGGCACCACGCCGAGCGTCGCAGCGCCGCCGCCGAGCCGAGGCGGAGCTCTGAGCAGCATGGCGATCACGCCGCTCGCGAGGAAGAGCCACACGATCTCAGACTCCGTCCAGGCCGTGACGACGCCGCTGACGACGAATAGCGCCCAAAGGAGCCAGTCCTTCGACAGCGTCATCTTCACGAGCTTGTAGGCACTCCGGGCGATGATCGCGATCACGGCCGCGCCGATGCCGTAGAACGCGCCGCGCATCCACGGAAGGCCCCCGAACTGGACGTAGAGCGCGGAGATGATCAGCACCATGACGTACGACGGCAACACGAATGCCAGGCCGACGAGCGTCGCGCCGAGCACGCGCCCCCGCACCCATCCGAGGTAGATGGCAAGCTGCGCGGCCAGGGGCCCGGGGGCGAGCTGAGCGAGCGAGAGGCCTTCGACGTAGTCCTGCTTCGAGATCCAGCGGCGACGCTCGACGAGATCCCGCTGCATGTACCCGGCGAGCGCAATCGGCCCGCCGAACCCCAACGTGCCGAGCGCGAGGAAGTAGCGCACGAGGTCGTTGAGCGACGAAGGTTCGAGCGGCCGCTCTGCTTCTGCTTGAGCCGCGGCGGGATCCTGAGCGCTCGACGAAGGCACGGGGCACCTTAGATCACGTGCCGGCAGAACGGCCAGATCCGCCGCTTTTTCGCGCGCACCGCGAGCGAGCGACGATGACCGCCCCGTGAACGGCTACCCCAGCCTTCCCTCGAGGTACCGACGCGCCACCCATTCGTAGGTCGGGTCCGAATGCGCTCGTGCCGACGCTTGCGCCGTGTACGCAATCTTGATGTCGTGTTCGTCGTTCGCCGTCGCTAGTCGATCGAGGGGAAGTCCTCCTTCGCTGCTCTCGACCGGCCGAAAGTCGGGTGCGCCGATCGCGAGGTAGGCGGCGCCGATGCCGACGCTGAAGATCCTGTCGGCATTCGGACCGGCGAAAGGCGCACAGACGCGGAAAGCGTGACTTGCCGTCACCAGGTGAAGGGCAAAAAAATCGTGCGTGGCGTGAAAGACATCGAGGCACGCTCGCTCGAGCTTCGGACGAGCCCCCACGGCACCGGAAGGGCGCAGGTCGACCGTTTCGAGGACTTCCCGATAGCGCTGGTTGAAGGGTCGGGGTGCCACGGCCGACTTCGCGCCGCGGTAGGCGCGCAACGCCAAGAGGAAGTCTCGGCCCTCCGTCGCGGTCACCGGTAGGCCGGAAGCGCGCGCCAGCAGCGTGTTTTCGCCCACGCCGGCGAGGTAGGCGAGGCCCGCGGCAACCTCGGAGGGAACGCCGAACTCGACGCCGTAGGAAAGTCGGATCAGCGCGTGAAAGGCGTCGGTCACCCATGCGGAGATCAGCTCCGGCAGGTAGCGCGAAACGGCGCCGGTCGTGCCGAGCGCACCGATCTCGGTGTCGAAAAACCGAAGCAGCGATGGGTACGCATCGAGACGACCGAAGTGAGCGCGAGCGTCACCTTCGCGGAGCTCCACGGTCGCCCCGGGCAGCGGCGCGAGCCGCGGGCGATAGGCAGTCGCAAAACGCTCGATCTCGCGCTGGCCGAAACCGAGGCCGTGCATCGCGAGATACGCCATCGGACCGTGGTCGGACAGTCCTGCCGGCGAGTAGTGCGGTGCGTGACTCGCGCGATGCTCCCCGAGTAGCGCCGTCAGCCAATCGGGAACGGGCGCAGGGGTCACGTCCCGACCCGGTTCACGAGGACTTCGGCGATCCGTCGCACCAACGCCTCGCACTCCGCGGTTGGCTCGCCGGCGATCACGGAAATGCCCACGCCATGCTCGAGGTGCAGCGTGAAGGGGAGCCCGCTCGCGACGTAATCCCAGAAGATCTGGTCCCCGCCGTCGAGCCGGTCCCTACCCTCGGCGCCGAAATATTCGACGACCGCGTCTGCGCACTGACGAAAGAGCACGCGACTCGAATCGGCATGGACGAGTGCCTTTGGTGCACCGTTCGCTACTCGCTCCCATCGGATACCGGTCATCGTCGTTCACCGTTCTTGCGGCGTGAGACGGCCCGTGTTGGTGTCATTGTCCCGATACCTTAGTCGCGAAATGCTACGGCGATGTTCGCGCCGAGTCGTGACCGAACGCTGACACGATTGTGCACGAGTCAGCCCTCTCTGGGCTGCATAGTGTCATCATGCCTCCTGATCGCCGGATTTCGGCTTACGCGAGCGAGCTCAAGCCGCTCCTCTCGGCCAAAGCGTTCCTCCCCGCTCGCTCGCGGCTCCTTTGGCTGCCGGTGCACCTCGGCGTCATCACCGCGGCCACGCTGGCCATGGTTTTCTGGACGCCGGGCGTTCCGATCTCGCTCGTGCTGTCAGCCGTGATCGGCGTTTCGTTCGCCGGGCTCGTCTTTCTGGGTCACGAGGTGCTGCATGGAGCGGTCGTCCGTGGCTTGCGCGGGCGCTACCTCGTCGGCTGCGTGACCTTCCTGCCGTTCGTGATCTCTCCGCGGCTCTGGGTGGCCTGGCACAATCGCGTTCACCACGGCAACGCCAACCGTTCCGGCGTCGACCCCGACGCCTATCCAACGCTCGGTGAGTATCACTCGAGCAGCAGCGTGCGCACGGCCACCGACTGGTTCAGTATCGGACGCGGTCGCCTTCGCGGGCTCACGAGCTTACTCGTCGGCTTCTCGATCCAAAGCCTGCACATGCTGTTCGTCGCGAGAAAGCGCGGCTACCTGCTGGCGAGCCAGCATCGTCTCGCTCTGCTCGAGACGGGCCTCGGCATCGCGTTTTGGAGCGGGCTGTTCGCCGTTCTCGGCCCGGCGCGCTTCCTCTTCGCCTGTGCCATACCGCTGGCGATCGCGAACACGATCGTGATGGCACACATCTTCACCAATCATTCACTGAGCCCTCTCACGCAGGTGAACGACCCGCTCGCAAACTCGCTGAGCGTGACCGTGCCGTTCTGGGTCGACTGGCTGACGCTCCGCTTCGGCTTTCACGTCGAGCACCATCTGTTTCCTTGGATGAGCTCGCGCCACGCGGTCGAGGTGCGGCGCCTGGTCGTCAAGCGCTGGCCCGAGCGCTATCAGAGCATGCCGCTGTGGCGTGCCCTGCTCCGCGTCCACCACACGCCTCGCGTCTACGAAGAGCTCACGACGCTGCTCGACCCACGTACGGGGCGTCGCGCCCCGACCCTGCGCGCGCGGCCCGTCACCTGATCGGATCCGGTCGCCCGGCCCTCCGCGCGCATCCACCCGCGGATCGTCAGGCGCCGACCAGGCGCTGCGCCAATGCCAACCCCAAGAGTCCTGCAACGAGGCAGGCGCAGGTGGTGACGCCGAAGTTCAGCAGAGCGCCGCCGAGCGCACCCTCCCTCGCCAGCTTCATCGTTTCGTAGTTGAAGCTCGAATACGTGGTGAGGCCACCCAAGAAACCCGTCGTCAGAGCGAGGCGCAGGTTCGGTGGGAACGTGACCGCGTTCAGCGCGAGGTGCATGACGAGCGCGATGAGGAAGCAGCCCGCCACGTTGACGATCAGCGTACCGTATGGGAACTGAGCACCGAGGCGCTCCTCGGCCCAGAGCCCAACGAGGTAGCGCGTGCCGGTCCCAGCGGCGCCGGCGAGACAGATCCAGAAAAAACGTTCCATCGTCGTCACCTCGTCACCCACCCCCTTGCGGGTGTCGACATGCGGAGACGATACGATACCGCGGGCCGGCTATCGGGCCGGGCTCAAAAGCTCCCGACGAGCGAGGCGCCGAAGGTCTTTCGGTGAGGATCCACGAGCGGCACCAGCGCTGCTCGAATGGAGTGCCCGCCGCGAAGCGCCGGCTCGGACGCGGGCTCATCGAGCTTCACCTTGCCGAGGAAACCGTCGTCGATGATCAGCGCCGCGACGCCCCCGCCGACGAAGCCGAGAGCACCAAACACGGCGACCAAGGTGAGGCAGTCCTCCGACGTCCCGGCGCAGAACGGGGCCGCCGACAGGATGCCCGCGAAGGCACCGACGAAGGGCAACCCGACGCGCGCGCCGAGACTCGCGAGACTTCGCGCCGGCTGCCCGTGCGCGATGTGAATGACCGGAGCCCCGAGCGCATAGACGCCGAGCGACGCGAGCGCGAGATGCGAACTGGCCCCTTGCCAGACCCCGGCTGAGACAGCGAGGCCGAGCGCGAGCGAATCGGAAAGGATGAGCTGAGGGCGGTAGTCGTCGTAACGCGGTTCGCTTCGCACGGGCTCCGCAGGCTTAGCGTCGACGGGCGCAACAGCGCTGGGCGGCGGAGGAAGCGGCGCCTCGGGCGTGGATGAGGAGCGGGCGTCCAGCGGCGGCGGTGGCGGTGCCGGCAGAGACGGAGAGAGAGGCGGCGGGGCCGCGGGCGGCACGGCTTCAGGCGCCGGATCGACCGGGAACGAAGCGACGGATGGAGCCGCGGTGTTGCTCGGCGACTGCGCCCACGTGGGCCCTGCGAGCAACAGCAGTTGCAAGATGAATACAGCTGAACGGTGAGAGTTCGCCATGACTGCCCTCTTTCCCTAAGTGGCAGTTCGAGAGAGCAAGGGGCGTGCCGACCCGGGGCGGCTCGTCCGGGCACGACCCTTTCGGCCTGATCTCTCGATCATCGGCGTAGCGGCGAGGTGACAACTTTGGCTGCCAACGTCCGCCGAACAATTTCGTGCCTGCTCGGTGGCTCTCCAATCGATCTCTTGAGAACGCACACCGTGTTGAGCTCGTCACGCGGTGAATCGCGAAACCCCAAGTACATGTCCATGGCGGAGCTCCGCTCCGCCCAAGAGGTGAGCCATGGTCCTTCGACGAAAAACGTTCGTGCTTCCACTGGGACTCGCACTCGGGGCCGCCGGTTGCTCGAGCTCGAGCGCCGATATCGATGAAAGCATCGTTGCGGAGCAAGCAAATCTCGTCGGGGCCTTCCTGCCCGGCCTTCAGGTCGATGCGGAGTTGCTCGAAGAAGCGCGCGACGCCTTCGCTGCGGTCGAAAACATCAACGAAGGCGTGGGGCCCATTTTCAACGAGAGCGCCTGCGGCAATTGCCACTCGAATGGCGCCATGGGCGGCGCCGGCGAAAACATCGAACGGAGGTTCGGGCGCTTCGTCAACGGTGCGTTCGATCCGCTGGCAAACCGTGGTGGCTCGTTGCGGCAGCTCTTCACGGTCGCCAATTTCAACAATCCGAATCTCCCGGCCGGGAGCCGCGGGCGCTGCCAACCCGGCAATCCGACGCTCTGCTGCGTGCCGGCCGAGGTGGACGCCGCCGAAGCGACGGTGCGCAACGTCGGCCGCCGCACGCAGCCGCTCTTCGGTCTCGGTCTGGTGGACGCGATGCCGGACTCGTTCTTCGATGGCCTCGCCGCCGCACAGCCGGCCGCGATCCGTGGCACGGTGAATCGCGTTCCCGTCGTCATCCCGAACCCGGGAGATCCGACGCAGTCCATCAACTCGACCCGCGTCGCGCGCTTCGGCTGGAAAGGCGGCGTGCCGAGCCTGCTGCAGTTCTCGGCAGACGCCTACGTGAACGAGATGGCGATCACGACCCAGAGCTGCTTCAACGGCACGTCGCTCAACGCCTTCGCCGTCGAATCGGCGCCGAACGGCGTTCCCGTGCCGGACGGCTGCGACGATCTCGCCGAAAGGCAGACCGGGACGAACCCGGGCGGGCTGACCGCGACGCAATGGGCCCAGGTGGACGACGCCGTCGGCTCCTGCGACGAGGGTCGCACGGAAATTCAGGACGACGTGTTTCTGTTCGCGGTCTTCATGACCGCTCTGGCGCCGGCGCCCCGCGATTTCAGCGATCAGATCTCGATCACGCGCGGTCAGCCGATTTTCACGTCGATTGGCTGTGCAGGTTGCCACGTCGCGACGACCTTCCGCACGCCCGCCAACCCGGCGCCGATCGACATCGGCAACGGCGAGGAGACAATTGCCGTGCCGGGTAACTTCGCGTTCAACCCCTACTCGGACTTCCTGGTCCACGACATGGGAGCCCTCGGCGATCAGATTGGCAACGCCGGCGACTCCGTCGCCGTCACCCGACGCATGCGAACCCAACCGCTCTGGGGCATCCGCTTCCAGAACAAGCTCCTGCACGACGGGCGCTGCGGCGACGTGGCTTGCGCCATCCGCGCCCACGACGGGCAGGCGGCCGCCGCCCGCAACGCGTTCAACGCGTTGAGCGGTGCGAACCAGCACAACGTCGTGCAGTTCGTGAGGTCGCTCTAGAGCAGTCCCTGCGAGTTCCACGGCGTCGCGTCGCTTCGCGACGCCGTGCTTGAGGCCGGGCCCGGGTGAGGGCACCATCGGTACGAGCCCGCTGCTGCGAGAGGAGCGGCGGGTGAGGCCGATGCCCTCGTCCGTCCCCCCACACCATCCGACGAGCCTCGCGACCGCGGTGGCCGAGCTCGAGCAAGAGCGCCAGCGCTGGCGAGACCGCATGTTGAGCGGCATTGCGTGGTCGATGGCGGCGGCCGGCGCCTTCGCCTGCGTCTGGTACCTGGTGGTGC
>Ga0315910_10003390_pt1 | contig 13579 bp, 11 predicted proteins | sample EdamamesoilMG_FD_204470 | JGI IMG/M metagenome (GOLD analysis project Ga0315910, IMG submission 204470) | Garden soil microbial communities collected in Santa Monica, California, United States - Edamame soil | ecosystem: Environmental > Terrestrial > Soil > Garden | place: USA: California...
GCATTGTAGGCTAAAGTCCGCCGCACATGAAAAACATGGCTCCTGACATCTCCCCCGCCGGAGAGCTCCAGACCCTGATGGCCTCCCGCGTGGCGCTGGTGGTCATCGAAAGCCGGGAAGAAGCCCGCGTCGTCGAGCTGGTCCGCGAAGCCGCCCTGAAAGCGCAACGTGGCCGTAACTGGGGTGTGTTCCAGTGGACCGTGACGGAGGGGTTGCTGCGCGTCGACGTCGACATGGGCGGGTCGCAGAAGACACTGGCGCAGCCCGAGCAGCTGCTCAAGCACATCCGCGCCACGCCGATGGCGGGCATCTACGTGCTGCTCGATTTCCATCCCTATCTCGACAACCCGATGTTCGTGCGCGCGCTCAAGGACATCGCGCAGGAGTATCCGAAGTGCGCGCGTACGCTCGTGCTGATCAGCCACGAGGTGAAACTGCCGCAGGAGCTCGAGCACCTGGCCGCGCGCTTCTCGCTGCGCATGCCCGACAAGGCCGAGCGCCAGGCCATCGTCATGAAGATGGCGCGCGAGTGGGCGCAGACCTCGGGCGGGATGCCGCGCGTGGACGTGAAGGTGGTCGAGAAGCTCGTCGACAACCTCGGCGGGCTGGCGATGCACGACGTGGAACGGCTCACGCGGCAGGCCATCTTCAACGATGGCGCGCTCACCGAAGACGACCTGCGGCCGCTCATGGCGGCGAAATACCAGCTGCTGAATCGCTCGGGGACGTTGTCATTCGAAGTCGACACGGCGCGATTCGCCGAAGTCGGCGGCATGAAGAACCTGCGGCGCTGGATCCAGCAGCGCAAGGCCGCGTTCGATGGCAGCGCGCCCGAGCTCGACGCGCCCAAGGGCGTGTTGTTGTTAGGCGTGCAGGGTTGCGGCAAGAGCCTGGCGGCGCGCGCCGCCGCCGGCGTGCTCGGCGTGCCGTTGGTGCGCCTGGATTTCGGCGCGTTGTATTCGAAGTGGCATGGCGAATCGGAAAAGAATCTGCGCGAGTCGCTGTCGTCGGCGGAGGCGCTCTCCCCTTGCGTGCTGTGGCTCGACGAGATCGAGAAGGCGTTGTCTGCGGGTGACGGCGACAGCGGCACGTCTCGACGAGTGCTGGGCGCATTCCTGACGTGGCTCGCCGAGCAGCGGGCGCGCGTGTTCATCGTGGCGACGGCCAACGACATCACCGCGCTGCCGCCCGAGATGGTGCGCAAAGGACGGTTCGACGAGATCTTCTTCGTCGACTTGCCGAACGTGGCCGCGCGCCAGGAGATCTTCACCATACATTGCAAAAAACGCGCTGTGGCGCTGTCCGAGCCGGAGCTCAAGGCGCTTGCCGCGCGCAGTGAAGGATTCTCTGGCGCGGAAATCGAGCAGGCCGTGGTGTCGGCGCTCTACAGTGCGCATGCGAACAAGCAGCTGGTGAATGCCAGGCTCATCGCCGCGGAACTCGAAGCCACGCGGCCTCTGTCCGTGGTGATGGGCGAGAAGATAGCCGAGCTGCGAGCGTGGGCAACGGAACGAACCGTCCCCGCCGATTAATGGGGTCAGACCCCATTTGCTAGAAAATGGGGTCTGACCCCAATTCCGGGAAACGGGGCCGGGCCTCAGTTCGCGGGTGCCACGCGCTCCAGGATGTCGATTTTCAGCCAGAGCTTCTGCGACAGCGAGCCGGTGAGCTGCTCCACGTCGTTGACCGCGGACAGCGTCACGGGGTCATCGAAGTTCTGCACGTAGAGCGCCGCGGTCTTGCTGATCACGGACAACATCTCCGAGCAGTAGTCGAGATAACGCGCCAGTTCGAACTTGGTGAACGTCCGTGTTGGCGATGACGCCGTGCCTTTCTCCGGCGCCAGCAGCCGCTCGGGATCCTTGGTGAGCTGGTGCATGTCGATGATGTGCGCCAGTGAACGAAGTACGTGCAGCGCCCGCCGCCGCTTGCGACGCGTTTCCCAGCTGATGAGGAAGTAGCTGGCCGCGGACATCAGGATGATCTCGTTGACGGCCGAGTCGATGCCCTGCAGAAAATCCGAGACGCTCGAGAACAGCTCGATGCCGCCCGACAGCATCACTACGGTGGAAACCACGAGGACGACCATCACGGCAATCACCGCAAACGCGATTCCGCGAACCCACCACTGAGGCTGCGCCAACCATCGCGCCGTCTCGGCCGCAGCGACCACTTCGTGCTGCAGGGACTCAGCGACCCCGCTGAGTCCCGAGCCCGGAAAGCGCTCCGAGATGCGCTTTCCGAGCCGTTCAGCCGTCTCCGCGATGCGCTCGGCATCGAGTGAACGGAACATTCCCTGCGCGGCCTACTTTGCCTCGCCGTTCGAGGCGGGTAGTTGGGTCTTGGTGTCACCCAGGAACTTCGGCAACTCGAGCCCGGCCATCGCGGCCACGTCGTGCAGCGGCGGCAGGCTCTTGACCATACCGGCCAGGAAGTTCGACGTCGTCGTGCCGCCATTGCCGTTGTTCGCGGACGCACCCGCATCCCACACGGTGACCTTGTCGATCTTGATGGCCTTGATGGCCTCGACCTGCATGGCGACGAGATGTTCGAGTTTCTCCGTGAGCAGCAACGTCGCGGCGGCGCGCGCGTCATTGTTGGCACTCTGCACCAGCGCCTGGTAACCCTGCGCCTTTGCTTCGAGCACCTGCCGAATGCCCTTCGCTTCCGCTTCGTACTTGAGCAGCGTGGCATCGGCGACACCCTGCGCCTCGCGCCGCGTCTTCTCGGCTTCGGCCTCGGCCGCGATCGTGATCTTCTGCTTCTCGACCTGCTGACGCACGACTTCCTGCGCCGTGAGCCTCTGCAGTTCGGCCTTGGCCTGCGCGCGCTGGATTTCCGCCTGCGCATCGAACTGCGCGACTTCGCCACGCTGCTGCGCCTGCGCGGCCTGCACGAATAGTTCCGCGTTCGACGCCGCGATCAGCGCCTTCGCACGGTTCTCACCCGCGATGGCCTCGGCTTCCTGGGCTTCCACGAAGATGCGCTTTTCGGCTTCGGCGCGCTTCTGGCCCTGCACCGAGGTGGCCTCGTTCTGCGCCACCTTGATCTGCAGGTCGCGATTCGCTTCGGCTTCACCGATGGTCGCCAGCGCTTCCTGCTGCTGCAGGTAGATGCGCTTGTCGGCCTCGGCCTGTTTCTTGCCCTTCTCGGACTCGGCGACGTTCTGCGCGACCTTGATGGTGCGCTCGCGCACCTGCTCGGACTCGCCCACCGAACCCTTGCGGTCCTGATCGGAGACGTCGATCTTCGCCTGGTTGATGGCCTCCGACGCCGCCTTCTTGCCGATGCTCTCGATGTAACCCGACTCGTCCGTGATGTCGGTGATGTTCACGTTGATGAGATAGAGGCCGATCTTGTTGAGCTCGGGCGCCACGTTGCGGCGGATCGCATCCAGGAATTTCTCGCGATCCTGGTTGATCTGCTCGATGGTGAGCGACGCCACCGTGAGACGCAGCTGACCGAAGATGATCTCGCGCGCCATGCTCTCGACATCGTCCTGCGAGAGATTCAGCAGGCGCTCGGCCGCGTTGTTCATGATGGCTTCTTCGGTGCTCACACCCACCGTGAACGTGCTCGGCACGTTGACGCGGATGTTCTGCAGCGACAGCGCCTTCGTCAGCGGGATCGGGATCGTGAGCGGCGTCAGGCTCATGTACGTGTAGTCCTGGATCAGCGGCCAGATGAAGGCGCCGCCACCATGGATACACAATGCGGACTGGCCTTTGCCGACCTTGCCGTACACCACGAGGATCTTGTCGGATGGACACCGCTTGTAGCGGGTGGCCAGGAACGTGATGGTGATGAAGACGATGAAAATGAACGACACCACCGGAAGGAATGCCATTGTGAGATCCATGCGAGAGCCTCCGCGCGCGAGGTGCGCGCAAACTAACCCAATTGACTAACCAAGGGACTCGATCAGCGTTCGACGGGAGCGACGACCAGCGTGTTGGCCGCGACACTCTGGACGCGAATGGGTGTGCCCGTGGGGATGGTGGCGCCGTCGGCCGACACCGCCTCGAACTCGCGCAGGCGATTGGCGAAGTTGATCTGCACGCGGCCGCCTTCCTTGCCCACCGTGAGATAGACCGACCCTTCGCTACCTACCGCGGCGAACAGGCTGACAGTGCCGCTCGATTGCAGGCGCAGCATGGACCGGAAAACCTTCTGGATGATCCACACCGACGCGACACCGGCGGCCACCGCACCCACCAGCGCGAGCACGAGGCCCAGCGCGGCGTTGTGGTACATGACGAAGCCGACTACGCCGAACATCGTAAAGAAGGACGAAATGCCCTGAATCGTCAGCGCCTGGAAGCCAGCGTCACTGTCGACGTGCACTGCATCGATTCCACCGTGATGGTCGAGCCCGGCGATGGTCAGAATGAGTCTGAAGACGAGTACGAGTCCCCCAACAATCCCGGCCAACAGGAACAGCTGTTCGACGCTGTTGTACGAAGCAAACCACTCAGTCATGGCCCCACTCCCGCCGGATGTCTTGTTTGGTTGTCCCGGCAGTGGAGACTATAGCGGGGATTTCAAGAGTTCATGAAACGAAAACTGCTCACGGTGATGCCGCCGAGAAAATCTCTCTCGTGATAAGCCAGTTCCGCCATGTCGTCGCCGGCTGCGCCCGCTGCAACCATCAGGGGCAGCAGGTGCTCCTCACGGGGATGCGCTGCGCGGGCTGAGGGCGCCGTTTCCCAGGCGGTCAGTAGTTTGTCGCGGTCCGACGCGCTCCCGCCCAGCAGCGCGGCATTCAGCCAGGCATCGAACTCCCGCGACGGGCCGTACGCCGCCGGGCTGAAGAACTGGCGCAGGTTGTGGTAGCTCAATCCGCTGCCGACGATCAGCACGCCTTCGTCACGCAAGGGTGCTATGGCCCGGCCCATGGCCAGGTGAGTCGCGGGATCCAGCCCTCGCTTGAGCGACAGTTGCACCACCGGTACGTCTGCGTCCGGGTAGATGACTTTGAGCGGCGTGAATGCGCCGTGGTCGAAGCCACGCTCCGCGTCGAGACGCGCGGGCAGCCCTGCGGCGTCGAGCAGCGATTTCGCGCGAGCCGCCAGCGCCGGGTCTCCCGGCGCATCGTAATGGATGTGGTAGGTGTAGTCGGGAAACCCGCCGTAGTCATAGATCATCGGCGGCCGCTCGCCCGACGTGAGCGTGAACTCGCGCTCTTCCCAATGTGCGGAAACCATGAGCACCGCCCGCGGCTTCTCGGGCAGCTGGCGCGTCATGTCCGCCAGAGACGCGGCGAGCTTCGCGTAGGGAGCGCGGGAGGCGTCGTCCATGTATGACCACGGACCGCCGCCATGCGAGATGAAGTACACCGGAAGTCGAAGCGGTTTCATTTGCGTGCCAGTGTACGCTCGGCCGCAGGAGTGGAACTCATGAGATTGCCCGGACAGTTTATTGCGGCGTTTTGCCTCGCCTTCGTCGCCCGTCAGCCACTGTGGGCGGCCGACGCCCTGATCACATTCGACGCGCGCTCGGCGCCAACGACATTTGCGGTGGATGAACTCCAGAGCGCCTTGCGCAGCCGCGGCTACACCGTCCAACTCAACCAGACACTCGAACTACCTCCGAAAGACGGGACACTGATCGTCCAGTTCGTGAAGCCCGACAGCGTTTGGATTACTTCTCTCCTCGCGAAGCTGGAGGTCGACCCGGAAAAGATCGAGCGCGAGGGTTTCATCCTGAAGGGCCAGTTCGACGTAAAGGCCGGCGCTTTCTACATCTTCAGCAAGGATGACGCCGGCGCCATGTACGGCGGCCTGGAACTCGCCGAGCAGATCATGGCGCGTGGGATTGCCGGCGTAGTTGACACCGGCCGCAACCCCTACATGCCCATGCGCGGCACCAAGTTCAATATCCCGCTCGACCTGCGCAACCCGAGCTACTCGGACATGAGCGACTCGGCGCAACAGAACATCGCCACGGTCTGGGACTTCGAGTTCTGGCGCGCCTATCTCGATGCGCTGGCGCGCGACCGATACAACTTCGTGTCGCTGTGGAACCTGCATCCCTTCCCGTCGATGGTGAAGGTGCCCGGGTTTCCGGAGGTGGCGCTGAACGACGTATGGCGTTCAAGAATCCAGTTCGACGAGGACTACCCCACTCGCACCACGGGCCTTGTCACGCTGGCGATGCTGGCCAACAAGGAAATCGTCAGTCGACTAACCATCGACCAGAAGATCGGGTTCTGGCGCCGCGTGATGCAGTACGCGAAGGACCGGAACATCGACTTCTACGTGATGACCTGGAATGTGTTCACGTACGGTGTCGATGGCAAGTACGGCATCACCGACGCCCTCGACAATCCGAAGACCGTCGAATACTTCCGCGCCAGCGTGCGCGAGATGTTCCGCACCTATCCGCTGTTGCGCGGCATCGGCCTCACGGCCGGCGAGAACATGGGTGATGCGAGCGCGTATTACGCGGGCGGCACGGATTCCTTCGACGCCAGGGAGAATTGGCTGCTGGCGACGTATGGACAAGGTGTGCTCGACGCAGCGCGCGCGGAGCCCGAGCGACATTTCACGCTCATTCACCGCCAGCACGAGAGCCGCGCGGCGGACATCGCGAAGACTTTCGCGCCGGTCATCGCGCAATCGAACGTGACCTTCGACTTCAGCTTCAAGTACGCGCAGGCGCACGCGCTCTCCTCCACCAGGCAGAACTTCCACAAGGGTTATCTCGAGTCGTCAGGCGATCTCAAGACGCTGTGGACCATCCGAAACGATGATGCGTTGATGTACCGCTGGGCCGCGCCGGATTTCGTGCGCGAGTTCCTGCTGAACATCCCCTACGAAAAGTCGCGGGGCTTCTACGTGGGCTCGGACATGTGGGTGTGGGGCCGGGAATTTCTCTCGAGCCATCCCAGCCTCAAAGGCCAGCTCGAAGTCGACAAACACTGGCTTCATTTCCTCCTGTGGGGGCGGCTGGGGTACGACCCGACGCTCGACAACGAGCGCATCGCCGCGCTCGTGGGCAAGCGATTTCGCCAGTTGGATGGACAGCCATTGCTGGCTGCGTGGCAGAACGCCTCGATGATCTATCCACTCGTGACCGGCTTCCACTGGGCGGACTTCGATTTCCAGTGGTACATCGAGGCGTGTCGCAGCCGACCGGGCCCGGCAAAAACCGTCAGCGGCTTTCACAGCGTCGACACGTTCATCAACCAGGCGGTCCATCCCGCCACCAGCAACATCACGATCCCTGCCTATGTGGCCGGCGTGATAGCGGGAAAGATTCCGACCGGAACGACGCCCCTGCAGGTAGCCGCCCAGATCGACGCGCGTGCCGCAGCCGCGTCCGCTTTCGTCGCCGAGTTCACGGAGCAGGAACTCGCGGAACTGGAAGCGGAAGCCGGCGCGACGCTGACCGACATACTGCTCATGTCGAGCCTTGGCCAGTACTACGCCGCGAAAATCCGCGGCGCAACCGAGCTCGCGTTATTCCGCGAGACGGGCCGCTCGTATCACCGCAAGCAAGCCGTCGAGCACATGAAGGCGGCCGCACGACATTGGGGGCGGTATTCGCAACGCGCCCGGTGGACTTACCGCAACCCGATCTGGACAAATCGCGTAGGCACCGTGGATTGGGACGAACTCGACGCCGAGGTGCGCCGCGATATAGAGATCGCCCGCCGCGCTACTTCGCGCTGATCGCCTGCAGGATCACGGGGTCCGCGTGACCCAGCTCCGCGCTCTGCACCACTATCGTCCCGTCGGCGTCGAGCGCCGAGATGATGGTGGAGTGACTGAACTGCCCGTCCGGCAGTTTCCTGTACTGCACGCCCAACGCGGCTGCGATGAGCCGCACGGCCGCAGCGTCCGCGTGCGCCAATGTCCATCGCGTCGTGTCGATGCGTCGTGAATCCGCCAGCTGCCGCAGCGCCGCCGGTGTGTCACGTTCGGGATCGAGTGACACGAGCAACACGCGCAGATCCTGGCGCTGGGCGTCGTCCACCTTCTTCTCGATGGCGCGCAACGTGTCGATGATCAGCGGACAGGTCGCCGGGCAGCTGCCGTAGAACAGCGTGACCAGCACTTTCCTGCCGCGATACACGTCGAGGTCGATGGCCTTGCCGTCCTGGTTCAGCAGCTTCTCGTGCATCTGGTAGAGCGACGCATTGCGTTCGGTCGCGGACAGAGGCAGAGACATCAGCGCGAGCAACAGGGGCAATCCCGCGCGGGTGAAGAGCGTGCCACGCCCGATCATCGCTGCGCTCCCGCATCGTTGGCACAGCGGAATCCCATCGAATTCGAGCTGTAGGACGCCTTCATGCTCGACAGCATCGCAATGCGCATCAGCATGGCGTAGTTCTCCTTCTGTTCGACGTCGATCGCGCCGCTGCCGCAAAAGCGGTTGCGGTTCGGATCGCCCTGTTCGCGGCTATCGCCACTCACCAGCATGGATCCCGCGTCTTCAACCCATTCCCACACGACGCCGTGGAGGTCGCGCACACCGAAATAGTTAGCCGGCGATGCGCCGGCCGCGGGCAGCGCTCCGCGGGCAGACCTGGAATACCACTCGAGGATCTGTTGGCGCCACTCGGGATCGTCGCGCGCGTCGGGCGCCGTGGCGCTCGCGGCTGCCGCCAGCTCCCATTCGTACCAGCGAGGCAGTCGCGCGCCGCGCGCTTCGCAGTACGCGCTGGCCGCGAACCAGCTCACCTGGGTCACGGGCTGGGCAGCCACTTCCTTGCCTGGATCGGTCGGTGAGGCCCAGTGGCGCAGATACCCTTTGTCGGCAAACAACCCGGCGACACTGTCTCGGCGCCACTCGGCGTGTTTGCGCACGAAGGCCGCGAAGTCGGCATTGCTGACGAGCGCCGTGTCCATGCGGAAGGCAGGAATCACCGCGACCTTCACTTCCGGCGACGGCGGCAACACGGATTCGAACTTTCCGCCGGCGATCGGCACATCGAGCCCACCCGCGCGTGCACCAGGAGCGCTGAACGGGAGCAACGCCAGCGCTAACAAGGTGCACGCACGGATCATGCCCAGGACCTCAGTGCGCCGCGCCTTCGGCGCGCTTGGTGCTGCCACGCACCTGCTTCACTTCATCCGCCGTCACGGCTCCGCCACTGTTGCCCCAGCTGTTGAGGGCGTACGTGAGGATGTTCGCGACTTCGTCATCGTTGAGCTGGCTCATCGGCGGCATGACGGAGTTGTAGCTGGCGCCATTCACCGTGACCGCGCCGCTGAGACCATTCAGCACGATGCCGATGGCGCGCTTGCGATCCGCGAGCAGATAGTCGGAACTGGCGAGTGGCGGGAACACGTTGGGTATTCCAGCGCCCGTGTCCTGGTGACACGCGGAGCAAGTGCCCTTGAACAGCACCTCGCCGGCTTTCACCTGCTGCTCCTTCGTCAGCGTGCCGCTTGCGCTGGCCTTCGCGGCGGTTACAACCGGTGCGAGATTGGACAGCTTGTCGCTGAGGTAGACCTCGTCACCCTGCTTGCCGGAGTAGATGTCCGCGCGCGCTTCGCCGCTCACTTCGAGGATGGCGACGGCGCCCTTGTTGAACGCGCGGAAGATGGAGTGATCGACGAGCACGTAGTTGCCGGGGACCTCGGTGTGGAACTCCACGGTGGCCGCACCACCGGCGGGAATGAGCGTGGTCTGCACGTTTTCCTGGAAATGCGTGCCGCCTTCGTACTGCACCTTGTCGAAGATCTCTCCAATCAGGTGAAAGCTGGAAACGAGGTTGGGACCGCCATTGCCGACGAACATGCGGATGTGCTGGCCGGTCGTCGCCTTGAGCGCCTGCGGACCGGTGAGCGCGGACTCCGCGCCGTTGAACAACACGTAGGTCGCGTTCTCGTCGATGGCCTTCTGCATGTCGAACGCCTGGTGGCCTTTCTCGCGGTACTTGCCCACCGTGTAGAAGTCGCCCTGCATCACGTAGAACTCCTTGTCCACGGGAGGCAGACCTTCCGGGGGCTCCACGAGAATCAGTCCGTACATTCCGTTGGCCACGTGCATGCCGACCGGCGCCGTGGCGCAGTGATAGACGTAGAGACCCTGGTTCAGCGCCTTGAACGTGAACTGGGACTGGTGACCAGGCGCGGTGAAGCTGGAGGCAGCGCCGCCTCCCGGCCCGGTGACACCGTGCAGGTCGATGTTGTGCGGCATCTTGCTGTCCGGGTGATTCTTGAGATGGAACTCCACGGTGTCGCCCTGACGAACGCGAATGAAACTACCGGGCACCGTGCCGCCGAAAGTCCAGAACGTGTACGTGACGCCATCGGCGATCGGCTTGTCGACCTCGATCACTTCGAGTTCGACGATGACTTTCGCGGGCGCATGCCGGCCGGTCGCGGGCGGCACTTCCGGCGGGCTCGTGAGGACTGCCTTGACCGGCTCACCCTGCGGCGGGCCGAAGTCGCCCTTGAGCGAACCACCCGTGACCGTGGTCGCTGGCGCGGCCGTAGCCGCCTTGTCGGACGCACCGCATCCGGTGAGCAGCCACGTGGTCGCGGCCACCATCGCCAACAGGTTCTTCGTCATTTGCATACCTCGCCGGTAGTTTGCCTATCGCTGAGTCTCAAGTTAGCGCGCTTCGGCGGCGCGAACTCTGATCCAGATCAGCCCCAACGGGTATACGTAGGTTTCCGGACAGAACCTCTCAGAATCCCGCCAGTGCGAATATGCCCCGGGGATCGTGCGCTCTCGCGACACTGATGATGAACGCATAAAGCAGCAGCGCGGCGAAAAAAGTCCGCGCGCGTACGGTGCGGCTGGCGCCGCGTTTGAGCGCGTAGCTCCCGAGAATCACGTACACCACGAGCAACAGTACCTTCACCGTGAGCCAGCCGTGCACGAACGGATACTGGTGAAGAATGGTCGCGAGCATGAGCGCCGCCGTGAGCAGCACGGTGTCGATGGTGTAGCTCAGGTAGCGCAGCGGCGCGGCCATGTACCACCGTTCCCCTGCGAGCATCACCGCCCCCCGAAACGCGAACAGTGCTCCACTACAGAGCACTGCCGCGATGTGAACCCACTTTATTTCCGCGTAGAACTCGATCACGTGGTCTCGACACCCTCGGGCACCTGGTCCTTCGCCCGCTTGGGCGCGACCCAGAGCCGCAGCACGAACCAGGCGATGCTGAGCGCGCCCACGCTGAAGATCGTGTCGCCCGGGACGCGCATCCAGACCAGCGTCTGCACGAGGGGCTTCTGCATGAGCTCCGCAGAGCGCGCGTACCAGTAGCCATGGTCGATGGCGGCGCTGAGCTGGATGATTCCGATGGGCAACAGCGTCAGCAACGCCATGCCCGCCAGCCCGATGTTCAACGCCCAGAACCCGGTGTTGAGCACGCGCTCATTCCACACCACGTTGGGCTTGAGTCCCCGCAGGCAGAACAGCATCAGGCCGAGCCCGAGGAATCCATACACGCCGAACAGCGCGGTATGGCCATGTAGCGGCGTGAGGTTCAGGCCCTGCATGTAGTAGAGAGGCAGCGGCGGATTGATGAGGAAGCCGAACAATCCTGCTCCCACCAGGTTCCAGAACGCCACCGCGGTGAAAAACAGGATCGGCCAGCGGTACCGCTGCATCCACGGCGTCGCCTGTCCCAGCTTGAAGGTGTGGTACGCCTCGAAGCCGATGAAGGCCAGCGGCACCACCTCGAGCGCGCTGAAGCTGGCGCCGAGCGCGATGACGGCCGTCGGCGTGCCCGTGAAGTACAGGTGATGCAACGTTCCGAGCACGCCGCCGCTGAGGAACACGATGGTCGCGAACAACACCGCCACGGTCGCGGACTTCGCCCGCAACAGACCCAGACGTGTGAACAGGAAGGCGATGACGGCCGTGGCGAACACTTCGAAGAAGCCCTCGACCCACAGGTGCACTACCCACCAGCGCCAGTACTCGACCATGGAGATGTGCGTGTGCTCGCTCCACATGAGCCCGGCGCCGTAGAACAGGCCGATGCACACCGTGCTGGCGAACAGGAGAAGGATGATGGACTTGGACTCACCACCCTTCCTGATGGCCGGCCACAGCGCACGACCGACGAGGGCCAGCCAGATACCGAGTCCTGCAAACAGGAAGATCTGCCAGAAGCGGCCGAGATCCACGTACTCCCAGCCCTGGTGGCCGAACCAGAAGTTCTTCGCCAGGCCTAACTTCTGCATGACCGCCAGCCACTGGCCGGTGAAGGCGCCCACCACGATGATGAGCAGACAGGTGAACAACACGTTCACGCCGAGCCGCTGGTACTTCGGCTCATGGCCGGAGATCGCCGGCCCGATGTACAGGCCCATGCCGAGCCACGCGGTCGCGATCCAGAGCACGGCCAGCTGCGTGTGCCAGGTGCGGCTCAGGGAGTACGGCAGGTAGTTGGACAAGGCGAAGCCGTAGGCCTCCTGCCCCTCCACCTGGTAGTGGGCCGTGATGGCGCCCAGCAGGATCTGCGTGAGGAACAGCGCGATCACCAGCCAGAAGTATTTCGCGGTCGCCTTCATGGACGGCGTCACGCGAACCAGGGCCAGCGGATCGGTCTTCGGCAGCTCGGGCGGCCCCTCGTCCTTGTGCCGCGCGTGATGCCAGCCCAGCAGCGCGATACCGGCGATCAGGAACAGCACGCTGAACACCGTCCACATCAGGAGATGTCCCGGCGGCGTGTTGCCCACGAGTTCATCGTGCGGCCAGTTGTTCGTGTAGCTGATCTGTTTGCCTGGCCGCTCGGTGACTGCGGACCACGCGGACCACCAGATGAATGCCGTGAGCGCGTGGCGGTGTTCCAGCGTGTCCACGGTGCGATCCTTCATCGCGTACGCCTTGCGCAATTCGAGCACCTTCGGGTCGTTGCCGAACAACGCCTCGTAGTGTTTGCCGACCGCGGCGATCGCCTGCGCACGCTCGGCGTCGACGGTGATGTGGCCTGTCGCCGCGTCGTAGGTGTTGGCGCGGATCATCGGCTGGAGCCGCGCGTTCAGCAACGTCCGCTGGTCCGCTGGAAGTTCGGCGTAACCATGCCCTGTCTGGTGTCGCGCGGTGATGTCGAGCCACTCGATGGCTTCCCGGTGCAGCCAGTCCGCGGACCAGTCCGGCGCGACGTAGCTGCCATGACCCCAGATGGATCCGAGCTGGTGACCGCCGATGGACTGCCAGACCTGGCGGCCCTCTTCGATGTCGGCTCGCGTGTACAGCGTTTTACCGCTCTGCGTGACGACGGCGCTGGGGATGGGCGGCATCTCGCGGTGGATCTCGCCGCCGACCCAGAGCAGGACGGTGAAAGAGATGGCCAGGAGGCCGGTGAGGAATAGCCAGAGTTTTCTTGTGGCGGTCATGACGTCATTTCCTTCTCAGGTGACTCATGCTCGCGCCGGTGATGTCAGGACACCCTGATCCAGATCAGCCCGGGGTTATTCGCGAAGAATGTTGCGGGCCATCGCTTCGAGTTTGACGGAATCCTTGATCTCGATTTCGCGCCGATCGACATGAAGCAATCCCGAGTCCTGCAGGCGCGAAAAGCCGCGGCTCACGCTCTCCGAGGCCAGGCGCAAATAATTCGCGATATCGGTTCGCGTCATGGAAAGCCGGAAGCGTTTCGCGGAG
>Ga0315910_10003391_pt1 | contig 13579 bp, 11 predicted proteins | sample EdamamesoilMG_FD_204470 | JGI IMG/M metagenome (GOLD analysis project Ga0315910, IMG submission 204470) | Garden soil microbial communities collected in Santa Monica, California, United States - Edamame soil | ecosystem: Environmental > Terrestrial > Soil > Garden | place: USA: California...
TCCTGGAGCTGTAGCAGGTTCCAAGGGTCCGGCTGTTCGCCGGTTAAAGCGGTACGTGAGCTGGGTTTAGAACGTCGCGAGACAGTTCGGTCTCTATCTGTGATGGGCGCAGGAGATTTGAGTGGGGTTGACCTTAGTACGAGAGGACCGGGTTGAACGCACCTCTAGTGTACGAGTTGTCCCGCCAGGGGCACCGCTCGGTAGCTAAGTGCGGACGGGAGAAACGCTGAAAGCATCTAAGCGTGAAACCCTCCACGAGATGAGATCTCCCAGGGCATAAGCCCTCTAAAGGCTCCTGGTAGACGACCAGGTGATAGGCCAGATGTGTAAGGCTAGCGATAGCTTGAGCTTACTGGTACTAATCAGCCGTGAGGCTTGACCATTTAACCCACATTTCGTAAGGCGGAACTGAAGTTCCGCCCTACATTCAGACTGCGGGTGTGTGGTCGGAAAACTATCGTTGCAGAGTATTCAGGACTGACGGCGGCGCCGCATGTGCGCGCCGTCAGGTCAAATCGGTTTCCCGGTGGTCACAGGGGCAGGGTCACACCCGTTCCCATTCCGAACACGGAAGTTAAGCCTGCCACCGCCGATGGTACTGCATCCGCAGGGGTGTGGGAGAGTAGGTCGCTGCCGGGGATTTATTCGAAGGCCCGATGTTTCGTTCCGAAACATCGGGCCTTTTTTCTTTTACGGCTGGGATAGGTCGCTGCCTGTTCTGAGGCAGGATGAAGTCAGTGAGCGTCGTCAGGACCCTCGGCCGCCATGTGCTCCATGCCGGCGCCCGAAGCTATCGTCGACTGGTGCTGAGGCGCCCGGTATTCATCGCCATCACGGGCAGTTGCGGCAAGACGACCACAAAGGAGCTCGCGGCCGCCGTGCTGGCGACGCGGCTGCGCGGGACACGTGGCGCCGGCAACGGCAACACGCCCTGGCATCTCGTGCGAAACATCCTCCGGACTCGGCCGCAGGACCAGTACTCGGTCCTGGAATTGGCCGGCTTGAGCGATACGGTCATCCCCCTCGAAGGCCCACTCGAGTTGATCCGCCCGAAAATCGGCGTGGTCACCAACATCGGCACCGATCACTACACCGTCTTCAAGGACCTGGATGCGACGGCGGCGCACAAGGGAAAGCTCGTCGCGGCACTGCCCGCAGACGGCGTCGCCATCCTCAACGCCGACGACCCGAGAGTGTTCGGGATGCGGAGCCGCTGTCAAGGTCGCGTGGTGACGTTCGGCAGCACCAATCCCGCCGACGTCTCGGCGTCGCGGGTTTCCTGCGACTGGCCGGACAGGCTCTCGCTCGACGTCAGCTGCGGAGGCGAGACGGCGCGGGTCCAGACACAGCTGTGCGCGCCGCACCTGGTGCCCGATGTGCTGGCGGCCATCGCCGTCGGCCACGTGATGGGGATCCCACTTGCCGCGGCGGCCGATGCCATCGGCCGCGTCGAGCCGTTTTCAGGACGCATGGAGCCCGTCACCACGCCCGACGGCATCACCTTCATGCGCGACGATCAGAAGGCGCCGATGTGGACGATTCCGGCGACCCTCGACTTTCTCCGGCGCGCGCGCGCCCGCCGGAAGATCGTCGTGCTCGGCACCATTTCTGATTTTCCGGGGAACCCGGGGCGGAAGTGTACCTGGGTCAACCGGGACCTGCTGGAAATCGTGGATGGGGTCATTGGTGTGGGCCTTCAAGGCTCGTACTGCCTGCGCGCCCCCTGTCCGCGTGAAGGCCGCGTGCGTCGCGCGTTCACGGATGTTCGTGAAGCCTTAGGCTTCCTGCGCGGCTTTCTCGAGCCAGACGACCTTGTGCTGTTGAAAGGCTCCGAGGCCGATCAACTCGACCTCATCGTTCGCGAATGGACGCCGCTCGGCGAAGCCACGCCGGCGGCGTCGAATCCTCCAGAACCGGCTCCTCAACCGCCGGACGATCGTCCCGGACTTCAACTGATCGTCGGACTGGGCAACCCCGAGCCGAGATTTGCCGACACGCCACACAACGTCGGTCAGCGGGCCGTCGACTTGCTCGCAGATCGCCTCGGAGCCACCTGGGTGGCCGACGATGACGGCCTGACCGCGGTCGCGTCCTGGCAGGGCGCTCAACTGTGTCTCGCGAAGTTGCGCGCGCATGTGAACGACACGGGGCATCAACTGCGGCGCCTGGCCGAGCGGCACGACATCGCTCCCGCGCGATGCATCGCGGTGCTCGACGACGTCCATCTCGCGGCTGGAGTGACGCGGCGCCGGGAGAACGGGAGCAGCGGCGGACACAAGGGGATGGCCTCGATCATCACCGCCTTTCAGACCGAGGGGATTCGGCGGGTCAAGATCGGCGTCGGCAAGCCTGCCGACGCCGACCTCGCGGCATTCGTGCTCCGGCGGTTCACTGACGAGCAGCGGCCTCTGATCGAGAAGGCCTGCGAGGATGCAGTGGAGATGGTGCTTCAGATGGTGACGCCGCCGCGCGCCGCGGGCCGCCAATGATTCAGCTCGCAAAGAAAGTCGTCAAGCGGGTGTTGCCCGTCGGGACGTGGGAGAGCTTTCGGGGGAGATGGTGGCGCTATCTCCGCCCCCTGACTGTCGACTACTGCCCGGTGATGTTGCCTTGGTTCTCTACGGCCCGCGGATCCGGACCGGCCGTGCGGCTCCATCAGCTGGCGAGCTCGTTCCAATGGGACAATCGCTGGTCCCCCATCACCGCGGTGGCCTACGGCGTGGCCCTGATACGGTGGCCGTTCAGGTTCTCCTTCGAGTCGGCCGTCGCGCTGAACAGATACGGTCCCGAGATCGCGGCCAAGCACGGCGTGGGCCGTGGGCGCCAGGCGGCAGGCATACTCCGCCACGGCCTGATTGACAACATCCCGGCGCTCTACTACTACCGATTCCGCTTGTTCGACCCGGACCGCGCCAGGCAGGCAACGTCCTACCTGCACCCCGAAGAGATGAGCATCCTGTACCCGACACTGGCGCGGGGGCTCGACGACGACGCGCCGCTTCGGGACAAGGAGCTGTTCTTCGAGCACGGCCTCAGGCATGGACTTCCGGTTGTCCCGGCCATCGCGTTTTTCGGCAACGGGGCGTTGAAGCGATGGCACGCCTCGCCCGCACACGTCCTGCCCGACGACGATCTCGTGCTCAAGCCCGTCGACAGCGGCGGAGGGAGCGGCTTTCAGCTATGGAAGCACGACGCGGGGAACAAGGTCTGGCAGCGCGACGGTCTGGCCCTCGACGCCGCACGATTCCTCGAGCATTGTGCCAGCAGCTCCGCGCTTCATCGGCACGTGCTGCAACGCCGGCTGCGAAATCATCCTCGGTTGCAGGGCTTGAGCGGCAAGGGCCTCAGCACGCTGCGCATCGTGACCTACCGCAGTGTCGATGGAGCGGAGGGGACGCTTGTCGAGTGCCTTCGCATGCCGACTGGCGAATCAGCCGTCGACAACTTCGACGCCGGAGGTATCACGGCGCCAGTCGACGGCTCATCGGGCAGGCTTGGCCTCGCGATTGCCAAGGACCCTCGACCGGGCCCGTTTGCCCGCCACCCTGACTCCGATTCCCTCATCGAGGGACACGAGGTCCCCCACTTCGCCGAAGCGCGTGCGCTGACGCTGCGTGCGCACGCCTGCTTCCCGTGGATACCATTTGTGGGCTGGGACGTCGTCATCACCGCGGACGGGCCCGTTCTGCTCGAGGCGAACCCGGACTTCGGTGTCGAGCACGCGCAGATCTCGATGAGCCGGCCCCTCGGCGAGACGGCATACCCGAAGATCTACCTCGGGTATCTGTCCGCTCGCCCCCGAGCCTAGTCGACGCCCGCCGCTCAGCTAAGATATGACGGTGCGTCCGCTGCTGAAGACGGTCGTTCGGAGGGCCGGACTGGCCGCGCTTGGCGTGACGGAACGATTGCCCGACGCGCGCGATGTCCTGCTGACTTTCGATGACGGGCCGGAGCCGGGCGTCACCGAGCCGATTCTCGAACGCCTGGCCCACTACAACGCGAGTGCGGCGTTTTTCACCGTCGGCTACCAGGTCGCTCGGTCGGGTGACCTGATCGCGAAAGTGCATCGCGCTGGTCACCGAATCGGCAACCATAGTTACGGGCATCCTGTCGACATCCCGGCGACGACCTCCGAGGTAATGGACGATCTTCAACGGTGTCAGTCGGAGATCGCGTCGAAAATCGGCGTGTCCCCCACGCTCTATCGTCCTCCCCTGGGCCAGCTCCGCTGGTCGAACCTTCGCGCCGCCAGACGCATCGGTCTCAGAACCGTTCTGTGGACGATCGACCCCCGTGACTGGCAGTTGACGTCCCGGGCCGAGGCCGTTGAACGGGGCCGTGAGCTGGCGGCGTCGATACGCGGTGGCGAGATCGTCTTGTTGCACGAGTCCAACAAGCACGTGCTCGATGTGCTCGATTGGCTGCTGCCGGCGCTGAGGGACAGCGGCCTTCAGCTCGGGCAAGGCGCCTCCCGGCTGTGACCGGGGCAGGGCCGCTCGGGTTCCACGCGCTGGCCGTTGCGCAGATTCCTCGTATCCAGAGCGTCCTGCCGGCCGCCGCGGGGCTGATGTCGCCGACGATGGCGGAGGAGCTCCAGGCAAATCCTGACACGACGGATGAAACGCCGTGGCTGTTCTGCCTGGCGGACGCGGACGGCACGCTCGTCAGCTGGATCCGTGTCTGGGCTGACTGCCTCTGGGTCGAAGGGCGGCAGACGCCCTGGTTGTGGACCGGCGATCTCAGAACGCTGGAGGCATTCAGGGGACGAGGCTTCGCGACGGAACTTCAGCGCCAGGGCACCGACTGGGTCGCGGCTCGTGGCATCGGCCGAGGAAGCGTGTTCTCGACCGATGAGACGCTCCACATCTACAGGAAGCTCGGATACCTCCAGCCCGGGCACGCTTCGCGACGCGTCCTTCTCGGATCCGGACGGCCCCTCATCGCTGCGCACCTCAGCGGCCCCGTGGCGACAGTGGCCAACGCTGCTGCACGCCCGATGGCGGCCCTCGCGCGGCGGGCCTTTCTTGCGAGATGTCGCCGGTGGTGCAGGCGATCGCTGGTCACCGTCGAAGTCGACGCCAGAAGTTCTGCTGTCGATCGGACGCTGGCATCAGCTGCTCGGCGGCTGCGGGTTCACTTCAATCTGTCTCCAGAGAAGCTCCAGTGGAAGCTTGACCTCGTCGCGAAGAAGCCCGGTACGCTCCGGCTGCTGACGATCAGCGATCGGGCGGAGCGGCCGCTGGCGCTGGCGGTGACCCGCACGCGGGTGGAGACGCGACCGCTGGCTGGCCGTTATCGCGACTTCCTGTGCACGACCTTGATGGACTTCGCGCTGGCGGAGTCAACGACAGAGGCGGCGGAGGCCCTCGTCGGCCACGTCGCCCGCGAGTTCCTGGAATCCGACGCCGAGGTCCTGCAAATTATCTCCTTCGACGACGCCGTGACGCGGAGAGCCGCTGCCGCCGGCTTCGTGCGGGCGGGGCGGGGGATGTCGTTTGCCTGCCGGCTGCCGCCGGACATGCCGCTGCCCGAGGGCGCGGCTGACCTTTCCTCGTGGCCGGTGACCCATTTTTCAGGCGACGCGTTACTGCAATAGAATATCGGGCACCCCCAGCCTGGAAAAGGCGTGACTGCGCGCGATCCCAGGCTCGACGTCCTCCGCGGAGTGGCGCTGCTCGTGCTGCTCGTCAACCACGCGGAGGAACTCAGCCGTACGCAAGTCCTGTCGCTCGTCACGTACGCCCCTGTGGGTGTCTCGACGGCGGCAGAGCTCTTCATCTTTCTTTCGGGCCTCGTCCTGGGGCTCGCGTACTGGCGCGTGCTCGGCACGCAGGGGTACGTGCGGTTCCACACGCGCTGCCTCGCCAGGGCCTGGCAGATCTACCTGCTGCATCTCGCCAGCCTGGGCTTCACCGTTGCCGCCGTCGTCACCCTGACCGCGTACTACGGGACGAGTCTCAGCGCGGTGTTCCCCTCCCAGGGTCTGACCGTCAGCACCGAGTCGCTCACGAGGTTCCTGCAGCTCAAGTACAACCCGCAGTACTTCGACATCCTCCCGCTGTATATCGTGCTGCTGCTGTACGTGCCGTTCATGCTGCCGCTGCTGCGCCGGCATCCCGGCATGGGGCTGGCCGCCTCACTGGCGTTTTACCTTGTGGCGCAGTGGGGAGCGGTGGTCGGTCACGCGGAGACGCTCCCGTTTGCGGCGGGCTTCTATTACAACCCGATGGCGTGGCAGCTGCTGTTCGTGCTGGGCGTCGCCGCGGGCTTTCGCCTCCGGGAAGGGCGGCCGATGCCGCACATCTCGGGACGGGGTCTGCTGGCCGTGGTCGGGCTCCTCGTCGTTGCGGCTGCCTGGTACAAAGGCGTCCGCCTCAACGCCGTCACCGGCTGGTTCGCAGACGTGGCCTATGTGCCGGGGCAACCAGTGCCATTCGATATCCCGCTCACCGACAAGTCCACGCTCGGCCCATTCCGCCTCGTCCACTTCCTGCTGCTGGCGACCGTGGTCGCGCAGTGGCTGCCCGCGCCGGATTCGCAGGTGTGGCAGTCGCGTCTCGGCCGCCGAACCGCGATGTGCGGGCGCCACGGGTTGGAGGTGTTTGTCGCCGGTGTCGTCCTCACCTACGTGATTGGCACGCTGATGCGGATCGCCGATGGCGGTCGCGGGCTCATGTTCGCGCTCGACCTCGCCGGGATGCTCGCGCTGCTGGCGTGGGCGGACCTCGTGGAGTGGCGGCGGCGCGAACCATGGCGAATGGGCCCGATCGCAGCCAAGCCCCAACCGTATAATCGGGCGGGCGCGGCCTGACCCTGGAGGAGGCCGTCCCCCGTACTCATGACCGACCCCGCCACGGGATTTCTCTGGTTCCTCGCCTTTCTCTTCTCCACGACCGTCCACGAAGCGATGCATGCCTGGGCGGCGATGAGGGGCGGTGATCTGACGGCGTATCACGGCGGCCAGGTGTCGCTCTCGCCCCTGCCGCACATCCAGCGCGAGCCGATCGGCATGCTGGTGCTGCCGCTCCTGACAGCGTTGACACAAGGCTGGGCGATCGGGTGGGCGAGCGCGCCGTACGACCCGTACTGGGCGGCGCGGTATCCGAAACGCGCGGCGTTGATGGCGGCTGCCGGGCCCGTCGGCAACCTGATCCTGGCGGCGACGGCGTTCCTGCTGCTGAAGGTGGGCCTCACATCGGGTATGTTCGCGGCCCCGTCCCACGTCTCGTTCAGCGGCGTCGTCGAGGCCACCTCCGCAGGTGTCCCGGAGTTTGCGGCCGCACTGCTGTCGATCTTCCTGATGCTCAACGTCCTGCTCTTCGCGTTCAACCTGCTGCCGCTGCCGCCGCTCGACGGCGCCGCCGTGCTCGGACTCGTATTGCCGAGAGACAAGGCCATCGCACTGCAGCAGTTCACTCACCAGCCCTGGATCCAGATCCTCGGCATCGCGATCGCCTGGAAGTTCTTCCCTCTCCTGAGCCGCCCGTTGTTCGCCTTTGTGCTGGCGCTGTTACACCCCGCGGAGTCGTACCAGTAGTCACACGTGCCGGAGCTACCCGACATCGAGCTTTACCTCCACGCCCTCGGCTCGCGCGTGCGCGACCATACGCTCGAGCGCATCCGCATCACCAGCCCATTCCTGCTCCGCTCCGTGACGCCGCCGCTCGCGTCGGCCGAGGGCCGGCGCGTGTGCTCACTCGACCGATTGGGCAAACGAGTCGTGGTGGGACTCGAGGGCGAGCTGTTCCTGGTCATCCACCTGATGATCGCCGGGCGTTTCCGGTGGGCCGATCGGGGCGCGGCCGTGCCGCGAAAGCTCGGACTCGCTGCCTTCGACTTCGACAGCGGCACGCTGCTGCTGACTGAAGCCGGCGCGAGGAGGCGGGCGTCGCTGTTTCTCGTACACGGTACGTCGGCGCTCGCGGAACATGATCCGGGCGGCCTGGACGTGCTCTCGGCCCGGCCAGCGGAGTTTGTCGAGCGTCTATTGTCCGAGAACCGGACCTTGAAACGCGCATTGACCGATCCGAGGCTGTTCAGCGGCATCGGCAACGCCTACTCCGACGAGATCCTGCACCTGGCACGTCTGTCGCCGGTGCGGTTGACGTCGACGCTCTCCGACGACGAGGCGCGCAGCCTGGCCGACACGAGCCGCCGTGTCCTGACGGTCTGGCGCGACCGGCTGATCGCCGAGGCCGGCGAGGCTTTCCCGGCGAAGGTCACGGCTTTTCGAGCGGACATGGCCGTCCACGGGAAGTTCGGTCAACGCTGTCCGGTCTGCGGCACACCGGTGCAGCGAATCCAGTACGCTGCCAACGAGTGCAACTACTGCCCCGCGTGCCAGACCGGTGGGCGCCTCCTCGCCGATCGGGGTCTTTCGCGGCTGCTTGGCAAGGACTGGCCGAAGACGCTCGAGGAACTCGAAGAGCTGAAGCGACGTTGATGTAGGGGATGCCCCCTGACGCCTGATGTCCACCCCGTCACCCGACAAGCGCGCGGCGCAGCTCCAGGACCTCAGGTTCCGCCTCCTGTTGAGTCCTGTCATGGGCTGGGTCGTGCCGGCCGTCAGCGGCCTGGTGGATCACCGCCGGCACAGTTGGGCCGGTCTCGCCGCCAGCTACGCCTACTTCTCGGTCCTCGCCTTCGTCGTGTGGGAAGGCAACCGGCGCCTGTACTACAAGCTGTCGCGGCGTGAGGATTGGCTCGAGCGCCCGTGGTATCGCGCGGCATTGCTCATGACCGTGATCGTGGTGTTCACGATTCCCGTGTCGATCCTGCTGCTTGTGACCTGGCAGCGGGCCACCGGCGATCCCGGCGTCCGGCCGTACGCCGTTGCCACTGCCGTCGTCGGCATCGTCGCGATTGCCGCCGTCATCACCAATGTCTACGAGACCGTGTTCCTCGTCCGCGGTTGGGAGAGCGCGCGGCTGCGGTCCGCGCGCGCGGAATCGGCCCGGCTGACCGCGGAACTCGAGCGCCTGTCGCGTGAAGTCGACCCGCACTTCCTGTTCAACAACCTGCATGCGCTGCAGCATCTGGTCGAGCGCATGGACGCGCGTGCGCTGCCGTTTCTCGAGGCGCTGAGCGACACCTACCGCTACGTGCTCGCCTCCCGCGACAAGCCCCTGGTCCCGCTCGAGGAGGAACTCGACGCACTCGCCCGGCATTACACACTGGCGTCGACGCGCTACGGCGGCTGCGTGGACGTTCGGATCGATGTCACACTCGAGCAGGCCCGCGGGCTGTTTGTGCCGCCCGTCAGCCTGGGTGAGCTGCTGCAGAACGCCCTCAAGCACAACGTCGTCAATGCCGAGCAGCCGCTGATGTTTGTGGTGAAGCTCGAACGCGATGCGCTGATGGTGTCCAATCACGTGCGCCAGCGGGTGCAGCCGGCGGCTTCCACCGGCGTGGGCCTGACGAACCTCGGCGAGCGCGTGCGACTGGCCGTCGGCAGGCCGATGACGTGGAAGATCGACGAGGGCCGCTTCATCGTGACCGTCCCGCTCGCCATTCGCTGAAGCAGAGCCCCAGATCCGTGTGGTATGTACGAACCATGTCGATTCGGAGCCTGATCGGCGCGTCGTTACCCACGCCAGTCAGGCGTGCGGTCTGGTTTCTGACCAGCAGAGAATATCGGTTGGCCTGGAATGGGCTGCGCAAGGCCCGGGCCATTCGGAAGATTCAGGAGTCGAGTTGGCCGTCTCTCCATGAGCGCGCGAGCGGACGGGTCTTGTCAGGACCGTTTGCCGGCCTGCAGTACCCCGCGACCGGCTGTTACCCTCAGAAGCTGCTTGGCACGTACGAACTCGAACTGACACCGATCGTCGAGTCGATCGCCAGCCGCCAATACGACGCCCTGGTAGATATCGGCGCGGCCGAGGGCTACTACGTGGCAGGTTTCGGCCGACGTCTTCCGGCGATTCACATCACGGCTTTCGAGGCAGATGCAGGGACGCTGCCGGCCCTGCGAGCCACCGTGGCGGCCAACGGTCTTCAGGACAGAGTGTCAATAAGGGGCTTCTGCACTCCCACCGACCTTGCGGATGTCCTGGAGCGTGCGCGTCGACCGGTGGTGATATGCGACGTCGAAGGTGCCGAGGACTCGCTGCTGGATCCGGCAGTTGTGCCACCCCTTCGGACAGCGGACATGCTCGTCGAGGTGCATGAAGATCTGTGTCCGGGCGTGGCGCAGCGACTGACCGACCGGTTCCGTGACACACACATCCTGCAAGCGGTAGCTGCGCGGAAGCGGACACTTGAGGACTGTCCACCGAACGTCGTGGCGGTCGCGAGCGTGAAGCGCGCTGCCATGGAGGAGTTCAGGGCACCGGGTGGACAATGGTTCTGGTTCAGCAGGCTCTAGTCGCTGGGGGGAACGAGGGATCGATACAGCTGGGCGACTTGCGAGAGGCTGCGCTTGGCATCGAAAGTCGAAACGACTCGTCGACGCGCGTTCCTGCCCGCTTCCAGCAACTCGCCCTGGCGCGCCAACAGCCGTCCAACCGAAGTCGTCAGTCCGGAGAGATCGCCGGTTTCGACGACAATCCCCGCGTCGCCGACGACCTCGGCGGCCGAGCCGCCACGATAGACCGCGACCGGGGTACCGCACGCCATCGCCTCGCAAATACTCATGCCGAAGGTCTCATGTCCGCTCGTCGAGACGAACAGATCGATGGCGTGCATGAATGGTTCGATCGCCTCGACGTCGCCGAGCCAGATGAGCCGGCTGCCCAACGCCGTACGATCGTGGAGGCGTCTCATCTCGGCTTCATAGTCTTCGTCGCCCGGCGGGGCTGACCCGGCAATGATTCCAACCACCGGAGCGGGATGGGTGGTGACGATCTTTTCGACGAGGTGAATGAAGTCGGCGACTCGCTTGCGTGGCCTGATCGCGTTGGCAGCGCCGATCACCAGGGTCCCGTCGACAATTCCCCATCCGCGCCGCACTGACTCGCGGACGCCAGGGTTCACTCCAAACGACTCGGTGTCGACGCCAAGGGGTATGACGGCCTGATCATCGGGCTGGAGGACGCCGTCCAGGGCCGCCGCGCATTCTTCCTGTTGGGTCCGGGTCGTCCACAGAACGCGCTGCGGCCTTCGCCAACCGGTGAACATCCAGGTCGCGAACCCACGCCCGACAAGATAATGAACGTGGCAGATGGCCGGCGCGCCGATGAGCCGGGCCACCGGTGCGGCAAACGGGTAGACGTTGTGCTCCGCGTGGACGAGGTCTATTCTCCATCGCCGCGCCTTCGCTGCCAGTCGTGCCAGGGGTCCGATCGACGAGAAGGGACGGCGCCAGTCGGGCCAGGGCATCTCCGTGAGCACAAAAGGGACCCTGTGCTCCTCGAGCCACCTGACCAGTGGCCCCCTCCTGGACACTGCGAGATAGAACTCGATGCCTTCGCGCTGTTGTTTCGAGATCCAGTCGAGAAGCGTGCGGGAACTCGCTCCCAGGTTGGGGTTGTCGGTCAGATAGAGAACTCGAAGCGGCGAAGGCATTCAACCGACTCTGTCGAGAAAACGCTCCAGGGCCCAGACCGCCCAGAGCGCGTAGCTGTGATCGTGGCGGCCGGCGCGGTGTGCCTCGAACCATCCGCGCAGGACTCCGTGGTCGACCAGGCCGCGCGTGTGGCTCCCGCTACCCAGAACCTCGTCGGTGTAACGAGTGGCATAGGGCCCCGCGATCCATTCGCCGATCGGCACGGTGAACCCGCGTTTCGGCAGTGTCGCCAAACCGGGAGGAAGCCGTCGCCTGGCCAGCTCGCGCAGGATCCACTTGCCCGTACGCCCCTTCTGTTTGAGCGTGGACGGAAGCCGGAATGCGAGCTCGACGACCGAGCGATCGAGGAGGGGATTTCTGACCTCGAGCCCGTGCGCCATGCTCATCCGGTCGACCTTCACGAGCGGGTCGTTGGGCATGTATACGTGGAGGTCCGTATACTGCGCCCTGGTCAGTGCATCGCGTGACGGGCAGCGGTTGTAGACATCGGTGACCGCGGTGAACGCGGGGTTGGCCGACTCGTCAGACGCCGGCAGCCCGAGCAGGCTCCGCGTAGCCGCTGGTTTGAGGAAACAGAGATCGACGAAGAACGCCGACGCCGGGTCGCGCGCGAGATTGTCGAGCAGGGTTGCGGCTCTGAGCGGCTTCGGCACCCCGGGCCCCCTCGGCCACACCCGGCCGGTCCACTGCGCCAACCGGCGGCCGGGTCGACCGGGAACGAAGCGCCTCGCCCGCGACTCGAGGACGTGCGGCACGTATCTGAAGTCATATCCGGCAAACGTCTCGTCGCCGCCATCACCGCTCAGGGCCACGGTCACGTGCTGCCGCGCCGCACGTGAGACGTACCACGTCGGGATGGATGAGGAATCGGCCAGTGGCTCGCCGATGCCGACCGTGACCGCGTCGATCACTTCCTCGAGCCGTGGCTCGACGATCGACTCGTGGTGGCGCGCGCCGACGTGAGTCGCCGTCAACTTCGCCGCTGCCAGCTCGTTGTGCGCCGCCTCGGCAAATCCCACCGTGGCCGTCACCAGCCGGTCACCAAGGGCCTCGGCCATGTAAGAGACGATGAGACCGGAATCGATGCCTCCGGAAAGGAAGGCGCCCAGCGGCACTTCGCTCTCGAGGCGATCGGTGACGGCCTTCCTCAGCGCCGCGTCGACCTTCTCGATTGCTTCAGCCTCTCCGCATGTCTCGCCGTCGAACTCCTTGACGTCCCAGTAGCGGCGCGTCGTGACGCCGCCGTCCTTGACGTGCAGCGTGTGAGCCGGCGGCAGCTTGTAGACACCGGCAAACGGCGTCTGCGGCGCAAGGAAGTATCCGAGGGAGAGATAGCCTTCGAGGCCCGAGAGGTCGAGGTCGCCCTTCCAGAGCGGGCTGGCCATGAGGGCCGGCAGCTCGCTGGCAAACTGCAGGACACCATTGGTGACGACGTAGTAGAGCGGCTTCTTGCCGAGCCGATCGCGTGCGATGAAAAGCTCGCGTCGGCGCTCGTCGAGGATGGCAAAGGCAAACTGGCCGTCGAGCCAGTCGACACACGACGGACCGTACTCCTCCCACGCGTGGACGATCGCTTCCGTGTCTGAGGACGTCTTGAAGCGATGGCCCGCGGCCTCGAGACGCGGCCTCAGCGTGCGGTGGTTGTAGACCTCGCCGTTGAAGACGATCCAGACGGTGCCGTCTTCATTGGACAGGGGTTGAGCGCCGCGTGCGATGTCGATGATGGCGAGACGCCGGTGACCGAAGCAGGCGTACTCCCGATCGAGAAAGCCGTCGGCGTCGGGTCCGCGATGCGCGATGCGTGCGCTCATGGCGCGAACCGCCGCCGGCATGAACGGCGGCAGCGGTCCGTCGATGGCATATGCGCCCGCGATACCGCACACGTCAGGCCACCGCCCGATGGACCAGCAGTTCGCGAAACGCCGATCGATAGTGGCCGATCATCTCCGTGAGACTGTACACCGCCACTGCCCTGGCGCGATTGGCGTCACCCATGCGCCGGCGCGCTGCGGCATCCGACCCCACGGTGCGAATCCCCTGCGCGAGCGCCGCATCGTCTCGGGCGACGACAAGGCC
>Ga0315910_10003392_pt1 | contig 13578 bp, 12 predicted proteins | sample EdamamesoilMG_FD_204470 | JGI IMG/M metagenome (GOLD analysis project Ga0315910, IMG submission 204470) | Garden soil microbial communities collected in Santa Monica, California, United States - Edamame soil | ecosystem: Environmental > Terrestrial > Soil > Garden | place: USA: California...
CGCCGGCACCTGCGGTGCACTGGCGGCCGGCGCGGGCTTGGGGGCGGCGGCAGGTTTCGGCGCAGCGGTCACGGCCTTGACCTCGGCGCTGGGTTTCGAGGCCGCTTTGTCGACTTCGCCCGATTCGCAGCCGAGCGCGAGCAGGAGCGCCAGCAGCACACGGCTGGCGGCCATGTTGCGGCTGACCGCCGCGCTCGTGAGCGCCTCCGGTGCCGTGATGATTGGGTTGGCCGTGAGCTTGGGCCAGGACAAATCGTGTGAAGGCATGGGCGCGGAGTCTGCTCGAAACTCGCGGTGCGCGCAGTTCAAATCGATCGGGGTCGCGAATCGAGCGCCGCAAATTACCAGGAGCGCTCACCAGGAGCGCCCTCGACGAGCTGCCTCGACGAGCTGCCTCGACGGGCTGCCTCGAGGAGCGGCAGCGGCGCTCCGCCGCGCGTGGTGCGCGGTTGCCCCACACGGCTGAAAGTTCATCCGTGCCTGATGATCTGTGAGAGAGTCATGTTCGTTGCGAAGGAGCGAACCAGTGACGATGAGGAGCACGGTCGGGCGGGGCGGAAGCAGCGGGCACGGCGGCGGATCTCGCGAGGGCTGCCCGCGATGGGACGGCGCTGGAACGAACCGGGTGCTGGCGCTGGTGCTCGGCGCCGCCGCGGTCGCGACCCTGGGCAGCGGCTGCCAACTGTTGGGTCAGGACTCGGCTCGTTGCGAGCAGAGCGTCGCGACGGTGCGGCAGGCGATCGGTTTCAAGGACTTTGCTTCCGCCCGCACCTGGCGTGAGTACAGCTGGAAGGTGTGCGACGAGCGCGGCGTCATCGCGACCTTAGATAAGGAGATCGTCGACGCCGAGGCCGCTGCGGCGGCGGAAGCGGCTGCCGCCAAAAAGAAGGAGCGAGGCTTGGCCAAGGACCGCATCAATGCGGCACAGAAACTGTGGCGGGCGTTTGACGCGGAGGCGGCCGCCGGCAAGACGGAGCAGACTCTGGAAGCAACGCGCAAATCGGCCGCGCGTTTGGAGAGTGGGCTGACGTCCGAATATGCCCAGCAACTGCGTAAATACAATGAGGGCGAGCACCAAAAGAGGCTGGCGGCGCTGAAGCGATAGTCCTAGGAAGCGGCATGCCGGACGAACTGTCGTCACAGCTTGCGTCGCTCAAAATCAATCGGGATGCACCCGCCCCACGAGGCGGGAGGCAGGGACTTCGCTGGCTGCTCGGGCTCGGAGCGGTAGCGGCGCTCGGAGCGGTGGCGTACCTGTTCGTGGCGCCGCGCCTGCAAGGGCAGATTTTCAAGACCGCCGTTGGTTTCACCGAGGTCGTCAGCATGTCTCCGGCGCAAGCCAGCGTGCAACTCACGTCGGCCGGTTACGTCGTCCCGCAGCGGTTGTCGCACATCGCGCCGAAAGTCCCGGGTAAGGTGGCGCAGGTGCTGGTGACTCAGGGCCAAACGGTCGAGGCCGGCGCGCTCTTGATCACGCTCGACCCCACGGACGAAAATGCGGAGATCTTCTCGGCACGGAGCCGCGTCGCGGCCGCGCAGGCGCGCGCAGAGAGCGCGAAAGCCGCCGTGTTGACGCTGCAGGCCGAGCTGGAAGAGGGCAAGCAGCAGTTCACGCGTCAGGAGCGGCTGGCCCGCGAAGGGGTCGGCGCCATCGGCACAGCCGAGGATCTGAAGGCTCGGGTCACCTCGCTCGATCGGCGTGTGGGGGCAGCGCGTGCCGAAGCCGCCGCCGCCGCCGCTGACGCGCGCGCGCAGGGGGCCGAGCTGGAGGCGCTCACGACGCGCCTCGAAAACCTGAACCTGCGCTCGCCGATCCGCGGTGTGGTCATCACGAAACCACCCCAGGCGGGCGACTTCGTCAGCCCGCAGCCGGCTGGCATCAGCGTCGACATGGGCAGCATCCAGGTCGCGGATTTCAACAGCCTGATGGTCGAGACCGACGTGCCCGAGCAGCGCCTGCACATGATCAACATCGGCTCGCCCGCGGAGATCGTGCTGGACGCTTTTCCGCAGCGGCGCCTGCGCGGCAGGACGGAGGAGATTACCCCGCAGGTCAACCGCTCGAAGGCGACGGTCATCGTCCGCGTCGCCTTCGTGGACGACAAGCAGGGCGTGCTGCCAGACATGGCCGCGCGCGTCAGCTTCCTGACCAAGCCGCTCGATCCTGCCGAGCTGAAACAGCCTCCGAAAATCATCGTCCCGAGCTCGGCAGTGGCGGAGCGCGGCGGGGGCAAGGTGGTGTTCGTGGTCGAGGACGAGGCCGTGCGCATGGTCCCGGTCAAGCTGGGCGCCCCATTCGGCACCGGCTTCGAGCTCATCGATGGGCCGCGGCCCGGCACGCGCCTGGTGGCGTCGCCGCCGGACACGATGGCGGATGGTCAACGCGTGAAAGAGAAGGAATCCTAATGAGCACATCCGTGGCCAGCGTAGAACGAGAGGCTCCTCGAGCCGCTGCGGCGATCGTCGAAGCCGTCGACGTGCGCAAGGTGTACCGGCGCGGAAAGGAGGACCTGGTCGTGTTGCAGGACCTGAACCTCACGATCTCCGAAGGTGCGTTCGAGGCTTTGATGGGGCCGTCCGGCTCCGGCAAGAGCACCCTGCTCAACCTGATCGCCGGGCTCGATCGCCCCTCGTCCGGCACCATCCGGGTGGCGGGATCGGACGTGGGTGTCCTGCCCGAGCGCGCGCGCGCCAAGTGGCGCGCGGCCAACATCGGCTTCATTTTCCAGACCTACAACATGATGCCGGTGCTGACCGCGCTGGAGAACGTCGAGCTTCCCTTGCTGCTCACCTCGCTGTCCGGCAAGGAACGGCGCGAGCGCTCGAAAACGGCGCTCAGCGTGGTGGGTCTGGCGGATCGCATGCAGCACTACCCGCGCGAGCTGTCGGGCGGTCAGGAGCAGCGCGTCGCCATCGCCCGCGCCATCGTCACCGACCCGAAGCTGATCGTCGCGGACGAGCCCACGGGCGACCTCGACCGCAAGAGCGCAGACGAGATCTTGACGTTGCTCGAGCGCCTGAACGGCGAGTTCGGCAAGACCATCATCATGGTCACGCACGATCCCGCAGCGGCCGAGCGCGCCAAGAAGGTGCACCACCTGGACAAAGGCGCGTTGATCTCATGAACATGGCAGCGGTCTCCGTGCGCAACCTCGGCCGTAACAAGCTGAGGACGCTGCTCACGATCGCCGGGGTCAGCGTGGCCATCGTCACGTTCATCCTGCTCAGAACCGTGCTCTCGGCCTGGACGGCAGCTGCCGATCACGCCGCGAAGGATCGCATCGGCACGCGGCACAAGGTCAGCTTCATCATGACGCTGCCCAAGCGCTACATGGACGAGATCCGGGAGGTCCCCGGCATCCAAGGCGTGGCGGCGGCGACCTGGTTTGGCGGCAAAGACCCGCGGCACGAGCAGGAGTTCTTCGGCTCCTTTGCCGTCGACCCGAAGCCATACCTCGAGGTGTACGACGAGGTCATCGTTGCTCCCGAGCAGCGCGAAGCCTGGTACCAGAACCGCCGGGGCGCGCTCGTGGGCGACGCGCTCGCGGGCAAGATGGGCTGGAAGGTGGGCGACCGCGTGACCCTGCAGAGCCCGATCTATCAGGGGGACTGGGAGTTCGAGATCTCGGCCATCTACACGGCCGTCAAGAAATCCGTCGATCGCTCCAGCTTCGCGTTCCACTATGACTATTTGAACGAGTCGCCGCAGGCCAGCAGCTTGGGCACCAAGGACATGGTCGGCTTCATCGTGGCCCGCGTCGACGACCCGGGGCGCACCGCGGAGATTTCGAAAGCGATCGACAAACGCTTCGAGGAGCGTGACGTCCAGACGCTCAGCATGAGCGAGCGTGCCATGAACGTCTCGTTCATGGGCATGATCTCCGCCGTGCTCAAGGCGGTGGACGCGGTCTCCCTGGTGATCTTGGCGATCATGGTGCTGATCCTCGGCAACACCGTCGCGATGGGTGTGCGGGAGCGCACGCACGAGTATGGCGTGCTGAGGGCGATCGGCTTCCTGCCGAAGCACCTCGCGACTTTCGTGGTCGGTGAGGCCGTGGCGGTCAGCGTCGGTGGCGGGATCCTCGGCATCATGGTGAGTTACCCGTTCGTTCAGGAGGGCGTTGGGCGCTACTTGGAAGAGAACATGGGCGCGTTCTTCCCGTTCTTCCGCATCGATCCCCTGACGGTGGTGTGGGCGATCGTGCTCGCGGTGCTGCTCGGGGCCCTCGCGGCGGCGCTGCCGGCATATACCGCCTCGCGCCTCAAGGTCGTGGACGCGCTACGGCGCACCGGTTGAGGCCGCTCGGTCTCGCGGAAATGGCATCATGTTGATCCCTCTGAGTTACAATCTGCGCAGCCTGTTCGTGCGCAAGGCCACCACCATCGCCACGGCGCTGGGCATCGGCCTGGTGGTGTTCGTGCTCTCATCGTCGCTGATGCTCGGGCAAGGAATTCGCAACACCCTGGTCTCCAACGGCTCGGAGTCGCGCGCCATCGTGCTGCGCAAGGGCTCTGACACCGAGCTCGCGAGCGGCGTGGATGCAGCAAACGTCGGGTTGATCCTGGCGGCGCCGGGTGTGAAGCGAGACGCGGACGCGCAGGCGCTCGGGACGCAGGATGTCGTGGTCGTCGCCTCCCTCGACAAGGTGGGCGGCGAGGGCTACGTGTCCAACATCCTGATCCGCGGCGTGATGCCCGCGGCGTTCAGGGTGCGCCCCGAAGTGCGCATCACCGAAGGCCGCCCCGCCCAAGCGGGCACGGATGAGGTGATCGTCGGAAAGGGCATCGCCGGGCGCTTTCAAGGTACGGCGCTCGGCGGAAGCTTCGAGCTGAAGAAGAACCGACCCGTCAAGGTGGTCGGCGTGTTCGAGGCCCAGAGGTCGTCGTTCGAGTCGGAGGTGTGGGCGGACATCGAGACGGTGCGCAACTCCTTCGGCCGCGGTAGCTCGTCGTCCTCCGTCACCGTGCAGCTCGAGTCACCCGGGGCATACGACGCCTTTGCCGCCTACGTGGCGAACGACAAGCAGCTGGGGCTCGAGCCGTTTCGCGAGACGACCTACTACGACAAGCAGTCGGAGGGCACGAGCACGTTCATCATCGCGCTCGGCAGTCTGATCGCGTTCTTCTTCTCGGTGGGCGCGATGATCGGCGCCATGATCACGATGTATGGGACGGTGGCCCAGCGCGCCAAGGAGGTCGGCACGTTGCGGGCGCTGGGCTTCTCGCGCAGCGCGGTGCTCCTGTCGTTCCTGTTCGAGTCGAGCATGCTGGCGCTGATCGGTGGGGCTGTCGGCGGTGTAGCGTCCCTCGGCATGAGCGCGGTGCGCTTCTCGATGATGAACTTCGCGACCTGGCAGGAGATCTCGTTCTCGTTTGACCCGTCGCTCCCGGTCGTCCTCGGGTCGATCGCCGCCGGCGGCGTGATGGGTATCCTGGGCGGCTTCTTCCCGGCGATCCGCGCCGCGCGGCTCTCGCCGATCGAGGCGATGCGAGGCTGAGCCGTGGCTTTCGTCCTGTACCATCGCACGGTCGACTCGGAGTCGGCGAGGCACACGGCGTTCGTCCTGCACGGCGCCCTGGGCTCGGGGCAAAACTTCAGCCGCTTCATCCGAGGCCTGTCGCGCGAGCGACCGGACTACCGCTACGTGCTCGTCGACCTGCGGCACCACGGGGCCTCGGCAGGGGCCCCGCCGCCGAACACGCTGGCAGCCTGCGCGGCCGATCTGGCCGGGTTGGCCGCGGCGATCGGCGCCGAGCCGCGGGTGGTGATCGGACACTCCTTCGGAGGCAAAGTCGCGATCGAATACGCCAGGCAAGCTGCCCCGGCGCTGGAGCAGGTGTGGGTGCTCGATTCCTTGCCCGGCGCTCGCGATGAGCTGGAAGACACCGAGATCGCGCGCGTCATCCGCGCCGTGCGCAGCGTCCCCGTGCCGGCGGCCAGTCGCCGCGACGTCACCGAGCACCTGGTGCAGCAGGCGGGCTTATCCAGCGGGCTCGCGGAGTGGATGGCCACGAATTTGAAGCGCGTGGGCGAGCGCTACGAATGGGTGTTCGATCTCGACGCCATCGAGGAGCTCATGCGCGACTACTTTCGGGTCGACACCTGGGGTTACCTGGCCGAGCCGCGGGAGCGGCCGGAGTTTCGGCTCGTGGTCGCCGAGCGCAGCGACCGCTGGACCCCCGCGCTGCGGCAGCGCGCCCAGGCGCTGCCGCCGAGCTCCCGCGTCGTCTACCACGAGCTCGAGCGCTCCGGGCACTGGGTGCACGTCGACAACCCGGACGGCTTGCTGGCGCTGCTGCGCGAGCACCTGATCTGAGCCGGCTCGGCGCCGACGGGGAGCCCGCTCGGGCTCAGAGCTGGTTGACCGAAACGGCCAGCGCCTCGATGTCGGCAGGGTCGTGGTAGATGCCGAAGCCGAGGCGCAAACGGTCCTGTCGGTAGTCGCAGATGATGCCGAGGGCCTGCAGTCGCTCGTGTAGCGACTGGGCCTGCTCGCTGCGCCAGGTCAGGAAATTGCCGCGTTCGCCCGGGAGCAGCAGCGCCGAGCGCGGCAACGCATGCGTCGAGACCCGATCGAGGAAATCGCGTTGCAGCTCGCGCACGCGCTGGTGGATGCCGCGCGGGTCGAGGCCTTCCCGGTCGAGCAGCGACATGACGGCGTCGAAGCGATAGATGCCGTCGGGCGCCAGCGTGGCGCCCGCGAAGCGGCTCGCGTCGCTGGGGTAGGGCACGGGCCCGAGGCTCGCGGCGCCGAGCGCGGCGAAGCCCGCGAACCAGCCGGTGTTGACGGGGCGCGGCCCGTAGCCGTCCGGCGCGTGCATGAAACAGGCGCCCTCTCCGCTCATGGCGTATTTGTAGGCGCCGGCCATGTAGAACACGCGCGCCTGGAGCTGCGACAGATCGACCGGCAGCGCACAGAAGGCGTGATAACCGTCGATGACCAGGAAGGCCTCCGGGCGCGCCGAAGCGCTGACCGCGGCCACCAGCGCCTCCAGGTCGGGCACGACGTAGCCGGAGTTGAAAAACACGTGCGACAGGAACACGAGCGAGAAGGCGTCGCTCGCGGCGGCCACGAAGCGCTCTGGAAAGCTCTCGAACGGCTCGGCGGCGACCCGGGTCACGCGCGCGAGCCCCGCCTCCTCGAGCCGGCGAAACTGTCGCGCGGCGCTGTGAAATTCACTGTCGGTCGTGAGGATGTCGAGCGGCGACGGCAGGCACGAGAGCAGCCGCGTGAGGAGCTCGTGCGTGTTCGATGCAAACACAACGTTCTCGGGGCGGCTCGTGCCGAGCAGGCGGGCGACGTGCGCCTGCGCGCTCGGGTAGATCTGCCCGAAGAACTTGTCCCACTTCAGGTCCGCGCGGCACAGCGCGTCCAGCGTACATGCGTCCTGCGCGTCCCTGACCACGTCGGGCCGCAGGTGATGACTGTGCGCGGCGGCGTGGCGCGCAGCTGGCAGGTGGGCGAGCGCCTGGCAGAACAGGTGTTTGTGGCTCTTCATGCGCCGGGCTCCGCGCCGTAGCGGTAGCCCATCAGGTCCTTGACGCTCCCGGGCAACGGCGGCAGCTCGCGCGACGGGATCAAGTACGTGGCGAGGCCGTACAGATCGGTAAATATTCGGTGTTTCTCCAGCGTCGCCATCAGATACCCATACCCCGCAGAGCCGCCTGTGCCGATGGCCATGCCCATCATGCGCTGGGTCATCAGCGCGTGGCGGTAGCGCCAGAGGGCCAGGAACTCGTCGATGTCCATGATCAACGACAGCAGGCGGGCCGGCATCTGCAGGATCGGCTCCTGCCGGTATACCGTGATCAGCAGCGCCGCTTGCAACCCGCGCCAGGACATGCGCCAGAGGCCTTCGCGCTGTCCCTTGTCGTGTTCGGCCTGGTCGAAGATGACGTGAAACTTGCGGCGCCCATGCTCGATCGCGGCCAGCTCTGTCGCGAGCGCGGGCTCGCCGAGGTTGGCCCGCGCCACCCCGGCTTTCTCGTCGAGCACGCGGTCGACGGCGGCGCGATATGCCTCCCAGAATTTGTAGTCGCCCCAGGCGACGAACGGCGTTCGCGCCAGCCAGGCATCGATCTGGTCGTACAGGCTCGGCCGGCTCTCGGCGTCCGCGATCTGCTCGCGGCGGCGCACGTCGAGCGTCGCGTCGAACTGACCGTGAAACACCGGAACGCGGTCGCTCCGACGCAGGCCCAGGCGCGCTTCGATCAACCGGAATTGCCAGCTCTGGAAACCGGAAGCAGAGCGCAGGGTCTCGCGAAAATCGAGGAAATCCTGCGGGGCCATCGTCTCCAGGACGTCGAGCTGGCGCACGAGCAGCCGCCAGATCGCGACGATCCGTTCGAGCCGCGCCAGGATCGGCTGCATGTCCCGGTCGTCGACGAGGCTCGCAGAGAAGCGCATCTGCACGTCGTCGAGCTCGAACAGGATCTGCAAGAACCAGAGCTCATACGTCTGGTGGAAGACGATGAACAGCATCTCGTCGTGCGCGGCCGGCCCCCCCTGGCCGCTCCAGGGGGTCTGCGCGTCGAGGATGCGGTCCAGGCGGAGATATTCGCCGTACAGGTCCCGAGGCTCGCTCACTCTCGAATCGATCCTGGCCCGGCGTCAGCCGGCGATCTTGTAGTTTTGCTCGTACCCGGAGCTCCTGTCGGAGATGGTCAGCTCGACGCTGCCATACTCCGAGATCGAATAGCGCTCCTCGATCTCCGGGCCTTCGCTGGGCGTGCGGGCGATCGCCACGCGGCTGAGGTCCCTGCCGCGAAGGGAAGGATCGAACGGAAACAAGACGTCGGCGAACGGCTTGATGTCACCGCTGGGGTGCCCCGAGTCATCGAGCCAGCCGCACTCGATGAAGCGAAAGTGTCCCACGTTGTGGGTGGCGCGGTAACGCCGGGACAGCTCGATCGGCTTACCCCCGGGGGAGGGCACCGCCGTGTCGGGACCGATGATGCGATCGAAGCCGATCTGTGAGCCGCCCTGGACCTCGCGGAACACGCCGAGGTTGTGGTGGAAGCGATCCTTGAGGTCGTAGTTCGAGGCCTCGTCCGCTGCGATCGCCAGGCCGATCGCGATGGCGCCGGACGGGTAGGGCGAACGCCGCACGCGCCGCCCGTAGGCGCCGCGCAGCCCGCGCGCAACCGCCGGCAGCGCGCTGGCACCGCCCACCACGTACAGCCCTGCGATCTCCTTGGCGGCACCGTCGTCGAGGGCCGCCTCCGCGTCGCCGTTCTCGAGCTCGACTCCGCCAAGGGTTTGCCGCACTAGCTCCAGCGTGCGTTCGAGGAGCGGCGCGCAGGCGGCGTCGAAGGCGTCGACCGGGACCACCGCGACCAGCGTCTCGCCGACACCGAGGCGCGCGCGATCTTCTGCCGTGAGGGAACGGCCGACCTCGACGTGGATCTTGCGCGTGTTCGGGTTGATGGCCTCCTTGAGCTCGCGGCAGTGCTGGCCGAGCTCGAGCAGCGATGCCGGGCTCAGCTCTGCGCGGTCGAGCTTGGCCTGCGCCCGGGCCAGACCCGAGAGCACGTCGTCGAAATCGTCACCCCCCAGGCGGCTCAGGCCGCGGCTGGTCACCACGTCGTGGTGGCGGCCCTGCATGTCGACCAGCGACACGTCGAAGGTCCCGCCGCCGAGATCGTAGACCAGCACCTTCTCGCGACGACTGTTGAGCGTGTTGCGGAAGCGGTGCGCGTATTCGACCCCCGCCGCCGAGGGCTCGTTGAGCATGCTCTGAACTCGGAAACCCGCGCGGCGAAACGCCTCGAGCGTGACCAGCCGTTGCGTGGAGAACGAGTTCGCGGGCGTCGCGATCGTCGCCTCCAGGGGCCCTCGGGGGGGCGACAGCGGCAGATTCGAGCTCGTGAGCAGGGCGTGCCGCAGCGCCTCTAGATAACGCGCGACCAGGTCGAGCAACTCCAGCTCCAGCGAGCCCACCCGCACGCGATGGCCGGGGGTGGCCTCGGGTGAAGACAACCAGCGCTTGAACGAGGGGCAGATCGTCCAGCCCGGCTCGCCGCGCTTCTCCTGTGCGTCGAAGCCAAAAAGCAGCTTGCCCGCTTTCTCCGCGATCAGGCTCGGGAAAAATTCCTGGGTCTCGCCACGCGGCGTGTTGAAGGAGACGACCGGGTAATTGCCCCGATCACACGCCGCGACCACGGTTCGAGTCGTTCCAAAGTCAATACCCAAGCGCACGGTGTACCTCTCGAGTTTCGATTATCGCCGAGGGACCCCGACAGAGCACCGTCTTTGATGAATCTTTTTTCGCGCACCCGCGCCATGCGGGCGGGGCGCTCGCGCCCGCCGTCAGGTTTGCCTCGTCTCGTCCTCGTCCTCGTCATGTGGGCGGAGAACGGACCGGTGCCCGCGCCTCGGGGGCGCCGCCCGGCTTGGGGGCGGTGCCGAGTGCTGCAAAAAAGAAGCGCTCAGCGAAAGAAGGCGTTGAACTCGCGCGCCAGCGCCGGCGCCTTCAGCTCGTGCTTGAAGAACACGTAGGCCTCGGAAAACGGCTGCTGCCGCAGCGCGCCGGCCCAGGCCTCCAGCTGGTCGCGGCCGTAGTCCAGCCGGCGTAGGCGCAGGTAGCCGAAATCGGCGGTGGGGATGATCGGTTGCGGCTCGATGTCGTCGACGTCAGCTGCGCACAAGGCGGCGTTGTGCTGGCGCAGCACGTTGAAGGTCGACTCATCGTACCATGAGGGGTGGCGGAACTCGAACGCTGCGCGGACGCTACCCGGCAGCGCACCGAGAAACGTGCCCAGCTGGTCGGTATTGCGCGGATAGGTCGGGGGCAGCTGGAACAGCAGCGGCCCGAGCTTGGCGCCCAGGTGCGACGCGACCTGTACGAAACGCGCGAGCGGCTCCGCACAATCGCTCAGCTTGCGGATGTGGGTCATGCTGCGCGGCGCCTTCAACACGAAGCGGAAGCTCTCCGGGCTCTTGCTCTCCCAGCCGCGGATCAGGGCCTCGGCGGGCATGCGATAGAACGTGTTGTTGAGCTCCACGGTGGGCAGGTGCTCCGCGTAGAACTCGAGCATGCGCGATGCCGGCAGCTTCTCGGGATAGAAGCTGCCGTGCCATTCCTTGTAACTGAACCCGCTGGTGCCGGCGGCGACTCGCATGCGGCGAGCCTACCAGAGGCCCCGGCCCGGGCGCAGGCTAGCGCGGCGTCGCGTTCCACCGCCGCAGGAGGGGCTGTGGATGGAACCGCCGCCGCGCTGGGGCGAAGCTGTGAATAACCCGAGCGGCCCTGGGGACGACAGGATGAAAGGGCAGAAAATGCCCCCCAAAGTTGTACACAGGGAAATCGACTTATTCACAACTCAAGAAAGGGAGGTCGCGAGCGTATTGGGTGCGCCCCGACGGGGCACCCCGGCAGGCATAGGCCGGCCGGGGGTGATGGAGAGACCCCGACTCATGACCCTGATCCACGATCTGTTGCTCGTCGAAGACGACCTGCTGCTCGCGCGGGCGCTGCAGCGCGCCCTCCTGGCACGGGGGATTCAGGCCCGACATGTAGCCCGTTGCGCGACCGCCTGCGCGCTGCGCGGGCCATTCCGCGTGGGCGTGTTCGACCTCGACCTGCCGGACGGCGACGGCGTCGAGCTCGCGCAGCGGCTGACCCGTGCGGGCGTCGTTCAGCGCGCCATCTTCTATACCGCGTGCGCCAACCCCGCGCGCCTCGCGCGCGCGAGCGCCATCGGCGCCGTCTTCGCAAAGTCCAAGCAGCTCGGCTCGCTCATGGAAATGCTCACGCCCGCGCGCAATGGCCGCGAGACGTGCGTTAGCGCGCCGCTGCACTGACGCCGCCGTCGCGGCGCTCTCGAGGCCCGAGCGCCCCGATCGAGCATGCACGCGCGAGCGCCTCGCGAGCAAACGGCCCGGCCACGGGTCTGGTCCACGACGTTGCCCAACGCCGCGTCCCGCGTTCGAGCGTTCGAACTGACCCGACGATCGGAATAGAACGCCTCCTGGGATTGTCTGGTGGGGGTCGCTCGCGATATACGCGGGCCCTCACTGTGTTTTCGAGGAGTTAGAGCATGCAGGACGTGCGCGCCCTAAATGAGGTCGTCGCCCAGGAGAGCGCATTCGTCGAGGACCTGACCGCGGAGGTCGGCAAGGTCGTCGTGGGCCAGGCCTACATGATCGAGCGCATATTGATCGGTCTGCTCACGGGAGGACACGTGCTCCTCGAAGGCGTGCCCGGGCTGGCGAAGACGCTGACGGTGCGCACCATCTGCGACGCCATCCAAGCGAAGTTCTCGCGCATCCAGTTCACCCCCGATCTGTTGCCCGCCGATTTGATCGGCACGGTCATCTACAACCAGAAATCCGGGGATTTTACGAGCAAGCTCGGACCGGTCTTCGCCAACCTGGTGTTGGCCGACGAAATCAACCGAGCGCCGGCCAAAGTGCAGAGCGCGTTGCTCGAGGCGATGCAGGAGCATCAGGTCACGATCGGCGACACCACCTATCCTTTGCCGGACCCGTTCGTGGTGCTCGCCACCCAGAACCCGATCGAGCAAGAAGGCACGTATCCTCTGCCCGAGGCCCAGGTCGACCGCTTCATGTTGATGGTCAAGGTCGGGTATCCGAGCCGGGCCGAGGAGCGCCTGTTGATGGACCGCATGAGCGGCGTGGCTCCCGCCAAAGTGCGGCCCAAGGCCAATCCTGAACAGCTGTTGAATGCTCGCCGCGTGGTGCGTGACATCTATACCGACGATCGGGTCCGCGACTACATCGTGGACGTGGTGCTCGCCACGCGCGAGCCTCCGCGTGCGCTGCGCGAGCTGGCGCCGCTGATCGAGTACGGCGCGAGCCCGCGCGCCAGCATCGCGCTGAACCTGGCGGCCAAGGCGCATGCGTTCCTGCGTCGCCGGGCCTATGTCGAGCCGGACGACGTCAAAGCGGTCGGTCCCGATGTCCTGCGCCATCGCCTGGTGTTGAGCTACGAAGCCGAGGCCGAAGAGGTGACGGCGGAGACGATCGTGCGCCGCGTGTTCGAAGCCGTCGAAGTGCCTTGACGTCGGGGCACTGCCTTTTGTTCGAGGAGTTTGCGGCGTGATCCCGAAGGAGCTACTGCGGGCCCTGCGTCGGATCGAAATTACGACGCGACGGCTGGCCACCGAGCAGCTGTCGGGCAACTACATGTCCGGCTTCAAGGGGCAGGGGCTCGCGTTCAGCGACGTGCGCAAGTACCAGCCCGGCGACGACGTGCGCACCATCGACTGGAACGTCAGCGCTCGCATGGACGAGGCCTTTGTCAAGGTCTTCGTCGAGGAGCGCGAGATGACGGTGATGCTGGTGGTGGACGTCTCCGCCAGCGAGCGTTTCGGCACGCACGGCGGCCCGAAAAGCCGGGTCGCCGCCGAGGTGGCCGCGCTGTGTGCATTCAGCGCCATCAAGAACAATGACCGGGTCGGGTTGATCGCCGCCTCCGATCGGATCGAGAAGCTCGTGCCGCCCAAGAAAGGCCAGAAGCACGTGCTGCGCGTGGTGCGCGAGATCCTCGCGGCGGAGCCCGAAGGCACCGGAACCGATCTCTCGATCGCGCTCGGGACGCTGTGCAAAGTGGCGC